>WBZP01005297.1_pt1 | contig 13163 bp, 10 predicted proteins | sample 5204301 | NCBI WGS metagenome assembly WBZP01 (sample SAMN12412401, study PRJNA552823) | activated sludge metagenome | isolation source: activated sludge from nitrification reactor of wastewater treatment plant... | place: USA: Pennsylvania | collected 2017
TCGACACGTTGTTGAAGCCGTGGTCGTGCACGCCGACGTGCGAGACGTGGGAGGCCATTCGCTCCAGGGTCCCGCGCCGCCCAAGATCCAGAAAGCGCCGATCTCCCGTGGCGTCGAATTGCAGCACGGCCGCCCCGTATTGAAAGCCTTGCGTCCATTCGGTCCAGCCGCGGGCGGTGTAGGGCCCGCGCAGCGTGAAGACGGGTGCCCCGTCCGCGACGTTCCAGGTCTTCTCGAGAGCCCGGATCTTCTCCGCCGACAGTGCCCAGAGGTGGTCGATCGCGGGGCGCAGGTCGGCGGGGCGGAGCGACTCGTCGATCCGGATCATCGCTCCCCGCCCCCCGCCGCCTTCGGCGCGGCGCTCGTCTCCGCCCACTTGGCGTGCCCCTCGTAGACGCGGATCGAGAACGGGAACGCGAGCTTCTCCGCGAGGTCGTCGGCGAGGCGCTGGCAGATGTTCTCGACCGTCGGGTAGTCGAGGAAGTCGTTCCAGTGGCGATGGTCGTAGCGCGAGAGCACCGAGCGGACCTGCGCCTTGAGATCGGCGAAGTCGATCACCATGCCGCCGGTCGGCGGACCGTCCACGACGACCTCCACGCGGTAGGTGTGGCCGTGCAGCCGGCCGCACTTCGCGTGCCCGGGCAGCAGGTGGGCGCAGTCGATGTGGTCGGTGATCCCGAGGCGCATGGGTCGCACAGCCTACTCCAGGGCCGACACGGCCTCAAACCCCGGCCGGCGCGGCGTACCCGATGGCCACGCCGAGCGCGTCGTCGAGGCCGGTCAGGGGTCGTCCGAGGAGGGCCTCGAGCGGCTCGGCGTCGGCGATCTCGTCGCACAGGAGGCAGTCGAGCTCGTCCGGAAGCATCCCCTGGTAACCGCCGGCCCGGGCGGCGCGCTCGGCCTCGGCGACGGCGACCTCGCGGACGCGCAGCCGGGCCGGCCGGCCCTGGGCGCGCGCGACGGCGGCCACGCGCTCGAGGAGCCTCGCGTACGTCACCGGCTCGGGCCCCACGAGATCGAACACCTTCGGGAACGCCCCCGCCGGCCGGGCGAGCGCGGCGAGGACCGCCGCGGCCGCGTCGGCGACGGCGATCGGCTGCATGCGGTAGGAGCCGTCTCCGGGGCGCTCGATCTCGCCGCCCTCCAGGGCACGCAGGACCATGGGCACGAACGCGTCGCCCGGGCCGACGACGTAGGACGGGCGGAAGACGACGCCCTCGAGACCGGAGCGGAAGACGATCGTCTCCGCGGCGAGCTTCGACAGGAAGTAGGGGTTGGACGAGCGCGGCCGCTGGCCGTAGCGCGCGACGCCGAGGCCGGAGAAGTAGACGACCCGCCGGACGCCCGCGCGGCGCGCGTCCTCGACGACGCGCTCGGTGAGGCCCACGTTCACGCTCTCGTAGGTCTGCCCTCCCCGCTCCGCGCCGATCTGGGCGAGGTGGACGACGGCCTCGCAGCCCTCGAGCGCGCGCAGGAGCGCCTCGGGGTCCCGGCCGACGAGCACGACCGGGTGGGCGCCGAGGCGAGAGATCGCCTGCGCAGCGCCGTCGGACCGGACGATCCCGACGACGTGGAGAGAGGCGCGGGCGGCGTGCTCGACGACGTGCCGCCCGACGAACCCGCTCGCCCCGGTCACCGCGATCCGCTTCATGCCAGAGCCTCCCGGTGTCCCCGGTCCCCGGCCGATGCTAGCACGCCGGCCCGGGGCGCCCCGGGCCGCGCGACGGAGGTCAGAAGCGGAAGCGAACGCCGAAGGACGGCAGGAAAGGGACGGCGGCCGCCCGCTCCTCGACGAGCCGCGGCTGGTCGAGCGTCGAGGCCGGGTCGTACTCGAGCGACGACGCGATCTGGCCGGCGTTCTTCCGGTTCGTCGCGTTCAGCACGTCGAGGTAGACGAGCCAGCGTCCGGCCCCGCCCCGCGGCCGCCAGGAGAGCCGCAGGTCGAGGCGGACGAAGGCCGGAAGCCGGGCCGAGCCGAGGTTCGCGAGCCCGCCGAGCGTCGTCTCGTAGACGTAGCGCCCCTCGGCGTCGAGCGCGGGCAAGAAGCGGCCGTCGGGCGTCTCGTCGGCGGCGACCCGCAGGCCGAGGACGGGCGTGCGGGGGAAGCCCGTGTAGGCGCGCAGCGTGGCGGCGAGATCCCACTTCGCGCCGAGGCGCCACGAGCCGACGAGCGTCGCCGCGTGCGGCCGGTCGTACTCGAACGGCCTCGTGAGGCCGTACTCGTCGCGGCGCGCCCGCGCGTACGCGTAGGACGCCCAGCCGGACAGCCGCGCGCCGGGGGCCGCGCGCTTCTGGAGGAGCACCTCGACGCCCCAGGCCTGCCCGCGCGCGCCGTTCACGGGCTCGCTCGTGATCCGGGCCTCGGTCGGGACGCTGGAGGCGAGCGCGGCCGGGAAGTCGTAGCGGGCGACGCGCGCCTCCGTCTCCGCCTCGGTCTCGAGGCGGCCGACCACGAGGTCGCGAAAGCCCTTCCAGTAGCCCTCGACGCGGGCGGTCACGCCCGGGGCGAGGTCGCGCTCGAGGCCGACGACCGCGTGGGCGGCCCGCTCGTGGCGGAGCGAGCGGCCGAGCCCTCCGGTGAGGTCGACGAAGTAGTCGGACTGGATGAGCTTCTCGTAGCCCGGGCTCTGCGTGAAGAGCCCGGCGCCGGCCCGCACCCGCGTCGCGTCGTCGATCCGGTAGCTCGCCGTGAGCCGCGGCGAGACGGTCGCGCGCCGGTTCACCCCGCTCCAGTCGAGGCGCAGCCCGCCCTCGAGCGACAGGGCGTCGATCGGATCCCACCGGTCCTGGGCCCACGCGCCGAGGCGGGCGGCGTCGACCGCGGAGTCGAGGGCGTCGGGCAGCCCCGCCCCGCCCTGCACGCTCGAGCCGTTGGCCGCGTTCGGGTTGCGGTCCCCCGCGATGCGCCAGGTCGTCTCGGTGCGCAGGCCGTGGGCCTCGAAGCCGGCCTCGACGAGGTGCCGGCCGGCGGAGACGAGGAGCTCCTGCCGCAGCGAGAGGTCGTTGACGGCGAGCCGGCGGTCGAACTGCACGTCCGCGACGCGGAAGCCGACGGCGTCGTCCGGCGCGTTCGACCGGCGCGCGTCGGCGCGGAACTGCGCGTCGGCGGCCAGGTCCTCGCGGTTGCGGTAGAAGGACGCGATCGTCCGGGAGATGACACTCCTCCCGAGCATCGTCCGGAAGTTGAGCGACGCGAGGTCGTTCCTCGTCCCGGTGACGAAGAGGCCCTGCTCGCCGGCGCGGTCGCCCTCGAACGAGGCGTCGGTCGACTCGCGGCTCAGCAGGCCGACGAACGTGAGGTGGCCGCCCGCGCCGACGTGCCAGTCGGCGCGGGCCTGGACGTCGCCGAAGGCCGGCAGGTCGGTGCCCACGATGCGGTTCGCGACGAGGTCGTAGTACGTGCGCCGGCCGGCGACGAACCACGAGCCGCGGGCGCCGCCCGGCAGGCGACCCTCGAGCACGACGTTCGCGTCGGTGAGGCTCAGCGCGCTCGCCCCGCGCAGCCGCGCCTCCTCCGTGCCCGGCCGGTTCTCGACGACGAGGAGCGACGAGAGGCGGTCGCCGTACTTCGCGGAGAAGGCGCCCGCGTAGAGGTCGAACGAGCGCACCGTCTCGGGGTTGAACGCGCTCGTGAGGCCGAAGAGGCGATAGGGGTTGTGGATCTCGACCCCGTCCATGACGGTCAGGTTCTCGTCCGGCGAGCCGCCGCGGACGGACAGGCGGCTGTCGAACTCCGCGGTCGCGGCGACTCCCGGCAGCGTCTGCAGGGCGCGGAAGACGTTGTCCGCGGCGCCGGCCACCGCCATCACCTCGGCCGGACGGACCGGCAGCTCGCCGGGGGCGTCGGCTTCGGTCGTGCCCCCCGCCACGACCTCGACCTGCTCCTCGAACCGCTTCGGCCGGTCGGCGGCGTCGTTCTCCGCGCCGCCCTCCGGGCCGGCCGTGAACGGCGGGCGGTCGACGGGGACCTCCGCGCCCGACACGACGCTCGACGCGGCGAGGGCGGAGAGGACGGCGAGGACCGATCGGGAGAGGGGGCGGGCCATGCGGGAATACGATCTTACTCGAAACCTACGCAATTTCGAGCACCGTGTTCCCCGGCTCGTCTCCTAGCGCCCGCCGGGGGCCGTCGCCTCCTCCTCGACCGGCGCGTACGAGGCGGCCCGAACCCTCCAGGTCCCGCCCTCGTCGGCGGCGGCGAACGAGAAGCGGTACGCGGCGGCGGGCGGGAGCAGCCCCTCGAGCCCGAGGAGCCGGCGCCCCTGCCCGCGGAAGTCGACGACGCAGCGAACGCGCGCGGCCGGCACGCCGGGGGCGCGGTCGACCTCGACGCCGTACACGTCGAGGGCCACGCTCTCGTAGCCGGCGAACCAGCGCTTGAGCTGCTGCACGGCCTGCTCGCGGTCGAGCCCGTGGTCGTCCCTGAACTGCGTCGAGAGCCGCTCGGCGAAGGCCGTCGCGTCGCGCGCCTCGGCCGCCCGCTCGAGCTCCGCGAGGAGCGCCGGCACGGGGTCCGAGGGCGCGCGCGAGCAGGCGGCGGCGAGGGCGGCCACGACGACGGCGAGAGTCCTCCGCATCCTCCGATTATGGACGCGGGCGGCTGTCTGGCAGACTGGACGGTCGTCGCCTTTGCCCGGCTCCGCCCGGGCGGGAGGCGCCGAGAGGGAGGCGTCGTGGAGCTGCTGGGGGAACCCCGGAAGGACGAGGGCGGCGGAGGGCGGTCGCTCGCCCTGGTGGCGGCAGGGCTCGTCGTCCTGGCCGTGGCGGGCGGCGCGTTCTGGCTCCTGCGCCGGCCGGCCCCCGCGCCGCCGGCCGCACCCGCCCGCGCGCCGCGGGCCACGGCCGCGCCCGCCCCCCGGGCGACACCCGCGCCCGAGGCCACGGCCCCCGCCGACGAAGCGCGGGAGCGAAGGCCGCGCGCCGCGCCGACGGCCGCCGCCGTCGCGCGGCTCCGCGTCGACGCCGACGTGCCGGGCGCGAGCGTCTTCCTCGACCGCCGCTACCTCGGCACGACACCGGTCGAGACGACCGACTTCACGCCGGGCAGCCACCGGCTGAACGTCTCCGCCGAGGGCCAGGACATGTACGCCGAGTCGATCGACGTCCCGGCCGCGGGCCGGGACGTGATGGTGCGGTTCCGAGAGGTCCGGCTCGACGCGCACGTCGACGTCGTGCACAAGCATGGCGTCGGCTCCTGCCGGGGCCGCCTCTCCGCGACGCCGGCCGGCCTGAAGTTCGCCGGCGAGGACGCGTTCGAGGCTCCGTTCGCCTCCCTCGAGGCCCTCCAGGTCGACTACCTGAAGAAGAACCTCCGCGTGAAGGTGAAGGGCGGCAAGACGTGGAACTTCACCGCCGACAGCGCGGACGCGCTCCTCGTCTTCCAGCGCGACGTCGAGGCCGCGCGCCGGAAGTTGTAGGTATCATCCAAAGGCAATGAACGATCTCTTCCTCCGCGCCTGCCGGCGCGAGCCCGTCGAGCGGACGCCCGTCTGGTTCATGCGCCAGGCCGGCCGCTACATGGCCGAGTACCGCGCCCTGCGCGAGAAGCACTCGATGCTCGAGCTCTGCCTCACCCCGGAGCTGGCGGTCGAGGTCACGCTCCAGCCGATCCGCGCCTTCGGCTACGACGCCGCGATCCTCTTCTCCGACCTCCTCGTGCCCCTCGGGCCGATGGGCATCCCCTTCGACTTCCTGAAGGGCGAGGGGCCGGTCATCGAGAAGCCCGTGCGCTCCGCGGCCGACGTCGACGCGCTGCGCCGCATCGAGCCGCGCGAGGAGCTGAAGGTGGTGCTCGACGCCGTGCGCGCGCTCCGCCGCGAGCTCCAGGTCCCGCTGATCGGCTTCGCGGGCGCGCCCTTCACCCTCGCCTCGTACGCCATCGAGGGCGGGCACTCGAACAACTTCGCCCGCACGAAGGGGCTCATGTACGGGGAGCCCGCGACGTGGCACAAGCTCGCGGAGATCCTCTCCTCGGTCGTCGCCGACTACCTCCGGGCCCAGGTCGAGGCGGGCGCGCAGGCGGTGCAGCTCTTCGACTCGTGGATCGGCGCCCTCGACGGCGCCGACTACCGCGAGTTCGTGCTCCCCCACGTCCGCCGCATCTTCGACGCGCTCGCCGACCTCGACGTGCCGAAGATCCACTTCGGCACGGGCACGGGGCACCTGCTCGCGGTGCAGCGCGAGGCGGGCGGGACCGTCATCGGCGTCGACTGGCGGACGCCGATCGACGAGGGCCGTCGCCTCGTCGGCGACGGCGTCGCGGTCCAGGGCAACCTCGACCCGACGCTCCTCTTCGCGCCGCGCGAGAGGCTCCTCGCCCGCGTCGACGACGTGCTGCGCCGGGCCGGCCGCACGGGCCACGTCTTCAACCTCGGCCACGGCATCCTGCCGGGCACGCCGGTCGACGCCGTGCGGGCCGTCCTCGAGCACGTGCGCGAGGCGTCGGCGAGCCGCTGAGCGAGCCCGGCCGCCACGGCCCGGCGACCGCGCGGGAACGGCGGTCCTACGGCAGCGAGGGCGCGGCGAGCGTCTCGGCCGCGACGGGGGGGACGGACGCGGGCGACGCCTCGGCCCGGCGCCGCACCGCCGGAAACCACCGGTTGCGCAGCTTCAGCACCGGATCCTCGACGAGGCGCGTCGCGGCCCAGCCGACGAGGATCGAATAGCCGACGAAGAGCGCCACGTGGGCAGCGAGCTGCAGCGGCGCCCACGAGACGGCACGCCCCACGGCCGCGTGCAGGGCCGGATAGAGCGGGAACGGCACGAGCGGCACGAACGCGTGCCACAGGTAGATGTTGTAGGACCACGTCCCGACCTTCGCGACGGCGGCCGCCACCGGGCCCCGCTCGGCCCGGCCGAGGAGGCCGCCGTAGACGAGCAGCAGCAGGATCGCGTCGCCGATCGACATCAGCAGGAAGTCGACCGTGAACATCAGCGGGTGCTCCCGCTCGACGAGGCCGGCCGGCAGGACGAGCGCGAGCCCGACGGCGAGCCACAGGAAGCGGTGCCGCATCAGGCGGGCGACGAGGCCTCTGCCCGTCGCCTCGAGGAAGCGGACGTAGACGCCGATCATGAGCGCGTCCATCCGCAGGTGGCTGCGGGCGAAGTCCCACGGTGCTATCCCGGCGCGAAGGGCCGCGACGCGCAGGGCCAGGCACGCGGCCACGACCGCGAGCGTCGCGGCCGGCACGAGGCTCCGCCAGTCGCGGCCGAGCCGGCGGGCGAGGGCCAGGATCCCCACGAGCAGCAGCGGCAGGAACACGTAGAAGTGCTCCTCGACCGCGAGCGACCACGTGGGGCCGTTCGGGTTGTCGGGCAGGTAGTTCTGCAGGAAGAGGACGTGCATCGCCATCGACCGCAGCGCGGTGCCGGCGGTGCTCCAGTCGACGTAGGCCGTGGTGCCGGTGAAGGCGAGGACGACGAGGAGCAGGGCGTACGACGGCCAGATCTTGAAGCCGCGGCGCATCCAGAACCGCCAGCAGTCGACGCGGCCCGTCCGCTCGAGCTCGCCGAAGAGCAGGCCGCCGATCAGGAACCCGCTGAGGACGAAGAACAGCTCGACGCCGGTGCGGCCCAGGCGGTGGAGCGCCCAGAAGCCGTACGCCGCGATCCCGGACAGCGAGTCGATGACGGGACTCGTGCGCCCGTCGACGTGGGCGACGAACACCATCAGGATCGCCACACCCCGCAGGATGTCGAGCGATCGCAGCCTCTTCACCTCGATCTCAGCCAACTCCACTCTCCTCGAAGCGCCGCGACACGTCCGACGGCCGAGGACGAGTGAGGCAACGTTCGTGCCGCGACGGCCCGCACGCCAAGGCTCGTCGATTCAGGAGCTTGCCGGCCTGGGCCGACCGCCGCTCCTCCGGTCGCTGGGGCGGACCGGGGCGAACGCCGAGGCAGCCTGCCCCACCCGGCGCGTGACAGAATGCCGCCCGGAGACGAGCCATGCCGATGAACACCGCGTCGATGCCCTGCCGGAGAGTGCGCCTCGCTTCGGCCCTCCTCCTCCTCGCACCCGCGCTGGCCGCCGAGCCGAAGGCACCCCGGTCCGCGAACGCGCTGCCCCTCGGCGGCCCGTCGCTCCAGGAGGAGCGCACCGAGCGGCGGGTCGGCGAGGGCCTCTTGTACACGCGCATCCGTCGAGGCCACGCGTCCCCCGAGGACGCCTGGACGCTTCGCCTCCTGCTGCCGAGCCGCGAGGCGGAGGGCGGGGGGGCCGACCCCGACGCGCCCGTCGGAATGCTTGGCTCGCGGGCCGCGGCCGAAGCGGCGGCGGCTCGCGTCGCGGCTCTGGGGCTCACGGCCGCGGTGCGCCGCTTCGACACGGCCGAGCTCCCGTCGGACGTCGGGGCCCACGAGCTCGGCTACGCCGTCGAGGTCGGGCGGGCGGCGTCCGCCGAGGCCCTCGCCGAAGACGAGGGCCGGCTGCGACGGCAGGGCCTGCGGGCCCGCCGGTGGCACACGTCGTTCGACGGCGACGAGACGAGCGGGCCGTGGGACGTCCACGTGCTGACGATCGACCCGCGCCGCTGGTCGGTGACGAGCTCGCTCGGCGAGTCGATCGTCGGCCGCGAGACCGTGCGCGCGATCGCCGCCCGCGCCGGCGCGACCGCGGCGGTGAACGGCGGGTTCTTCGCGATGCAGCCGTTCGACCCGGCCACCGGACGGGGCGACGGCGAGCCCGGCGAGGCCGCCGGCATAGCCGTGATCGACGGCCGCCTGGTGAGCGAGGCGACGTCCGGGCGGCCGGCCCTGCTGCTGCGCGCCGGCGGACGGCGGGTCGTCATCGACCGTTTCACGACACCGCTGTCGGTCGAGGCCCCGGGCGGCGAGCGCCGCGCGATCTCCGGCCTCAACCGCGTCCCCGGCGCCATCCGCAACTGCGGGGGCGGCGGCGCGCCGGCCGCGCGCGCGGCCCACGACGTGACGTGCACCAGCGCTTCCGAGATCGTCGCCTTCACGCCCGACGGCCTGTCGCGCCTGCCGCCGGGCCCCGGGCTCGAGGTCGTGCTCGACGCGAGCGGAAGAGTCACCGCCGCGGGAGAGAGGAAGGGTGCTTCGCCGCCGCCCGGCGCGTGGGTCCTGCAGGCGACGGGCGACGAGGCGGCCTGGCTCGGCCGCGTCGCGGGCGTCGGCCGGAATCTGCGGATCACGACGGCGGTGCGCGACTCGCGCGGAGCCCGCGTCCGCCTCGCCCCCGGCGACTTCGTCGTCAACGGCGGGCCGATGCTCGTCGAGCGGGGCGCGGTTTCGATCGACGCCGACCACGACGGCCTCGTCCGGCACGAGCCCGGCGCCGACAACTTCTTCTTCGGCTGGGTCCGCCAGCGCAACCCGCGCACGATGGCCGGCGTCGACGCGCGGGGCCGCGTGCTGCTCGTGGCCGTGGACGGGCGGCAGGCCGGCCGCAGCGCCGGCCTCTCGATCCTCGAGGCCGCGCAGGTGATGCGCGCGCTCGGCGCGGTGAGCGCGATGAACCTCGACGGGGGCGGCTCGACCACGCTGGTCCTGGAAGGCCAGGTGATGAACCACCCCTCGGACCCGTCGGGCGAGCGCGCCGACGGTGACGCCGTGCTCGTCGCTCCGCGTCGATCGCAGCGCTAGCGCCCGCGCGGCGCCCGGGCGTCGCTCGCCGCTCCGGGCGATGACGCGCCGGCGGCGGCCGCGCTACCGCGTGAGCTTGCGGTACTTGATGCGGTGCGGCTGGTCGGCGTCGGTGCCGAGGCGCCGGTGCCGGTCGGCCTCGTAGTCCTGGTAGTTGCCCTCCCACCAGACGACCTGGCTGTCGCCCTCGAACGCCATGATGTGCGTGGCGATGCGGTCGAGGAACCAGCGGTCGTGGCTGATCACCACCGCGCAGCCCGCGAAGTTGACGAGCGCCTCCTCGAGCGCGCGGAGCGTGTCGACGTCGAGGTCGTTCGTCGGCTCGTCGATGAGCAGGAGGTTGCCGCCGCTCTTCAGCAGCGTCGCGAGGTGGAGGCGGTTCCGCTCACCGCCCGAGAGGTCCTTCACCTTCTTCTGCTGGTCGGGCCCGCGGAAGCCGAAGGACGCGGCGTAGGCGCGCGAGTTCATCTCGCGCTTGCCGACCATCACGAGGTCCTTGCCGCCGTCCGAGATCTCCTCCCAGACCGAGCGGTCGCCGACGAGCTTCTCGCGCGACTGGTCGACGTAGGAGAGCACGACCGTCTCGCCGATCTTGAGCTCGCCCGCGTCGGGCTTCTCCTGGCCCAGGATCATGCGGAAGAGGGTCGTCTTCCCCGCGCCGTTCGGGCCGATGACGCCGACGATGCCGCCGCGCGGCAGCATGAAGTTCACGTCGTCCATCAGCAGGTTGTCGCCGTAGCCCTTGCGCAGGCCCGTGGCGTTGATGACGAGGTCGCCGAGCCGCGGCCCGGGCGGGATCGCGATCTCGCGCTTGTCGTCGCGCTTCTCGGCCGCCTGCTCTTCGGCCAGCATCTCCTCGTACCGCGTGATGCGGGCCTTGCCCTTGGCCTGCCGCGCGCGGGGCGCCATGCGGATCCACTCCAGCTCGCGCTCGAGCGTCCGGCGGCGGGACGAGGCCTCCTTCTCCTCCTGGGTCAGGCGCTGGTCCTTCTGCTCGAGCCAGGACGAGTAGTTGCCCTCCCACGGGATGCCGGCGCCGCGGTCGAGCTCGAGGATCCAGCCGGCGACGTTGTCGAGGAAGTAGCGGTCGTGGGTCACCGCGACGACGCAGCCCGGGAACTCCTTCAGGAACCGCTCGAGCCAGGCGATCGACTCGGCGTCGAGGTGGTTCGTCGGCTCGTCGAGCAGCAGCATGTCGTGCGGCTGCAGGAGGAGCCGGCAGAGGGCGACGCGGCGCTTCTCGCCGCCCGAGAGCTTGGTGACGTCGGCGTCGCCGGGGGGCAGGCGGAGGGCGTCCATCGCGATCTCGACCTGCTTGTCGAGGTCCCAGAGGTTCTGCGCGTCGATGATGTCCTGCAGCCGCGAGAACTCGTCCGCGGTCTCGTCCGAGTAGTTGGCCGAGATCTCCTCGTAGCGCTCGACGATCTTCTTCTTCTCGGCCACCGCCTCCATGACGTGCTCGAGGACGTTCTTCTTCGGGTCGAGGACGGGCTCCTGCGGCAGGTAGCCGATGCGCGTGCCCTCGGCCGGGAACGCCTCGCCCGCGAAGTCCTTGTCGACGCCGGCCATGATGCGCAGCAGGGTCGACTTGCCCGCGCCGTTCGCGCCGAGGACGCCGATCTTCGCGTCGCCGTAGAACGAGAGCCAGATGCCCTTCAGGATCTCCTTGCCCTGGGGGGTGACCTTGCGCAGGTCCTTCATGGTGAAGATGAACTGGGGCATGCGGGTGGCCTCGTCTCCTCTCTCGTCTCGGTTCGGTTCGCCCGGGGAGCCGCTCGGGGGTGGCGGCGACCGGACATTGTGCCACGAGTCGGGGCCGCGGCCGGGGGACTCGCATCGGGTACGCTGTCCTCCTGGGGCGGTGACGGCCGGGGACCCCGCCGACCACCGCGGGCACCGGAGACAACGCCATGAAGGTCGCGATCACCGGGGCGGGCGGGCTCGTCGGGCGGGCCCTCGTCCCCTGCCTCACGACGGGGGGCCACGGCGTCGTCCGCCTGGTGCGACGCGCGCCGGCGGCTCCCGACGAGGTCGCCTGGGATCCCGCGGCCGGCCGGGTCGACGCGGAGGCGCTGCAGGGCGCCGACGCCGTCGTCCACCTCGCGGGCGAGGGCATCGCGGACCGTCGCTGGACGGCGGCGCGCAAGGAGGAGCTGCGGGCGAGCCGCCTCGGCCCCACGCGGAAGCTCGCCGAGGCGCTCGCCAGCCTCGATCGAAGGCCGCGCGTGCTGGTGTCCGCCTCGGCGATCGGCTACTACGGCGACACCGGGGACCGCTGGGTCGACGAGACGAGCCCGCCCGGGGACGACTTCCTGGGCCGCCTCGCCGCGGAGTGGGAGGAGGCGACGGCGCCCGCCGCGCGGGCGGGGATCCGCGTCGTGACGCTGCGGACGGGCATCGTCCTGAGCGCGAACGGCGGCGCGCTCGGCAAGATGCTCCCGCCTTTCCGGGTCGGGCTCGGCGGGCCGCTCGGGGCCGGGACGCAGTACATGAGCTGGATCGCGATGGACGACCTCCTGGGCGCCCTCCACCACGCCCTCGCCGACGACGGGATCTCGGGCCCCCTGAACGCGACCGCGCCCGAGCCCGTCACGAACGCCGTCTTCGCCCGGACGCTCGGCCGCGTCCTCGGCCGGCCGGCGATCGCCCCGGCCCCCGCCTTCGCCCTGCGGCTCGTCTTCGGCGAGATGGCCGACGCCGCGCTGCTCTCCGGGGCGCGCGTGCGGCCGGCGAAGCTCCTCGCCGCCGGCTACCGCTTCCGCTTCGGCGACCTCGAGCGCGCGCTGCGCCACGAGCTCGGCCGATGAGCGCCGACGTCGTCGTGGTCGGCGCCGGCCTCGCCGGCCTGTCCTGCGCGCGCCGCCTGCGCGAGGGCGGGGCGAGCGTCGTGGTGCTCGAGGCGGCGGACGAGGTCGGCGGCCGCGTCCGCACCGACACGGTCGACGGCTTCCGCCTCGACCGCGGCTTCCAGGTGCTCCTCACCGCGTACCCCGAGGCGCGGCGCGGGCTCGACTACGGCGCCCTCTCCCTGCACGCCTTCGCGCCGGGCGCACTCGTGCGGCGCGGGGGCCGTTTCCGCGAGCTGTCCGATCCGTGGCGCCGCCCGTCGCGCGCCCTGGCGACGCTCCTCTCCGGCGTCGGCTCCGTCGGAGACAAGCTGCGCATGGCGGCGATGCGCCGCGACACGCGCCGCGGCAGCGTCGACGAGCTGATGCGGCGGCCGCAGTCGACCGCGCTCGAGAGCCTGCGCGCCCGCGGCTTCGGCGGCGGCATGATCGACGGCTTCTTCCGCCCGTTCTTCGGCGGGATCCTGCTCGACCGCTCCCTCTCGGCCTCGAGCCGGGCCCTGGAGTTCGTCTTCCGGATGATGGCGGAGGGAGACGTGGCGGTGCCGGCCCTCGGGATGGGAGCGATCCCGCAGCAGATCGAGTCGTGCCTGCCGCGCGGGACCGTCCGCCTGGGGGCGCGCGTCGCCTCGATCGACGCGGGCCGCGTCACGCTGGCGTCCGGCGAGGCGATCGAGGCCGGCCGGGTCGTGCTCGCGACGGAGGGCCCCG
>WBZP01005298.1_pt1 | contig 13158 bp, 18 predicted proteins | sample 5204301 | NCBI WGS metagenome assembly WBZP01 (sample SAMN12412401, study PRJNA552823) | activated sludge metagenome | isolation source: activated sludge from nitrification reactor of wastewater treatment plant... | place: USA: Pennsylvania | collected 2017
ATCACCGACGAGATCCTGACGTTGTACCAGGAGGCGATCGGCGACCAGGTCACCAAGGACGACATCTTCTTCTACGTCTACGGGCTCCTGCACGACCCCGACTACCGCGAGACCTACGCCGCGGACCTGAAGAAGATGCTGCCGCACATCCCCAACCCTGACTCCCGGGGGCGGTTCGAGCAGCTCGCCGCGGCTGGGCGGGCGCTCTCCGAACTGCACACCGGCTACGAGACGGTCGAGCCGTACCCCGTCGACGTACAGCTCACAACCGGAGCCGATCCGAAGGAACGCGAGACGTGGCGCGTGACCAAGTTGAAGTGGGCGAAGAAGAAGCACCCCGAGACCGGCAAGGCCGTCGACGACGTCACGAAGCTGATATACAGCCCGAAGGTCACCGTCGCCGGCATCCCCGAGGCTGCGGATCGGTACCTGATCGGATCCCGCTCGGCGGTGGCCTGGATCATCGACCGCTACCAGGTGAAGACAGATAAACCGTCCGGGATCGTCAACAACCCGAACGACTGGTGCGACGAGCACGACAACCCGCGGTACATTGTCGACCTCATCGCGAAGGTCACCACGGTCGCGGTCGAGACGATGAAGATCGTGGACAGTCTGGCCGAGAACGCGGAGTAGAGCGTCATGTCCCTGGAGTTCATCGACCATCGCCGCGGATTGGCGGACCAGTACTCGTGGGTGCCGTCCTTCGACTGGTCGGTCGGCTACGGAAACGACCAGTGGTGGGACGACGTCCGGTACTACTACGTGAGTGAGCCATGGTTCGTGCAGGTACGGGAAGACGGCGTTGAGGTGGCGCGGGTGGAACTCGACGACCCCGGCGGTATCAACCCGGAGTACACGGGCGTGCCTGATCTCGCCGAAGACGAGCGTCTGGAGATCCAGTTGATCGAGGTGGCCACTACCGCGGCCCGCCGCGGTATCGGCACCCGTGTGGTCCAGGGGCTCGCGGAGCTGCATCGTCAGCGTCGGTTGTTCGCGTACAGCGAGGAGGCGGACGAGTTCTGGGCGTCCCTCGGCTGGGACCGCTTCGATCATAGGGACGGGCAGCCGCAGTTCCACCGTGCGCTGTTCATTCAGCCGGCCTGTTGAGCCTCTCACCCAACAGGGGAATCGACCGGTGGATCGATTTCTCCTACGACGCCTGCTGGTTAGCGTGCCCGCAGTGCGGTGACCGCGTGGTCATGTCGTTCGAGGACCGCGTCAAGGGGGAATCACGCACCTGCGGTTCGGGACACGACGTCTCGGCCCAGACGGAGTACCCCGCGCTCACCGACCTGGCCGACGCTGCAACGGACCCGGCCGAGATCGAGAGGCTGGTCTGGTATCACACCAGCACCCGCGCCGACTGGCCGCCGACCGATGAGTCTCCCAAGGCGAGGGCGACGCACCTGGGCACCTTCGAGTCGGCGATCGAGAACATGTTCCGCCGCATGCGCAACCAGTCGGACTCCGACAGCCAGTTCTACCTCCACCGGGTCCGCATCGGTTGCCGACCCGCGGAGGTGTCCCCGCTCGGTGAAGAGCCCACCGACTTCATGGGCAACGTGTGGCTCAGCGCGCTCTACGAGGCGGGACACCGGGTGGTGCGCTACGTCAACGTGCACGAGCACCCCGGGTCGATCTCGCTTGCGGTGGTGCCGTCGGTGATCACGCACGTGCAGACGCTCGCGGTACCGCTGAGACTGGATACGGCGGCGTCGGCGGCGTCACAGGAGGCCCTCGCCTCCTATTCGGCAGAGCTCGACCGGCTGGAGGCCCGGCGGCCGTGCACCGACGGGCTCAGTCGTCTCGACCTGCTGATGCGACGGACCCCAGAGACCGCCGCGATCGCCGATGCGAACCAGGAGTGCGATCAGGCGATGTGGGCTGCGCGAGACAGCTACTGGCTGGCGATGGAGAAGGAGCACCTGCCGGCGGTCGGCTTCCGGACGCGCGACAAGCTGCTGGATGCGGTCCGCAGCATTCACGGTGACGCCGCGAATGTGCACGACCGGTTCCGGTCGCTTGCGGAGCTGGTGCGGAAACCCGTACGGACTCTCGCGGCGGTCCAGGCTCAGCCTGTTCGAGAAGTCGGCTCTGCATCCGCGATTGACCCGACCCCCCGCACTACCGGCGCATGAGCAACGCTGTGCCCGTGAACATCAGCAGCAGCGACCAGGTCGGGCAGTTCCCGGTCAACATCTTCCACGGCACCCGCGTCTCGATGGCGGAGCGGATCATCGAGGGCGGATTCGCGCCGCTACCCGTGTCCGAGCAGATCGAGGCCGTCGCCGCAGCCCACGACGTCCCGGTGGACGCCGTGATGGAAGACCTCAAGGCGTACAACCGATTCGCGATCGTCGACGAGCGCCCCAACATCGTGTTCGTGACCGGGAATCCGATCAAGGCGGGCAGCTGGGCCGACCGTGCGCCGGAGGCCACGTGGGAGGCGTTATGGGCGGTGTACCGCGTCCGCCACCCGGAGGTCGGCTGGGAATGGAACGCCTCCCAGGAGGGTCACATGTGGGTGCTCGCCCAGCGTCTGGGCGATCCGCCGGCCATGCTCCTCGCCGCGGCTCAGCTTGGCGTTCTCCGGAACAGATTCGGTGGCGGTACGGCGGCGGACCTGTTCCGTGATGCGGCGGGGGAGAGCGACATGGAGAACGCCGTGAAGACAGCGAACTGGCTGTTCCGGATGTCCCCGGAGTGGCTGGTCGACCCGGCGGACATCATCCCGCGCGGTTTCATGCCGGTCGCGGCGCGGGTGGGGCACCCTCTGCTGTACTTCATGTCCGGAGAGTCGAGTGAGGCCTTCGGGGAGCAGCTCCGCTCGGGTTTCTGGGGCGAACTCGGCGAAGTCACCGACGGCGATGACCCATGGCATCCGTTCGACCAGGTGTGGGCGCGGCTCAGCAGTGACCGACAAGCCGAGCTGGAGGAGCTAGTCGGAGTTCCGATCACCGCGCTGCTCGCTGCGTCAGCCGAACCCGCAGAACTGGTGCCTGAGGCATGACCAGCCCGTCTCAGCTCCCGTAGTCCTCAGCCACGGTCCCGCTCCTCGTCGTCCCACTGCTCGCCGTCATCGGTCGGGTTCTCGGTGTCGTACACGGGATCGGTCTTGTCCATGCCGGCACCGTGCCCTTGACGTTTCCGTTTCGTCCCCCGCGGCGCGCCCCGACACTTCCGAAACTCCAGCTCACCGCCCTGCCGAAACCAAACTCGGGTAACCGACGAGAAATTCGTCCCACCTTTTCTTATCACCGCCACCTGCGGCTTTCCGAAGCCCGAAACCGCCTCCGCCCCTTCCCATCACAGTCACATCCGGTTTCTGTGCGGTGACCGACGAGAATTTCCATTCCCGCAGTCAGCGAGTCTTTGAGCTGGGGAAATAGCTTGAGTAATAGGGCGTTCCCGCACAGGTCGCAGGTAGGCGTCGAGGCCGTGCCGACGCGCCGCGTGCCTCACGCAGCGGGCGAGCCTCATAGTTTCCGCCGCATGATGCTTCCCGCAGTGACTGCCGGCGCGCAGCCGCCGGACCTCGCACCCGACGTGGTCGAACGGATCCGCGAGGCCACTATCGATAGCCAGTCGGAGGGCACCCGCCGCGCCTACGCCTCCGCGTGGCGGAGGTTCGAGGGCTGGTGCCGGCGCAGCGGGTACGAGGCTCTCCCGGCTCATCCGACGGTGATCGCCGCGTACCTGGTGGACGCCGCCGAGACCGTCAGCGAGAACGGAGAGAGGGCGTACTCCACGCTGAGCCTCGGGAAATGGGTCGCGGCGATCTTCGACCGACACCGTCGCGCTGGCATCGACCCGAACCCGGCAGCGCACGAACTGGTGCGCCAGACCGCATCAGGGATCAGGCGGCAGTACGCCAGCCGTGGTGACCGGCCCCGGACGCCTCGGACCCCGCTACTCACCGACGACGTGGTCGCCATCGTCACCGCCGCGCGGGAGCAGGCGACCGGCTGGGTGTCGCAGGTGTACGAGCGCCGAGACAGCGCCTTGTTGCTGATGGGGTTCGCCGGCGCGTTCCGCCGCAGTGAGCTCACCGAACTCACCGGCGCCGACGTGGAGCTGCACGCCGCGGACGGTGTTCACGTACACCTGCGCAGGAGCAAGACGGACCAGGAGGGGCTGGGTTCCGTGTTCCCGCTACCACGAGCCAAGGAGCCGAAGCGGTGCCCGCCGTGCGCCTATGTCCGTTGGGCCGCAGTGGTTTCCGCCTTCGACAGTGGCGGTAAGGACGCGGTGATCCGGCTGATCACCGACAGCCCGGAGTTCGGGGACCGTCACGTGTGCCGGTCGCGCGCGGCGAAGATCGATCGCAGTGCCCCGCTGTTCCGGTCAGTTCGCCGCAGCGGAATGATCACCGCCACTGCGCTTTCCGGTGCGGGAGTTCACGCGGTGATCCGGCGGCGGGCGCTCGTGGCGGGATTCGATCCCGAGGCCGTCGCGCGGCTCGGCGGGCACAGTCTGCGGGCGGGCTTCGTGACACAGGCCGCGCGCGCCGGGGCAGATCACCACAGCATCATGAGGCAGACCGGACACCGGTCGCCGGAGATGGTCACCCGCTACGTCCGGGAGAGTGCGCCGCTGATCGGGAACGCGGTCACGCAGCTCGGGCTGTGACCGGTGCGGGCGTCAGATCTCAGCGGTGGCGGCGTGGAACAACGCCACGCGGTCGACCCCGTAGGCATCCGCCAGCGCGGCCAGTTCGGTGACCCGGCATGGTCGCTGGCCCAACTCGATGCGGGCGATGATGCTGCGGTCGATGCCGGAGGCCTCCGCAGCGTCACGGACGTACATGCCGGCCTTCTCACGCGCTGCGGCAAGAATGCGGCCAATCTCGACGTCGGCTTCGGTTACGCGCTGCGGCACCCACGGAGTCTTCTCGGTCTGCTCACCCATCCGGACATTCTCCAGGGTGGGGCTGTGACTACGGAAGCAGCCGGACGATGCCGAGCTACAGCGCGTCCCCGGGAACATTCGTTCCGGCCTGCGCACCGCCCTCGTTGATTCCGCCACCGCCCCGGTACTCGCTCAGGTACTCAGCGTGCCACCTCGGCCAATCGAGGTAGACCACACCGGCGCCGGCACGGTAGCGCTGGTACTGCCCGCGGGCGGTGCGCAGGGATCGGCGGGCCTCCCGAGCTGCGCGTCGGGCCGCGTTCCTGGCGGTGGACTCCTGCGCGGCGGTCAACGGGACCGCGGCGTCGCGGAAGATCTGCCGGTTGCCGAACATGGGCGGAGTGTATGCGGCGGCTGCCCATATCGCTGCCACCATGCGATCGCCACGATCGCACGGTGAATTGCGCCTCGCCTCATCGTTGAACAGACCCCCGAGCATGGACGCGATCCGGCTGAGCACCGAGGGTTCCGGATCAACCCCAAATCGGGTACTCAATCGCCAGCATTCGTGTCGTGACTACTCCCGCAGCAGCACCACCGTGTTCCCGATGGGGTCGTTCGTCCACCAGTCGGCAACGTCCCGTGTCCGTTCCGGCAGGGCGCAGGCGCGGTCCATCAACCGCCGCACTGCGGCGTCGGTGTCCGGGCCGCGGAACTCCAGCCGGGTCGCCGTGTGTGGCCGCTCGCCCATCGGGTACAGCTCGATCACCAGTCCCTCAGCCGAGGTGATCGAGAAGTGGTCGGGTCCTTGGCCATGCCTCTCGGCCAAGGGCTCAGCGTCGAGGACCGCGCCGTAGAAGCGAGCGGCCCTGTCCAGAGTCGGCTCCGGCACGTAGAAAACGATCAGGGACAGCGTCACGGCGCCGACTCGGCGACTATCAGGACCAAGTGGTGTCCCTCGGGGGCAGGCACCTCGTCGCGCGCGGAGGTGATCAAGACCGGCGCAGCGAAGATCAGGGACAAGAACTCTGCCGCGGCCGCGATGTCAGCGGTGCTGGCGCGGATGACGGGGCGGGTGGCGACGGTGTTGCTCACCCCTGCAGGATGCCACGCCGCAGCGACATCGAGCATGGCGAAAAGTCCTGCCCTGCAACATGGTTAGCCGATCCTGCAACACTCCGTGGAGTAGTCGCAGCACCGGGTGGTGTTGCCGGTTCTGATGCACCGGCACCGGATCGTGCATCGGAGAAATGACTCGCAGGGTGTCGGTGAGGCCGGTCAGACTTGCGGCATGCCGCTGTATGAACCGAAGGATGCCGTCCGTGAACGTCTTGCCCAGAGCCTTCGTGACTGGGCCGACCTCGTGCGCCAGGAGGGCTGGGCGCCGTACGAATCCATCTGGAGCGCAGGTGAAGTCCTCGGTGTTCGTGCAGCGCTAGGTGAACCGGGTGCGGTCGACGCCGCGGTGGAGCTGTGGGCACCAACGCTGTGGGGAGTCGAGGCAGCTGAGCAGGACGCTGCGGTCGGCTACTACGCCACGCGGTGGTGGTTCTCCGAGGTTGCGAACCCGAGCCCGGACCTGCTCAGCGAGACCGAGCACGCCCAGCTACGGGCTGCCCGCTCCGCCACCGCGGACCTGCGCGACGCCCTCGACGCGGGTGACGCCGAAGGTAGGCGCGCAGCGTTCGGGCAGCTTCTGCAGACGCTGAGCAACATTGACTTCGACTCCACCCGCGACAAGCTGCACATCCCCGACGACGCCGGTCCCTACCGTGACGGCCTGGTCAAGATCCTTCGTCGCATCCCGCCCAACTGGGGCCGCTGGATCTCCTGCGACCGCGGCTGGTACCCGATCATCATCGAGCTCGATCAGGCGCTGGCCGCGATCGATCCCGGGTACACCGTGCACCAGGTGAAGGAGAAGTTCTCGGGGCTCCGCTACTACTTCCACCCGTCCGAGGACGTGCCTGAGACCGACCGCGAGCGGATGGACGAGCTGGTCCGCGCAGCCGAAACCCGCTGCGGGGCAACGTGTGAGCTGTGCGGCGAGCCAGGGGTCCGGCACTCCAACAGCCGTGGTTGGATCATGACGCTGTGCTCGGCCTGCGCCGCGGAGAAGGGGTACGGGCGGATCGGCGAGTTGGTGAACGACCTCGGCCCCGACCACCGCGGTGTGTGGCGGGTGACGGATTACGCAGGCGTCGAGTCGATCTGGGATCTGACACACGCGGAGGTGACCGTCGCCGGTACCCGCCACCGCGACGCGACGGTGCTGGCTCCGCCGAGCGTGCTGCGCGCGTGGCGGCTGCGGCTCGCAGACGGCACCGAGATCACGTCCGAGTTGGTCGCCGCTATCGAACGGATCCGGTGACGATGACGGTCCGCGAGCTCATCGAGCAGCTGTCCGAGCTCGACCCCGAGGCCCCGATCTTGGTGACCGGCTATGAGTCGGGTTTCGAGCCGTGCACTCTCAGCGTGGTCGAGGTGCAGGAGCTGGCCCGCGGTGACGACCAGGAGTACGCCGGCCGGTTCGAGACCGTCGACGAGGCGCAGCGGCAGGCTACGCAGGACCCGCGCAGTTGGATCAGCATGGTCGGCGTCCCCAGGCTGGTCGGCGAGCCCGTCACCGCCGTGGTCCTGAGCCGGGAGGGCCGGTGACCGACACCGAACCACACCAGTGGCCCGGCTGCCCGTGGCCCGGGTGGACGCAGCTCTACGCGCAGTTGATCCGCGACGTACGTGCCGCTGATCCAGAACTGGTAGTCGAGGACTTCGAGCCGGGGTCGATCCACCCGAACTCCATCACCTCGTCGCTGTCGAAGACTGGGGCCGACGCCGTGTTCGACCGGATCGAGGAGTCTGAGCAGCTGTCCGAGATCACCTGCGTTGTATGCGGCGGCGAGGGCAGCGGGTGGCCACCGCTGTGCGCGGAGCACGGCGGGTGACCTATGCCGCGCCTCTCCCGTGCTTGTCGGGGCGTACAGGCTCTCCGATGGCCTCGAGGTCGCTCACCGCGATTCGGAGGCCGCCGCTCGGCATCTTGCGAGCGTTCAAGTGCCCGTTGCTGATCCAGCGTCGCACCGTCCAGTGGCTGACGTCCATCAGCTGCGCGGCGTGCTCCACACTGACGTACGACGGCGGAATCCCGCCAACGGTAAGGGAACTGAGGTCGATCTTCGAGAGGGACAAGGCAGGCTCCAGGCATCAGAAGCTGATGCCGGCCCACTCCCGACAGGCCCATCCGAGGCGGGCGTCGGGCAGCTGCCAACGTGTTTCGGCACTCGCCTGCGGGGTCCCGTGGGACCACGGCCACGCTCGGATTCATGGCTTGCCAGGATTATGCAGACTTAGTGTGACAAGCTCGACTGAGACGGTTGAAAGGCCTTCGGCGTGTCCCGCCGGAAACCATGGCACATACATGGCACAGCGGCGAGCTGCTCGACATCTGCAGGCTCGTTACCAGCAGGAATACCCGACAGGGGAGCTGCGTCAGCTGCATGTTGTGACGATTCGTCACTAGCGGTACGCATCCTTGGTGCGTCCAGGGCGCCCACGTCCTTTCCCGGCACTAGCCAGGGATTTCGACACTGTCGAGGGTGTCGGGCGGCGAACCGTGCCACTGTGATACTGGCGGTGCCGACGGCGGAGACCGCGAGGTCGTCGGCGTCGGTGGGCTTCCAGGCCGCTCCGGTCCCGGGCTGCAGCTACCCCGACATCGATCGAAATTGGCGAGCGACCGCGGAGTGCGTTGCGAAGACCGCAGGGAAGGCTTAACTTTTCGGCGACTGATGCATCGGTCATTCAGGTGCGGAAGCTGGTAACCCCCCGACCCCTCCGGCTTCCGCACCTTCCACGTGGATCGGCGCCGGTCCACTGGACCCGGGCCAGGACCGCTCCGGCTCCGGAATCCGGACCCAAAGAGGTGTTGGGCACTTCAGACTCGGGGCCCCTCAGCGAGTCACGGCTGGCGGGCGGCGACATCCCGCATCTGCGCCGAGCTTCGTTCCTCACCGTGGCTGTAGGTCAGTGCACCGCCGTGCAGATGTTGCGCGTGGTCGGACATCCGGGTCAGTAGTGCCGTCGTGGTCTGCAGCCATCCGGCGGATGTCGTCGCCAGGACGGACGCCGACAAACCTTGCCAGCCGGCCAGCGCCGAATCGATGCGACCGTCGGCAGTGGCGTGTTCGGTCGCCATGGATTCGCCGTGAGCCGTCACCGCGGCACCCGAGGCCGTCAAGTCCTCCCGGTTCACCCGCAACGTCATCGCAACCCCTTAAACCGTGCTCCAGCTGGCCGGTTATGTCTATCAGCGCATCCGCGGCGGCGCCAGTCACCCGGTTCCCGGCGTGATCAGCTCTCGCGGGTCTGCTGCGCACGCAACGCCTTCAGGCGGCGCTGCTCGCTCAGGACGGCCTGGTAGCTCTCGCGTTCGGCGATCAGCCAGTCCGGCTTCTCCTCGAGCAACACGTCGATCTGGCTGGTGGTCAGCGCGTCCACGACGCCGCCGCGCGTCAGGCCGGCGATCGACACACCCAGCTTGGCGGCCACGAGGTTCTTCGGGTGCGGGCCGTTCTTGCGGAGGTCCTGGAGCCACTGCGGCGGATCCGCTTGCAGGGCGGCCAGTTCGGTGCGGGTGATCGCGTTCTGCTGGAACTCCGGGGGCGTCGCCGGCAGGTATACGTCCAGCTTCTTCGCCGCGGTGGCGGGTTTCATGGACTGCGCGTTGGGCCTGCTCATCGGCCCAGCCTATCGGTAGCCTGAGCCCGTGGCTCCGTCGTCGCTGCGCTCGTTCTCCCTCGGGTACGTACCCGGTGGGACGCCCGCGAAGTGGGCCAGGATCTGGGCGGAGCGGCATCCCGAGGCCCCGCTGGAGTTGCGCGCCGTCGCCGCCGCGGAGGCCGCCGCCGCAGTGCGGGCCGGCACGGTCGACGTGGCCGTGCTCCGGCCGCCGGCCGATACGTCCGGACTGGCCATCATCCCGCTCTACGAGGAGATCACGGTGGCCGTGGTGCCCACCGATCACCTTCTGGGCGCGGCCGACGAGATCACCGCCACGGACCTCGACGGCGAGCCGATCCTGGCGGCGCTCGACGACGTCGTGGTCTGGGCGGACCGTCCCGGCGCGGCGGTCGATCACCGGCCCGAAACCACCGCGGAGGCAATCGAACTCGTCGCTGCGGGGCTCGGCGTCCTGATCGTTCCCCAATCGCTGGCACGGCTGTACCACCGCAAGGACCTCACCTACCGTCCGATCGCCGACGCGCCAACCTGCCCCGTGGTCCTCGCCTTCCCGGAGGGGCCGCAGTCGCCGTCGGTCGACGAATTCATCGGGATCGTGCGGGGCCGAAAATCCGGTTCGTCGCGGGGGCAGGGCGAGCCGGCGCCGAAGCGCACGGCGCGGGAGAAGACGCTGGCCAAGCAGGCCGCCCGCGCAGCCGCCGGCAAGGTCGCCCGCAGGCCGGGCGGGGCGGGGCGGGGTCGACGCTGACGCGTTCGGGTCAGAAGTTGTTCGGCACGAACAGCATTGACTTCTCCGACACGTCCAGATCGGAGCCGGGTCGAATTCGGCGAACGGGCGCGATGTTCTCGTACTTTTCCGCTCGTTCGTACATTTCGGCGGGGCCGGATCGCATCGTTAGCGAGGTAAGGCTTGCCTTATGCGGGCGAGCGTCCTAGATTAACCGGAAATATTTCCTGTTTATTAGGCGGTGGCGATGAAGCGGGTGCTCGCAGCTCTGGTTCTGCTGGTCGTGTGTGCACCGCCGGCGCATGCCGATCCCGAACCGCACGGCGAGCCGCAGATCGGCGACGACTTCGCCATCACCTCCGAGGTGCCGACGCTGGCCGAACTGGACGCGCAGATCAGGCTGCTCGTCGCCACCCATGCACCCGATGCCGTCAAGGCCGCCCAACTCGAGGGCGGCAGCCGAGCGGTCATCGTGCCGAAGATGATCTACCGCATCGGCTTCTTCCGGCCGCCGCGGGGATCGAGCATGGTCACCGGTCCCGAGACCCACGAACCCGACCGGCACACCGCGGTGATCAACGCCAGCCGCCAGGGCGCGCCGACGGTCCAGGTAACCGCCGAATGGCGGCGGATCGACGGGCGGTGGAAACTGGCCAGCAGATCGCTGTGCAACGGCGTCAAGACCATCGGCCTCCCGATTCCCTGCAACTTCGAATGATCCAAACCCGTGATCTGACAAAGTCCTTCGGTGCCAACCGGGCCGTCGAGGACGTGACGGTCACTTTCCCGGCCGGCACCGTCACCGCACTCCTCGGACTCAACGGCGCCGGCAAGACCACCCTGTTGTCGTTGCTCGCCGGGCTGATCCCTCCCGACGCCGGCGGCCTCACCGTCTGCGGTGGCGCGGCCGCGCACCTGGGTCCCGGGGCGATGAACCCACGCCATACCGTCGAGCAACATCTGCGGTGGCTGGCCGCGCTGGCCGGCCTCGACGCCGCCCGGGTGCCCGAAGTGCTGGGCATCGCCGAGTTGGCTGCGCTGCGCCGCACCCGGATCCGTGCCCTGTCGCTGGGACTTCGGCAGCGCGTCGCCATCGCCGGCACGCTGCTGTGCCGGCCCCGGGTGTTGCTGTTCGACGAGCCGCTCAACGGCCTCGACGTTCCGGGGGTGCTGTGGTTCCGCGGCCTGCTGCGCGAACTCGCCGCCGACGGCGCCACCGTGGTGATCGCCACCCACCTGCTGGCCGAGGTCGTCCTGACCGCCGGACGCGTGGCGATCCTGCAACGTGGGCGGTTGCGTATCGACGGCCCGCTGGCCGACCTGGTTCCGGCGGACGCCGATGCGCGGGAATGGTTGGAGTCCACGCTGATGGAGTGCGCGTGAGCACCACGGTCATGCGCAGCGCCCGGGCCGAATGGATCCGCACCGCCGGGGCCGGCCGATTGTGGACGGTCCTGGCGCCCGCGGCGGTGTTGACACCGCTGGCGATCAGCGTTGGCATCGCGGCGGTGGCCGAGGCGTTCGCGCGCATCCCGGGTCAGCTGTCGGTGCTGCAGGTGCCGACCTCCAACGCCGGCTACTGGGTCATCACCATCACACTGACGCTGGTCACCATCGCCGCAGCCGACGGCCAGTCCAGCGAGAACCGTTACCGGACAGCCGAATACATCAGGCTCGCGATACCGTCGCGATGGTCCGTGCCGGTGGGCCGGTGGCTGTTCTACGGTCTGCTCGGCGCGGCACTGGCGGCGGTCACGATGATCATCGTCCTCGCCGTCCTGCCGGTGGTCTCGACGCGGGTGTACGGAACGGTGTCGGTCGCCGACCCCGTCGGTCTCCGTCTGGTGTGGACCACCACCGTGCTGGCGTTCTTCGCCGCCGGCGCCGGGATCGGTGTGGGTGCCCTGGTGCGCTCGCCGCTGGGTGCCGGCGCCGTCATCGTGGCGTGGACCTACGTGGTCGAGACAGCCGCCGGCTATCTGCCCGGCGGTCTTGCCGCGCAACGGTTCATGCCCGCGCTGAACGCAGGGTATGCAGCGGGTCAGGACACCGTGCTGATCCCGCCGTGGTCCCCGAACATCGCGCTGCTGTACGTGTGCGCCCTGTGCGCCGTCGTGTTCGGGGTCGGCGTGGCCGTCTCCGCATCCATAACTCCGACGAAAGGACGATCCGTTGAGTGATACCGATTCCGTGCCCATGGCCGGCCGTTCGGACGCCGATCTACCCGGCCACTGGCTGCTGGCCCGGCTCGGCAAGCGGGTGCTGCGGCCCGGTGGCCTCGAGCTGACGAGCAGGGTGCTCGACGCCGCCCGGCTCACCGGCGCCGACGTCGTCGAACTGGGACCGGGCCTCGGCCGCACCGCGGCGGACATCGTCGCCCGGCGCCCGCGCTCCTACGTCGGCGTCGACGACACCGCCGCCGCAACCGAATCCGTGCGCGCCGTCGTCGCACCCGTGGGCGGCACCGTCGTGGTGGCCGATGCCTCCGACACCGGACTGCCCAGCGGCAGCGCCGACGTGGTGATCGGGGAGGCCATGCTGACGATGCAGGGCGACAAGGCCAAGCGTGCCATCGTCGCCGAAGCGTTCCGCGTGCTGCGGCCCGGCGGCCGGTACGCCATCCACGAACTGGGCCTCACCCCCGACGGCATCGCGCAGGACACCAAGGACGACATCCGCCGGGAGATGTCCCGGGCGATCAAGGTCAACGCGCGCCCGCTGACCGCACACGAATGGACGCAGCTGCTCACCGAGGCCGGCTTCGAGATCGACACCGTCGACCAAGCGCCGATGGCCCTGCTCGACCCGCGCCGGGTGCTCGCCGACGAGGGGCCGGTGGG
>WBZP01005299.1_pt1 | contig 13158 bp, 15 predicted proteins | sample 5204301 | NCBI WGS metagenome assembly WBZP01 (sample SAMN12412401, study PRJNA552823) | activated sludge metagenome | isolation source: activated sludge from nitrification reactor of wastewater treatment plant... | place: USA: Pennsylvania | collected 2017
ACAAATCTTTATTACTTTACCTTATCCACCAAAGCTTTGAAAGCATCTGCGTGGTTCATGGCAAGGTCTGCCAACGCTTTTCTGTTGAGGGTGATGCCCTGCTGAGCCAAAGCGTGCATGAATTTAGAGTATGACAAGCCATACATTCTTACACCGGCATTGATTCTGGCAATCCACAATCTTCTGAAAGCACGTTTTTTGTTTTTACGGTGAGTGTATGCATAAAGCATACCCTTTTCAACGGCATTTTTGGCTACTGTGTACACATTTTTACGTGCACCAAAGTAACCTTTGGCCAATTTGAGGATTTTTCTCCTCCTGTTGCGTGAGGCAACGTTGTTGACTGATCTAGGCATTTTTTTTGGTTTTAGTGCAATACAGGGACCGGCAAGGTGCTTAATCCTGTATTCTCGTTAAAAAATAATTATCCTGCGGCAAGAAGCCTTTTTGCTCTGTGCACTTCAACACCTGTTACAGTGGTGGCACCATTGAGTCTTGTTTTTGCTTTTTTAGATTTTTTTCTCATCAAGTGAGAGGTGTTGGCCTGGAACCTTTTTACTTTTCCAGAGCCTGTAAGCTTGAACCTCTTCTTTGCACTTGAGTGGGTTTTCATCTTAGGCATGGTACGTAAATTTTTTTATTAAGGCTGCAAAGATAGCTTATTTTGTTGAAATCAAGCTACTAATCTGTAAAATCTGGGGGATAAATTTAAATATTGGATTTTTTATCAGGTACCAACTATGAATAATGTGTAAAACGTTGTAAATCATATAAAAACAAATTAAGAATAAATATATTAATTGATAATTGATAATCAACCAATTGAATTCTAAATGGCGGCTTTTGCCTGCTGGGTCAATGCTTTGATATCTTTGGGAATCTCAGCCTCAAAATGCATTTTTTCACCCGTAACAGGGTGTGTAAAATCCAGTTTCCAGGCATGAAGGGTGAGCCGGCTGCACAAAGGTCGCTCTTCGCCGGAAAACTTTCCTGCTTTGTATTTTCGACCCTTCCATTCAGAGAGAAAAAATTGAGCCCTCCTTCCATATAGGGGGTCAATAAAAAGCGGATGTCCGATATATGCCAGGTGAACGCGGATCTGGTGCATCCTGCCCGTATGGATGGTCACTTCCAGTTCGCTGAACCATTCAAAACGCCTCAAAGTGCGAAAAGTCGTCAATGAAGGCTTACCTTTTTTGTACACCTTCATTGTACCCGGCCTGGTGTCTGACAGTGCCAATGGCTCGTCGATGGTTCCCTCATCAGGGAGGTTGCCATCGGCCAATGCCAGGTACACTTTGTTCACATCTCTTTCTTCAAAGGCCAGGCTCATGGCTCTGTGGCATTCTGCATTTTTAGCAAAAACCACCAAACCACTGGTGTCCTTATCCAGTCGATGTATGGTGTAGATTTCACCATACTTTTTCCGCAGCAAACTTTGCAGATGGACTGACTCCTGTTGAAATCGATCTGCTACGGTAAGCATACCGGCAGCTTTATTCACAATGACCAGATGGTCATCTTCATATACAATATTCAACGCCGCCATCTTAGGAAAATAGTTGGGTGAAGGTTCTTTTCTTGTTGACAAAGTATTGCCATACGATGCTTACACCTGCTTTTCCTGCCATATTGTTGCCACCCCTGCCATATTTTTTGCGGAGCAGTCGATTGCGTTCTCTTTTGGCCATCGTGCCAATAAAATGGATGTAAACAGAAATGTGTGCCCTCAAAATAGAAAGGGTGTGGGCAGGTTTGCCAGCCAAAAGAAAATTGATACCTGCAACACCATCCAAAAGCAGCCGAATCAGGAAAATACCAGCTACGGCCGGTGAATTTTCATTTTTGAGTAGGGTATTGAGATTGTTCCTGAAATTTAAAAATGTTTTCCTGGGATTATCATAGTCCAAAGTGCCCCCACCAAGGTGGTAAACAACACTTTTTGGATGTACAACAAATCTGTAACCGGCTCTTTTCAGTCGCCAGCAAAAATCAATTTCTTCCTGATGCGCAAAAAAGTGCCTGTCGAATCCTCCGAATTTTTGAAACAGCTCTGTTCTGATTACCATGGCAGCACCACTCACCCAAAATACCTCTTTTTCATCGTCGTACTGGCCATTGTCAGCCTCTACATGGTCAAATAACCGCCCTCTGCAAAAAGGATAGCCGAGTCGGTCCATGTAACCTCCGGACGCACCGGCATATTCAAATTGGCCGGGGTTTTCGAGAGAACATATCTTGGGTTGAACACCTGCTATGCTGTCATCATTTTCCATCAAATCTATGAGGCCATCCAGCCAGTTGGGACTTACTTTCACATCGCTGTTTAGGAATACGGTGTACTTGCTTTTAATGTCTTTGTTTCCCTTGTTGTAACCTTCGGCGAAACCATAGTTTTGACTCAATTCCACCAGCCGGATTTCAGGAAACCACTCCTTTAAGAATGGAATAGATCCATCAGTCGATGCATTGTCAACTACCCAGGTATCGATCTTATATTTTTCACTGCTGGACTGAACGGAAGGAAGGTAGGATTCAAGGTATTCTTCTCCGTTGTAATTCAGTATGGAAATGGTGGCAATGGCTTCTGCTTGCTCCTGGGCCTTTTCGTTTTTCAGAATCTCCCGCACATCGGCAAGGTCCTTGTCCAATTGTTGTTTTAAACCTTCGAGACTCTCGTATTTACTGTCTGAGCGCACATAACTGACAAAGCTGATGCCAATGATTTCTTCATAAATGTTGTCGTTGAAATCAAAGATATTGACCTCTATGGTTTGTGTACCATTTTCATGGATGGTGGGACGGTTGCCAATGTAGAGCATGCCTCCAAACCGGGCGCTGCCGATATTCACATAACAGGCATAAATGCCCGGAGAGGGTATGAGTTTGGCTTTGGATTCAATCTGAATATTAGCGGTCGGATAACCGATGGTTTTGCCGATACCATCCCCTTTTACTACTTTTCCGGTAAGAAAATAAGGTGCTCCCAGCAAGGCATTGGCAGTCCTCAGATCACCGCTTAACAGTGCTTTTCTGATATTGGTAGAAGAAATATCCATTTCGTCGAGCTCTTGTTTCTCGATTTCTACCAGTTTAAAATGTCCTTCTCTTTCATACATGCGCAGCATCTGGAAATCCCCTTGCCGGGCAAGACCAAACTTATGGTCATAACCCACCACCAAATAAGAGGCTTTCAGCTGATCGATCAGAAATTTTTCTACATACTCGCGGGCAGACAGTTGGGCAAATTCTACCGTAAAAGGAACGATGATCAGGTTTCTAACACCGCATTTTTTAAACAATTCAATCTTCTCTGTGGTGGTAGAAAGCAACTGCAGGCTTTTGTCGTTGGGGAAAACAATGGACCTGGGGTGGGGGTCAAAGGTGACTACCACCGCCTCTCCTTCTATTTCGTCGGCCAATTGGTTGATGCGGTGTATAAGCCTTTTATGGGCCTGATGGACCCCGTCAAAAGATCCTATGGTCACCACAGCGTTCTTGAAAACTGGCAATAATTTTAAATCCCGGTATATGTTCATGCAAATGCCTGTGCTAGCCGCAAAGATAATGAATATAAGCATTCGAACATAAATTCCCCCACTTTGTTCCAAGGGGCATTGGTCGATTATTCGGGGCTATACTCTTACCTTTTTACTTCATTTATCTAAAGAAATGGCATATTTTAGACTACTTCACCTAACTTTGAAAAAAAAATTAGCTTGGCAGTTAGCGTTGCAGGTAAAGTAGCAGTCAAAAAATTGAGCAGGGCCAATATCAGCTATCATGTGATATTCTGGCTATCGCTGGCGCTTATTGCTTCGCTTATGACAAATACGAATCAACCCTTTTTTATTGATTTTGGGCTTGAAATCATAGTTATTTCCTTTTATGCGATCATCGTTTATTTCAATTATTACTACCTGTTTCCCATTTATGTGAAACAAAAAAAGCTCAGCATGCACCTGCTGTGGCTGATGGTTGCTTCAGCTTTACTGACCCCTATCCGTACGCTGGCCCTTGTTTTTATTACGCCGGAAGACATTATTGGCTTTTCTTTTATACAGAATCAGTACTATGTTTTTTTGTCCACTTTTTTTGTGGCAGCATCTTCCTCTATATATTTTATTCTCACGGATTGGATGAAAGGTCAAAACGACAAGCAGGAACTGGCCAACCAGACTTTGCAATCTGAGCTCAAATTCCTGAAATCCCAGATCAATCCCCATTTTTTATTCAATACCCTCAACAGCCTCTATGCATTAACGCTGAAAAAATCAGATCTGGCACCGGAGATTGTATTGAAATTGTCTGAGATGATGAGATACATGCTATACGAATGCAATGAAAAGTATGTTTCTCTTGACAAGGAAGTAAATTATGTGATCAACTACCTCGATTTGGAAAAACTGAGGCATGGCAAAAAAATAAACATCCATTTCGAGCAAAATGGCGAGATCCGAAACCAGCAGATTGCACCGCTGTTGTTCATTCCCTTCATCGAAAACTGCTTTAAACACGGAGTGAGCAACCAAATTGCCGAAGCTTATGTCAACATCCGCATCGATGTCAATGCCCAGGATGTAAAGGTTCAGATTGAAAACAGCAAACACGCTGTTATGCCGGGCGTTCACCAGAAAAAAAGTGGTGGTATTGGCTTGGTAAATGTGAAAAGACGACTTGATCTTTTATATCCCGAAGCTTACACCCTGGATATTACAGATACCCCAACTTCATATAAAATCACTTTATTGTTAAAACTCTCACAACAGAACTAAACCATTATGATTAAAACAATTATAGTCGACGATGAACCCCTGGCACTGGATATTTTGGAAGCTTTTGTATCCAAAATGCCCAACCTTCAGTTGATTGCCAAATGCGAAAATGCCTTTGAAGCCAATGAGGTACTTCAAAATCAAAAGGTGGACTTAATGTTTTTGGACATCCAGATGCCCCAGTTGAATGGGGTCGATTTCCTGAAGTCATTGGCCAATCCTCCCTGCGTGGTATTCACAACCGCATATCCTGAATTTGCCGTGGAAGGATTTGAACTCAATGCTGTAGACTACCTGGTAAAACCCATCTCTATGGATCGGTTTATGAAGGCCGTCAATAAAGTGGCTGAGAAGTTGGCTGCCAAACAGGAAGCGGAAGAACCGGCATCTACGGATCAGTTCTTTTTCGTGAAAGCGGACAAAAAGCTGGTGAAAATCAATTTCGACGACATCGTTTATATCGAAGGTCTGAAAGATTACGTGATCATCAAAAACGAAACCAATCGTGTGATCACACTTCAAACCATGAAATCACTGGAAGATAAGTTGCCCCCACAGACCTTCAGAAGAATACACCGCTCATTTATTGTCAACATGAATAAGATTCAGGCGCTTGACGGCAGCGTGGTTGAGGTTATGGAAAAAGGACAGGTGAAACATCTGCCCATTGGAAAAAATTATCGCGACGAACTGCTCGAATTGATCAATGGCCGCAAGATCTAAACATTATTTCATTAAGACAAAACTACCCAACTTGTTGTAGTCGGCCCCCCTGCATTGGTAGGAAACCCGGTAAACATAGGTGGCCGGTTCACAGCTTTTGCCTTTATACGAACCATCCCAACCTTCTTCTTTATGATTGGTGGTAAACAAGAGTTCTCCCCAGCGATCTAAAATGTCGAAACTTTTCATGGTTTCGATGATGAAGTCATTGGATATTTCGTATCGGTCGTTTACGCCATCTCCGTTGGGGGTAAAGGCTCCCGGCAATAAGAGATTGGAACATTCCAGGGAATCTTTATTTACTACAAAAACAGTAACCATATTGGCGGATTCACAGCCTTTGTCTGTAGAACTCACTACGTAGGTAGTGGTTTTATCAGGACTGGCGAGCACGCTGGCATTATTGGGATTATCAATGCCGGTGGTGGGGGTCCACGAAAAGTTGACAGCACATGTTTTGCCGTAATTAAGCATGGCAACGTCACCCTGGTAAATAGTGGTATCTCCGGTAATCAACCGATCCGGAAACAAGTAATTTTGTACGATTTCCCTCTCTGATAAGGCTCTGTCGTAAATGGCTATTTCATCCAATCTTCCTTTAAACCTTTCATCCGAGGAAGTGAGGCAGGGACTGTTGGCAAAGGAAATACGGGCCGACCTGGCAAAAGGTATGTTTTGAGAAGTGATCACTCTTCCTACTTCTTCATTGTTGACATAAAGAAAATAATTGAGGGATGATTTCACCAAGGTGAACCTATTCCAGCACAACGTAGGGTAGGGGAACCGGATGTTGTAATAATCCCCATTTATATTGTAAAGCTCCAGAAACAGCTCATTGGTGATGAGTTGGTGTTTCAAAGTTATCAACGAGTCAAGCCCGCATTGGTTTCCAATGGATAAGATATCGATCAACCCATTTCCTGTATTATCGCTATCGATGTAAAAATCAATGGTAAAATCGCGTTCCAGGAAACGGATGGTAGTATCCGGCATTACAATACCGTCATCCGAACCATCGAAATACATACTTTGTCCTTCCAAACCGCACTCGCAGGCCGGATTTCCGAATAAAGTACCGGTGCCAATGCCCGTTTGAAGTTCACAGCCATCAAAATTGGCCAAAATCAATTGCGCTTGGGAAGGAGAGGTCCAAAAAATCAGCAAACTTATGATGGCAAACAAAGATCTCATTTTCCAAAAAGGTTGCTGAGCCCAGGTAATAAATCTTCCATCATTTTGGTGCTCGCTTCCTGTTCTGCTTTGGATATGGCCTGAAGTGTTCGGTTTAAGATAACCGTAAGGTTGTCTTCCAGTCTTTCTTTCTCTTCGGGATTCATCATGGAAGCGGGAATTTGAATATTGGTAATTTCCCTGTTGCCGCTGGCTTCCACCACTATACCGTCCAATTCTTCTTTGATTTGGATTTTATGTAAAGCCTCTGTCAATTGTTTTTGCATGGCTTCTGAATTGCCCAGCAAATCGTCCATCATCTTTGATTATTTAAGTTTTGAGGCAAAATTTTTCATCACTTCCCTGCCAATTTTGGCTGCCAGCTGCTTTTGTGAAGCTTCATCATGGTAGGTATTAAAGGCAAGTAGAAATACATATTGGTCTTTAATTTTCCAGTGGTATTTTCCCGCTTCAAAAGAGTAGCAGCCACCATCTCCCAACTCATTCCATGCGCTGAATTTGAGGTTCTTATTTTCGTAAGGCACCTGCTCTCCGTCAGAAATTTTGCCTTTGATCACCATATCCGGATAGTCGGGGATTTCTGAAGGGAAAGGATTGGTCATGATTTGAAGCATGATCCCGCCATTGGGCTTTTTGGGGTCTTCAAATTTGAAAAAGCATGACTTTTCAGCAGGCCTTGGTTTCATTGAACCATTTTTTATTTCAGGGGCAGATCTCAGTCCAAATGTGCTGTTGAGAAAGGAAACAGGAATTAACGTACAAGGATCCGGAATGGGGAGTTTTGAAGCTCCTTTTCCATAATTGGGATCATCCGGAATGATGGTAGAATATTCTTCACTTTTTCTCGCCTCACCATAAATAGGTTTGTCTGAATAAGGGGTTGAGGATGTTGCCGGAGGTGTAGTAGAACCGGGAACAGATTTTGATGTGGTAGTAGTTACTGTGCCATCCGTTGCTGTGGTGGTGATGGATCCATCAGCGCTTATTTTAGATACCGATCCATCTGTATTTACCTTGGTAAATGTACCATCTCCATTGTCAACGAGCTGAGATTCTGTGGCTTCGGTAGGTTGTTCGGTTGCTGCAGTGCTGTTTTCAGCATCTGCCTGTTGGTTTGTTTCGTTTTTACAGGCTACAAAAAATACCAAACCAATGGTGAAAATCAATAATTTATGCATGTTGAAATAAATGGTTAATTGCGGCGACAAAGGTAGCTATTTGAAGGGTTAATTTTTAACTATATTACAAAAATTAACGCATCTTTGCGATATAATCGTATAAATGTTAAGGGAATTCAAACTATTTGCGGCTGGTCTGATGGTATTTTTATTTTCCCAAATGCATGCTCAAAACTTCTTTGGTTCGGTTGTTTTGGGTGTCAATGCATCGCAAATCAATGGTGATAACGCTGCCGGCTACAACAAGCCGGGGCTGACCGGAGGATTTAAAATCGACTATCCGGTCTCTCCTTCAGTTGACATTTCAGCGGAGTTGCTTTACAGCTCCAGGGGTAGCAGAGACAACCGACAAAACATCCGGATCAACCTCGATTACATTGAAATGCCATTGATCGTTTCACTGAGAGACTGGTACATTGAAAAAGGCGATTACGATAAAGTGCGAGTAGATGGCGGACTTTCCTATGGCTATCTTTTCAGGGCCAGTTCCAATGAAAACTCCCTGGGTCCTTTTGTGGATCAGCTTAAGCAACACGATGTAAGTTTGATTGCCGGTGTTGCCTATATGTTTACGCCCAAGTGGGGTTTGAGCCTCCGCTATACCCGATCTTTGTTTAAAATGCTGTCAAACGACGATTTTGAACAAGGAGGTTTGTTGGGTTATTTTGTTACCTTTAGAGGAGAATATCATTTTTAGTATATGCGCAGGATAAATTTATTTACGGTTTTGTGTATTTCCCTTTGTGTGGTGCTGTTGGATGCATGCAAATCGTCAGTTGCTGACAGTACCGATAAGAAGGAAGAAAGTTCAGCCTTGAAGGCGCTGCCCAAAAGCATGATCGATAAAATGTACGCAGAGGTTGACTACATTGATTATCTATGGCACGACCTGCCATTTAGCCTAAGTCAGGAAGAAAAGGAGAGCATCAATACCAATATTTCATTTATTTCGGATGAAGCTGTGCCGGTAATCCCTGAAGGATGCAAAGCAATAGGTCGAAAGGTATACAATATCAAAGGCAATACTTACCTCACTGCCGATGTATATTTTACTCCCTCGTGTCAATTCTACGTCTTTTTAGAAGGAGAAAAGCCCATCTACGCCAGCAAAATGACAGCACAAGGAGTTACATTTTATACCCAGGTAATCGAAAGCCAAACTTCGAAAGGAGGTCAATAACACATCCATGAAGGCAGCTGCTATTGATCTGGGTTCCAATACCTTTCACCTGCTGATTGTAGAAGGTGAAAATGGCAGCATCACCAAGGAGTTGTACAGACAACGCATTTTTGTAGGCCTGGGCGACGGCGGAATCGAAGTGTTGACCGAAGAAGCCATAGAGAGAGGCCTGGAAGCTTGTCTGGAATTCAGGAAAACCATGAACGCCAGTGGTGTCGATAAATTAAAAGTAACCGGTACCGCTGCTTTAAGGACAGCCTCCAATGCAAGAGCATTTACGTCGAAGGCTGAAGCCATTTTGGGTGTTAAAATTGACATCATAGATGGCAACCAGGAGGCACGGTATATCTTTGAAGGCGTTAAACAACTGTCTTCCCTGCTGGCTCCCAGCATGATTGTTGATATTGGTGGCGGAAGTACAGAGATTATTCTGGCAAAAAAAGGTGAATTGGTTTGGGCGCAAAGTTATGTTTTGGGCGTAGGCGTTATGCACGCCGGCTACCATAAGGAAGAGCCGATAGGGGAGCAGTCAGAGCAGGCATTGCGACAACACATCAGAAAGACACTACAACCTTTAAAAGATTTTTTGCAACATTTTAAGGTGGAGGTTTTTATTGGAGCGTCCGGTTCATTTGAAGTGTTGGAGAGCATGACAGGCAAACCCACTTACAAAAATATGCTCAATACAGTAGAGTTGAGAGATGCCTATAAAATAAGCAGACTTATCATCAGTAAAAACAGGGAAGAGAGAATGCAACTTCCGGGCATGCCGCTGGAGAGAGTCAAATTGATAGTGGTAGCCATGGTGCTGATCGACGAGATTCTGAAACTCACAGGGGATGTAAAACTGATGGTAACCCCCTATGCTTTGAAGGAAGGGTTGCTCGCAGAGCTTTTACGCAAAAGCTGATTAGTTCTTTTTGTATCGTATTTGTTTGGAAAGCTCAAGGGGAATAGCCAGTGTTCCGCTCTGAATTTTGATGTATAAAAATTTCTGATCCATATGCTGTACAGTAAACCCTTCATTGGCCATCAATCCCAGTTCCCACAATTCAGACTCAATACTTACATCCTTTTGGTTTTCGGAGATCCTTGCTTTTTGGTTGCGTTTCAAATGGAAAATACTCATAGGATCGGTTTCACTTTTAGGAGGAATGGGTGAACCATGTGGGTCGGTGGTTGGATAACCGAGTTGCTGGTCTATTTCGTCCAAATCAGCTGTGGTAAGATGGTGTTCAATCCTTTCAGCATCAGCATGGATCTGGTGACTATTGAGCCCCATGCCCTGTACCTGATATGATTCCCATAATCTGTGTGCCCGAATCAGTTCCTGAGCCTTCTCCTGGCCTTTGGGAGTGAGTATGCCTTTTGCATCAAAATACCCGTCTGAGATCAGTTGGCGGAATATATTTGAGAGTCGTGAACTTTTCAATCCGGTAGCTTGAGACAAAGCTGCAAATGCCGGCAGTTGATTCTCCCGGGCACTGAGTTTGATCATGTCTTCTCCTGCTATCCTCATTTTTTCTTTGGTGGCGGCCAGCCATTTAAACAATATTCCTCTTTCCGGCGCAAAGATGGCAGCAATTAAAAAAATGAGGGTGGCAGCTACTACCATGGCAGGCCCAGGTGTAGTATCAAAATAAATGGCAGCAAACAGCCCCAGGACAGAAGAAATGGCTCCGGTGAGGGATGATAAAAACAAAATTCGTTTGAGTTTATGGGATAAGAGCATGGCTGTAGAAGCAGGGGTAATCAGCATGGCTACCACCAATATCACACCCACCGAACGAAGCGCTGCCACTACGGCAAAAGAAAGCATGAGCATTAAAAAATAATGGACGGCGCGGGTAGAAATGCCCATGGTTTCTGCGTAAACCTCCTGAAATGTGGCTACCAGAAAGTATCGGTAAAAAATCAGGATGGATGCTACGGTGTAGACCAGGATAATGGCAGTAAGTACAATATCTTCATTGGATATACCCAAGACGTTTCCAAATAAAAAATCCTTCAGATCCAGGTGGTTGCCCTGGCTGTTGTTGAGGCGGGATATGCCCATTACACCCAGGGAAAACATGGCTGTAAACACAATGCCAATAGCAGCATCGTTTTTGGTCTTTACGTTGCGCTGTATCCAGGTTATGGCTACGGCAGTTACCAAGCCGGCAATTACGGATCCTGCAAAAAAACCAAGTGCGCTGTAACCAACGACGATGAAAGCAACATAAATGCCGGGCAAAATGGAGTGAGAGAGGGCGTCTCCAATGAGTGACATATTCCTGAGTACAATAAAGCAACCTAAAATTCCACAAGTCACTCCCACCATCAGGGATGTTAACAGGGCTCTGAGGGCCCATTCTGAAGTTAAGCTTGTGAGGAATGCTTCCAATATTGACGATTTACTTCAAAATTACAATTTAAAACCGATCTGGTAAAATATTTTAGACTGGTTTAAAAATTTAATTTTTTTGTCAATTTCCATGGGGTGACACCTGTATTTTTATTTCAGATTGTCGAGCAAAGAGTCTACTCTGTACATTTCATCGAGGGTGTCATCGATGTAATAATATATTTCGGGGATTCTCCTGATTTGGCCTTTGATTCGGTGTGCGAGGGATTGTTTAAGCTGAAATCCATGATTTTCAATGTTTTGGATTACTTCTTCTTTCTCCTCTGTACCATAAATACTCAGATATATTTTCACTTGTGAAAGATCAGGGCTGATCATGGCTTTGGTGACAGAAACCAGAATGTCTCCGTAGATATATCTTCCTTCTTGCTGAAGTACTGTGCTGAAATTTCTTTTGATAAGTTCTCCCAGCTGCAGTTGTCTTTTGGTTTCCATGGTATATGATGTGTAATACTAAAATAAAGAATGAGGGTCTAAAGTTCAAATTGGCCTTAACTATCTGTTGATGGCTTTGATCCTAATGCCTTGCCCAGTGCTAAGATACCATCAATTGTGAGGTTTTTTGCGGTATGATCAAAATGTCGGCTAATAAATTGGATGGTTTCTGAAATACCCCCGGTTGCAATGGTGAGGTAAGTCTCTGATAATTCTGACTTTATCCTTTTTAAAAGATGCAAAACGAGACCCTCGTATCCGATCAGTACACCGGCTTGAATAGCGTGTTGAGTGCTTTTCCCTATGGCAGAAGGAGGTACTTCAAGGGTTACAAAGGGAAGCTGAGCGGTTTGGTCCGACAGCGAGGCCAGGGCGGTTTTGATGCCTGGAGCAATGGTTACACCCAAAATTCCTTCTTTGGGGTGTGCAATCGTGAAGGTCAAAGCGGTTCCGAAGTCGACAATTATGCAGGGTTTCGCCCATTTCAATACAGCTCCATATGCATTGGCCACCAGATCAGTACCAATTTCATTGACATGGGGTATGTTAAAGTCAAGATTTCTCAATTGAGCAGGTCCCAGCAGAAGAGGTGTTATGCCAGTAGCATTGACAATGGCCGCAGTGATTTTTTCATTGAGATGAGGGACTACAGAAGAAATGGTAATTTGATTGATGTTTTCGGCGTGTACACCCCATTCGAAAAGTAAGTTGGCAATTCCGTTTTGGTAATACAAAGCGGGCTGGTCATCTTTGGTTTCATATCGGAATATGTGAGTCCATACTTCATCCCGATTAAGGGCGATGACAACGTTGCTGTTGCCTATATCGATTACAAGGTGCACGATTTTTTTTTATAATAATAACAAAAGCAATGCCATAAAGGGATCCACTGCACCTTAAAAATGAATGTATCTTTGTCGAACCATGAAACCAAAAATAGAATTTAGGCTTTTGACGCACGATGAGCTGTTGCCATTACAAAATGATTTTGTCTTATTTCTTGCCGCTCAGGGAATTACAAAAACTGATTGGACTGAAATTCAAGCGCACAATCCGGAGAGGTACCAGGCATTACTCATCGATTTCTCAAACATGGTATGGCATAAGATACTGGACGGGAAAGAATGTATGGAATTTGTAGCTAATGGGCATCGATACGTAATCCATTACAGGGAAAATGAAACAGAAATGATCCGGACTTCACTTCAGCCCCCTTACGAGGTAGCCAGAAAAGTAATTGCCAGAGAATCGGAAGTAAAGACGGCCATG
>WBZP01005300.1_pt1 | contig 13157 bp, 10 predicted proteins | sample 5204301 | NCBI WGS metagenome assembly WBZP01 (sample SAMN12412401, study PRJNA552823) | activated sludge metagenome | isolation source: activated sludge from nitrification reactor of wastewater treatment plant... | place: USA: Pennsylvania | collected 2017
GTCGGCGATCGGCTTGAGGATCGGGTCGACGAGACCGATGCCCATGAAGGCGACGACGGAGGCGAACGCGACGGCCCAGACGGCCTTTGGTTGGCGCCACATAGCGCGAGTACTCCTCGGTTCAGGCGTTGGAGACGTTGTTCAGAAGGCGGCGCATGACGTCGATGGCAGCGCCGAGTGTCTCCCGGTCGGCGGCGTCGAGTTGTTCGATCGCCGGGTCGATGACGGCCGCGCGGTCGGCGCGAACCTGCGCCAGCGTGCGACGGCCGTCCTCGGTGATGGCGATGAGCACGGCACGCGCATCGCCGGGGTCGGCGGTCCGCGTGACCAGTCCGGCGTCCTCGAGGCGGCGGACCTGCGTGGTCATCGTCGGCTGCGAGCAGTTGTCCAGGGCGGCCAGATCGGAGATGCGAGCCTCGCCGCGGTCGTCGATGGTCGACAACAGGCGGGCCTGCGCCCACGGCAGGGGCATCCGGATCCGCTGGGTGGCCAACCGGTTGAGCCGGGAGACCACACTCAGCAGGTCCACGCCCAGGTCGGTTGCTGCAGCCATGCCCAATAGTTTACATAGGTTCACTATGCAGTCAACCGGGTGCGCCGAGCGTGCCGATTCCGCGGGCGACGCGGCGTGTTGTCGACCAAACCGCACGCCGAGCGTGCCGTCGAGTGCACGGCACCCCGGCGGCTGCTGGCAGAATCGTCTGATGACGTATGGGACCCCGGGCGTGCCGCGCCCCACCGGCCCCCTTCGTCCCTCCGAAATGGCGCAGGCCGCCGTCATGGCCGCGCTGTGCGCCGCCTGCGCGGTGATCGCCATCGTCGTCCCGTTCGGCCAGGTGTTCTCGCTGCTGGGCACCGTGCCGATGGGCCTGCTGGCCTACCGCTACCGCATCCGGGTGCTGATCGCCGCGCTGGTGGCCGGCGGCATGATCACGTTCCTGGTGGCCGGGCTGGGCGGCTTCATGACGGTGGCGAACTGTGCCTACATCGGCGGCCTGACCGGCGTCATCAAACGCCGGGGCCGGGGCTGGCCCACGATGTTGTTCGCCTCGCTGATCGCCGGCGCCGCGTTCGGGGCGTTCGCCGTCGGCGCGCTGGCGCTGCTCTCGCGGCTGCGGCACCTGATCTTCGAAACCATCACCGCCAATGTCGAGGGTTCGGCGCGCTTCGTCGAGTATCTGGCCGACTCGCTGCGCGGCGTCGGAATGGCGCAGCTGGCCGACCAGATGCACGTCTCGGCCGACCTGGTGCGCGACCTGACCGACACCGCCCTGCGGTACTGGCCGCTGCTGGTCGGTGGCTACGCGATCTTCGCGATCATGGTGGTCTCGGTGATCGGTTTCTGGGCCCTGTCGATGGTGCTCGAGGCGCTGCGTGGCGTGCCCGACGTGCACAAGCTCGAGACCCCGCCGCGCGGTCCGGTCGGTCCGCTGCCGGTTCGTCTGCGCCACATCGGCTTTCGCTATCCGGGCGCCGACCACGACGCGCTGGCCCCGATGAGCATGGACATCGATCCCGGCGAGCACGTCGCGGTCGTCGGGGCCAACGGCTCCGGCAAGACCACCCTGATGCTGATCCTGGCGGGCCGGCCGCCGACCACCGGAACCGTGGATCGCCCCGGTGCCGTCGGCCTCGGTGAACCCGGCGGCACCGCCGTGGTGCTGCAGCACCCCGAGACGCAGGTGCTGGGCAGTCGCGTCGCCGACGACGTGGTGTGGGGCTTGCCGCAGGACCGGTCCGTCGATGTGAACCGACTGCTGGCCGAGGTGGGACTGGACGGCATGGGCGAGCGCGACACCGGCGGGCTGTCCGGCGGGGAGTTGCAGCGCCTGGCCATCGCCGGCGCGCTGGCGCGCGAACCTGCGCTGCTGATCGCCGACGAGGTCACCAGCATGGTCGACCAGGCCGGCCGCGACGCGCTGCGCGACGTCCTCGCGGGCCTGACCGACCGGCACGGCCTGGGCCTGGTGCAGATCACGCACTACGCCAACGAGGCCGAGGCGGCCGACCGCGTCGTCAACCTCTCCGATTCCGTCGACAACACGTCCGGCATGGTGGACATCGCCGCGGCCCCGCGGGCCACCACCGAGCGATCCGCCGGCGCGCCGATCATCGAGCTGGACCGGGTGGGACACACCTACGCCGCGGGCACGCCGTGGGCCAAGACGGCGTTGCGCGACATCACATTTCGGGTGAGCGCCGGTGACGGCGTGCTCATCCACGGCGGTAACGGCTGCGGGAAGTCGACGCTGGCGTGGATCATGGCCGGCCTGCTGAAGCCGTCGACCGGGACCTGCCTGGTCGGTGGGCTGCCCGCCGACCAGCAGGTCGGCACCGTTGCGGTCGCGTTCCAGGCCGCCCGCCTGCAGTTGCTGCGTCCCCGTGTCGACCTGGATGTGGCTGCGGCAGCGGGCTTTTCGCCGTACGACACCCCACGGGTGGCGGCGGCACTGGCGGCTGTCGGGCTGGACGCAGCGCTGGCCCGTCGCCGGATCGACCAGCTCTCCGGCGGGCAGATGCGCCGGGTGGTGCTGGCCGGGCTGCTGGCGCGTCGGCCGCGGGTGCTGATCCTGGACGAGCCGTTGGCCGGTCTGGATGCGGCCAGTCAACGCAACCTGGTGCGGCTGCTGGTCGATCTGCGCCGCGAGACCGGGCTGACGGTGGTCGTCATCTCGCACGACTTCGTGGGCCTCGAGGAACTGTGCCCGCGGATCGTGCATCTGGACGCCGGGGTGCAGCGTCTCCAGGCGCCCGAGTCGGCTTCGGCGGGGGAGTTGTCATGACCGCACCGGCCGGGCCCGCGCCCCGCAACAAACAGCGCCGGCCGGTGGCGCTGCTGCGTGCGGTGCCGGGCCCGTCGCCCATCCACGACCTGTGGGCCGGCACCAAACTCATTGCCGTGTTCGTCATCTCGGTGCTGTTGACCTTCTACCCCGACTGGGTCGTACTGGCCATCCTGTCGGTGCTGATCCTGCTGACGGCCCGGCTGGCCCGGGTGCCGGCCGGTGCCCTGCCGTCGATCCCGTGGTGGTTCTGGGCGCTGATGGCGGTCGGCGGCATCACCGCGACCCTCGGTGGCGGGGAACCGATGGTCGACCTCGGCGGCTGGCACGTCGGCCTGGGTGGGCTACTGAGCTTCCTGCGAATCACCCTCGTGGCACTGGTGCTGCTCGGCGTCTGCATGCTGATCTCCTGGACCACCAACACCGCGGACATCGCACCGGCGCTGGCGAAACTCGGCCGGCCGCTGAAGATCTTCCGGCTGCCGGTCGATGACTGGGCGGCCACCACGGCCCTGGCGTTGCGGTCGTTCCCGATGCTGATGGACGAGTTCCGGGTACTGCTCGCGGCCCGGCGGTTGCGCCCCAAGCCGCATGTGTCGACCAATCGGGGCCGGCGCTGGTCGCACGAACTGGTCGACATGATGACCGCGGGGATCACCGTGGCGCTGCGTCGCGGCGACGAGATGGGCGACGCCATCACGGCGCGCGGCGGCACCGGCCAGATCGCGGCCGCGCCGTCCGGCCCGAAGCTGCGGGACTGGGTGGCGTTGTTCGTCGTGTTCGCGGTGTGCGCGGTGGCACTGGGCCTGCAACTGACCGTCTTCGCCTGATCTGCTCAGCGTCCCCTGCGACGTCTACTCGAACTTCTTCGCAGCCACGGCGGAACAGATCGCTATTTCGGGTTGGCGGGTGGCAGGATCTGCAGGCCGTCGAGGATGGTCTTGCTGTCGCGCTGCCATACCGGATTGTCGGGGTCGGTGGTCTGCAGCACCACGGTGATGACGTAGGTGTTGTTCCCGGAGTTCAGCACCGCTTCGCGCATCACGCCGGGGTGCGGCCCGACCGACGGCGGGATGGTCGCGGTGTAGTGCATGGTCTGACCGGGAAAGCCGCACACGGTGTCCGGCGTGACCACCAGATCCGTGGCCCCGCCGGTCTTTTCGAGGCCGTCGCGTTCCTGCTTCAACGCCTTGCTCGCCTCGATGTTGCCCGGGAGCTTGTCGAGTGTGTAGACCGCGTTGGGAGTGAAGGCGTTCTTCATCAGTGACTTGTTGATGATGGCCAGGCGGGCCACCCCGGCGTCCATGCCCACGTAGCGTTCCCAGCCGTCGGGCACCGGGAGCTTCACGCGCGGTTCGCTGTCGTAGTTCGTGCCCGCATCCATCAGCGGTGCGTCGACCTTGGTGCAGGCGGCCTCGCCGGTGGGCCCCTGCGGCGCGTCCTTGCCGCAGCCGACGACGGCGAACAGGAGTACGGACGCGGTGGCGAGGAGGACCCGAAGCATGGCGTCATTAAACCGTGGCGCTCGTCCCGGCATAGGCTCGGCGACGTGATCACGCTCGACCGGCTGGTCAACGTCCTGGGCGGCTACGGCGTGGTGGCGCGCCTCGGTGCGGTGCCGCGGACGGCGGAGCTGCGCCGTGTCGTGATCCCCGAGCCGGGGGTCACGGGCGACGTCGTGCTGGCCATCGGCGCCGACTCGCCCGCGCAGGCGCTGGGCTGGGCGCGGGAGGCCGGCGCGGTGGCCGCGATCGTGCGCATCGACGTGCCCGACGACGTCGATGACGTTGCGGTACTCACCGTCGACCCGGCGGTGCCGTGGAGTGAATTGGCCGCGGTGGTCTACGGACTCGTCCTCGAGGGGCGGGAGACGGAGTCCGGCCGCGGGCCGACGGACCTGTTCGCGCTCGCCGACAGCCTGGCCGCTGCGATCGGCGCCGCGGTGGTCATCGAGGGGCGGCGCGCGCAGGTGCTGGCCTATTCGCAGCTGGGCGACGACGCCGACGACGCCCGGGTGCAGACAATCCTGGCCCGCCGCGCACCGGACGACGTGCGCGAATCATTGGAGCGCCGTGGGGTTTTCGCGCATCTGAACGCCTCGGATGAGCCGCTGTTCGTGCCACCCGATCCGGCGTCGCGCTCGGTGGGCCGGATGGTGGTGGCCGCGCGGGTGGGCCGCGAACTGCTGGGGTCGGTGTGGGTGATCACCCCCACCGAGTTGCGCGGGCCGGCGCTGGCCGCGTTGCGCGACGGAGCCCGCACGGTGGCGCTGCACCTCTTGCGCTCGCGCGCCAGCGCCGACCTCGAACGGCAGGTCGAGTCCGAGGCGGTCCTACGTCTTCTGGACGGTGCGGCCGACGCGGTGACGGTAGCCAGCCGGCTCGGGCTGGCCGGCGGTCCGCTGCGGGTGATCGCCCTGCGCGCCCGTCTGCAGAGCGAACCGCACACCGCCCTGTTGGTGGTGTTCGAACGCGCGACATCCGGGTTCGGCTGGTCCCGCCCCGGCCGCACCGCGCTGGCCGGCAACACCGTCTACACCGTGTTGCCCTGCGACGACGCGGACGCGGCCCGGCGCTGGGTCGGGGCGCTGCGCGACGGGCTGCCGCGCGGCACCGCCGTCGTGGCCGGCATCAGCGGTCCGGCCGGGGCCGGGGAGTTGGCATCCGCTCGCCGGGAAGCCGACGAGTGCCTGGCGTTGCACGAGCTGGACCCCGACGCCGAGCCGCCGGCCTACGACGAGTCCTGGGACGACGTGCTGTTGCAGCGGCTGCGCACGGTCGCCGGTTCGGGCCGCGGGCCGTCGCGCGGTCCGATCGCGGAACTCCGGCGCCACGACCAGGCCTACGGAACGCCGTACGTCGCGACACTGCGGGCCTGGCTGGAGGCGCAGGGCGACCCGGTGCGCGCAGGAGCGACGCTCGGTGTGCACGAGAACACCGTGCGCTATCGACTCCGCAAGATGGCCGAGCTCAGCTCGGTGGACCTCGCCGACGGCCGCAAACGAGTGGCCTTGATGATCGAACTGGCGGCATTGCCGTAATCCGACAATTTTCGATCCTCAGTTTGTCGGATTCCACAAACTAGGGCATCGACGTCCCGGCCATGATTGCGGGACCAGCTTCACTCCGGCTGTCAGGGGCGGCGCCAGCCCTCCAGCCCGCCCCTGACAGCAAGTCCTCCCGACAGGAGAACCACCATGGCCATCTGGTTGACGCCGGCCGCCTACGACCGCCTGCAGCAGGAACTCGACGCGCTGCGCCGCTACCTGGACACCTCGACCCAGGACGACCCGAACGCCATTGCCGTGCGCCGCGCCCAGCAGGGCCGCATCCAGCAGATCCACGAGATGCTGGTCGACGCCGTGGTCGGGGAGGATCCGCCCAATGACGGCGTCGCCGAACCGGGAATGGTCGTGACGGTGATGTTCGGCGATGGGGAGACGGAGACGTTCCTACTCGGGGCCCGCGAGGCCGACTACGGCGACATCGAGGTGTATTCGATCGCCTCCCCGCTGGGCGCCGCGATCAATGGCGCCCGTGCCGGGGAACGGCGCAACTACGAGCTGCCGACGGGATCGCTGCAGACCGTCACCGTCGTCGGTGCGGTGCCCTTCGGGTTGCACGCGGGCGCACGCACCTGATCCGACCGCTACGGTAGGGATCCGTGATCGCCGACGTGGATCCCGCCTTCCTCAGCCTGCCCCGTCATGAACTGGCCGACGCCGCGCTGTCCGCGGCACTGGCCGACGGGGCGCAGTACGCCGACCTGCGGGTGCACCGCATCGTCAACGAGATCATCCAGATCCGCGACGGCGAACTCGAGACCGCGGTCACCACCACGCAGGTCGGCCTGGCGGTGCGGGTGATCGTCGACGGTACCTGGGGGTTCGCCTCGCATGCCGAGTTGTCCGGCGAGGTGGCCGCCGATACCGCGCGGCGTGCCGTGCAGGTGGCCCGCACGTTGGCGCCGCTGAACGCCGAACCCATCGCACTGGCCGACGAACCCGTCTACCGCGACGCCGCCTGGGTGTCCAGCTACCGGGTCGACCCGTTCGCCATCCCGACGTCCGACAAGATCGCGGTGCTCGACGAGTACAGCGGCCGGTTGCTGGCCGCCGACGGCGTGGATCACGTGACCAGCTCGCTGAACGCGGTGAAGGAGCAGGTGTTCTACGCCGACAGCTTCGGATCGTCGATCACCCAGCAGCGGGTGCGGATGCATCCGGTGTTCGACGCGGTGGCCGTCAACGCCGCCGAGGGCAGCTTCGAGTCGATGCGCACCCTGTGTCCGCCGATGGGACGCGGTTGGGAGGTGCTGGCCGGCGACGATGTGTGGGACTGGTCCGCCGAGCTGCGGGAGCTGCCCGAGCTGCTGGCCGAGAAGACCAAGGCGCCCAGCGTGACCGCAGGCCCGACCGACCTGGTGATCGACCCGACCAACTTGTGGCTGACCATCCACGAATCCATCGGGCACGCAACCGAATACGACCGTGCCATCGGCTACGAGGCGGCCTACGCCGGGACGTCGTTCGCGACGCCGGACAAGCTGGGGACGATGCGCTACGGCTCCCCGGTGATGAACGTGACCGCCGACCGGACCGTCGAATACGGCTTGGCCACAATCGGTTACGACGACGAAGGGGTGGCCGCGCAGAGCTGGGACCTGGTGCGCCACGGGATATTCGTCGGCTATCAGCTGGATCGGGTGTTTGCGCCCCGACTGGGGCAGGCTCGTTCGAACGGCTGCTCCTATGCCGATTCGCCGCATCACGTGCCGATCCAGCGGATGGCCAACGTGTCGTTGCAGCCCTCGCCGCAGGACATCTCCACGGCCGATCTGATCGCGCGTGTCGAGGACGGGATCTACATCGTCGGCGACAAGTCATGGTCGATCGACATGCAGCGCTACAACTTCCAGTTCACCGGGCAGCGGTTCTTCCGGATCCGCGACGGCCGGCTGGACGGCCAGCTGCGCGATGTCGCCTACCAGGCGACGACGACCGACTTCTGGAACTCGATGGAGGCCGTGGGTGGCGCATCGACGTGGCGGCTGGGCGGGGCGTTCAACTGCGGCAAGGCGCAGCCCGGTCAGGTGGCCGCCGTCAGTCACGGCTGCCCGTCGGCGTTGTTCCGAAAGGTGAACGTGCTCAACACCCGTTCCGAGGGAGGCCGCTCGTGATCCCGGCACAGCAGGTCGTCGACCTGGTACTCGAAGCCGCCGGTGGCGTGGAGACCATCGTGCTGGTCAACGACCACGCCGAGGCGTCGCTGCGCTGGGCGGGCAACTCGATGACCACCAACGGGGTGTCGTTCAGCCGGTCGACGACGGTGATTTCCATTGTGCGCCAGGGTGACAGCGCGCACGTCGGCTCACTGGAGACCACCGAGGTGGACCCGGCGTTGCTGCCCGAACTGGTGGCAGCCTCGCAGGCGGCCGCGCGGTCGGCCCCGGCCGCGCGCGACAACTTCGCGCTGCCCGCCGGCACCACCGGACCCGACGACTGGGACGGCCCGACCCCGGGCACCGGCGCGGAGGTGTTCGGTTCCCTGGCAACCGAATTGGCGCGCGGCTTCCGCGGGCCGGATGCGCTGTACGGTTTCGCGCACCACACGGTGGAGACGACGTTCCTGGCGACGTCGACGGGTGTGCGGCGGCGCTGGGAGCAGCCGACCGGATCGGTGGAGATCAACGCCAAACGCGATGGGGCCAGTGCCTGGGCCGGGGTCAGTACGCCGTGGTTCGCCGAGGTGGACGCCGAGGCGCTGCTGGCCGAGCTGTCGACCCGGCTGGGCTGGGCGGCGCGCACCGTGGAACTGCCGGCCGGACGCTACGAGACGATCATGCCGCCGTCCACGGTGTCGGACATGATGATCTACCTGATGTGGACCATGGACGGTCGGGGCGCGCAGGAGGGTCGCACCGCACTGTCGGCACCCGGTGGTGGAACGCGGGTGGGGGAGAAGCTGACCGACCTGGGTCTGACGCTGTATTCCGACCCCGGCGCCCCGGGTCTGGCGTGCGAACCGTTTGTGGCCGTGGGCAGTTCGTCGGAGACGGTGTCGGTGTTCGACAACGGACTGGATATCGGGCGGGTCGACTGGATCCGTGACGGCGTCATCAACGCGCTGGCGTATCCGCGCGCCGCGGCGCGGGAGTTCGGGGTGCCGGTCGCGGTGCCGTGCTCGAACCTGCTGATGACCGGCGGATCGGGGTCGACCGCCGACATGGTGGCCGCCACCGAGCGCGGCCTGCTGCTGACCACCCTGTGGTACATCCGCGAGGTCGATCCGACGACGCTGCTGCTGACCGGCCTGACCCGCGACGGGGTGTACCTGGTCGAGGACGGCAAGGTGACCGGGGCGGTGAACAACTTCCGGTTCAACGAGTCGCCGCTGGATCTGCTGCGCCGGGCCACCGAGGCCGGGATCTCCGAGTCGACGCTGCCGCGCGAGTGGGGCGACTGGTTCAACCGCGCCGCCATGCCGACGTTGCGGATCCCGGACTTCCACATGTCCTCGGTCAGTCAGGCGCAATAGTTCCGCCGCTGCCGGCGGACATCGTTCTGGCTCCTCGAGCGATATCGACCTCACGGTTGTCCATCTCGTCCAGATCTACGCGGTGGCAGCCCGGCCGTCGATCTCGCCGAGATCGACGCCACGGTCGCCAAGATGGCGGGTACGCGGAATACCGCCGCCCTGATGTCGATCTCGCTCGAGCATCCGAGACGCTATGTCCTCTGAACCCGGGCGCAGGTCCGCCACTGAGCGCGATAATCGGCCCATGATCGCCGAACTGGACCACCTGGTAGCGCTCTCCCCGCCGGGCCTGGCCGCCCTCAACGCCGCCGTGCGTGAGGTCTGTCCCGCGACAGTCGGCCTGCCGCCCCTGCCGGCCGAGGGTCAGGGTGGCTCGGTGGATCCGATGGTGATCGAGTTCGCCGAACAATTCAGCACCGACGTCACCGGAATCACCGCCGAGCAGCGCGCGGCGTTCGCGGATGCACTGGGCGCCAAGGTGTTCGGTGCAGCCGTGTTGATCTTCGTTGCCGACTTCGCGCCGCGGATGCGGGCCGGATTCGCGGCACTGGGCCAGGACTGGTGCCCCGAACCGGTCTGGGATCACGACACCGACCCCGCCGCCGCGCTGCTGGACGGCTTCGTGCCGGCCGTCGGCCGGATGCGCCACCTGGACCCGGTGACCTCGGAGGTCGTCCGGCTGCGCGGAGCCCGCCAGCACAATTGCCGACTGTGCAAGTCGTTACGGGAGGGATCCGCGCTGGACGCCGGCGGGACCGAGGACCTCTACGACGCGATCGACGATTACGAGAACTCCGGGCTGTCCGAGCGGCACAGGGCAGCGCTGCGCTACGTCGACGCCCTGATCTGGACTCCGTCGCAGATCGACGGCACGGACCTGCTGGCGAACTTCACGCAGGACGAGGCGGTCGAGCTGACCCTGGACGTCATGCGCAACGCGGCCAACAAGGTGGCCGTCGCCCTGGGTGCTGACGCCGCGCGGGTCAGCGAGGGCACCGAACGCTACGCACTGGGCGCCGACGGCAACCCCGTATACAGCTGAAGCACGTCGTCGACCTCGTCGGCGGTGGTCGACCAGGAACACACGAACCGCACCGTGGGTGCCAGCGGATCGGGCTTGTGCACCGAATAGTGCTGGGACAGTGCGGCATACGCATCGGGGGCCAGGTTGACGAACACCTCGTTTGCCTCGGTGGGCACGGCCAGCTCGACGCCGAGGTCCACCAGACCGCCCGACAGCCGGGCCGCCATTTCGTTGGCATGCGCGGCCAGGCGAAGCCACAGGCCGCCGTCGAGCAGCGCGGTGAACTGCGCCGCGACGTAGCGGTGCTTGCTGGCCAGGTGGCCGATCTGCTTGTGCACGAAGCGGATTCCGTGGAATTCGTCGGGCCGGCGGACCAGCACCGCGTCGCCGAGCAGTGCGCCGTTCTTGGTCCCGCCGACGGTGATGATGTCGGCGTCGCCGGTGGCCGTCAGCGGTTCGACGCCCAGCGCCGCGGTGGCGTTGGCGATCCGCGAGCCGTCGATGTGTACGAGCAGGCCGAGGTCGTGGGCGTGCGTGATGAACTCGGCGATGGCCCGCGGATTCCAGACCCGCCCGTTCTCGGTGGACTGGGTCAAGGTGACGATCCGCGGCTGGGAGTGATGCACGACCCCGCGGGCGGTGATCACCCGGTCGAGTTCGCCCGGGTCGATGATGCCGTCGCTGCTGGGCAGAGCGGTGAGGGTGGCGCCGGAGACGCGGACCACGCCGCCGGCCTCGTCGACGATGACGTGGGCGATATCGCTGCACAGGATCTGTTCCCACGGCCGGACCGCGGCGGCCAGCGCGACGATATTGGCGCCGGTGCCGGTGAGCGCGAAGAGCACGTCGGCGTCGGGGGAGTCGAACGCGGCCCGCAGCGCGTCGGCCGCATGCCCGGTGACCGCGTCGTCGGCGTAGGACGGCATCGCACCCGTGTTCGCGGCGACAATTGCGTCGATGACCTGCGGATGTGCCGGGGCGGCGTTATCCGAGGCGAACGCGGACGAGGGGGCGATCATCCGGTTCAGCCAACCAGATTCTCTGGTCATTTGCTGTGAAAGATGAGACTATTGGGACTTCAGCGGGTACCGGGGGCCATGGTTACGAGGTTCGTCATGCATGCAGGATCGGTTGCCGGTCGGGTTGGAACATTGGCGCTCGCGTTGGCCGTCGGCATCGTCGTCACGGGCGGGGTGGCCTCGGCCACCGAGGAGTCCGGCGACAGCGGGCCGTCGTCGGCGGGATCATCGCAGTCGCAGTCTTCGGTCGGGACCGGTGGTTCCGAGACCGCCAAGACCGACAAGACGGACCCCGCTCCTGGCAAGGACGAGGACTCCTCGGAGCCGACCGCGGAGACGGATTCACCGACGAAGGCGCCCACCAAGGAATCGGAATCGGTCGATCCCAGTGCGGAGGCCACCGAGGAGCCGACCGAAGAGCCGGCCGAGAGCGAAGCGCCGGAGCCGACCAAGACCGAGCCTTCCGCGACCGAAGCACCGGAGCCGACCGAGGCGCCCGAGCCGTCCACGACGGAGGCACCCGAGCCGACGAAGACCGAGACCGTGACGCCGACGACGCCAGCGCGCGCCACGACGGAGAAGGTCACCGAGACGGCGACCGAGAAGGTCGCCGAAACGAGCGATCCGGCGCCGTCGCGCACCGTCGAGACCGTCACCGAGGTGGCGGCGAAGACCACTACCGATCCCGAGCCCACCACGGCGGCGCGCACCGAATCGGTCGCCGTCACCACCGTCACTACCCTGGCGAAGCCCAAGACGCTTCTGGACGGCGTCGTCGAGGCGGTCAGCACGGTCGTCGACGCGGTGTTCACCACGATGCTCGGCTGGATCGGCGCCACCCCGAGCGCATCGGGCTGGTCGGCGAACAATCCGCTGGCCGCCGCCGTGATCGCGTTCTTTGGTCTGGGTACGCGCCGTGAGACCGACGTCGACGAGACCAGCGTGGCCAGCCAAGAGGTTGGCACCACTTACGACATGGCGACCATGGCCGCCGCCATCGCCGCGCCCACCACCGTCAACCTGGGCTGGGTCACCGGCGTCAACAGCATCAACAACACGATGCAGCGGTTCGGCATCTACGGCACCGATCTCGGCATCATGTGGGACAACGGGTTGACCGGTTCCCAGCGGCAGATCCTGATGGCCTTCGGCGACACCTTCACCAATGCGGCCATGTCGTCGGGCTGGCGCAGCAATGTCCTGCTGCGCACCGCGGACAACGTCCTGTCCAACGGCATCAGCGTTCCCGACGGCATCCCGGATCTGCCCGGTATTCCGCTGGGCATGTACAGCGGCTCGCCGATGGATCCCGGTGTGCCGAACTACGCCCGGCAGATCATCGGCAAGTATCCCTACACCTGGTGGACGCAGGTGACCGTCATCCCCACGGGCGCGATCTCCGTCGCCGGCGCAGGGGTGAACGGGGCTACGCGGCAATACGTTTCGTTCATGTCGGTCAACAACTGGGGCTGGCCCGGATCGTGGACCACCAACTACAACGCGATCGCCTACTCCGATGACAACGGGCAGAACTGGACGCAGGTGCCGCAGTCGTCGGTCCGCTCGGGCGGGTGGATCAGCTCGACGGTGGCCTACAAGGCGGGCGACGAGAACTTCCAGATGGTCAGCTTCGTCAAGCCGCCGGACGGTTCGGCCGATGCGACCGCCGGCTACATCTACGCCTACGGCACCCCGTCGGGCCGCAACGGCACGGTCTACCTGTCGCGGGTGCAGTCGGCGCAGATCCTGGACGTCAGCAAGTACCAGTACTGGACCGGCAGCACGTGGGTGACGG
>WBZP01005303.1_pt1 | contig 13155 bp, 19 predicted proteins | sample 5204301 | NCBI WGS metagenome assembly WBZP01 (sample SAMN12412401, study PRJNA552823) | activated sludge metagenome | isolation source: activated sludge from nitrification reactor of wastewater treatment plant... | place: USA: Pennsylvania | collected 2017
TGTGGCGCCGCTCCCAGCCGATCATAATCACCCCGAGGTCAAGGCTTGTGTCTGCGCCAGGGCATCAGTGACGCGCGCCGGCACGAGATAACCAAAAACGATGGTTCTCACCACCCATGTGCCTGTTGCGGGCGGCGCCGCCGTGGGCGTAAAAATTAAATTGGCGTATTTATTTGGCGGGAAGATCAATAATACATCTGTATCGAGATATCCGGGCGCCCAGAATTGCGCGGCCGGAGAGGCGTCATCACTGATTTCCCAATACGAGTCACAAGGAGGAAAGGCCCGGTAAAAAAGATAATCGCTGGCCGTGGTATCTGTATTGACCAGGTAGCATTGCACGCGCAAAACCACCAGTGAACTATTCAGAGGGACCAGAGCCGAGGCCGCCACAAAAGTGTTGCCGTCGAAATCCCCATCCTCGCCAAACATGAACGGGGTAATCTCTGAATACGGCGCGCCGGTCATGTCTCCCAGGTATTTGATATGCTTCAGTTGGAGCAAAATACCCCCTCGCGCAAATCGCGCACGCCCACCAGGGTGATCCGATCAGGCGTATTCAAAATGGCCGAGGCGTTGGGCCTCAGCACCAATTGAATCCGATGGCCTGGCAAAATCAAGTAGGGCTCCGGGAGTGGCAACACCGGGAACGCATCGGCCGCGCCCGCCGTGGCATCGCCGGCGATCGCAAATTGCGGCGTCTGGTAGAAGGGAGTCCAGATATCCGGCAATTTGCTATCACACAATTGGATTGTGATCTCCCTGGCGCTGGCTTGTTGAAACGAGGCATGAAACCCGATCAAAACCACTGGCTCCTTGACGGGCGTGGAATAGTAGAGATACCGCCGGGAACTGGCCATGACGAATCCCCCGGATACTGGCGTTGTGCCGACCGGAATAGTCTCAAACCAGGGAATGATTTGCGCCGTATTCATGGGCTCCTCAATCGATCAGCTTCAGCCCCACCCACGTGATTGAGCTGGTGGCCGCCGAGATCGAGGCCGTGCCGTTCACCCAATCCATTTGGAGTTTCGATTGACGGCCCAAGAAATATGGGCACGTCAAGGCCAGGACCGGCATGACTTCCGTTTGCACGCCTGCCATGGCCGTGATCGGCGTCCCGCTCACGGTCGTGCCTGGCGAGCTTTGGAGCACGTTCCAGGAGTATCCCGAACCCGAATCCGTTATTTTCACATTCACGCCCGAATTGGAGAAATTGACGTGCCCGCCGAACAGCAAAGCATCGGAATCCACCGAGGGCGTGTAGCAGGTAACGCGCTGCCCCGCTGTGGCGCCGTCAAAGCCGATCGAGGTGGTCAAATACAACGGCATCCAGGTTTTATATTTCGCCAGGAGCGTTTTCACATACTCCTGGAAGTAATTGGCAAAGAGTCCGTACATATCGCCCTCTCTGATTGAAAATGAGCCAGGCTTTGCACCTGGCCGGCGGTTTTTGACCCAGTGCGAGGTTTACCGCTAACCCAGGGCGAAAGGCTATTAGCCCGTCACGCCCTTGGCTCCCAGACCCTCGAGAATGACCTGGATCCGGAAATTGCGAGTCGGCGTAAACGTGTTGATCGCCTGCAACGTGGTGTTGAACTGATACAGGCTCTCGATGTGCCGGAAGACCGGCAGCCGGTACACGTAGCCGAAACCGTTATTGACGGCAACTTCGTTCTGCACGATGACCGCCGCCGAGTCGGATTTCGTGGCCGCCTGCACGCCGCCCGCGAAGCCGCTCACGCCATACCGCGAAGGGAAGAGATACAGCGGCCCCTCCTCGAACACGGTCTGATTGTACGAAAAGCGCAGATAGATCGACTCGAAAGCCGCCTGCGCCAGGTTCACGGCCGTGACGTCATCCGCCGCCACCACGTTGGTGCCGATGCCCGGATCGTTGGCCAGGCCGAGATTCGCGCCGGTCTGCGTGGTGTTGTCGAGCAATCCCGAGATGAGGACGCGCACTTGAATCGAAGTGATCCAGGCTTCCTGACTCTGCGGGAGCTGGCGCGACACGCTCATGTTGGTGTCGATGCGGCTCTTGGTGTACTGCGTGGTCCCGTTCATTTCGGTCATGCTCTGGCCGATCGGAACGGCGAACATTTCAAACTCGCTGCTGGAAAACGCCGTGCCGGCCGTGACGCGCGCGGTATCGTACAGGCGGAGCCCGTAGAAGCTGGCGAGCCTGGCGCCGGGATTGGCGCTGAGGATCTGCTGGATCAGTCCGTATTGCTGCGGATCGACATGATCCAGGGTGGATTTCGGCGCAACGTTTGCGAACGACAAGCGGTTGGCCGGCGGTTGTCCGTAATTCATGATTCTCTCTCCTGGCTAGGCTACTCTCTCGCCCTCGCCTGTTGGTGGTTGAAAACTAGAGCCCCTGGCGTTGCGTCAGTTGCTCATCTCCGGCGCATAATCGCCATACGGGAATTGGCCGGGCGTCTGGATGGCAATCCCATTCAGGCCATACGGGTTCATCCCCGGATACCGCACCGCGATCCCCTTCACTCCGTTGCCGTTCGTCACCTGCGCCGGCGCCGGCCGCGGGCTGAAAACGTTCGACGCGAACGGCATCAAAAAAGAATTGATCAGCTTACCGCCCGCCACGGCCATGCCGCCGAGCGTGATCTGTCGGCTGAATTTGCCCAAACCCACCTTGTTGGCGACGATGCCGAGCAGATAGGCAATGCCGGCCGTGCGCGCCGCGTCCGCCAAGGGCGAAACGCCGCCGATCGGAGGGACCATGCCCGTGACGAACTGCGTCAGACCGCCGCCCGCCGCCAGGGTCACGCCCTCGAAAATCAAGCCGGTATTCAAGGCCGGATTGTGCCGCCGGCGCGCGATGCGGCGCCGCTTGGTCGTGGTGATGGGATTACGCCGAGCCGTCGATTTGCCCCGGCGCGAAGTTTTGCGCTTGCGCATGCTCTGTCCTCCTGTAGGATTGACGATCATCAGGGTTGACGGCCCCGGGTTGATCATTCGTGTTTTGACTGCCATCGCTGGCCCTCCTCTCCCCGCGTTGGGGAAACTTTAGTTGTGGATGCCGTCCGCTTCGATGCGGTAGGCTCCGCCAGTAATCTTTATCAGGCCCTCAGAATCGATCTTCAGTGTCGGCCGCTCGCCGGTCTCCTCGCCCATATCGTGAAAATAAATCGTGGGCTGGGTCTGCCCCAGGTGGGGCTTTGACGTCTCGTATTCAATCCGCTCGATCTCGCCCAAAGCCTCGCCGGCCGGATTGGCGCGATACTGCCCGCCGACCACATGCAATTTCCCCTTGTGGTCAGCCGTGAGAAACGGCGCCTTGCTGCCGGCGAAAGCCCACTTGCGGCCGTCCGTGGTCCTGATCAATCGGAGCCGGCCCAGCTTCGCCACTTGCGCGGGCGTCCCTTTGGGCGCCGTCAAGGTGGTTTGGCGCTTGGCCTTTTTGCCCGAGAATTTTTCATAAACCTGGCGAGTCTTCGAGGCCCGCGCGGGATTCTTGCGAGTCTCCGCCTGGCGCGCCGCATCGATCGCCTGGCTGATTTGTCCCGCGTTGAATCGCCCGGTCTGCTTCAGATCGGCCGCAATCTGCGAGGATGTCAAGCCCGTGCGCAATCCGATCCGCGCCAGGCGGCCAAGCTGGCCAGCCGTCGCTTCCTTGAGGCCCGATTGATAGACCCGCTTCGAGGCGCCAGGATTGCCGCGCCGCGCCCGCATTTCGCCGGCGCGCTTGCTCAGTTTGATGCCGGTCTCAAAGAGTTCATTCTGCCCAAGCGCCGCCGCGCGCTGCCAGGGCGACAAGTAGCCCGGAGGCCCTTGCCGATAGTGGCGCGTGACCTCGATCGGATGATCGGCGTCCTTGGCCAACGCATTCCGCCGGCGCCCATTGTGAACTTTCGACACGTCTAAATGTTCGATCTTCCCAGCCTTGATGATCGTTCGATTTTTCTTTTTCTTTGCGCCAAACGTGCGCCGCGCGCGTAAGGGTTTCTTGTAACGCGGGCAAAATTGCGAATGCTCCGGCCCCGGCATGTCGCCGGCGTACTCTCCGCAAATGCCACACTTCCAGGGCGATAAATTGCGCTTCTTCGCCTTGCGCTTGGCGGGCAACTTCGCCCCATATTCCGCTTTTTTCGGCGCGCGGCCCAGATACGTGGCCTTATCCGTCAAGGTCGCTTCGTACCGGCGGAAGCCCGGATAAAGCGTTTTCGCGCGCCGGACCGCCTGCATCTTGTTGGGATCGGCCAATATCGCCAGCTCTCGCCCGTCGCCTGTGACCAAGTAGCGTGGGTTTTGCTGCTTCCCTTTTGCTTTTAACTCCCTGATTCGATCCTCGATCTTCGCGGTGTAGGCGTCCAGATCCGCTTTTTCGCGGAAGCACGCTTCCGAATAGTCGCGCACCCGCTTGAATTCATCGCGCGCGGCCTGTGTGCCGCTCTCGGTCGCCTGCATGGCCTTGTGGTATTCGATGCCCGATTTATTGGCGCGATCGCTGGCCGCATTGTAGGCCCGGAGGGCGCGCTGTAGCTCTTTTTTAAGCTCGCTCAGACTCAGGCCCTTGAGAGACGCCAATTTTTCAAAGGCATTGCGTTTTTTCGCCTGCTTCTTTCGTCGCATCATAGCCTCTTGAGTAATAGAATCAGGGCGACGGCGCCCACGGCCCCAATCACCAGGCCGGTTGTCGCATCGACGCGGAAAACATTGCCGATTGTTTGCCCAATCGCATCAAAGCCACTGCCTGCGCCTGTCGTTGCGCCGGCCGCCGCGATTGGCGAGGGCTGGAAAATTGTTTGTGTCTGGCCGGTCGCTGGATCATACGTTTCGACCTGAAAAGTGACAGATCCGAAATTTACTTGCGGATAAATCCCAGCCACCACGCTTAAAACTGCATCTTTCAAGTGATTATCGCTGCCATATTCCCGGCCGGAATAGCTCTCGATTACCACAAAGGGATTGACATATCCGCTCAGTTGGTACGCCTTGACCTGGCCGGCAATATATCCCGAAGCGGATAGGGCTGATTCGATCTCAATCAGGATTTGTGACAAATCCTTGAAACTTGTATCAAGCCACCAGTCAGAAAATTCAACGCCGAGCTGAAACGGCGCGCCGACATGGACCGGCCGCCCGGTCACGCCCGACATACCCGCATGGCAATTACAGCCGTTCATCGCTTCCTTCCTGGCGATGCTCCGCCGCTATTTCTGGTCGCCAGTACAACCGTGCCAGCCAACAAAGCCCAGATCCACCAGGGCGTTTTCTGAGCCAACTCGGTGAAATTCTGCGCTGGCTGATTGGTGGGCACGGGCACGCACTTCCCTACCCTGGCATCGAAGATTTGTCCCTTGGGACAAGTGGGGATGCACCGTTGCAATTTACTGTCAAAGACGTAGCCCGCCGGGCACTGCGGCGCCGCTTGCGGAGGGCGCGCGGCCGTCGCGGGCCGATTCGGAGATTGATTCGATTGCGGCCGCTGTGGCGCCGTAGGCGGCGCCGGCGGAAACGGCACGCAGATCATGGGGTTTTCCATGGGGTGATACGTGCCGGCTGGGCAATAACCTGGCAAGGTGGGGCTGTAGGGGTCCGGCGCCGGCGGAATGTCGTCATAAGGGGGGAATGGATTGCCTCCGCCCGGAGTGGGCAACGTTGGCCAGTTCCAATCCCACCAATTGCGGGGAGGGTTGAAACATCCTGGCTCCGTGCCCGTGGGACAGCCTGTTTCCGTCCCGATCGGAATCGTCCAATCCGTCCAATAGGTGCCCGCTGTCGGATCGTCCAGCCAGGCCCAATCCGGATCGTACCATCCGCCCGAATCGCTCCAGTACCCGTAATCCGGTTCGTACCATCCGCCGCCGTCATCCCAGCCGCCAGAGTCTCCCGGCAAAAAGCCCAACTGGCGCCGGGAATATCCCGGTTTCATCACTGGCATGGGCGCACGTTTTTGGGACCAGTTCCACATGGTTTATCTCTTCTTCAATGCGAAAAAGGCTCCGACGCCGGCCAGCCAATACGGGATCTTGATGCCGCCGACTTCAAAGCCCTTCTCCAGCCAGCTCTCTTCCGTGGCCACCGCGCCAGGCTGCGCCGCCGGCATCACCGAAAATTGCACCATGGCCGTGTAGTTCGTCCCGGCCGAATCCTGCACCAGAATTTCTTTCACCCAGTTGCCCACTTGATCGGGAGCCCATGACACTTCGAGTTCCGCCGTGCCGTTGGCGCCGATCTTATCCCCGTAACTGGAATTCAATTCCCCCGTGGCCACGCCATCCTTGTAGGAGGACCAGTAGATTTCCGCGCCCGGCGGCGCGCCAATGATGCGAAACTTTCCCTTGCGGCCGACGATCTGATACGGAGTATCGATCTGCAGACTGATCGGGATTACCGCGCCGAGTGCTCGATACATCATCTCCCCCTTTTGCCCAACAGAAAGGCGCCGACCACCACGCCCAACAATGCGGCCGTCCACCAATTGAGCTGGAAACCCGATGCCGACACGGAGCCTGGCGACAAGGCCGGCCCTTGTGGCGTGTACACCAATGGCGCCGTGGCCGGCCCGATGCCGGTATATTGAGGGTCGAACCGCGGATCATCCGGCGAGAAATATCGCCCCTCGCCGTAGCGGGCGCCGACGATGTCCAACGCTCGATCTCCCCAGTCCACCCAGTAAGGATCGTTGCTGACATAAGGCATGTAAGCCATATCACTCATCCTCAAAAATTTTGTAGATCCATTCGGAGGGCGCCGGATTGCGCCAGCCTATCGGCGCCAGGTGAATTCCGGGGGTGCCGTCCGCCGTGGGATCGAGCGCCACCCATTCCCCGCCCCGCGCTACTTCGACATAAACATGATCGAATTCGCGCCCGTCCTGGCTCTGCGCAATGAATCGCGGCCAGTGGCCCAGGCTGGCCAGTAGAGTGGCCAGCAATACGCACTTATCATCACAATCCCCTGACCGGAGCGCCAGGGTTGTGGCCGCGTCCTGCACTCGCTCCGTGTCAACGGGGTCAAACCGATACGCGATGCGGTCCCGCACGAAAAAAAATAGGGCCGTGATCTCCCCCAAAGCATCATGGCCCTTCACACCTACACACGTATCAATCGCGGTTTGCCGGATGTGCTCATCTCGAAAACCAGAGTAATCGGGCGGTAATTCACCGCGCACGGCCGCCGCCATGACTGCAAGCGTCCGTTGTGTGCCTCGAATCCCTGCCGGTAATCGTTCATAGCTCACCCAAAACAAATCGGCGCTCTCCTTAAGCGCATTCTAGGTTTGCCAAAAACGCACAAACTTTGTCAATACAGGGGCTTTACAAAAGAAAGAACTTTGTGAGAGAAAGCATAGAGCTGAATATTTAAGCGCCAATGCGCCAAACATAGACCCAGAATAGAGGTACAAATGCCACGAAAAAAAATTTTACCAAGCATAGATGCTGGCCCCGCCGAACCGGAAGAAAAACCCATCGCCCAACAAACCCATAGGATCGTCACCACCTACAAAAAAGCGATTCCCCTGGAAGAAGCAGAGGCCGAACTGGAGCCCGAGGACCAGGAGGAGGAGCTTGAATTGATTGAACCGGAACCGCCGGCGATGACGGAGCCGGCCTATTCAGATCCGATCTCGCAGATGTTGGATGATTTGCAGATCGAGCGCCGCAGTCACTCATGGACCATGATCATCGAGCGATTGCCGAACTTTGAGAAGGACGGCCGGCATGATGTTCAGTCAAAGCGTGTGAATTGTGGAACGCGGCCCATGAGCACTGATTTCGTGGAGGACATTCGGCGCGAATTCGCCCGGCCAGGCAAGCCCAATCACTTCCGCCTGACCATCAAGCGTGATAATCGGATCTTTGCCCATTGGCCCGAGGTGATCAGCCTGGAGCCCCCGCCGCTGGAGGAGATTGCGGAATATGAGGCAAAGACTCAGACCTTGCCGCCGGTGTACAATTTCACCACGCCGCAACAACCCAGCTTTAAACAAATGCTGGATCAGTTCAAGCAACTGGCCGAACTTAAATCCGTGCTCTTTCCCGAAATGGCCGCGAATCCTCCCCCCCTGCCCCGCCCCGAACCACTTACCGAAGAGGCCGCGCTGATGAAACTCATCACATCCAATGATGATGTGATTGACAGATTTTCCAAGCAGATCAGCAAGCGGTTATTTCGAGAAGACGCCGCCGACGCCGAAACATCCTGGCTGGTGATTCTTAAATCGGCCCTCGACAATGGCCCTGGAATTGTTCGTGAATTGTTCGCCGGCATCGCTCGATTGAAGACGGACATAAACGGCCAGCCAATAGAGCCCGCCGCCGCGCCCGCGCCGCCGCCGGTCAATCAATCCCAGGAGATCGCGCCGCCCTCGCCTGAAATTGTGCTGCTCTCCCGCGTGCTCCAGTTGTGTGAGATGCGCGCGCCCGCCGATGCGGCCGCCCGCTGGGTTGATCAGTTCACTGAGCAAACGCCCGCTGTCGCGCCCCTCGTCGAGATGTTCCTGGCGATGACTCCACAAGAGAGCATAAATTTTCTAAATCAATATTTCCCCCAGGCCGCGCATATCACGGCCGCCGAGCATGCGCCTGATTGGATCGCCGCCCTGCAAGGCGCGCTCACGAAGGGCGACGAGGGCGAGGAGGGCGCATGACCTTTTTGGGAATGATCGAGCTGATCAAAAACTTGCAAGAAATCGCCGCCCAGGCGGACCGTGAACGTCTTTCCTTGTGGTATCCCCAATTCATCGCGGAATTTCCAGAGGCCGCCGCCGTGATCGAGAAATGTACTGCAATGCATGATCCCGATAAGGCCATCCAGTTATTGCGCAAACAAATCAATATGTTCGATGTGGCGCTGACGATCATGCCCTTGCGCTGGCAAGTGGATGTAACCAATGCCCTCACCTTCTTACACACAGTTTTACGAGAAAGGAAATTACAAGATGCCAAACAACTCCGCTCTTGAACCGTTGGGAATTTTTGGATGCTTGCTCGTCAATAATCGAGCGATCGCCATCAACGCCTTGGCGATGGTCACACTACGCGAAGGCGAAACTGAAGAATTTGAACTCAGCCTGATTAATGGCGAGTCCGTGTGGTTGTCCGGCGCCGATGCCGAGGCGTTCAAGAAGCAATTGTCAATGATTGCCCAACAAGTCAGATTCGGACAATTGAATTTAGTCAAAAAATGACCTGTGGCGCGTTTTTGCCGCTGGACCTGGTGTTGGTATAGGCGCGCCCCTGAAAAATGCGTAGAATGCATCTGATGCGTTCTGCGCATTACTTTTTCGGGAGGTCTGCAAGTGAAAACGTGCCTATTTTGCGGAAAACGATTCGAGGCGGCCCGGCGTTGGGCAAAATTCTGCGCGGCCGCGTGCAAAAAATCCTACTGGCTGGAGCGTCAGACTGTTGTTTCCACGCCCGAATTTAATTTATTTTTGCGCTGGCGCCGATTGATCGGCCCTATCACGCATGCGGAGCTGGAGCGATTTGCCGACTGGCGCCGGCGATCCTTGAAACGTTCCCTAAATCGTTCCCCTTTGGATCAGAAACCGCCAGAACCGGCGAGCGCCAAACAGAAACGAAAAGCCGTAAACCCTTGAATTCCCGCGCCCGGTAGAACCTGGCGGAGCCAGGCGGAAGCCGTTCCGTTTGGCTACGAACCAAAAGGCCGCAAGTTCGAGTCTTGCCGGGCGCATTCTAAACCCCAATCGATACAACAAAAACGGCCTGGAGCGATCCGGGCCGTTTTCGTTTGTTCCCCCTATCGTTCCCCTTTGGATTTTTTCCGGTACTCCTCGAGGGCGCCGGCGGTCTCCCTAGCCGCCGACGCTTCGACCGTCACATAGCGCCGAAACGTTTTTGCTTCGCTGTGTCCCAACATTTTCATCGCCAGGGCATCGGGCACGCCCGCCCGGACCAGATCCGTGGCGCATAGATGCCGCCAGGCGTACAGAGTGATTCCCTGCACTCCCGCCAGCCGGCATGCCGTGGCGTAGGATCGCCGCACGTTTGAGCGAATGCCGAAAAGCAAATCCTCCGGCCCCAGATCTCCGGCCTCGATGATCGCCGCCAGCTCCGCGCGCAAATCCTCGCTGATTCCCACCAGGCGCCGGCGGCCGGTCTTCGAGTTTTGCGCCAGCACTTCGATCGTGCCGGCGGCCAGGTCAACGGAGCCCGCGCGGAGCCGGAACATTTCAGCCGGCCTCATCCCGGTATCTCGAATGCAAAGCAAAATTCCCCGGAGATGGGCGCGCGGGCCCTTGCATTGCGCCAGGATCGCCCGCACTTCATGCGCCGTGGGAATGGTCTCCCTGATTGGTTCATCAACCTTGTTGATCAAGGGCGCCCCGCCGTCGAACGGATTGCGCGCAATCCACTGGCGCCGCCGGGCAAATTCGAGGACCGCATGCAATCGCTCCAGCTCTCGATTGATTGTGACGATCGAGGGCCGGCCGCCCCGCCGCGTGATGCGCTCCGCCCTGGCGCGCTTGAACGCCAGCAAATCAGCGTAGCCGATCGAGCGAATCAGCCGCGGCCCGAAATATTCCAGGCAGGCGGCCAGTTGCGCGCGCGGGCTGGCCAGGTTTCGCAATCCCGCGATTTTGCGATCGCCGGCATAGGTCGCCGGCTGGAGGACCTCGCCCGCGTAGATCTCCGCCAGGTCGCGGAAGGTCATGCGCTCCGCGTCGAAAGTCGCGGCCCCTAGCTCCTCCAGATCCCGGAGCATTTGGCGGATGCGTTCCCTTCCATCGCTGATCGTGCGCACTCGAGCCAATCGTTCCCGGTGAATCGATTGGCCGTCAACGTTTTCAGTCCAGCGAATGCGCGCGTACAGGCGCCGGCCACGCCTGACAATTGCCCCTTGCTTGGATCGCCCCATGGTGGTATTCTCCAACTAGCTCGAACGTTGCCGGATGGCGACGGCCGGGCTATTTTTTTTTCGATCCCTGCCCTGCCCCGCCATCCGGGTTTTCCGCGCAAAAAAAAAGGGCCTGCCGGCATTTTCGACCGACAAGCCCCGGCATTCAACGCGATTGCGATAGAACGCCCGACAACGCCATACTATTGCAATCGCCTTTCAAAAAGAAAGGTATGGCAATGACTTCCGATAAAAAACTCAACACGCCCGGTTTCTCCTCCGTGGAAAAGTGGATGATTATGGCAATGGTGATTCTTGGATTATCCGCCGTAATCGTGTATTTCAATCTGCGCGTTTTTGGCGTTGCCGATGGCATTCCCTACATTGCCGTTGTCAGTTTCGTGGTGTTGGTGTCTTTACTGGTGACAAGGCATATCAAGCGCCATCCGGTTACAGTCAACTTTATTCGCGCCGCGTTTTGCTTCGAGGTTTTGCTGACAATCGCGCTGGGCATTAATGCGGCCTATTCCCTCTCCGTGATGCGGGAAATGTCCGTCGCCGGCGAGGACGAAAAACGGCAAACTGAAACTCTCAAAGAAACGACACAGACCGTCGAGTCAATTGCAAAGTTGACCAGTCCGGCCGCCCAGCGCGCGGCCGCGCGCGCCCTCGAGGCGCAACAGAAACAGCAATCCGGAGAAAAGCCGGCGGCGCCCGTTTCCCGCGCGGCCGTCTTCGCGGCAAAGGAAAGAATCTTGTTTTGGATCATGCTGGGCGAATTGGCGATCTCCATGCTGGCGACATTCACCTTGCTGGGCCTGTCGGTATTTGATCGTGACTTTTCGGGCGTCCCGGATTTTTTGGAAAAAGCCGCCCCCTCGCCTAAACCTCAATCCCCTGCCCTGTCCTCTCCAGATCCGGTGTATGGCGCCGGTAAACCGGTGATCCGCTGGCAAGGAGGTAAGCAGATCCGCCCTCAGTAGCGCCGCCGATCTCCGTTCCGTTGGCGATGCTGGAGCCCCCCAGCTCGCCCAGATCGACGGCGCGCGCGCCTATGATGTCCGCTCCCGCCCCTGCACCCACCACCTACCCGCTACCGGAACATTCTCCAGAACGTTCCGGTAGCGGGTCCCGCCCGGAACGTTCCGGTAGCGGGTCAATCACCCTGGCGGATCTGCCGGCGATCGAGGGCGTGCAGTGGGAGCGCAACAAGCGAGGAGGCTTTGAAGCCTGGCACGTTCCGCCTGGCGCCATTCATCGCAACGAAAAAACCTATTTGGGCTATCTGGGAAAAAGAGCACTGGCGACGGCCACGGCGGACAGTTTGCCTCAAATCGTCCGGGCCTGGATCCAGGAACGGCGCCAGGCCAAAAAGCTGGTGGCATAACTCCAGGGCAGGGAAGGGGGATGAAGTTTATCCCCCTTCATCGTTTTTGCTTTAACAAGCGTTCCTCAATCTCCCGATCCAAGGCGCGAATTAAAGGTCCTAATGCTTCTTTGTCTGTATCTGACAATTGGCTGTATTTAAAAAACATCATAGATGCTGCGCCATTTTTAATTTTTTCTTCTGTACGCCCACCCCGCGCAATTGCAAAAACATCCTCTTCCGGTCTATTCAAGCCTGCCGCCAACGCCCGCAATTTTTCCACAGAAATATTGGAAGCCACTCCGCTAACCAATTTGCTGATATAACTATGTGTAATTGTAAAGCCTTTTTTTTCAGCACGCCTCACAATATCTTGATAAGTGACGTCATCTTCAGACACAACACGCAAAATAAAATCAGAGAGGGTCATGGGGGCATTCCTAAAGTTTTTTTTGATTTGTACTACATTCCGCCGTTCCTGCAAGAACAAACTTTGTGAAAAAAATGCTTGACATTTTTCTCCTAATGGGCGTAGTGTTGCACCGTTCCTACAGGAACATATTTTGAAACCACAGTGCCAAGGTGAAGAATTATGAAGAAAAGTGAAAATCCTCAACTTGTACACATTACCTACAAGCTGACGGGCGAAAGCGCGGCGTTGTTTTTAAGAATCAAGGAAGCGAGATTTCTGGAAAATAACACCGAATTAGCCAGATCGCTCATGCTTGAACGGCTGCATGAAATCGCCCGTGAAATCATCACGCAAGCGCCGCCATCCTCACGAGATCTTGCGGCCTAAACTGCTATGAACAGGATACCACTTCCAGGTCAACAATTTGGGCCTTGTCCGCATTGCCACCATGAGCGATGCGCGGAAGCCCGCGCGATCGCTCAAACAATTTGCCATATGTGTGGTGATGCTATCGGTTTCGATCGAGGGTATTGCTTCGAGGATTATC
>WBZP01005304.1_pt1 | contig 13152 bp, 10 predicted proteins | sample 5204301 | NCBI WGS metagenome assembly WBZP01 (sample SAMN12412401, study PRJNA552823) | activated sludge metagenome | isolation source: activated sludge from nitrification reactor of wastewater treatment plant... | place: USA: Pennsylvania | collected 2017
ACGCCTGACCGCCGAGATGCCGCGAGGCGCGGTGGATCGGCGCCTCGCCACCTGCCGCCGTCTACTCGGGGCGGACGTCGAGGCCGAGCGACTCGGCGAGGGTGACGGCCTGCTGCCAGTGGATCACGGCACCGCGCAGGGAGGTCGCGAACGGGTCGAGGCCGGTGAGGTCGCTCCCGCGCAGGTCGGCCTCGCTGAGGTCGGCGCCGCGCAGGTTCGCCGCCGACAGGTCGACGCCGCGGAAGGTGGCGCCCGACGCCTGCAGGTCGGCCATCTCCGCCTCGCGCATCCGGACGTCGGTCCAGGTGCTGCGGCGCAGGTCGGCGTGCGCGAGATCGACGAACGACCAGTCGCCGCCCTCGACCGTCAGCGCCGTGAACGAGCAGCGCGAGAAGGTCGAGCCCGACAGCTTGCAGCCGACGAAGTGCGCGTCGAAGAGGTTGGAGCCGCTGAAGGTGCACGAGACGAACGCTGAGCTCGTGGCGCGCGACGCGTTGAGCCGGACGTCGCGGAACGTGCACTGCGCGAACATCGCGCCCTCGACGACCGCCTCGGTGAGGTCGACGCCGGCGAAGACGACCCCGTCGTACGCCGTGCCCCGCAGCTCGACGCCGTACCAGTCCTCGCCGGACACTCGCTCGCCCGGTTCCAGCTCACGACCCGGCTCCGCCACGCCGTCAGCCTAGGCGGATCCGGCATCCGACCCGACGTGCGCGCGCTCGTGGCGCCCCGGCTGGGCGTGGCGACCGCGCACGATCGGCGCGCCGGCCGGCTGGGTGGACCGCTCGCGCCCCGGTCCCGGGGTCGGCTCGCCGGCCGGTCCGGGGGTCGAGTGCGACGGGCGCCGGCGGGCCCAGGGCAGCAGCAGCATCAGGCCGAGCAGCGTCGCGGCGACGGCCGCGACGACGGCGGCCGCCGAGGTCCGCACCCAGGCGACCGGCACGGCCGACGACGCGACCGCGCCGTCGTCCGCAGTCGGCGCAGGACCGGCCGGGCCGGCCGAGCCGGACGGGGTGGCGGGACCGGGCTCGGCGCTGCCGTCGGCGGTCATCCGGCCGGGCTCCGCGCTGTCGGCGGCGGGATCCATCCCGCTCACGGGCGGCGCCTCGAAGGTGGTGTCGTCGGCGTCGACGGCGTACGCAGCCGCCGCGGGGTCGACGACGTCCCCCTGCGTCGACGGCGTCGCTGCGGCGCTGCCCCGGGCGGACGCCGTCGGCTGGACCGCCGCAGCGCGCGTCGGGGCCGGCGAAGCCGACGAGGTGCGTGCCGTGCGGGTCGCCGTCGACGCCGCGGCCGGTGACGCGGTGCGTCCCAGCGCCTGGGCCAGCGCGGGGTACGCCGAGGCCGGCACGTCGTCGAGCGTCCAGACGAACACCCCGGCGATGCCGGTCGACCGTGCCAGCGCCGCGCGGATCGTCAGCGAGGCGGCGTCGTCGTACCAGACGCTGCGCGTCACCCGGCACGACGTGCGGGCGCCGGCCGCGGAGGCGCCGCTCCAGGTCTGGGTGTAGGCGAAGGTGCGCTCGGACGTGGCCGCGTCCCACGTGTTCGCGAGGTGCAGGGAGGCGGCGATGCCGGCGGCCTGGGCCGGCGTCACGACCGTCTTCGCGAGCGGCGTCCCCGCGGGGCAGGTGCCGCTGGTCGCGGTCACCCACGACCGTCCGTACGCCGGCACCCCGAGCCACACCTTCGCGGCCGGCACGGTCGCCACCGCCCGCGCCACCACGCTCTGCACCCAGGGGAGCGGGTCGACCGGGCCGGCGACCGACACGTGGTAGTCGTAGGCCATCAGCCGGATGCCGTGGACGTACGCCGCGATCGAGGCCGGGTCGTAGACCCAGTAGCCGTCGCTCCCCGACGACGAGGCGGGGATCGTCGCTGTGACGACGCGGTGCCGCGCGCCGAGCGCCGCGCTGAGCTCCTTGACGAACGCCACCCAGAGCGGGCGGGTGGTCGGCCAGCTGGCCCGGCCGTCGTGGAAGGCGAAGCCCTCGAGGTCGAGGTCGAGGCCGTCGGCGCCGTCGCGGACCACCACGGCCACCAGCGCGCGGACGACGGCGGCGCGTCGGCGCGGGTCGGCGAGCTGCGCCGCGAGGTAGTGCGCCCCGGTGCCGTCGGTGATGGTGGGGATGACCCGGACGCCGGCGCCGTGCAGCGTGGCGACGACCGAGGCACGGGTGCCGATGCTCAGGCGCTGGTCGAGGACCGTGACACCGGTGCCGGTCGCGTCCTTGCGCAGGGCGTACCAGAACGGGCTCGCCTCGGTGAACAGGCCGCGGTGCGAGGTCACGGCCGACACCGACTCGGCGGTGGCCCAGTAGGGGAGCCAGCCCGAGAGCGACGGCGGCCGCGGCGCGGTGCGCCCGGTGGTGGCGGACGCCGCGGCCGGAGCGAGCAGCCAGGCCAGGACGGCGAGCACGGCGACGACGGCGAGCGCCGGGCGCCGTGCGGCGCGCGCCACGGCCGCACCCGTCCCCTCGTGCATGTCCCGCACCCTCCCGCAGCTCGGGGAGGCCCGGTGAACGCCGGGTGGACACCCGGGCGCAGACCTCCCCTGGAAGGGATCGGCCCCGGAGCGCGCGGACTGGAGGTTCCGCGGGCTCCGGGGCCGACCGGGAGCTGGCTCAGACGATGCGCTGGGTCCAGAGGAGCGCGGCGATCGCGGCGGCGACGGCCAGCGCGAGCGCGATGCCGACGAAGAGGGCGGTGACCTCCTGCGTCTTGGTCTCGTAGGCGATGTCGTGCGTCAGCGCGTCGTAGATCGAGCCGAGCTGGTCCGAGGTCTCGGCCGCGAACGACTTCCCGCCCGACTGCTGCGCGATCTGCTCCATCGCCGCGGTGTCGACCGGGACGGAGACGTCGCGGCCCTGCACCCGCACCGTGCCCTCGGTGGTGCCGAAGGCGATGGTGTCGACCGGGATGCCGGCCTTGCCGGCCTCGGCGGACGCCGCCTCGGCCGCGGCCATCGGGTCGGCGTCGTTGGCGGCCACGGTCGGGGTGCCGTCGCTCATGAGCACGATCGCGGCCGGGGTCGGCTTGCCCGAGTCGCCCTTGGGGACGCCCTGGATCGCAGCCAGTGCCGCGGAGATGCCGTCGGCGGTGGCGGTGCCCGGGCCGACCGACAGGTTGTCGAGCGCCGAGAGCACCTGGGCCTTGTCGTCGGTGGGTGCCACGAGCAGGCGGGCCGACGTGTCGAAGGTGACCAGGCCGACCTGCACGCCGTCGGGCAGCTCGTCGACGAACTGCCGCGCGCGCTCCTCGGCGGCGAGCAGCCGGTTGGGCGCGACGTCGTCGGACGCCATCGACGCCGACGTGTCGAGCGTGAGCAGGATCGTCGCGCGGTCGAGCGGGACCGGCACGGCCATCACCGGCTGCGCGAACGCGATCACCATGGCGATCAGCGAGAGCAGCACGCCGGCGGCGGGCAGGTGGCGCTGCCAGCCGGAGCGCTGGGGCGCGACGGAGTCGAGCAGGTCGACGCTCGTGAAGCGCACGACCTGGGCGTGGCGGCGGCGCTGCATGAGCAGGTACGCCGCCAGGAGGGCGATCGGTGCCAGCAGGAACAGCAGGCGCCAGCCGGACAGGAAGCTCATCGGGTCGCTCCGGGGACGGTCGCCGAGGCGACGGGAGGTTCGGTCGGCATGGGCAGCGCGCCGCGGGAGGCCGGCGTCCGCAGGGTCTTGCGACGGGTCACGAACGCGACCGTGTCGCCGAGCCAGTCGCGGTCGGTCGACAGGTGGAGGTAGTCCGAGCCGCAGGCGTGGATGGTCGAGCGGATCCCCGCGGACCGCTGCGCCGCGGCCTCGGCGTAGCGCTGGCGCAAGCCCGGCGTGCGCGTCTGCACGTAGCGCTGACGGCCGGTCTCGGGGTCGACGACGCCGAGGATGCCGACGTCGGGCAGCGACAGCTCGCGCGGGTCGGTCACGTGCACGCAGACGACGTCGTGGCGCAGGGCGAGCAGCCGCAGGTCCCGCTCCCAGCGCCCGGCGTCGAGGAAGTCGCTGATGACGACGACCTGCGCGCGGCGGCGCACCGCACCGGTGACCCAGCGCAGCGCAGCACCGAGGTCGGCGGACTCCTGCGGACCGCGCTCCTGGCGCTCGGTGCCGTGCACGGTCGACAGCGCCGCGAGGAACGCAGCGCGACCCTGCCGCGCCGGCCGCTGCACGAGCTTGTCGAGGCCCGAGACGACGACACCGATCCGGTTGCTGCCGCCGAGCCGCAGCATCCCGAACGCGGCCGTGACCGCGAGGACGACATCGCGCTTCTCGCTGCTGGCCGTGCCGAAGTCGAGGCTCGCGGAGCGGTCGGCGACGATCCAGGTCTCGACCTCGCGGTCTGCCTCGGTCCGGCGCACGTAGGTCTCGCCCGCGCGCGCGGTGAGGTTCCAGTCGATGAGGCGCGCGTCGTCGCCCGGCTCGTAGGAGCGGGCGCCCGCGCGCTCGCTGCCGGGACCGAGCGAACTGGTGAGGTGGTCGCCGCTGGCGCGGCCGTCGAGACGTCGGAGCAGCTCGAGCTCGAGCCGCCGCAGCACGTCCGACCGCGCCGCCACGTCGGTGGCGGGCACGGAGCGGTACGGGCGCGCGGCGCCCGACCGACGACCGGTCATCCGGCGGCCTGGGTGCCGTCGAGACCGGGGACCGGGCTCGAGCCGGGGAGGACCTGGGTCGGGTAGCCGGCCGACGGCGGTGCCGCGTCGACGCGGACCGGCGCCTCGGCCGACGCCGCGATGCGCGGGGCCGGGACGCGCGAGAGGACCTCGCGGATCACGGCGTCCGGCGCGATGCCCTCGGCCAGCGCGTCGTAGGTGAGCGTCACGCGGTGGCGCAGGACCTCCGGCGCCACGTCGAACACGTCCTGCGGGACGATGAAGCGGCGGCCGCGCAGGACGGCCATGCCGCGCGCGGCGGCGAGCAGGCTCAGGGTGCCTCGGGGGCTGGAGCCGATCGCGATGTGGCGGACCAGGTCGTCGAAGCCCCAGCGGGCCGGCTCGCGCGTCGCCATCACCAGGCGCACGGCGTAGTCCTTCACCGCGTCGTGCATGAAGACGTCGTCGGTGATCCGCTGCAGCTCGAGGAGCTGGTCGGTGGTGAGGACCTGACGGCCCTGCGGCGCGTGGCTGGTGCTCATGCGCGCGGCGATGGTCGTCTCCTCCTCGTACGACGGCTGCGGCACCGTGACGTGCATGAGGAAGCGGTCGCGCTGGGCCTCGGGGAGCGCGTAGACGCCCTCGGACTCGATCGGGTTCTGGGTCGCGAGGACGACGAAGGGCTGGGGCAGCGCGCGGGTGTGGCCGCCGATGCTGACCTGGCGCTCGGCCATGGCCTCGAGCAGCGCCGACTGCACCTTCGCGGGAGCGCGGTTGATCTCGTCGGCGAGGACGAGGTTGGCGAAGATCGGGCCCCACTCGATGTCGAAGTCCTCGGTCGAGGGGCGCCAGATGCGCGTGCCCACGAGGTCGGCGGGCACGAGGTCGGGCGTGAACTGGATGCGGGTCATGGACCCGCCCATCACGCGCGACATCGTGGCGACGGTGAGGGTCTTGGCCAGGCCGGGGTAGCCCTCGATGAGGACGTGCCCGTTGGCGAGGAGCGACACCATGACGCGCTCGACGAGGCGGTCCTGGCCGACGACGACGCTCTTGACCTGGCGCACGGCCTCGGCGAGCAGCGTGGTCGGGTCGGTCACGACCGGGGTGGTCTCGGGGTTGGTCACGGGGCTCTCCTCGGGCGAGTCGTACGACGTGGGGTCGGGGCGGAACGGGCTCGACGTCATGCGACCGGCCCCGTCCCGAAGGTGATGCTCGAGCTGTGGCTGCGCCCGGAGGTGTCGGTCCAGGTGATGGAGACCGTGTCGCCGGGGTGGTGCGGCGCGATGATCGCGCGGAGCGACGCGTTGTCGGCGACCTTGCGCCCGTCGAGCGCGGTGATCCGGTCGCCGGCCTTGAGGCCGAGCTTCTCGGCCGCCGAGCCGGAGACGGTGCCGGAGACCCGGACGCCGTTGGTGCTCGACGCGGACGACGTCGACACCTGGATGCCGAGGAAGGCGCTCTCGCCGATGTGCACCGTCGCCGAGGCCTTGCCGTCGCGGATCTGCTGGGCGATCTCGAGCGCCTGGTTCACCGGGACGGCGTAGCCGTCGGTAGCGCTGGTGGTGCGGCCGCCGCTGATCGAACCGGCGGTGACGATGCCGATGACCTTGCCGTCGCGGCTCACGAGCGCGCCACCGGAGTCGCCGGGCTGGATCGCCGCGTCGGTCTCGATGAGGCCGCTGAGGTCCTCCGACGTGCCGCTCTCGGAGTTCATGGCGGTGATCGACTTGTTGAGCCCGGTCACCTTGCCGTCGGCGGGGATCGGCTTGCCGCCCTTGCCGCCGGCGTTGCCGAGGCCGATGACGACGTCGCCGACCTTGACGGTGTCGGAGTCGCCGAGCGGCGCGACGGTGAGGCCCGAGGCGCCCTGCAGCTGGATCACGGCGATGTCGTGCGTGGCGTCGTAGCCGACGACCTTGGCCGTGTAGGTCTTGGTGGTCCCGGCGACGGCGACCTTGATGGAGGTGGAGCCGGCGATCACGTGGTGGTTGGTGAGCACGAGGCCCTCGGAGGTGAGGACGACACCGGTGCCCGCGGCCTCGTTGCCGTCGTAGCCGACGGCGGTCGTGATGTTGACCAGGCCGGGGGCGACCTTGTCGACCGCGTCCTGGTACTTCGTCGTGCCCGTCGCGCTGCTGCTGCCGCTGTCGCCGCTGCCCTGGTCGGAGCCGGGCAGGCCGGGCATCGCGGGAAGGGTGGGGAGCGACTGGTCGGGGTCGAGGCCGTCGTCGTCCGAGCCCTGTCCCTGCCCCTGGGCCGGGTCGCTGGCCGAGGGTGCCGGGTTCGCGGGGGCGGAGGAGCTCGGCGACGTCGAGGGCAGCGCGCTCGTGGCGTCGTCGGTGGGGAGCGCCTTCACGATGCCGACGCCGACGAGAGCCGCGACGAGGACCGCGGCGATCCCGAGGATCATGCCGCCGTAGGTCTTCTTCGGCGCGGGCAGCGGGGCCGGCGCCGCGAGCTGCGGGTCGGCGACCGGCTGGTCGTTCCAGTACCCGCCGACGGTGTCGGGGCGTCCCCAGAGCGGGGAGTTCCAGGCGTCCGTCGGTCCCTGGTTCGGGTCGAAGGTGGGGGTCGTCATCGCTGCCTCTCACGTGCCGTCGGCGTACGTCGTCATCCGTACCCCGTCATCACAGGCCAGGAAACTGTGCGAAGCCTGAGAAACAGCCGAGTCCCGGCGACGAACGACGGCGCCGGGGTCACGGATCGGTGACGCCGGCGCCGTCGGCACGTGCGGGGAGGGCTCGCGGTCAGGCCGCAGCGGTGTCGGGCTCCTCGTCGGGCTGCCCCTCGTCGGACGCGTCTGCGTCGCCGGCGGAGGGCGTGCGACCGCGACGGCGGCTCGACGACCTCGGCTCGGCGGCGGGCGGCGGGACGTAGGGGAGCGCCCAGGTGGCGGCCAGGCCGATGAGCACGACGAGCGAGGCGAGGCCGGTCGTGACCTTGCTCGCGTCGATCATGGCGGCGGCCGCGGCATCGCCGGCGACCGCGGTCTCGGGGTCGGCCTGCAGGCTCGGGATCACCGCGCCGGCCGATCCCGTGACGGCGTCGACCACCTGCTGCGACTCGGCGGCCGGCACGCCGGCGGCCTCGAGCTGGGTCGTCGTCGCGCGGCCGAGGGTGGTCAGCAGCAGCGTCCCCAGGATGGCGACGCCGAGCGCGGAGCCGAGCTGGCGGAAGGTGCTCTGCACGCCCGACGCCTGGCCGGACTCGGCCACCGGGATCTCGGCGAGGATCACGCTCGTCAGCTGCGCGGTGGCCATGCCGACGCCGATGCCGTAGAGGAACAGCCACGCCGCGATGAGCCAGCCGCTGATCGACGACGAGAGCGTGATCGCGAGGCCGGCGATGGCGATCGCCTCGGTGGCCAGACCGGCACGGACGACAGCGCGGCCGCCGAAGCGCTGGGTGAGCTGCGGCGTCGTACCGCTGATGACGAACGTGCCGATCGCCAGCGCGGCGATGAGCCAGCCGGTGCCGAGCGCGGAGAACCCGAGCGCGTTCTGCAGCAGGAGGGGCAGCGTGAAGAGGAGGCCGAACTCGCCGAGGGCGACGATCAGCGCGGCGATCGAGCCGAAGCGGAACGAGCGGACGTCGAGCAGTCCGAGGTCGACCAGCACGATCTTCCCGGCGGCCTTGCGCTTGCGCTGCACGATCCAGAACCGCCAGAGGAACGAGACGCCCACGGCCATCGCGATCGGCACCGGTGAGATCGAGCCGTCGTCCTGGCGCCACCAGCCGTAGTTCTGGCCCTCGATGAGGGCGAAGACGATGCCGGCCATGCCGACGGCCGAGAGCACGACGCCGTAGAGGTCGAGCTTGCGCGGCGACGTGTCGTCGCGCGTCTCGGGGACGGCCCAGAGGATGAGGGCGAGGACCACGAGGCCGACGGGCACGTTGATCCAGAACGCCCAGCGCCAGGTCTGGTACGTCGTGAGCCAGCCGCCGACGAGCGGGCCGATGGCGGCCATGCCGCCGATGGTCGCGCCCCAGACGGCGAAGCCGATGGCGCGCTCGCGCCCGACGAAGACGGCGTTGAGGGTCGACAGCGTCGAGGGCAGGATCATCGCGGCGCCGAGGCCCTGCAGCAGGCGAGCGGCGATGAGCGCGTTCGGCCCGCCGGCGAAGCCGGCGAGGATGCTCGCGAGGACGAACACGACCATGCCGATGAGGAACAGCCGCTTGCGGCCGAAGATGTCGCCGACGCGGCCGACGGTCAGCAGCAGCGCTGCGAACACGAGCGAGTAGATCGCGTTCATCCACTCGGCCTGCGTGGCGTCGAGGTGGAGGTCCTCGATGATCGAGGGGAGCGCGACGTTGACGACGGTCGCGTCCATGATGATCAGGGAGACGCCGAGGGCCACGGCGACCAGCGCCCACCAGCGGTGGGGAGCCTGGGTCAGCGGCGCGGCGCTCGGAGTGGTGTTATCGACGTTCATGTCGGTATCTTATCGACAGTAGTGTCGGGAAAGCAAAGGAGGTGCCCGTGCCGCGGATCGATGCGCCCACGGTGGTCGAGCACCACGCGCAGCGCCGTGCTGCGCTGCTCGCGGCCGCCGAGGAGCTGCTGGCCGAGCAGGGTGTCGAGGCCGTCACGCCGGCCGCGGTCGGTGCCCGTGCCGGGCTGGCACGCTCGAGCGTCTACCAGTACTTCCCGTCGTCGCCGGCGATCGTCGCCGCGGTCGTCGAGGACGCGTTCCCGCGCGCCACGGAGCAGCTGCGCACGGCGATGGCTGCGGCCGCCACGCCGGCCGAGCAGGTCGACGCGTACGTCACCACCGCCCTGCGGCTCGCGGGCGACCGCACCCACCGCTCGCTGCGCGCGCTCGCCGGCGCCGACCTGCCCGAGCACTGCCGGGCGCGCATGGACGAGCTGCACCGCGCGCAGACCGCACCGCTCGTCGACGCCCTCAAGGCGCTCGGGACGCCGGACCCGGCGCTGACCGCGGCGCTGGTGTCGGGTGTCGTGCGCGCCGCCGCGCTCGCGGTCGCCGAGGGTGCTCCCGCGGCACGGGTGACGCGCCGTACGCTCGCCCTCATCCACGAAGGGATCGGTGCATGAGCGCGCGTCCGACGCTCCACACCTGGCTGCAGCCGGGCAACGTCTTCTGGTCGTTCCGCCACACGCGCGAGCTCGTGCCCACCGAGCGCATCCGCCGCGGCGACGACGTGCGGGCGCTCACGCCCGCCCCGCGGCCCGAGCTGCTCGACGTCGAGGTCGAGACGCAGTGGGGCCGGATGCCGGCGCGCGAGCTGCTCGGGCACCAGCGCGACGCGCTCGTCGTGCTGCACGGCGACCACCTGCTCGTCGACTGGCTGCGCGACGGAGTGCGCGACGACGAGCCGCACCTGATCTTCAGCGTCACGAAGTCGGTGACGGGTCTGCTCGCGGGCGCGCTCGCCGGCGCCGGCAAGCTCGACCTGTCGGCCTCGCCGGTCGACTACCTGCCCGAGATCGCGGGCAGCGGCTTCGCCGACGCGACGCTGCGGCAGGTGCTCGACATGGAGGCGTCGTACGCCTTCGTCGAGGACTACACGCCGGGGCCCGACATCGTCGCCTACCGGCACGCCGCCGGCTGGTATCCCGCACCCGAGGATGCCTTGTCGCTGCAGGGCTTCCTGGCCTCGCGCGCGCCGGAGGGCGAGCACGGCCAGAGCTTCCGCTACCTCTCGCCGACGACCGACCTCATGGGCTGGGTGTGCGCGCGGGCGGCGGGCACGACCTGGGCCGAGGCGGTGTCGACCTACCTGTGGGCGCCGATCGGCGCCGAGCACGACGCCGAGGTCACGGTCGACCGCGAGGGCACGCCGCGCGCCGCAGGCGGGCTGTGCGTCGTCCCCCGCGACCTCGCGCGCCTCGGGCTGATGGTCGCGCGCGGGGGCGAGGGCGTCGTGCCCGAGTGGTTCGTCGACGACCTCGTGCACAACGGGAACCCCGAGACCTGGGCGCGCGGCGACTTCGCCGAGAACATGCCCGGCGGCCGCTACCGGTCCTACTGGTACCACCCCGGCGTCGAGCCCGACGTGGTCATGGGCGTCGGCATCCACGGCCAGATGCTCTACGTCGACATCCCGCGCCAGGTGGTCGTCGCGATCCAGTCGTCGTGGGACGAGCCCGACCCGGAGTTCGACCACGACGACAACCGCGCGCTCTGCCGCGCCCTCGCCGCCGCCGTCGCGGGCTAGACGGAGAACGTCGTCAGGCCATGGCCTCACGACGTCCTACGTCTCGGGTCACTCCGGGGCGAGCCAGAGCGCTCCGAGCGGCGGGACCCGGACGAGCGCGCTGTAGGGCAGGCCGTGCCAGGGGATCTCCTCCGCGTGCACCGCGCCCTGGTTGCCGACGCCGGAGCCGCCGTAGACCTCGGCGTCGGTGTTGACCACCTCGCGCCAGGTGCCGCCGTAGGGGAGGCCGACCCGGTAGTCCTCGTGCGGGCCGCCGGAGAAGTTCACCAGCGACGCGACGACGGCGCCGTCGTGACCCCAGCGCAGCCAGGAGAACGTGTTGCCCTTCGAGTCGTCGGCGTCGATCCACTCGAAGCCGGCCGGCTCGTTGTCGCGGCTCCACAGGGCCGCGTGGTCGCGGTAGGCGCGGTTGAGGTCGGCCAGGCAGCGCTGAACGCCGCGGTGGTCGGCGTTGTCGAGCAGCCACCAGTCGAGCCCGCGCGCCTCGCTCCACTCGGCGTACTGGCCGAGCTCGGAGCCCATGAACAGCAGCTGCTTGCCGGGGTGCGCCCACATGAAGGCGAGGTAGGCGCGGACACCGGCGAGCTGCTGCCAGCGGTCGCCGGGCATCTTGGAGATGAGCGACCCCTTGCCGTGCACGACCTCGTCGTGGCTGATCGGCAGGACGTACTGCTCGCTCCAGGCGTACATGAGCGCGAACGTCATCTCGTTGTGGTGCCACTGGCGGTGGATCGGCTCGCGGTTCGCGTAGTGCAGCGTGTCGTTCATCCAGCCCATGTTCCACTTCAGGCCGAACCCGAGCCCGCCCAGGTGCGTGGGGCGCGTGACGCCCGGCCACGCGGTCGACTCCTCGGCGATCGTGACGACGCCGGGGTTGCGCTTGTAGGCCGTGGCGTTGGCCTCCTGCAGGAACGACACCGCGTCGAGGTTCTCGCGGCCGCCGTAGACGTTGGGCGTCCACTCGCCGGCCTTGCGCGAGTAGTCGAGGTAGAGCATCGAGGCGACGGCGTCGACGCGCAGGCCGTCGATGTGGAACTCCTCGAGCCAGTACGACGCGTTCGCGACGAGGAAGTTGCGGACCTCGCGGCGACCGAAGTCGAAGACGTAGGTGCCCCAGTCCGGCTGCTCGCCGCGGCGCGGGTCCGCGTGCTCGTAGAGCGGCGTGCCGTCGAAGCGCGCCAGCGCCCAGTCGTCCTTCGGGAAGTGCGCGGGTACCCAGTCGAGGATGACGGCGATGCCTGCCTGGTGCAGCGCGTCGACGAGGTGACGGAACTCGTCGGGCGAGCCGAACCGCGACGTCGGTGCGTAGTAGGACGTGACCTGGTAGCCCCACGACGGCGCGAACGGGTGCTCCATCACGGGCATGAGCTCGACGTGCGTGAAGCCCATCTCGAGGACGTACGCCGTGAGCTCGTCGGCGAGCTGGGTGTAGGTCAGGCCCGGCCGCCAGGACCCGAGGTGCACCTCGTAGGTCGACATCGGGCCGTTGTACGGGTCGTTCTGCGCGCGGGCCGTCATCCACGCGTCGTCGGCCCACTCGTAGCCCGAGGTGAAGACGACCGACGCCGTGGCCGGCGGGTGCTCGGTGTGGCGGGCCATCGGGTCGGCCTTCGTCCGCCAGACGCCGTCGCGACCGAGCACCGCGAACTTGTAGCGCGTGCCGGCGGCGACGTCGGGGAGGAACACCTCCCACACGCCGCTCGAGCCCAGCGACCGCATGGGGTTGCCGGTGCCGTCCCAGTGGTTGTGGTCGCCGACGACGCGGACGCCGAGCGCCGAGGGCGCCCACACCGCGAACGACGTGCCCTGCACGTCGCCCATCGCGCTGGGGTAGGTGTGCTCGTGCGCACCGAGGACGGTCCAGAGCGTCTCGTGGCGTCCCTCGGCGAGCAGGTGCAGGTCGACCTCGCCGAGCGTCGGGAGGAAGCGGTAGGGGTCGTCGACCGTCTGCGGGTCGCCGCCGTAGGCGACCTCGAGGCGGTAGTCGGGGACCTCGGGGACGTCGAGGACCCCGACGAAGATGCCGCCGTGCTCGTGCTCGAGCGCCGTGCGCACCTCGCCGCTGGTCGTGCGCGCGACGACGGTGATCGAGGTCGCCCACGGGCGCAGCACGCGGACGGTGACGCCGCCGTCGTGCGGGTGCGGGCCGAGGATCGAGTGCGGGTCGTGGTGGCGGCCCTCGACCACGCGGTCGAGGTCGTGGGTCGACACGGGCGCGCGCTCCGGACCCCTGCGGGCCGGCGGAGCGGCCGGGGCGGCGGGAGCAGCGGGAGCGGCGGGAGCGGCGGGAGCTGCTGGGGGCGCAGCGGGTGCTGCCGGAGCGGCGGGGGCCGGGGCGGCGGCGGGAGGCGCCGGCGTCGCCGGAGCGACCGGGGGAG
>WBZP01005305.1_pt1 | contig 13152 bp, 14 predicted proteins | sample 5204301 | NCBI WGS metagenome assembly WBZP01 (sample SAMN12412401, study PRJNA552823) | activated sludge metagenome | isolation source: activated sludge from nitrification reactor of wastewater treatment plant... | place: USA: Pennsylvania | collected 2017
GTACAAGAACTACGACCCGCGCGCCAAGATCATCAAGCGTCTCGCGGACCAGGTGTTCGAGGTCACGGGGAAGAACCCGAAGCTGGACATCGCTCTCGAGCTCGAGCGCATCGCCCTGCAGGACGAGTACTTCATCAAGCGGAAGCTCTATCCGAACGTGGACTTCTATTCGGGTCTGATCTATCAGGCGATGAAGTTCCCGGTCGACATGTTCCCGGTGCTGTTCGCCATCGGCCGCATGTCGGGCTGGGTCGCCCAGTGGGCCGAGATGGTGGACGACGCCGATCAGAAGATCGCGCGCCCGCGCCAGATCTATCTCGGTCACGACAAGCGTGACGTCCCCGCCGCGAACCAGCGGGGCTAGCATTGACGTAGAGGACTCCGGCGGCATCGGAAGGGATCGCGGTTCATGTCCCATGCCGGTGCCGCCGCCCTGTTTCAGGACCAACGAACGCACCTGTGAAGATACTGCAGACCTGTTTCTCCCCGTCGTGGGGTGGCCTCGAAATGCAGGCCATCGAACTCTCCCGGCAACTCCGTGGGCGCGGACACGATGTCTGGCTCGCCGCGCCGACGGGCTCGCGCCTCGCCTCCGCGGCGGCGGACCACGCGTTCACCCTCTTGCCCGTTCCCGTCAGCGGCTACCTGCACCCCATCGAGACATGGCGGCTCTCCCGCTTCATCCGCGACCGGCATATCGATGTGATCCACTGCCAGCATTCGCGCGACCTGGCCACCGTGATCCCTGCCCGTCAACTCGCCGGCGGTACGGTGCCGGTCATCCTGAGCAAACGTATGGGGTCCTACATCACGAAGAAGGACCTCTTCCACCGGTACACGTACGGACATCTCCGCTATGTGCTCGCGATCTCGGACGTGATCCACCGCAATGTGCTCGAGACCACACCCATGACGCCGGAGCGCGTGCTCACCCTGCACGACGCCGTGGATCTCACGGTCTTCGATCCGGCACGCACGGACCGCGCGGCGGCACGCCGGAGCTTCGGCGTTGACGATGACACCGCGATCGTCGGGTTCGTCGGACGGTTCTCACCGGGGAAGGGACATGAGGAGTTGTTGGAAGCGGCAGCACTGCTGGTGCAACGTGGTCTCCGCTTCCGGATCATCATCGTGGGCGAGGCGAGTCACGGGGAAGAGGCCTATGCCGCCGGCATCCGGGCGAAGGCGCGCGCCCTCGGGCTCGATGCCATCGTGCACTTCGCGGGATTCCGGTCGGATATCCCCGCCGTGATGACGGCCTTCGATATCTTTGCCTTCCCCTCGCACGCCGAGTCGTTCGGCGTCGTCCTCATTGAGGCGATGGCGATGCGCCGTGCCGTCGTGGCAACGAACTGCGATGGGGTGGTGGATATCGTCGTGGAGGGTGTGACGGGACTGATGGTGCCGCCGCGGATGGCGGAACCGTTCGCGGGCGCACTGGAGCGACTGCTGCGCGATCCGTCGCTGGCAGCGCGCATGGGCGCCGCGGGCCGCACACGGGTGGAGGAACACTTTGACCAGCAGAAGCAGATCGACCGCCTGGAAGCGATCTACCGGGACGTGACCGCCGGCCGGTGACCGGGATCCGCCTTACTTCAACCGCAATCCCCGCAGCACGTTCTCATCGATGCGCCCGACAGGATATACGTTCAGGTGCTCGTCGGCCCACCGCGAGCGGTTGTACAGCCAGTTCAACCGCGCATTGGGATCGCGCGCGAACACGCTGTCTGCCGCCACCTTCCCGAAGAATTCCGCGCGCAATGCCGGGTCCGCATCGAGCATCGCCTTCCCCTCCTTCTCCATCACATAGTCCTCGGCATATTCCTTCTGTTCGAAGATCGTATTGAAGAACCCCCAGGCAAGGAAGGAATCGCCGCTGCGCGGCTCGAGCAGATGCGCGGCCACATGCGACGCACGCTGGGCGGACGGCACCACGATGCTTCCTGCCGGGTAAGCGCGGCGCACGGTCATCGGCGTCGACACATACGTCGCCGTCTGGCGGCCTTCGTACGGGCGGGCGGCGAAACGGACGTTCGTGAAGCGATCGGATGTGACGCTCAGGGTCTCGGGCCGTTGCGTGACCCGGTAACGGATGCCATGCAACGCGAGCACCTCCGGCACGAACCCCCACTCCGGCGGGATCACCCACGCCGCGGGTAACGCCGTGGAGTCGGTGGTCAGGATATGATCGAAGAACGGCACCGTGACCTCATACGGCTCTCCCGTGTAGATCAGGCGGCGGCCACCGGAGATCTCGCTCTGCTCGGTGCGCAGGCGGATCGCCCTGAACGGCAGCAGTGTTGAATCCCTCCCCAGATCGAACTTGAGCGGCACGATCCGGTCCATGCCCGCCGCCCGACGCCGGTCCGCACTGAGCACGGCCTGGCGCAATGACGAAGCCGAGCGCCCCACCGTGGCGAGCGTGCCGCGGAGGAACGATGCCGTGGCCTCCACCCGCGTCTTGTACGGCTTGAGCATGTGGGTTTCGATCAGGATCGACGGCCTGTTCTGGAGTGCCGCATAGCCCGTGGAGAACCGGGGGGTCGATGCCCCGCCGCCCATCCCTTTATGCAGATCGGTCTCTTCCCGCGGGAACACATACCAGAAGATATGGTGGCCGTCCTTCTCGACCTGCCCCAGCACCGGCGGGAGGAGGGTCTGCTTCAGGTACGCGACGATCCCTGCATCGATGTTCGGGCCGAGTTCGGTGGCATACGTGATGTCGTACTGCATGTCGATGCCATCGGTCACGTGACAGTCGATGTAGAGGTCCGGGAGCCACTGCTGAAAGAGGCGGAGCATCGCGCGCATCTCGGGCGCATCGGCCTTCATGTAGTCGCGGTTCAGGTTCAGGTTACGTGCCGTGGTGCGCCACCCCATCTCGGCGGGGCCGTTCTGATTGATGCGGTTGTACGCACTGAACCGCTCGTGCCCGTCGACGCTGAAGATCGGCACGAACAGGATGATGACACTGTCCAGCACGCCGCTGCCGCGGCGCTCGACCAGCATCTCGCGCAACAGGGTGAACATCGCATCCTTGCCATCGATCTCGCCGGAATGGATGCCTGCTTGGATCAGCACGACCGCCTGGTGCGTCCGCGCCGCTTCCACGGGCGTGAAGGCCTTGGTCTTCGAAACGATCAGGAGAGGAAGGTCGCGCCCCTGCGGACTGACGCCGAAGGTGGTATACCGGGCCCACGGCGACGCACCCGCGAGCCGCTTGCAGTAGGCGACGGTCTCGTCGTACCGGGGTGTCCGTGTGCCGTTACTGCGGTCGTAGGTCGTGGACCAGTCTACCTGGGCGATGGTGAGGGGTGTGACGAGGAAGAGCAGGGCGAACAACGAACGGAGCATACGCATGCGGGCACCGGTGATCAGTGGATCCAGATGATGAGAATGCCAGGGTTGGCCGCGCCCAGATCGGCGTCGGCATACTGTCCGACCGCATCGCGGAGTTCCTGGGTGCGGGCGTCGAATGCGGTGTACTGTTCCCCCTCGATCACCGCCCGGAAATGGCGACGGTGGTTCCAGGCCCAGTTGCGCGCGACCTCACGCAGGCTCCCCGGGGAGCCGGAGCTCCCGTAGCCATGGATCACCTTCAGGACGCGGAGGTTCGCACTCCCGCGCACGTGGTGCCAGGCATCCATCAATTGGTGCTCGACCGTGGAAGGTGGACGCGGAGGATGGGCAACGTCGATCGTGTACAATGGTGTCACGGTCGGCCCCTGCGCATGAGCGGTCAGACGACCGGCGTGTATCCGGCGGCGGTGATGGCGGCGCGGACGCGCTTCTCTGCCCGTTCCACATCGTCCGTGCTATAGACCACGGCACCGACGCGCACGACCTGGACCTTGATGCCCGGAACGGCGTCGAGTGCCTTCTGGACCGACATGACGCAATGCTGGCACGTCATCCCTTCTACGCGGATCTCTTGCTCGTGCATACATCCTCACTGATTGGTCTGCTTTTTCATTATGTCTCAATATACGGATCATCGGCCCCAACATGCAATCGCGCCTTTTGCGGAAAGGGCGGCATATCGCTATCTTAAGGGATGGTCCCGATGACGATCGAACATATCCGCCGCGCCGTGGCGATGCACGCGCGGGTGGCGGCCGACCCCGGGGATGGCCCTCCGCTCATCGCCGCAGCCGTCCTTCTGCCCGTGGTCTGTGCGGGCCATGAGCCATCCCTCCTGCTCACCCGGCGCACGGATACGGTTGAAACGCATAAGGGACAGATCGCTTTTCCGGGGGGGATGGTGGACGAGACCGACAGGGACCGTGTGCACACCGCGGTGCGGGAGGCGGAGGAAGAACTGGGGATACCGCCCGGGGCGGTGGAGACGATCGGGATGCTCGACGATCTGTCGACACCCACCGGATTCACGATCACGCCGGTGGTGGGACTGTTGCGGACGCTCCCCGCGCTCCGCCTGAGCCAGGCGGAGGTCGCGGAGGCATTCACTGTGCCGCTGAGTTTCTTCGCGGATCCCGCCAACGCGGAACGCGAGCTCCGGGTCTTCCGCGGGGTGACACGCGAGGTGTGGACGTACCGTTACGAAGGCCGTGTCATCTGGGGAGCCACCGGCACCATCATTCACCGCTTCATGGATACGCTGCTGTCGCGCTGACGGGCCGGCTCAGGACGCCAGGGCCAGGTCCGACGGCAGGAAGCGGTCGCCCACCGTATACCCCTTCTCCCGCGCATACGTCTTCAACTTTTCGAACAGCAGTGCGCGCGCACGATGGAGACGCGACCGCACCGTGCCGATGGGGATCTCCAGCACTTCCGCGATCTCTTCGTACGGCATCTCCTCCAGGTCGCGGAGCACGATCACGCTCTTGAACTTCTCCGGCAGGCCCGCGAGAGCGCCGGCGATGTCGTCATCGAACATCTGGGTGTCGAGCATATTGCGGAGGTCGTTGTCCTCCCGCCCGCCGCGCGGCGACATCTGATACGCGGAGATCTGTTCGTCGTACTCCACGATCTCGGGCTGACGGTGCGTGCGCCGGTACTCGTTGATGTACGTGTTCTTCATGATGCGGTACAACCAGGCCTTGGCGTTGGTGCCGGCCTCGAACTTGTCGAAGAACCGGTAGGCCTTGAGATAGGTATCCTGCAGCAGGTCGTTGGCCTGCTCGCGGTCGCCGGAGAGGTAGGTGCCGTAGTTGAACAGCTGATCCATGTACGGCATCATCTCCTTCTCGAAACGGCGATGCCTGTCGCTGGTCCGCTCTCCGTTGAGTTTCAGGGTGCCCTGCATGGGTATCCTCAATGTTCCGTTGTACGATTTAGACGATTTAGGTGATTTAAATGATGCAACCAAGATAATGGATTTTTTGTTCCCGGTCAAGACCTGGGAAGGGGGACAAAAATCTGCACCGTCAAACCATTGTCAATACATGAGTTACAGGCACGAGAAATACAAAAGGAGCCGGTCCCATTCCTGACCGGCTCCTCTGTCTTTGTCTCTTCCCCTCCCCGGACTCACGCCCGGGGCTGGTTCCTGTACCGCACATTCACTCCGGCATGCCGCCCGCCGGTCACTTGCAGCCGATACGCTCCATGGCCTTCTTCGCATCCTCGTTCTTCGGATCGAGCTTCAGCGACTTCCTGAACTCGCCGCAGGCCTCTTCCTGGAGCTGCTTGTTCTTGACGTCATCACCCTCGATACGGGCCTGGATCAGGGCCTGGCCCAGCCACAGGTGACCCTGGGCGTTGCCGGGCTCCAGCTCCACCACCCGCCGGAACAACCGGGTCGCGTCAGCGATCTTAGCCTGGTTCGTGGCCGGATCCGCGGCCGTGCGGTCCAGCGTCTGCAACACCGCCTGACCCCAGGTCAGACGCAGGCTGGGATCCTCATAACCAAGTGAGGATGCCTTGCGGAACGACTCCACCGCGGACGGGAATGTCTGCTTCCGGAAATAGTACATCCCGAGCAGGAAGTGCGCTTCCGCCGCTTCCCTCTTGAACTTGTCGGTGTTGCTTCCGATCTGCTGCAGCACGGAATCATATTCCGCCTTCGCATTGTCCAGCGAGTCCACCTGCGCATAGTACCGGGCCAGCCAGAGGCGTGCCTGGAGGAAGTCCGGCTTCACCGCGATCGCACGGACCAGCAGCTCACGCGTGCGCGGATAGTTCTTGGTCTGCATGTGCGACGCCGCACCGTTCAGGTAGGCCGCCAGCGAGATCGACTTCGGGTCGCAGTCGATGCGCTTGTCGAACATCGCACCGGCCCGCTCGTAGTCGCGTTTCTTCATATAGATGGAGCCGAGGCTGAAGTACGCATCACAATTCGTGGAATCCGCCGCCACCGCCGCGAGCAACGACGTCAGCGCTTCCTCGTCGCGTCCGGTCCGGAACAGGGCCAGACCGTACTGGCTCTCATCGGACGGTCCGAAGGCCTTGCGGCGCTTCAGGGCCTCATACGACACGAGCGCATCCTGGAACTGGCGCGTCTCCACCTGTGCCTGCGCCAGCGACCGCCACACATCCACGTTCGAAGAATCCATCTTGAGCGAGCGCTTCGCTTCCTTCACGGTCTCTTCATTGTCGTTCGCGCCGCTCAGAGCCTTCACATACAGCACCGAGCCTTCCACCGACTTCGGCTGCAGGCCGGTGTACGTGCGCAGCGGGGCGACCGCGTTCTTGTACATCTTGGCGCGGACGTAGATATTGCCTTTCTGCTTGTAGGCATCGGCGTTCGTCGAATCGCGTTTGATGATCTCGTCGAATTCCTTCACCGCCTCCGTGTACTGGCGGTTCTTCTCGAACACGTTCGCCAGTTTGATGCGGCGCGAGGTGCCGGCCGGATCGTACTCGATGGCCTTCTGATAGTTCATGATCACCATCGGGACGACGTTGTGGCGGGAGAACGCGTCGCCGAGGGCCTCATAGATGCTCGGGTCCTCGGGGAGATACTCTTTCGCGCGCGTCAGCTCGCGGATCGCCGCATCCGTGGAGTCGGCCGCAAGCAACGCCTTGCCGTACGATGCGGCCACGGCGCCGTTCTTCGGGCCGTACTTCACCGCGCGTTTGAACTGCGTGAAGGCGCCGGCGAAGTTCTTGTTCTTCACGTACCCTTCACCGAGCAGCCGGAGGGCTTCCACGTTCTCGTCGTCGATCCGCACCGCCTCTTCGAGGTGTTTGACAGCGTCGGCGACCTGTCCACGCGCCGAGGCGATGGCACCGAGCTGGTAATGCGCATCGCCCGGCTTCTGATTCACCTTCAGGGCCTGCTCAAAGGCAGCGATGGCACCCGCCGTGTCTTTCGACGCGAGGGCCGCCTTCCCCTTCAACAGGAACTCCTGGCCGAATCCGAACTCCACCATACAGCCGAGCAACACAAGCACAAGTGCGCGTTTCATCGTCGTTCACCTACTCCGATGTAAGTTGAATGAGTCGAACAGGCATGGTCACCGGCACCAGCCCGTTATTGAGGAACACCTTCTGCCCGATGGGACCCGTGGCGAAGGAAATGAACCCGAGGCTGACCGTCCGGTCGAGGTCCCGGGTGTACATAAAGACCGGTGTAGCCACCGGGTAATAGCCGCGATGCACATACGCCTGGTGCGGAGTGTAGGCCTTCCCGACCGGCTGTGTCGAATCCGCCGCCACCCCCGGCCGCGACAACGCCAGTACCTTCACGTCCTGCTCCACGCCCTTCAACCATCCCACACCCACCAGGCCGACCGCATTCCGGGTCTTGTGCACGTAGTCCACGATGTCCGAGGACGACGCCATCGGCGTGGCCGAATGCGCGAACGGCTTGCCATGCATGATGATGCGCCGGAACACCTCGTTCGCGCTCCCATCCACGCCACCCGTCACGAGATCGATCACCCCGCCGGCACGCCAGCCGGGCCACGTGGTCACCAACCCCGCGTAGATGCTGTCCGCCTGTCCGACCCGCAAGTCCTTCACCTCGTTCGCCGGGTTGACGATGACGGCGACCGCGGACTGGGCGACATGATACTCTTCGAACCAGGTCTTCGTCGTGGTGAGCACGTTGCGCTCTTCGTCATTGAGCGGGCGTGCGCAGACGATGACCTTCACGCTATCGTTCACGAAATTCGCCGTGGCGGCGCGGGCCTCCGCGGACCGCACGGTGATCTTGGCGTCGGGGTACTGCGACTGGAATTCCGCCGCCAGCATGTTCACCGCAGGGAAGACGGACTCGTCGCATTCGACGACGAGCGTGCCCGTGGTGAGCTTCTGTGATCCGGGTTCGCGGTTGCAGCCCGCGAGCAGCGCGATCACGACAACACAGCAACCAAACACCGTATGTCTGATCATGACCCTGTCCGCCGGTAATAACTGATCATGAAACGGTACAACCCGTACAGCGTGATCACGGCCCCGATGATGTAGCGGTAGTACTCCGGGAACTCGCCGCGGGCCGGCACGAAGACGCCCAGCATGACCAGGACCCCGAAGATCATGGCGACCGCGGAAAGCACCAGGATCACGTACCGGACCATTGCCATCGTCGTCCTCCGACCTCCTGCCGGTCCCGGCAGGGAGAGGGCGGCATGCCGCCCTCTCCCACCGTGCCCGTACAGCTCACAACGTTGTTACTTGCGGTCCGCCAGCTTGAACCGGAACGGGATCGACACCCACACCGCGACCGGTCCGTTGTTCATGTAGGCGGGCGTGAACACCCACTGCTTCGCGGCTTCGATGGCCGGTTCGTTGAAGATCTCGGCGTCGGACTTCAGGATGACCACCTGCTTCGGTTTGCCTTCCTTGTCCACCCAGATCTTCACCCAGACCTTGCCTTCCAGGCCCGCACGCATCGCAAGTTCCGGATACTTCGGCTCGACCTTCTTGACCGCCTGAGGTTCCTTTTCCACCGGCACGAAATCCGCCGGCGGTGCATCCTCATCGATCTTGATGTCCTGCTGGATCTCCACCGGACCACCCGCATCGACGTCCGAGACCGGAGCCACAGCCTGGCTCATTTCGGTCTGGGTCGCCATGGTCTGTTCCGCGCTCACCTCGGCATCAGGCACCGGTACCGGTGCGCCGACGGTCGGTTTGGCGGACGGGGCCGCCACCGAGATCGGCGGCGGGGTGTTCGCGGCGTTGATCGACGGCGGCGGGCCGAGATCGGAATACTTCATGATCTTGACCATCATCACCGGCGCCTCGTCCTCGTTGAGGATGCGTACCAGATAGTACGATCCCACGATGAGCAGATGCAGCGTCACAGCGATCGCCAGACCCGTCAACCAGTACTTCTGGTAGACGCTCTTGAGTTCCTGCGCGCCATACTGAGCTCCCTTGTAGGAGGTTGTCGCAGCTGTTGCTGCCATGGTCATTCTCCTCCTTCCCTATGATTGCACGCGCGCGATCAACGCCTTGTCGGCGTCAAGCAGCGGCGCGATGCTGAATCGCTGAATCTGGGCAAGGTTCAGCTCATCGATGAGATTCACGAGCATGATGTACTTCCCTTCGCGGTCCACCTTCACCAGCGTGGTCAGCTTCGGGTTGCCCTGGGATTTCTCCTTGAGGAATTTCCGGAGTTCCTTCGGGTCCAGACGCTTCGGGGACTCGATCCCGGTATTCCAGAACATCTCTCCCCTGGCATTCACCCGCAGGGTCAGGAGGTTCGATTCCGCGATCTCGACCTTCACTTTGTCGTCGGGCGGAAGATTGATCTCCATCGTCTGCGGACGGGACATGCTCGTCGTGAACATAAAGAACGTCAACAACAGAAAGGCGACGTCCACCAGCGGTGTCATATCGATACGGATACCGAGGCGGCGACCTTTCTTGTGCTTCTTGCCCTTTTTTTCTTTTGGGGCAGCTACCTCTCCACCTGACATGGTCGGCCTCCTATTCCGTGGGTTCCGGCCTGGACAGATCCGTCACCAGGCTGAAACGTGTGATCTGCGTCTTCTGCAGAATGTCCATCACATCTTCTGCGATCCCGTAGTCCGCATCGCGGTCACCCTTGATCACGGTGCGGAGCTTCGGGTTGGCTGTACGTGCCTGGACCAGATAGTTCGCGAGCTGGCTCTTGGGCACAGGATAGCTGATGTCGAGGTAGTAGTTCTCCTTGTATTCCTTCGGAAGCTGCTTACCCTCGACCTGCACGGTCCGGTTCTTGTAGTCCGTGAACAGGCGCTTGCGCAGGATCTGCGAGTCCAGCGACAGCCAGATATGGGTCGTGTCATTGCCGATGTACGTGGCTTCCCGCGCGATGCTGATCATCATCACATCCGACTCCGGCATCTTGAAGTCCGAGTGCGATGAAGGCAGTACGATGGAAACCTCTTCCTGCGGCTTGAACTGCGTCGTCAACATGAAGAACGTCAGCAGCAGGAAGGCCACGTCCACCAGCGGCGTCATGTCGATGCGGACGCCCTGTCGGTGCGGCTTGAATTTAGGCATACCGTTCCGCCTCCGGCGTTAGTCGTTGGACCGCGTGCTGAGGATCTGCACGACGTTGTAGCTGGCTTCGTCGATCATGTAGGTGAAATTGTCGACCTTCGTGACGAAGAAGTTGTACGCCACGATACCCATGATGGCGGCCAGCAGACCGAGTGCCGTGTTGATAAGGGCTTCCGAGATACCGATCGACAGCTGGATGGAGTCCGGTGCACCGGCCTTCGCAAGAGCGGTGAAGGCGCGGATCATACCGACCGTCGTGCCAAGCAGACCGGCCATGGTGGCGATCGAGGCGATCGTCGACAGGGCGATCAGGTTGCGTTCGAGGAGCGGGGTCTCGAGGCTGGTGGCTTCTTCGATCGCACGCTGGGTCTCCTGCATGCGCTTCTCGCTGTCCAGCTTCTTCTCCGCGGCCACGACCTTGTAGCGCTCCAGGCCGGTGCGGATAATGTTCGCCGCGGATCCCCGTTGCGCATCGCATTCCTTGATGGCCTCGTCGATCTTGCCCGCGATCAGGTTCTGCTGCACGCCCTTCAGGAACGTCGGGAGCGACCGCTTGCCGTTCGCCTTGCGCAACGAGAACATGCGCTCGAACACCAGCGTGAGGTCCATCAGGGTCAGCGTGAGCAGGAACGGCACAACGATACCACCCGTATACACGGTGCCCAGAAGGTTATCAGGCACGGTACGGACCTCACCGTTACGGAAGTTGGCCGGGTTACCCAGGATGAACTGGTAGATCAGGATGGCCAGGATCGCGGTGACCACGACCACCGTTGACATGAAGACTGACTGCTTCATTGATGCACTCCTTTGGTAAATGTGACTGTGAGCTGTGAGACGTTACTATTCGTTGCCGCCGAAGGCCTTCACCGCATCGTCACGCGTCTCCGCCACATCGAAGACCATCGTGAGCTTGGTGATGACAAAGATATTATTGATGTTCTTGTTGATCTCGCAGAGCTTGACATGTCCCTTGTTCTTCGAGAATGTCGTGTGCGCCGACACCAGCACACCGATCGCCGTACTGTTCAGGTAGGTGACCTTGCCGAGATCGATGATGAGCTTCTTCGTGCCCTGCTCAACGAAATCGGCGACTGCACTGCGCAGTTCGTCGGTCTCTTCCCCTCCCACAAGCGATCCCTTGACCTCGATGACACCGATCTTCCCGCTCTGCAACGTCGTGGTCTTGACAGCCATGGTACCTCCGGTTGACTGAAGGAAAAGGAGATGTGGAATGTTCTGAGTAGAAGGAACGCAAATACGGTGCCATGGAAGGCCCCGGGACCACCCGGAGCGGACATATGCCCCGTAAGGGCTTACAGCGGTCGATTCAACGAACCTCTGAAGAACGAACGGGCCGGAACGTGCATTATGCAATGCACGGTGTCCACCCTGCAGGACAACGATCGAAACTCCCTCACCAAGCAGGAGTTACGGCATCGTGCAGATTGCACGATGCCGGGGTCATTTTGACCACGAGATTCTGCGTAACGGGGTTGAAAATTTGCGGAATGGTGACGGCTCGCCACACCTCCCTACCGGCACATCGCCGTGTACACCCGCCCGAACCCGTCCGTGGCTTCCACCAGAATGTCCTTCGCCGACGGACTGCACGTCGCCCGGAACATGTGATCCGCCTGCCACGGATCGGCCCAGGGATGCTTCTTCGGGATCTCCGGTCCCTTGTACAACTGCCCCGCCAGCGGATCGAAATCCCGCCGCTGCGTCATCTTCCCCTTCCGGATCCCGTCCTCATACCATACCACGGTCCACGACGGGTCCCAATCCCACACGTTCGCGATGATGTCCGACAATGCGGCCGCATCCGTCCCCCGGTCGTACGCACGGATCTGCATGTCGAACGGCTCGCCCGTGGATTTGTAGCGCCATGAGATGTCCTCGCCGTTCACGTCGTACACCGCGTACCCGTTCGGCGTCCCGTCGCAACAGATCGGACCGGTCCACCACGCGCCACACACCGCCCCGGCGACATGGGTATGGATCCCGCCGTCCATCACGTGCTCGCTCTCGTGCTGGTGACCCGCGATGATGTGCGCCTTGTACGGCGCAAGGATATCATAGAGCGCCTGACGGTTGTTCACCACCATACTCTTTTCCGGCTTCGTGTTCCCCCAGCGCACATGCGTGGTGCAGTACGGCGGGATGTGCACGAACACGACCACGCGCCGCCCCTTCTCGATCACGGCAAGGTCCGCCTGCAACCACTCGAGCTGTTCCTGCGTCAGGTACCCGATGTACCCGTCGTCGATCCAGAACACATCGTCCAGCACCACATAGTGCACATCACCCCGGTTGAAGGAGTACGTTGCCGGTCCGAAACTGCGCATGAACGACGCGGCGGACAGGTCATCTGTATGCTGATGGTCCGTGTCATGGTTGCCCAGCACCTGGAAGAACGGGATGCCCATCTGCTTCACGGCCTTCTCGTACTCCGGCAACAACTGCAGACTGTCGAACACCAGATCGCCAGCGCCCACGCCGAACACCCGTCGGCCGGAGAGGTCCTTGGCCGTGGCCACCACATCGGGCACGGTCGTCGCCCCGAGAACGCCCATGTCCTCCATGTCCAGCATCTGCGGATCGGCAAGAACGAGGAAGGCATGCTTCTGATCGTTCACCGTGGACCGCACCAGGTCGAACACCGCCGTGGCTTCGCCGTTCGCATCCGCCACGATCGGGCGGTACAGGGCGGCCGAACCGAGGGGCGAGAGCGGGACCTCTGCCGCAGAGGGC
>WBZP01005306.1_pt1 | contig 13150 bp, 11 predicted proteins | sample 5204301 | NCBI WGS metagenome assembly WBZP01 (sample SAMN12412401, study PRJNA552823) | activated sludge metagenome | isolation source: activated sludge from nitrification reactor of wastewater treatment plant... | place: USA: Pennsylvania | collected 2017
GGGAGGCAAAATAATGGAATTCCTGACCGCCTACATTGCCCCGATCATCTTCATCGCGATGGTCGGATTCCTGCTGTTCGGCTACCCGGTCGCCTTTGCGCTGGCTGCCAACGGCATCTTCTTCGGCCTCGTCGGCATCGAGCTCGGCCTGCTGCAACCCTCGCTGTTCGGCGCCATGCCCGAGCGCATCTTCGGCGTCATGGCCAACGACACGCTGCTGGCCATCCCCTTCTTCACGCTGATGGGCCTGATCCTCGAACGATCCGGCATGGCGGAAGACCTGCTCGACACGATCGGCCAGCTCTTCGGCCCGATCCGCGGCGGCCTGGCCTATGCCGTGATCTTCGTCGGCGCGTTGCTCGCGGCGACAACCGGCGTCGTGGCTGCCTCGGTGATCTCGATGGGCCTGATCTCGCTACCGATCATGCTGCGCTACGGCTATGACCGCCGCCTCGCCTCAGGGGTCATCGCCGCCTCGGGAACGCTGGCACAGATCATCCCGCCCTCGCTGGTACTGATCATCATGGCTGACCAGCTCGGCCGCTCGGTCGGCGACATGTACAAGGGCGCCTTCATCCCCGGTTTCGTGCTGACCGGCCTGTACGTCGGCTACATCGTTCTCGCCACCCTGGTCAAGCCGAAGTTCGCGCCTGCCCTCCCGCCCGAGGCCCGTGTCTTCCGCGAACCGAACGGCAAGACCGGCGGCCTGTCGCTGCTGGTCCTGACCGTCATTTCGGTTGGCTGTGCGATCGCCTTCGGCAAGCGCCTGCCGGCCGAAACCGCAACGGACGAGCTGATCGTGCTCTGCATGATGGTCGGCATCGGCGTCGCCTTCGTCGCTGCCGTGGTCAACAAGCTGTTCAAGATCGGCCTGCTCTCGGCCATGGCCGAAAAGGTCACCTTCGTGCTGATCCCGCCGCTGGCCCTGATCTTCCTGGTCCTTGGCACCATCTTCCTCGGCGTAGCCACGCCTACCGAAGGCGGCGCGATGGGCGCATCGGGTGCGCTGGCCATGGCGCTGTCGCGCAAACGACTGAACCTGACGCTGCTCAAGCAGGCGATGAATTCGACCTTGAAGCTCACTTCCTTCGTGGTCTTCATCCTCGTCGGTGCACGGGTCTTCTCGCTCACCTTCTACGGTGTTGATGGCCACCGCTGGGTGGAACACCTGCTGCTCGACCTGCCCGGCGGCCAGATCGGCTTCCTGATCGTGGTCAACGTGATGGTCTTCCTGCTCGCCTTCTTCCTCGACTTCTTCGAGCTGTCGTTCATCGTCGTGCCGCTGCTCGGGCCGGTTGCAGAGAAGCTGGGCATCGACCTGATCTGGTTCGGCGTGCTGCTGGCGGTGAACATGCAGACCTCGTTCATGCACCCGCCGTTCGGCTTCGCGCTGTTCTACCTGCGCTCGGTCGCACCGGCCAAGGAGTACATCGACAAGGTCACCGGCAAGAAGACCGATCCGGTCACGACCATGCAGATCTACTGGGGTGCCGTGCCGTTCGTGGTCATCCAGATGATCATGGTCGCCCTGGTCATCGCCTTCCCGCAGATGGTCACCGCCGGCCTCGACAAGGACATTGCAGTGGATCTCGACAAGGTAGAGATCAACGTCCCGGGCAGCGACTATCAGAACAGCTACGACACGCCACAGGCGCCCGGTCAGTCAGGTTCAGCGACTGAAGAGGACCCGAACAAGGCCATCCTCGACGCGATGAAGAAGGACGCTGGAAAGTAAGGCGATCCGGGCAATAATCAAAACGGGCGCTGCGGCGCCCGTTTTCTTTTCGCATGCCCGGATTGTCTGGCCGGGCACCTTGCCAGGACCGTGATAGCGCTGGATCCGCCTCCTGAGACTGGACGAACGGTCAGGTTGCGCTGCCTCGCGCTTGAAGGCCGTAGGTAATGATTCCGGGCCCCGCGCATGTCTGCACGACCTGTGCGGGCTGAAAATCGCACCGTCACCACACGGAGGGGGACGCCAAGAAATATCCGGCCGGAGTCTCATGGATCGCCTTCAGTCAGGGGCAGGAAACTGACCCCGACTCGAATTTCCCTGCCGGGCCACTACTGCAGAATGGGCAGCGAGATCGTCACGGGATGCCAAGCGACGCGCATCCCGTCGCCGCCGCGACCACCAACGCCCCCATTGCAGGGGCGATGCATCGCCCCCGTACGGCACGTAGACACCGTTGCCTGCGCCTGGCGCAGACCGATCATGCCGGACAACACAAAGAAAAACGGGCGCCGAAGCGCCCGTTTCGTTGGCTGATTGCTGGATCAGCGCTGCGAGTACATGAAGTTCGAGTAGGCACCTTCGGCCACGCGGAACCACAGGTTCTGGTCGTCCATGAACTTGCGGTAGTCGTCGTAGACCTTCTTGAACTCCGGGTTCTTTGCGGCAGTTTCTGCATAGACTTCCTGGGCAGCCTTGTAGCAGGCATCCATCACCGGCTTCGGGAACTGGCGAAGCTGCGTACCGGCACCGATGAGCTGCTTCAGTGCCGTCGGGTTCTTCGAGTCGTACTTGGCCATCATGTCCACGTGTGCATCGGCACAGGCGGCCTGCAGGATCGCCTGGTATTCCTTCGGCAGCGAATCGAACTTCTGCTTGTTGATGTAGACCGAGATCTGCGGACCACCTTCCCACCAGCCCGGGTAGTAGTAGAACTTGGCCACCTTGTTGAAGCCGAGCTTCTGGTCATCGTACGGGCCGACCCATTCGGCGGCGTCGATGGTGCCCTTTTCCAGCGCCGGGTAGATGTCGCCACCCGGAATCTGCTGCGGCACCGAGCCAAGCTTCGACAGCGTCAGGCCGGCCAGACCGGCGATACGCATCTTCAGGCCCTTCAGGTCCTCGACGGTCTTGATCTCCTTGCGGAACCAGCCGCCCATCTGCACGCCCGTGTTGCCGCAGGGAATGGCAACGATGTTGGCCTTGGCAAAAAACTCGCCCATCAGCTTGGCGCCGTTGCCATGGCGATACCAGGCATCAAGCTGGCGGTTGTTCATGCCGAACGGCACGGCAGTATCGAAAGCGTATGTGGGATCCTTGCCGAAGAAGTAGTAGGAGCAGGTGTGGCCCATTTCGACGGTGCCATCCTTGACCGCATCGTGCACGCCCGGACCCGGAACGATTTCGCCAGCGGCGAACACCTGGATCTGGAACTTGCCCCCGGTCATTTCGGCCACGCGCTTGGCCATGACCTCGGCGCCGCCGTAGATGGTGTCAAGGCTCTTCGGGAAGCTCGACGCCAGGCGCCATTTGATGGTCGGGGCATTCTGCGCCAGCGCGGGGGTTGCCACCGCACCAACGGCCAGTCCAGCACCCGCTTTTTTCAGGAAGGAACGACGTTCCATGGTTTGTCTCCTCAGGGTTGAAGTTGATGACTGCCCGACGACTATAGCACCGGACAGCCGGCATAAAAGCTTTTCAGATTGCGGAATGAGTGCTGCGAATTTCTTCGATCGCACCGGGGACAGGACACGCGCCCGCCCCCGGTGGAGAGTCGGTGATCAGCGCTGCGAGAACATGTAGTTCGAGTATTGCGCTTCGGCCACACGGAACCACAGGTTCGAGTCATTCATGAACTTGCGGTAGTCCTCGTAGATCTTCTTGAAGTTGGCGTTGTTGGCTGCCGTTTCGGCGTAGAGCTCCTGCGCCGCCTTGTAGCAGGCATCCATCACTTCCTTCGGGAACGGACGCAGCTGCGCGCCACCGGCGATCAACTGCTTCAGGGCATGCGGGTTCTTGCCGTCGTAGTCCGCCATCATTTCGACGTGTGCGTCGGCTGCGGCAATCTGCACGATGGCCTGGTATTCCTTCGAAAGCGCATCCCAAGCCTTCTTGTTGACCAGCAAGGACAGTTGCGGACCACCTTCCCACCAACCCGGGTAGTAGTAGTACTTAGCAACCTTGTTGAAGCCGAGCTTCTGGTCGTCATAGGGGCCGATCCACTCGGCCGCATCGATCGTGCCCTTCTCCAGCGCTGGGTAGATGTCGCCGCCGGCAATCTGCTGCGGCACCGCGCCAAGGCGCTTGATGACCTGACCGGCAAAGCCGCCGATGCGCATCTTGAGGCCGTCGAAATCCTTGGCAGTCTTGATTTCCTTGCGGAACCAGCCGCCCATCTGCACCCCGGTATTGCCGCAGGGGAAATTGACCAGACCATGCGTGCCGAAGAATTCGCGCATCAGCTTCATGCCATTGCCGACGCGGTACCAGGCGTCCATCTGGCGGTTGTTCATGCCGAACGGCACCGCAGTGTCGAAGGCGAATGTCGGATCCTTGCCAATGTAGTAGTAGGAAGCGGTGTGGCAGCACTCGACGGTGCCATCCTTGACCGCATCCATCGCCTGCAACCCCGGCACCAGTTCGCCGCCGGAGAAGACCTGGATCTGGAACTTGCCGCCAGTCGCTTCGGATACGCGCCGGGCGAAAACCTCCGCTGCGCCGAAGATGGTATCGAGGCTCTTCGGGAAGCTCGACGTCAGGCGCCACTTGACAGTCGGGGCACCCTGCGCGAGTGCCGGTGCAGCTGCGGCGCTGACGGCCAGGCCGGCCCCGGCTTTTTTCAGAAAGGAACGACGCTCCATATTCATTAGTCTCCTCTAGTTTTTACTGCGTGGTGTGAATCGGAATCGGAAGGTACGTGCCGGTCGCAGGTCCGATGCGGCCGTGAGCCTTGTTCGCATGATTTCGCAGGCATCCCGCATGTCGGATCTGGGCCCGAGAAAACAGGATGCCGGGTTATCATACAACTTTTTACGGCAGAGTAAAGCCGTTACTGCACAAGGAGAGACTGAAGGTGGGCCGCGGCAGCTTAGCTGCCGGCGACCTGCATGCGATCGATGAGGATGGAACCGACCTGCTTGGAGCCGCGACAGAGGGTGTCGCTGCCGACCGCGACGATGCCGCGGAACATGTCGCGCAGATTGCCGGCGATGGTGATTTCCTCGACCGGGTGGCGGATTTCACCGCCCTCGACCCAGTAGCCGGCGCCCCCCCGGGAGTAATCGCCGGTGACGTAGTTGACGCCGTGACCGAGCAGTTCGGTGACCAGCAGACCGCGCCCCATCTGCCGCAGCAGACCCCGGAAATCGAGATCGCCGCCGCGCACCAGCAGGTTGTGGCAACCGCCGGCATTGCCGGTGGTCTGCATGCCGAGCTTGCGGGCGGTATAGGCACTCAGGAAATAGCCCTGCAGGATGCCGTTCGCGACAACCTCGCGGTCACGGGTGGCGACCCCGTCGTTGTCGAAGGGCCCGGACGCCAGCCCCTGCGGCAGAAATGGTCGCTCGCTGATCGAGACGTGGTCGGGAAAAATCTGTTGCCCGAGGCTGTCGAGCAGGAAGCTCGACTTGCGATAGAGCGCGCCGCCGCTGACGGCATGCACGAAACTGCCGATCAGCGACGCCGCAAGCGGCGCTTCGAACAGCACCGGCACCTGGCAGGTCTTGATCTTGCGCCCCGCCATGCGAGCCAGCGCACGTCGCGCGGCATAATCCCCGATCGCCTCCGGAGATGCCAGGGCCGCCCCGCTGCGCGCCGTCGAATACCAGTCGTCGCGCTGCATGCCGTCGCCCTCGCCGGCAATCACCGAACAGGCAATGTAGTTGCGCGAGGTCGGGTAGCCGCCCATGAAGCCATGGCTGTTCGCGGAGATGAAGTGCGCCTCCTGGGTCGAAACGCTGGCACCCTCCGAATTGCTCACCTGCGGACTGACCGCGAAGGCCGCCGCCTCGCAGCGGCGCGCCAGATCGATCGCGCCCTCCACCGGCAGTGCCCATGGATGATAGAGATCGAGGTCGGGCATGGCCGTCGCCATCAGGCTGGCGTCGGCAAGACCGGCACAGGGATCGGCAGCCGTGAAGCGGGCGATGTCGATGGCGGCGGCGACGGTATCGCGCACGGCCGCGGATGAGAAATCCGAGGTGCTCGCGTAGCCCTTCTGCTGGCCGAGATAGACGGTGACGCCAATGCCCTTGTCGCGGTTGTACTCGATCGTCTCAACCTCACCGCAGCGGACGGTCACCGACTGACCGAAGCCTTCCGAGACATCGACATCGCAGGCACTGGCGCCGCACTTCGCGGCATGGGACAGGACATCCCGGGCGAGTTGCTGCAGGGTTTCCAGACGATGGCCGAAGCGATGGGTGTCGGAAGTGCGGGGCATGGATAGGGATCTCGGACGGGTCTCGGATTGTTCTTGGATCACGAACAGGTCAGTTGCAGCCGGCAAAGACCGCGGCAATGCACCAGTGATGGCCTTCGGGCGACATCCGCTGCATTCTGCATTCGCGGCGAAAGTCGTTATCATAGCAGCCCGCCAGCAACATCAAGTCCCGCACGCCATGGCCAACAAGCCCGCCCCCGCAGAAGACAACGAACCCTTGTCGAAAACCCGCAAGAAGCAGCAGATGCAGGAGCTGCAGGATCTTGGGGAGGAACTTGCCGCGTTGTCGACCGACCGGCTGAAGAAGATCGACATCCCGGAGAACCTGCGCGAAGCACTGAGGGAAGCGCAACGAATGAGCAGCCACGGCGCAATCCGCCGGCAGCTGCAGTATGTCGGCAAGATCATGCGCGACGTAGACGCCGAACCGATCCGTGCAGCGCTGGCTGCCATCCGCGGCGAGTCGGCGGTCGAAGTGGCACGGATGCATCGCCTCGAACGCCTGCGTACGCGCCTGCTGGAAGACGAGAAGACGCTCGCCGAAATTGCGGAAGCATTCCCGCAGGCGGACCTCCAGCATCTGCGCGCCCTGCGCCGCAGTGCGCTGAAGGAACAGGAAGCCCAGAAGCCGCCACGCAGCTATCGCACCCTCTTTCAGGTGCTGAAGGAGCTGGAAACCGGCGCCGCAGCGGATTCCGGGGACGCCAATGACAACGACTGAACATGCTCCTGAAACCCTGCTGATCGGACTGGTCTCGATCAGCGACCGCGCCTCGACCGGCGTTTACGAGGACAAGGGTATCCCGGCGCTGCAGGAGTGGTTCGGAACCGCGCTGACCTCACCCTGGCGGATGGAGACCCGCCTCATCCCGGACGATCAGGCAACGATCGAACGGACCCTGATCGAACTGGTCGACACGGTCGGCTGCCACCTGGTACTGACCACTGGCGGGACCGGCCCGGCGCCGCGCGATGTGACGCCGGAAGCGACGCTGGCGGTTGCCGACAGGCTCATGCCGGGTTTTGGCGAACAGATGCGGCAGATCAGCCTCAATTTCGTGCCGACCGCCATTCTCTCGCGCCAGGTCGGTGTCATCCGCAAACAGGCACTGATCCTCAACCTGCCCGGCCAGCCGAAGTCGATCCGGGAAACGCTCGAAGGCGTGCGCGCCGAGGATGGCAGACCGGCCGTGCCCGGCATCTTTGCAGCAGTCCCCTACTGTATCGACCTGATCGGCGGCCCCTATGTCGAAACGCACGAGACGGTGGTCAAGGCGTTCCGGCCGAAATCGGCGATCCGGACGAAATAGGCTTTCGGCCGCTCAGCCCTCGACCAGTTCGCGGTAGCGGGCAATCTCGAAATCGCCGCACGATTCCAGCAGTTCGATCGGCGTCAGCAGATAGCGCCGCTCGCCGTGGACATACTCCAGCGTCTCGCGGACATCGAAGGTGGCGATCGGCAGCACCATGCGCACCTCACCCGGCACCTTGTCCTCCGGCAGACGGATGCCGGGGACGTCGGCCGGCGCACCGTACGTGCTCGCCCGCGGCAACAGACGGACGCTGAGCGCCTGACGCGCCAGTGTCTGGATGCCGACGGTCGCATGCGTATCGTCGTCCTTGACGAATCGGCGAACGATGCCGAGCACCCAGTTTTCGCCCCCCGCCGGCTGCATGCTGATCAGTGTGCCGACCTTCAGCCAGTCGTTGCGAAGGTTCTCGATCGCGGCACAGAAGCCGCCGAGACTGACGTTTTCGACCACCCAGCTTTCAGCAGTCCGCTCCTTGCCTGCGCGTGCCACATCGCCGGCAAAGACCATGAAGCTGTCCTCGAACCCCTGCAGAACGGCCAGCCGTGTCTTGACGTCATGACGGGCGTGCTCCCGCAGCGGCGGCTGCGCCGCCCAGTACAGTGCCAGGTGTCGCAGCACCGGCAGGACCGTCCGCGGCAGATACTGCCCCCCCAGATTCAGGCTGTCCGGCAGATCCCCCCGCTCGACCAGCCGGATCGTCTCGGCAATCGCCTGCGGCACACTGCCCGGCGAGAAGAAACGCAGCGTCGGCGTGACCACCTGCGGCAGCTTCGCCATTCGCTTCGGTCCCTGGGCCAGCGCAGCGTCGACCCAATAGACACTGCTCGGCTTGGGATCCGCGGAAAAATCGAAGCCGGTGACGTAGTGCCCGATCAGACGATCGGCCAGCTCGATTTCCAGCGGCATCAGGCTGTCCATCGACGAGGCATTGAAGGCCAGGGCATGCAGATATTCCGCGGTCACGGTCGTCGATCCCGGCATGTTCGGATAGAGCTGTACCGGCTTCTGCGCCGCCTTGAGGGATTCGGCGACCAGGTACGCCTGACCCAGGCTTTTCCACAGTGCATCATTGACGGGGCCATAGCGGAACCCCACCCATTTGGCCATCTGGGCCAGGGCGGTGATGGTTCTCGCCGCGAGCAAGGGCAGCGCCGGCTTCAGCGCATCCACGCCCCGGTCTCCCTTGGGGGCATTCATCACCTGCTGCAGGCAACGCCCGCCCAGCAACGAAAAGCGCTCGAAATACCCGGACACCGCCGACCACAGCTTCTTTTCCTCCGAGCGCGACAGCCGCGGTGAATTGAGATAGTCGCGGGCCAGTTTCTTCAGGTGCGCCTGCGCCACATCGTCGATCTGACGAACGACATCGAACAGCAGGTCCGCGCGAAATCCCTCTGCGTTGGCGAGCGATTCGAGCCAGCCGCTCAGTTCATCCACCGCATTGAATGCGTTGTCGAGCGGAATCTCCGCAAGGATTCGCTTCAATTCCTTGGCATCGGCCAGCGGGTGGTCAGGACGTGACGAAAAGAGACTGAGGATCATCGCGGAGCGGCTCCTTGACAACTGCGGGCACGGTTGAATGCCATCGTAATAGATGAATTCTGCATACCCGGTAGTCTAATGAGCAGGAAGTCACTGATGCAACAGGAAAATCGCCGACGCTGACAGGATGCCGTTCAAATCGATTAGAATTCCCGCTCGCAACGAAGCCCCCTGCCCAATCCATCCAGAAAGACCATGCAGCAATATCTTGACCTGATGCGGCACGTGCTCGAGCACGGCCAGGAAAAAACCGACCGTACCGGCACCGGCACCCGCTCGGTTTTCGGCTGGCAGATGCGCTTCGATCTGGCTGCGGGTTTTCCGGTCCTGACCACGAAAAAACTGCATCTGCGCTCGATCATCCACGAACTCCTGTGGTTCCTGCAGGGCGACACCAACATCCGCTACCTGCAGGAAAACGGTGTCCGCATCTGGGATGAATGGGCGGACGAATCCGGCAATCTCGGACCGGTCTACGGCCATCAGTGGCGCCACTGGAAAACGGCGGACGGTCGCGAAGTGGACCAGATCGCCCAGCTCGTCGAGGGGCTGAAGAAGAATCCCGATTCACGCCGGCACATCGTCAGCGCGTGGAATCCGGGTGATGTCGATCGCATGGCACTGCCGCCGTGTCACGCGCTGTTCCAGTTCTACGTCGCCAACGGCAGACTGTCGTGCCAGCTCTACCAGCGCAGCGCCGACATCTTCCTCGGCGTACCGTTCAACATCGCCTCCTACGCACTGCTGACACTGATGCTGGCACAGGTCTGCGGCTACGAGCCCGGCGACTTCGTGCATACCCTGGGCGACGCCCATCTCTACAGCAATCATCTGGAGCAGGCTCGCCTGCAGCTGACACGGGACACGCGGCAGCTGCCGACGATGCGTCTGAATCCGGAGGTCAAGGATCTCTTCGCCTTCCGCTTCGAGGATTTCACGCTCGAGGGCTACGATCCACATCCACACATCCCGGCCCCTGTCGCGGTCTGAGAGTTTCCTGTCGATGAGCATTTCCGCCACCCCGGCCTGGCAGGCACTCGCGACGCACGCCGACGCAGTGCGCAACTGCCATCTGCGTGAGCTCTTCGCAGCGGATCCGGAACGCTTCACACGCCACTCGATCGAAGCCGACGGCCTCCTTTTCGACTATTCCAAGCAGCTCGTCACCGCCGACACCATCACCCTGCTCTCCGCGCTCGCCGATGTCGCCGACGTTCGCGGCTGGACGCGCCGCATGTTCGCCGGCGAAGCCGTGAACGCCAGCGAGAACCGCGCGGCGCTGCACATCGCACTGCGCCATCGCGAGGAAACCCTGTTGATGCACGCCAGCGGCGAGGACGTGATGCCGAAGGTGCGCGCCACCCAGCAGCAGATGCGCCGGCTCTGCGAAGCGGTGCGTAGCGGCAGTCATCGCGGCTATTCGGGTGAGCCGATCCGCGCCGTGGTCAACATCGGCATCGGCGGTTCCGACCTCGGTCCGCGCATGGCGACGATCGCCCTCGATGCGCATGCCCATCCGTCGCTCGTCGTCCACTACGTTTCCAATCTCGACTCCGCCGATCTCGCGCCGCGCCTCGAAAAGCTCGATCCGCGCACGACCCTGTTCATCGTCACCAGCAAGACCTTCACAACGCTGGAGACGATCGGCAATGCGAAAACCGCACGCGACTGGCTGCTCGCCGCCGCCGGCGATCGGAGCGACGACGCGATGTGTCGCCAGTTCGTCGCCGTCACCGCCAACCCGAACGAGGCGCTCCGCTTCGGCATCGCCCCCGATGCGCTGTTCGAGTTCTGGGACTGGGTCGGGGGGCGCTTTTCGCTGTGGAGTGCAGTCGGCCTCCCGTTGGCGCTCGCCGTCGGCATGGACGCCTTCGAGGCAATGCTCGAAGGCGCGCACGCGATGGACAAGCATTTCCGGGATGCCCCGACGGAACGCAACATTCCGCTGCTGATGGCGCTGATCGGCATCTGGAACATCAACTTCCTCGGCGCCTGGAATCTCTCGATCTCGCCGTACAGCCAGTCCTTGCGCTACTTCCCGGACTACCTGCAGCAGCTCGACATGGAGTCCAACGGCAAGTCGCTGCGCCCGGACGGACTGCCGGTGGGAACGCACACGGCGCCGGTGCTGTGGGGCGGTGCCGGCAGCAACACGCAACACGCCTATTTCCAGATGCTGCATCAGGGCGGCGTGCTGATCCCGAGCGACTTCATCGCCTTCGCCAACAGCGACTTCCCGCTGCCCGGACACCACGAAAAGCTGCTCGCCAACTGCTTTGCACAGGCCGAGGCGCTCGCCTTCGGCAACGACCACGACGACCCGCAGCGCCGCTGCCCCGGCAACCAGCCCTCGTCGACGCTGCTGCTGCCGAGGCTCGACCCCTATCGCCTCGGGCAGCTGATCGCCGCATACGAGCACAAGGTCTGCGCCCAGGCCGCCATCTGGGGGATCAACCCCTTCGACCAGTGGGGTGTCGAACTCGGAAAAAAACTGGCCGCTAGGCTGCTGCCCGGCATCGAACAGCCGGCGACGGAAGTCGTGACCGACAGCTCGACCTCGGGTCTGCTGCGCTGGTACCACCGCCACAAGGTCTGACATGACAACACTCGCAATGATCGCCGCCATGGCACGCGACCGCGTGATCGGCCGCGACAACACGCTGCCCTGGCACCTGCCGGAAGATCTGAAGCACTTCAAGGCCACGACACTCGGCAAACCGGTGATCATGGGCCGCAAGACCTGGGAGTCGCTGGGCCGGCCCCTGCCGGGACGACGCAATCTCGTGATCAGCCGCAATGCGGGCTACGCGCTGAGCGGGGGCGAACTGTTCCCGTCGCTGGAGGCGGCACTGGATGCCTGCGCCGATGAGGAAACGTGCTTCGTGATCGGTGGCGCCGAACTTTACCGGCAGGCACTACCGCTCGCGCAGCAGATTCATCTGACCGAAATCGAGACCGATGTCACCGGCGGCGATGCCCATTTCCCGCCTCTGCCGGCAGCGGAATGGCAGGAAGCCTCGCGCGAGCCGCATGTCAGCGAGAAGGGCCTGCACTACACCTTCGTGGTCTTCACGCGGCGCTGATTCCCGCACACGAATCAGGCCAGGAATGGCTGAGCGGGCCGGTGCCTGCTTCTCAACGCCGCGGCGGCCGCCCCTCCAGCCGGTTGTACTCTTCGAGACAGCGTCCGAGCGCCTTGCCATAGTCCTCGGCGCTCTTGCCCGATAGCGTGCACCCACCGGCTGCATCCGGCACAATAGTTTCCGACGAGATTTTGCTCGGCCCTGCGGGGGCAGCTGCGCGCGACGCAGTACTTTCACCTTTTTCCGGTCGCCCGGAAGAAGTCTTGCTATCCACGTTCGTCGCGTTGTCAGCCTTCTGTTTTTCCGGCAAAGCATCCGGCTGTGCCGCCACCTTGCTCTCGGCCTTGTGTACCTCCTCGGCAGCGATCCGAGGCGCCCCGACGGCAACCGCGGACAACGCGGCTGGGGATTCACCGGATGACTTTTGAGGGAGTGTCATCACCCCTTCCATAATTTCGCGATGGCTGCGCCGCGCTTCCTCCCCCCGCAGCACCATCTCCGCCTGCTCGGCGGCCTCGCGTGCGGCCTTCTCCTTCTTGAGCACTGCGGCCGCCTCGGCAGCGGCTTTCGCCTTCTGCACACTGGCGCGGTAAGCGAGACCGCCGGCGACTGCCAGCGCAAGCACCAACAGGCCGGCGCCGCCCAGGATCAGGGCGCGCTTCGAGATCGGGGGCAGTGAAAATTTCTTCTTGCCCTCGTCGGATGTCGCATCAGCTGCATCAGCGCTGGCCGCTTCCTTCATCTCTTCCATCAACAATCCTGCATAGGTTTATGTTCGACATGAACTTCTCTACGGCAAGGCATACGAAAACTGAAACCACGGCCGATCATACGCCCGACGATGGCCGCGGAACAGGTGTGCAACGGCGTATGCCACACCCGGCATCAACCGGAATTCCGCTCACGGGCTGACTATTTTTTAAGCAGTGATTCGGGTACAATCCGCGCCTTTCCCATTTCTGACCGACACCTTTCCGCCATGGATTTTTGCGGTTTCACGCTCCGGAACAATCTGTTCGTCGCGCCCATGGCGGGTGTG
>WBZP01005307.1_pt1 | contig 13150 bp, 9 predicted proteins | sample 5204301 | NCBI WGS metagenome assembly WBZP01 (sample SAMN12412401, study PRJNA552823) | activated sludge metagenome | isolation source: activated sludge from nitrification reactor of wastewater treatment plant... | place: USA: Pennsylvania | collected 2017
CGAGCGCTGGAGTTGTACTCCGACATGCAGCATCTGCGTGGGGAGCGCGGTCGCTACTGGACCGGATCAGTGCACCCCGAACATGTGATGTGGCCCAACGAGCAGACCTCCTACACCGCCGCTGCGGTGATCTTGGCGGCCGACGAACTCAGCAGGACCACCCCCGGGGGCGGGATCATGGCCGGGGACACCTTGGCTGATCATTTCGCCGAACTCGGCCAAGATTGCGGCTGTCACCAAGCGCGGGTCTAGCTACGACATACAGTCCAGGCCAGCGTCTGGGGTGAAGCCTGGGAACACTGTGCTCAGACTTCCCGAGACTGGGCTTTGCGGGAATCGGCTCGACAAGACCTCCCACAACACCGAGCGGTAGTCCTGTTTGACGGCCAGGTCCCCATCGATGAGGTCATCATCTGCCAGACCGGGCCATTGACCGTGCACCTGACCGCCGCGTACTCCCGCACCGAACAGCAGCATGCAGTTGCCGTAGCCGTGATCGACGCCGTTCTCGCCGTTTTGTTCGATGCGTCGACCGAACTCGGAGATCGTTACCACGGTGACCTTGTTGGCCATGGCAGGGGAGAGCCCCGCGAAGAAGGCCTTCAACGATTGGGCGAGATGGGTCAAGTGGTCATACATCCAGTTGCCCGGGTCGGGAGGACCAAGGCCGGTGTGCATGTCCCAATCGCCGTAGTCAATGGTGATGACCTTCGCGCCTACTTGGGCGTTGACCAAGGCCACCGTGTTGGCCAAGACCTCGCGTAACGGGCCTTGCGGGAACTGGGCTTTGATGGGGTCGAGGTCTGTGGAGGTCACTGGCTCAAGTCGGCCAACGACGTCGAGTGCGGTGAGGACGCCATCGCGTAACGCGGAGGTGCCAGTGCTCCACGTTTGGCGCAGGCCACCAGCTAGTGCCTGGTCGTTCCACAACCGAGGCAAGGCCAAGTCGTTGAGTGAGTCGATGCCCAACGAGGCTGCCGGACCAACCAACTCAGTTGGCACCATGTTGGAGCCGATCTGCATCACTTCTTCCGGTTTAGCGGCTGGGTCTAAACCGATGGCTCGGTTGATCCAACCCGTGCGCTCACCAGAGCCAGGTGCTGCGCGCTCGACTTGCTCCATCGAGGAGAAATGCGAGCGGTTGGGTTGACTCATCCCCACCGCGTGTACGGCGCCGAAGGTGCCAGCAGTCCACATCGGGAGCAGGGGAGCAAGTGCTGGGTGGAGACCGAATCTGGGGTCAGATCCGATGAGGCGATCGGTCGGAACAATGATTCCGGGCCGCTTGGATTGCAGGTTCGCCTGATCAGTGGGTGATTTCGGCACGATCACCGAGACACCGTCGCTGCCGCCACGCAGCGAGAGCACGATCACCACGTTCCCGTCAGGGTTGGCGCCGTAGGCCACTTGACGATGAGCACCGTCGAAGAGGGACCCGGCAGTCATAGCGCCCGCAAGAAGACCGGCTCCGCCTAAGAAGCCACGCCGTCCAAGACTTGGCAGGCTCGACTCGTAGTCGGGGCAGCCGCAGCGTTGTGTTGAAGTCATCGCACTCACCGCATCATGTGGGTAGGGGAGTCGAGCAAGGCAACGATGAGCTGGACCACTCGATCGTGAGACATCGAGTTGAGCGATGTCGTCAGTGAGATGCCGGAGCGTTGGGCAATGCCATCTTTGTGCTCCTGCGGAATGGCGGTGCCCAAGAGTGCCAGGGCAGCGGCGTCAATGACAGCCGCATAGGTCGCTGGAAAGGCAGGTAGCCAAGTCGCGTCACTAGGGATGCTGGCTTGATCAGTGGGCCACCAGAACGCGCCGAGGTTACGGTGGAAATCAAACGTGTTGAGCACCCGACCAGGCGTGGACCAGGCTCCGTTGACCTCGGGGAAGCCGTTGGGAGCGGGCCAACTGTAGGGCGTTTGCCCCTGGTCGGTGGCGGCCCAATAGATCGCACGAGCGAACGACTGATTGCTGGTGGGTGCTGTGGGAGCAACCCTCAGCGCTCTGATGGTGGCCACCGTGTCTTCAATCGGTGAACGCACTTTGGACCCTCGCGATGAGATGAACTCAGGGTGGGAAACCATGGCTCGTAAAGCTGCCTTGATTGAGGTGCCGGACTTGGTGAACGCCGCGGCCACAGCGTTCACGAGTTCGCTCGAGGGATTGTCGCGAACAAACTTCACACATAGCCGTTTTGCGATGCGCTGCGCCGTCGCTGGGTGGTGTGCGAGGTAGCTGAGGTAGGCGTTGGTCGCCGTACGCCCATCGGCGGAGGTGTTGGGGTGGCTGAACCCGAGCACGTTGATCTGACCAGTCCAGTGCCAGGAGGTGTCGTAGAACGTTTGGAATTTGGGCCACCACAGATCGACGCGATAGCCCGTGAGTAGCCGGCTGGAGTTGAGTACGTCGTCCTCTGTGTAGCCCGCACCCAAGCCGACTGAGTGCAACTCCAACAACTCCCGACCCAGATTTTCATTAGGCGCGTCTTTGGTGGAGGAAGCGTTATCGAGAAACAGGCCCATGCTTGGGTGGGTAATGGTTTGTTGCAAGAGAGCCGAGAAGGTGCCCAAAGCGTTGGCTCGAATGACTTTGTCGTAGGCAATGCGGTAGGGCCAGGCCTCGTCATCACCCACTGGAATGTGCAGCAGGTTCGACCAAAAGTCGGTCATGACCTCAAGCAGTTGGCGGTTCGACAGAGCGCGCCGCATCATCGTCCAGCGACCAAAATCGGCCATCAACTCCCACGATGGGGTGATGTCATCTTGGTGGCGCTGAAAGAGTTGGGCTGGGGTGAACCACAATGTGGGAAACCATGAGTCCACCGCCTTGCCTGCGCGGTCTTTGACCTTGGTGGGTTTGAGTTGCCGCTCAAACCACTTGCGTCCACCGCCAGCGGCACGCACTTGCTTGGCGAGTGCAGGGGTGTAACCAGCGCTGAACCTGTCGATGAAGCACCTGTCGGCGGTGCTCAAAACCCTGGTGGGAATCTCCACGGCGGCCTCCTGTCCCGAAAAAGTCGGCCAGGTTTGGAGGCTAACTAGCTCACGCGCTCGTGGCTACTTACTGCCAAGTTTTCTAGCCAACTGGGAGGCCCGGTTGCCCGGCAATTCGTGACAGAACGCGCATAGAGCCCACCTGGCCGATGGGCATGAACGATTCACTCGCCACCGCGCGCTGCCACACGTGGTACGGCGCTTGTCCGCCTTCATCCGGATTCTCAAAGACGTCGTGGATGACCAAGGCGCCACCTAATTGCACCCACGTGGCCCATCCCGAATAGTCGTTTTGGGCGTGGACCTCGGCGTGACCACCATCGATAAACAGCAGGCTCAGTGGGGTGCGCCAATGACGGCTCACCGTCGTGCTGGAACCGATGATCGCAATGACGGTGTCTTCGGCTTCCGCGTCCTCAATGGTTCGCCGAAAAGTCGGCAACGTGTCCATGCGCCCGGTCCTGGGATCGACCAGTGAAGCGTCGTGGTGCTCCCAGCCGGACTGGTTCTCCTCCGAGCCATGGTGGTGATCGACAGTGAACACATTTTGCCCGTGAGGCTGAGCCGCAGCCGCGAGTAGCAACGCTGACTTGCCGCAATAGGTGCCGACCTCGAGCAACGGGCCATATTTGGCGCGCTCGCTGGCCACATCGACGAGATAGTCACCTTCGGCTTCGGGCATGAATCCCTTGGCAGCGCGGGCATGGGCGATCAAGTCGTTGGTCACGGGGGAATTGTGCCTGCTCTCTGGATGCCTGACGGGCGTGGGGTTCCTGCTGGGCACTGCGAACAACGCGGTCCACTAAGCTGGAACACGTTCTAGTTTCCAAAGAAGGGCCGCTCACGTGTCGATCGGAATCAGTCAAGATCACCGCGAACTAGCGCAGGCTTTCTCATCGTGGGCATCGTCTCGAAAGCCGCTGGAGGCGATCCGAGCCGCTGAACTTGATGACGCGGCGGTCTTTTCCGAATTCTGCACGGGTCTGACTGACCTGGGGCTGGGCAGCATTGCGGTCCCCGATGAGCAAGGTGGCGCTGCCGGTTCCATCATGGATCTAGCAGTGGCCGTTGAGGCCCTGGCATCTGAGTTGGTGCCTGGCCCCATCTTGGGCTCCGCGATCTGGTCGGTTGTTGGCAGTGCTCGTGAGCAGATTGCTGCTGGGGAACAACTGATTGCGCTGTGTGTGGGCTCGTCGGTCAGCGTCGAAGGTGGGCGAGCCAGCGGCACTCTTGACGTGGTGTACGACGCCTTTGGTGCCACCGATGTGCTGGTGCCCTCAGATGGGACTTGGTGGTTGGTCTCGCTGGCGGGCGCAGAGTTGAAAGCGCTGACCTCTCCCGACCTTTCTCGACGCGCAGCCACCGTGGTGCTGGCCAACGCCGAGGCCACTGAGGCTGCGATGCCTAAGCGCGTGCTCGACGTACTCCTCGCGTTTGCTGCTGCTGAAGCCTCTGGAATCGCGCACTGGTGTGTGCGAACGGCCGTTGACTACGCGAAGGTGCGCGAACAGTTTGGCGCGCCCATCGGGTCTTTCCAATCGATTAAGCACCTGTGCTCGACCATGCTGGAGCAGGCCGAGACGGCTACTGCCGCCGCCTGGGATGCCGCACGGGCACTCGACGAAGTCGTCGGCGGTGCCCCAACAGAGCAAAGTCGCTACGCCGCCAGTGTGGCCGGGGTCCTCGCGATTCCCTCTGCACTCGACGTAGCCCACAACTGCATCCAAGTCTTGGGCGGCATCGGTTTCACCTTCGAGCACGACGCCCACTTCTACTTGCGTCGCGTCTTGTCTTTGCGTGCTCTTGTCGGTTCTGCCCACGCTCACGAACGCAATCTCGCCGGGCTCGCCCAACACGTGCAGCGCTCCGCGCAGATTGAGTACGACGGCGCCGATGCCAGCATCCGCGAAGAGGTGCGGGCACTGATAGCCAAGGTTGACCCGGCTGATCCTCGAGCAGGGTTGGTCGACACCGGCTTGCTGGTGCCACATTGGCCCACTCCTTACGGGCGTGGTGCTGGGCCCGTGGAGCAGTTGGTCATCGATGAGGAACTGCAGCGGGCTGCGATCAGCAGACCTGACATCAAGATCGCCGGTTGGGCAGTGCCCACGATTGTGTTTAACGGCACCGATGAGCAACGCGAACGATTCGTGATGCCCTCACTGAGAGGCGAGATCACCTGGTGCCAACTCTTTAGTGAGCCCGGTGCAGGCTCCGATTTGGCCTCATTACGCACCAAGGCAGTGCGTGTGCCAGGTGGCTGGGAACTCACTGGCCAGAAGGTGTGGACGTCGTTGGCTCACCAGGCGCAGTGGGGGATCACACTGGCGCGCACCGACGCCGAGGTGCCACAACACAAAGGCATCAGTTACTTCCTGGTCGATATGGCTTCGCCCGGTATCACCATTGCGCCCTTGCGTGAGATGACCGGCGAAGCCATGTTCAACGAGGTCTTCCTCGACTCGGTGTTCGTTCCCGATGAGTTGATGGTCGGTGCCCCAGGCGATGGCTGGTCATTGGCGCGATCGACCCTGGCCAACGAGCGAGTGGCGATGGCGTCGCACAACCTCGGCATGGGCATCGACATGGCACTTGAGATCGCCCGCGCAGGCCTCGACCCGGTCGATGAGGCTCGGGTAGGTCACGCCGTGGCAGTTGCTCAGGTGGCGGGGTTGCTGGGTGATCGCGCGACGTTGCGTTCCATCAGCGGCGCGGCTCCGGGCGCGGAGTCATCGGTGGCCAAGTTGCTGGGGGTGAAGTCGCGCCAAGATGCCGCGACCTTAGTGATGGAGTTGCTGGGGGAGCGAGCGATCTCCACTGATGCTTTTAGTCAACGAGCAGTGCAGCAACAACTGCTCACCAGGTGTTTGTCGATCGCTGGCGGCACAACTCAGGTGCTACGCAACATCGTCGCCGAACGAATCCTGGGGCTGCCTCGCTAGGCGCTCTTGGTGCGCCTGGTGCCCGCGGAGCTGCCATGAAGGCGTTGCCACTCCAGCCATCGGGCCACCGAGGCGATGACTTGGTGACTCCTCAGGGAGGTGAACAACTCAAACGCGTGTTGAGCACCCCGCAGCTCTGTGTAACTGACCATCGCTTGTGAGACCTCGCGTAAACGCGCCACAAAAGATCGGGCCTGATTGACATCGACCAGCGTGTCATTGTCCCCGTGCAGCACATAGAAGTCGGGGATGAGTTCGGGATCAATCTCATCGAGGCGACACAACGGCGAGGCCTTCTCAAACTCTGCTTCATTGCCAGCAAATGGCTTGCCGAACACCCGCGGAGCCAGCCACGTGTCGCGCATAGCTTTGGCGGCGACGTGCTGGGACTTGTTGGCCAGATCGAAGACGCCGTAGAACGGCACACAAGCATCGACGCTGGTGTCTGCATCCTCAAACCCGGGCTGATAGGCCGGATCGTTGGGCGACAGGGCAGCCAACGAGGCCAGGTGTCCACCGGCTGAGCCGCCGGTGATGACCAGGTGGCTAGCGTCGCCGCCGTACTGCGCGATGTTGTCGCGCACCCAGGCGATGGCCTTCTTGACATCGATGATCTGCGCCGGGAATGGGTGTTTGGGAGCGAGCCGATAGTTGATCGAGACGCAGACCCAGCCCAGACCGACCATCTTGTTGATCAACATCAGGCCTTGCTCTTCTTTGCGGCCCATAATCCAGGCGCCGCCGTGGACCTGCAGCAACACGGGAGCTCCCGAAACCTCGCCAGTGGGTCGAAAGACGTCAAGACGTCCACGCATTCCTGGTCCGTTGTATTCAACGTCGCGGATCCTGTCGACGTCTGCATCGATGACGGCGAAGGGGCGGGCAAGCTTGCTCAGTGGAAGTGGAGTATCGCTGGCAGCCTCACCGAGCCCTTGGCGATAGTTCGGGCCAAGCGAGGCCAGCAAACTTTCTTCGCTTTGTGCCGCGGTGCGCTGAGAGCGGCCAACGAGTAGCGACATCAGCGTGAGGTTTGTCGCGGCCAGTGCCAGGTCCGACAACGTTGCCTTGCGACGAATCAGGTGTTGAGCTGTGTCGGCGGCGGTAATGGTCATGAGTTGCGGAGTGAGTTCGTTGGTCATCCAGCCTGCAAAGAACGCAGGCACACCGACGCGACCGTGCGGTGGGAAGAACGCGTTCACGTTAAACGCCAGGCTGGCCAACTGACGAAGTTTGTAACTCATAGCTGGAGCCTAGGTGGCCGAGTTTGCACAGCCCCAAGCGGGCTAACTAGAACACGTTATAGTTTCGGTTCAAGCCAATCGAGGAGGCCTGGTGGAGCAAGAGCTACACGATGAAATTCGTGGTGTTGTCACTGACGTGCTCGACAAGGGCGGCGCCACCTGGACAGCTTTCGCTGAAGCCGGACTACTCAGCCTGAGCATGCCTGAGGATCTAGATGGTGCTGGTCTCGGTGCCCAGGCGCAACGGGTCCTGCTCGCCGAGGCGGGCGCTCGATGCGTCGACGTACCGATCTGGTCGACACTGACTGCTGGTGCGCTTCCCTTGGCATCGCAAGGCCTAGCTGACTTGATGGCGGCGGTGAGTGCAGGGTCGCACTTCTTGGTTCCCGCGCTCAGCGAACCCCAGCACGCGCTGCCTTCGCAGCCCACCGCCTCTGTGCGCGATGGCAAGGTGAGTGGAACCAAGACGGGCGTGGTGCTTGCCGGGATCGAGGGGAGTTTCACCTACGTCGTCTCGGTCAGTGGGCCTGAAGGTCCAATGATCGCTTTGGTCGATGCTGACGCGCCGGGAGTAGAGCAACGCCCGATCGTGACATCAAGTGGGTGGTCCGAGGTTGTTGTGGAGTTCCGTGACACCCCGATTTCCGCCCTGGTCGATGCCGCCCCCGCCGTTCGCAGCGCGGCGATCGCGGGTTTAGTGGCCTGGGGAGCGGGCTTGCTTAAGGGCGCCCAGGATCTCACCGCGGGCTACATCACCGAGCGCAAACAGTTCGGTCGCTCATTGGCGCAGTTCCAGGCCGTTCAGATGCAGATGGCTGATGTGTTCGTCACCTCTCGACTCGTGGACCTCACGGCTCGCCACTTGGCTCGGGGGATCGATGCAGGTCTGGACCTGCGCGATGATCTAGCCGTTGCTGCCTATTGGTTTGCTGCTCACGCACCTCAAGCACTCCAAACCTGTCACCACCTCCACGGTGGGATGGGAGTCGATGAGACGTACCCCTTAGCCGGCTACTTCAGTCGAGTTAAAGACATCGTTCGTTTGCTTGGGGGAGTGTCTGCCACCTTGGCTGCGGTGCCCGCGACTGAAATGGGTGCCAAGAACGCCGAACTCACGGCGGCACAACGCGAGTTCAAAGCTCAGGTGCGCACCTACTTTGAGGGTCTGGTTTCCCATGAGGCCCGCGCCGAAATGCTGACCGACCGACATGGCGAGGCCTACCACCGCATCATCCGTCAGATGGGTGAGGACGGGTGGATGGGTGTTGGTTGGCCCACTGAGTACGGCGGCAAGGGCTTGGGCGGCATCGAACAACAGATCTTTGCCAACGAGGCCTCGCGCAACGACGTACACCTGCCAGCGGTGACCCTGCAGACAGTCGGGCCGACGCTGCAGGCATACGGGACACAGGAGCAAAAGGACCTGTTCTTACGCCGCATCCTCGAAGGCGACGTGCATTTCGCCATCGGCTACTCCGAGGCCGATGCGGGCACCGACCTCGCCTCCATTCGCACGTCGGCGCGGCGCGACGCAAACGGCGATTGGATCGTCAACGGTCAGAAGATGTGGACCACAGGTGGACACGCTGCCGACTACATCTGGTTGGCCGCGCGCACTGACCCCGACGCTCCCAAGCACCAAGGGATCTCGGTGTTCATCCTCGACACCAAAGACCCAGGTTTTAGTTGGACTCCCATCATCACCTGCGATGGCTCACACCACGTGAATGCCACCTACTACAACGACGTGCGGGTGCCCGCCTCGATGTTGGTGGGTGAGGAGAACAAGGGATGGCAACTGATCACCACACAGCTCAATCACGAGCGAGTGATGCTGGGGCCCTCGGGACGCATTGAAGGACTGCGTGACATGGTCGCTCAGTGGCTCGGCGAAGAGTTGCCCTCCGATGCCAGGGACACGTTGGCCAAGGCAACGGCTGCGATGCGTGTGAACGAACTCTTGAACTGGGAAGTTGCCTCAGGAACTCAAACCGGCAAAGCCGCTGTGGCGGATGCGAGCGCATCGAAAGTCTTCTCCTCGGAGGTGATCCAACGTCTGGGGCTAGCGCTAGAAGAAGTTGTCACGCGCCACGGAGATCTCAGCGAGCCCGAGACGGCCACTCTTGCGGAGTACCTCGATAAGACCTCCAAGCGCAACCTCGTGCTGACCTTTGGTGGCGGGGTCAACGAAGTGCAACGGGAGTTGATCTGCATGTTCGGCTTGGGACTACCCAGGGTTCCGCGATGAGTGACATCGACCTGCGAGAAGCAGTGATGGCCAAAGCCCTGGAGTTGCAGGTCATGGGCGAGACCGCCCCGCGCTACGCCCGCGATCAGGTCAACCAACCGATGATCAACAACTGGGTCGAGGCGATGGGCGACTCCCTGTCCAGATACACCCAAGGCGAGGCACCTCCTGCCATGGCCCAGGTGTGGACCATGGGTGGGCTTAACCCTCAACGCGACCCCAACGATCCGTTGCACTCGATGATGGAGTTCCTCACCGAGCAGGGTTTCACGGCAGTGCTTGGCACTAACTGCGAGCAAACCTATGAGCGCTACCTGCGCGTGGGCGAGCAACTCAGCGTCACCACCGTGCTGGATTCGGTCGTCGGGCCGAAGATGACTGGTGTGGGCGAGGGATATTTCGTCACCACGAAAAGTGTGTGGCGAGTCGAGGACGAAGTGGTTGCCACGATGCTGTTTCGGGTCCTGAAGTACCGACCCAAACAAGCTGACGCCAACGCGGTTGATCCGACCAAGGTGCTGCGTCCTGCGATCAACCGCGACACCGAGTTCTTTTGGGAGGGGACACGCCAAGGGGAACTGAGGTTGCAGCAGTGCGGCTCGTGTCACGAACTGCGCCACCCTCCCGGGCCAGCCTGCCCATCGTGTGGCGAATTCGACCGCACCTTCGTGGTGTCTTCCGGCGTCGGTCGCCTCTTCTCGTTTGTGGTCCACCGCTATCCCGCAGTCCCGGGCAAGCAACTCCCGTTGCTCCTCGGTCTGATCGAACTCGATGAGGGTGTGCGCATGGTGGCTGAACTGGTTGGGATGGGCCCCGAGGATGTTGAGATCGATATGCCAGTGCAGGTCGCTTGGCAACGCATCGACGACTCCTTGACGCTGCCCGTCTTTGAGAGGAGGTCCTGATGCAGATCGGTGACACCTTCGCTGCTTGGGAACTGCCCATCACCCCGACGCTCGTGGTGAGCACAGCGATTGCCACTCGCGATTTCCAAGACGTGCACCATGACCGCGACTTGGCCACCTCCTATGGCTCCAAGGACATCTTCCTCAACATCTTGACCACCACAGGTCTAGTGGAGCGCTACGTCACCGACGTACTCGGTGAGGAGTACGACGTCACAGGCATCAGTGTGCGTTTGGGGGCTCCGGCCTATCCCTACGACACCTTGACCTTCAGTGGAGACGTGGTGGCCGCGACCGAGACGACAATGGAAATCAAGGTTGTCGGCCAGGTGTCCTTAGGAGCCCACGTGACGGCAACAGTGGGGGTGCGAGTGCGATGAGCAACCGTTTGAGTGGCCAAGCCGCAATCGTTGGCATCGGGGCGACCGAGTTCTCTAAGGAGTCGGGACGCTCTGAACTCCAACTCAGCGTTGAGGCCATTGGCCATGCCTTGGCTGATGCTGGGTTAGTCGCCAGCGATGTTGACGGGCTAGTCACGTTCACGATGGACACCTCAGCCGAGATTGCGGTGGGCCGCGAACTTGGGATGGGGGACCTGCGCTTCTTTAGCCGGATCAACTACGGCGGCGGCGCGGCATGCGGGACCGTGCAGCAGGCCGCGATGGCCGTGGCGACTGGTGTGGCCGATGTCGTGGTGTGCTACCGAGGGTTCAACGAACGCTCGGGTTCACGCTTTGGTCAAGTCAGTTCGTGGGCCAACGCACAGGTGAACACCAACGGCCTCGATAACGCGTGGAGCTATCCCGCTGGGCTCTCGACGCCGGCAGCCACCGTGGCTATGCAGGCGCGGCGCTATATGCACGAGACGGGCGCCACCAGCGAAGACTTTGGGCGGGTGGCGGTGGCTGATCGCCGCCATGCCGCCAACAACCCGGCCGCGTTCTTCTATGGCAAACCGATCACGTTGGCTGATCATCAGGCCTCACGCATGATCGCCGACCCGCTACATCTGCTGGATTGCTGTCAAGAAAGCGATGGTGCCGTGGCGCTGGTGGTTACGACCACCGAGCGAGCCAAAGACTTGGCTCACCCAGCCGCCGTTATCACCGCAGCGGCCCAGGGCAGTGCACCGGATCAGTTCGTGATGACGTCTTATTACCGGCCCAACATTGGGATTCCCGAGATCGGTGTCGTGGGGCGCGAACTGTGGCGACAATCCGAGCTAGCCCCAACCGACATCGCCACGGCTGTGCTCTATGACCACTTCACGCCGTACGTCTTGATGCAGTTGGAAGAGCTGGGATTTTGCGGTGTCGGTGAGGCCAAAGATTTCATCGCCGACGGCGCGATTGAGATCGGCGGACGCCTCCCAATCAACACCCACGGTGGGCAACTTGGCGAGGCCTATATCCACGGCATGAACGGCATCGCCGAAGCGGTTCGCCAGGTGCGAGGCACGTCGGTGAATCAGGTCGATGATGTTCAGCATGTGCTTGTCACGGCCGGGACGGGCGTGCCCACGAGCGGGTTGATTCTCAGTCGCTGAGCTCGCCGATGGCCTAACCCCGAGATGAATCTCGTTGGGCGATAGGCCACACTAGGTGGGTGCGTGCCGTGCAGATCTTGACTCCCCCTGGGATCAGAGATCTGCGCAAATACCGCCGCGAGAACCTCGCCGGTGACGTGATCGCCGGTGTTTTGGTGGCCGCCTTGGCCATCCCGCAAGCACTTGGTTACTCCGTTGTCGCGGGTGTTCCGGTCCAAGTAGGGCTCTACACGCTTCCCCCGGCACTCTTGGCATACGCGCTCTTTGGATCATCGCGGGTGCTCTTCGTTGGCCCGGTGTCAACGATCAGCGTTCTCTCGGGAAGTTTGGTGCGACAACTCTCCGGTGGCGATGCCGCGAAGGCCGTCGAACTCACCGCAAGCATCACCTTGGTCGCGGGCGTGGTGTTGCTGGCGGCCGGTTTGATGAGGTTGGGCTGGGTTGCCAACTTCCTCTCTGAACCCATCGTGACCGGATTTGTGACCGGGCTGGTCATCTTGATCATCGTGGGTGAGGTCCCTGGGTTGCTCGGGCTTGATCCGCCCCAGGGTGCGCTGATCACTCGTTTGATGAAAATTGCCGCCGAGATAGGCCAGGCACACGTTCTCACCGCCTTGATCGGGTTAGCCGCCCTCGTGGTGATCTTCGGTGGGTCGGCCCTCGCGCCACGGGTTCCTTGGTCTTTGGTGGCGCTGGTGCTAGGAGTGGTTGGCTCGCATGTGTGGCACCTTGGCGAGCGTGGTGTCCGCGTGGTGGGGTCCATCCCCAGCGGATTGCCCGTGCCTAGCATCCCGATTCCGGACCCGTCGTTGTGGAGCGACCTGCTCACCGGAGGGATCGCGGTCGCGGGTGTCGGCATAGCCGAAGGGCTGGCAGCGGCGCGAACCTTCTCCTCCTCCAGCAAACGAGTCGAGGACAACACCGAACTTGTGGGCAACGGTCTAGCCGACCTGGCTTCTGCGCTGTTTGGTGGGATCGCAGTGGCAGGCAGCCTGTCTAAGACCGCTGCCAATTCGCGCGCCGGAGCGAAGACTCAACTTAGCGGCGTGGTCTCCGCGCTCATGGTGGTGGCAGTGCTGGTCTTTGCCACTGGACTGTTGACGGCGTTGCCGAAGGTGATCCTGTCGGCCATCGTCGTACACGCTGTGTGGGGGTTGCTGCGACCGGCCTTGTTCAAGCGCTATGCCTTTGTACGCCGCGATGACCTCGTCGCTGCTGTGGTGGCCGTAGTCGCGGTTCTGGCCCTAGGACCTCTCTATGGGCTCTTGGCTGCAATTG
>WBZP01005309.1_pt1 | contig 13146 bp, 9 predicted proteins | sample 5204301 | NCBI WGS metagenome assembly WBZP01 (sample SAMN12412401, study PRJNA552823) | activated sludge metagenome | isolation source: activated sludge from nitrification reactor of wastewater treatment plant... | place: USA: Pennsylvania | collected 2017
ATTCTGCACCTGCGAGGTAGGAAATACCCTCCTGCATGAGGCTGATCCCGGGGGAGGAGGAACTGGTCATGGCGCGGAAACCCGCCCCGGCAGCACCATACACCATATTGATGGACGCCAGCTCACTTTCGGCCTGAAGTACCACTTTTCCATACCGTGGCATTTCACGGGCCAGGTATTCCAATACTTCCGATTGCGGGGTGATCGGATACCCGAAGTAGGCATCACAGCCCGCCCGTATGGCAGCTTCGGCCAACGCCTCGTTTCCTTTCATGAGCTGGTAACTGGACATATCAATGGTTTAGCCGGGTGAAACGATCTGCTGAAGCTGATTGCGTATATCCGGTGGCGTTATTTCCTCTTTTTTACCGGAAGGTTTTGTGCGGAAAACAGTAATCACTGCATCCGGGCAAACGAGGGCACAGTTGATGCAACCCGTACATACACTGTTATCAGCAATGATATAGCGGTAGCCCTTGTGATTGATGGATCCGGATAACTGCAGCGCGCTTTCCTTGCAGGCGGCTGTACACAGTTCACAGCCTTTGCAGCGCTGGATATCAATTTCCACCCGGCCTTTTACCTTCCGCTCCCGTTGCGGGGCGCCGGTACTGACAGGTGCTTTCATATGCAGGCAATTAATCAGTTCAAAAGTCGGCTGATTCCGCAGTAAAGCTTAGTGCTTTGATCAGCCCATAATATGATACTGCTCATTAGCCAATGGGTGTTATTTCAGCTGGGCATTTTCCAGTTGCTGCTCTGCTACTTTTTTCAGGGCCTGTTCCATATCCCAGAGCAGGTCTTTTACGTTTTCCACTCCCACCGACAAACGCACCATTTTACCGGTAATTCCCAGTAGTGCTTTTTCATCATCCGGAACATCCGCATGCGTCATCGTGGCCGGGTGCTCCGCGAGGCTTTCCGTACCACCCAGACTTACGGCCAGTTTGATGAGCCGGAGATTGTTCAGAAAAGTGAAAGCTGCCGGCTCTCCGCCTTCAATATCGAAACTCAGCATTGCTCCGTTGCCGAGGCACTGTTTCTGGAAGATGGCGTATTGCGCGGGATTGTTTTCGCGGAAAGCACCGAGGTAGTACACTTTTTCTACCAGCGGATGGCTTTCCAGCCACCCCGCCACTTTTTCAGCGTTGTGTGCCTGCTGGTCCATCCGGATTTTCAGGGTTTCAAGGCTGCGCAGCAGCAGCCAGCCGGTGTAGGGACTGATCATGTTTCCCAGGAAGGTACGGAGTACTTTTACCCGGTCAATCAATGCATGACTGCCCAGCACGGCGCCTGCAATCACATCGCTGTGCCCGCCGATGTATTTGGTGGCGGAATAGCAAACCAGGTCGGCGCCCTGCTTCAGCGGATGCTGCCAGAGCGGCCCCATATAGGTATTGTCAACGGCTACCAGTATGCGCTTATCATCCGTGGAAAGTTCTTTGGCCAGTTCAGCGCACATGCTGATGTCGATGAGGTCATTGGTAGGGTTTGCAGGCGTTTCCACATAAATCATGGCCAGTTTGTCTGCGAGCCCGGTTTCCGCAAGGTGATTTTTCAATTCTTCCTTGGTTCGTCCCGGCTTAAAACCCATGATCTGTATCCCGAATTTGGTAAGGGTATGATGGATGAAATGATGTGTACCTCCATAGATAGGATTGCTGTACAGGAGCAGATCGCCCGGTTTCAGGAACTCAAGTAGAACAGTGGAGATAGCGCTCATGCCGCTTTCAAATACCGCGCAGGCTTCGGCTTCATCCCAGAGGGTGAGCCTGTCTTCCAGCACTTCCATATCCGGGTTGTTGATGCGGGAGTAGATCAGTCCGAGCTGCTCGTTCCGCCTTTTCTTCCGGTGCCCGTATGCGATTTCAAAGAAGGCTTTTCCTTCTTCAGCGGTATTGAACACAAAGGTGGAAGTCTGGAAAATCGGGCATTTTACAGCTCCTTCACTCCATTGTGGCTTGTACCCGTAACTCATCATGAGGCTTTCGGGTGAGAAATGGTGCTGGCTCATGGTTATTGTTTGTATCCCAAAGTTTGATGAAATACCGCTTCTATGCTATGATTTTGGTTAGGAGGAAAACTAAGGATCGTCCTGTATGGGTATCGCTGTTTTCCAGATACAGTTACCTGCACAGAAAGATAAGCAGTACTGATAAAGATCAGTTTCTGGGTGGCTGCATACCTATAGCTTTGGCCTGTTTTATTCCCGCATGCACATCTGGAAAAATATCATCCGCAAGCCTTCCTGATCCGCGTTTTCAGCCGGTTTCATTTTTTATTTATTCATCAGTCTGCCCGGACTTTAAAATCAGGTTATGAAAACAATTATAGAACCGTTCCGCATCAAATCGGTGGAGCCCATCCGGTTTACCTCCAGGGAGGAACGGAAACGGATCCTGCAAAATGCGGCGTATAATGCCTTTCGCATTCATTCTGAAGATGTATTGATTGATCTGCTGACCGACAGCGGAACCAGCGCCATGAGCAGCCGCCAGTGGGCCGGTATCATGGAAGGCGATGAGTCGTACGCCGGCAGCCCGAGTTTTTTCCGCTTTGAGGAATCGGTACGCAGCATCACCGGGATGCCTTACATCATTCCTACCCACCAGGGGCGTGCAGCTGAGAAAATTATTTTTACCATCCTGGGAGGAAAAGGAAAGTATTTTCTGAGTAATACCCTCTTTGATACCACCCGGGCCAATATTGAATTTTCCGGTGCAGAGGGTATTGATCTGCTCTGTCCGGAAGGGAAGCTGCCCTCCGTTCCAGCACCCTTTAAAGGCAATATGGATGTGAAGGCACTACGAACCAGGATAGAAGCACTGGGAGCGGAGCATATTCCGATGGTGATACTAACGGTCACCAATAACTCAGGTGGCGGGCAGCCGGTGAGTCTGGATAATATACGGTCGGTGAAAGCGGTGTGTAAGGAATTTGGAATACCGCTTTTCCTGGATGCGTGCCGCTTTGCTGAGAACGCTTATTTCATCAAACTGCGCGAAGAAGGCTATGCAGATAAAACGGTTCCTGAGATTGCCCGTGAAATGTTTTCCTATGCCGATGGCTGCACCATGAGTGCCAAGAAGGACGCCTTTGCCAATATAGGTGGATTCCTGGCGATGCGTGACCTGGAACTGGGCATCCGTTGCCGGAACCTGCTCATCATCACCGAAGGCTTTACAACCTATGGCGGACTGGCCGGGCGTGACCTGGAAGCCATCGCTATTGGATTACAGGAAGTGATGGAAGAACCTTACCTGCAATACCGCATCCGCAGTATTGAATACCTGGCGGACAAGCTGGTGGCCGCGGGTGTTCCGGTGATGCAGCCTGCAGGCGGACATGCCGTATACCTGGACGCGAAGGCATTCCTTCCGCATATTCCGGTAGATCAGTACCCCGGACAATCACTGGTATGTGCATTGTATGAAGCCGGCGGTATCCGCAGTGTGGAAATCGGCTCACTCATGTTCGGTAAGTACGATGCGGAAGCTCAGTTGATTCCCGCTGCCTTGGAACTGGTTCGGCTGGCGATACCGAGGCGGGTATATACACAGAGCCATATTGATTATGTGGCGGAAGTGATCCTGGAAGTTTTTAACAACCGTGCGCAACTGCGGGGATTGCGGATCATCGAGGAGGCGCCCCTGTTGCGGCATTTTACGGCTAAGCTGCAACCGGTATAAGCTGCGGGGTGACCAGCGATTTCCGAAGTTTCAATAACTCCGGAAATCTGATGCCTGGCTGCTTCATTCAATATTCAACATTTCCTCTTCCCTTTCCCATTCCAGTTTTTTTCCGAAGCCAAATTTGCTGTCGGTGTATTTAATATGCTGCAGTCGGATCGTCCAGAGTTTTCCGGGGTGTGCGAGGGCCAGCGGATGTTTCTTGTAGTAATGGGTGGCCGCTTTTTGAGCATCCGGGTGCGTGTCAGGCAACAGCCTGCCTTCAAACTGGATGCCCTGTATGTGCAGTTTACTCAGCTGATCGGGTAAAATAGTGCCGGCTACTTCCGGGTAGCCGTTCAGTAACTGTGAGTGATGGGCATCCGGGGATGATTTATAGTGCAGCAGGCCTTTCTCTTCCTGGTAGGCATAAAAGCAACTGAAGCAGTAGGGATAACCCTTTTCATCGTGGCAGCTGATACTGGCACAGGTTTGCGAATTGATGAAAGCGTGCAGATCGCAGATATCCATACGGGTTATTTTTTTCCTTCCAGAATTTTAATGTAATTGGCTCTTTCATAAGCCGTGGGGTCGGAGATATTCTTCTGGCTCATACTGCCCCTGAAATCTCTGAGGTTATCGAAGCCCATGCGGTCCATCCAAAGCTGCAGATCCCGGTTCATAGTGCTTAAATAAGGGATGCCGTTTTTATACAGGGAAGAAGCAGTCATCACTACATCCGCCCCCGCCAGCAGGTATTTGGTAATCTCCACTACGCTTTGTACTCCGGTGGTAGCCGCCAGTGAACAGTTCAGCTTGCCGTACAGCAGGGCGATCCAGAGCAGCGGCAGCCGGATTTCGGCAGCCACGCTGTAATGCAGGTCGTGGATGAGGGAAAGTTCATTGATGTCGAAATCGGGCTGGTAAAACCGGTTAAACAACACGAGGGCCTGAGCGCCGGCATCCTGCATACGGAGGGCCATATTGCCGGTGGAACTGAAATAGGGATTCAGTTTAACGGCAACGGGTATCTGTACAGTGCGCCGGATGGTTTCGATGATATTCAGGTACCGGTGTTCCACTTCGGATGAGGACATACGTACATCACCGGGGATGAAGAAGATATTGATTTCAATCGCATCGGCTCCCGCCTGTTCCATCAGTTTAGCATATTCAATCCATCCTTCATGGGTAATGCCGTTGAGACTGCCGATCACGGGTATTTTTACCCTTTCTTTTGCTTTGCGGATGTGTTCGAGGTATTCAAATACCCCAACGTTATAATCTTCCAGGTCGGGGAAATAATCTGCCGCTTCCGCAAAGGCATACTGGGTGCCTGCAACGGCGCTGTTGATGCGGGCTTCTTCCTGCCTGATCTGTTCTTCAAACAGGGAAAACAGAACGACTGCGCCGGCTTCGTTGTCTTCCATCTGCACAATGTTATCTGTTTGTTCACTGAGGGTGCAGGCCGAAACAACGATGGGGGAACGCAGTTCCAGTCCCATGTAAGAGGTGTTGAGTTTCATCTTTTTTATTTTATTGAACAGCTGCGGACAGTCATTCCGGTTATTGTTTATAAAAGGTTACATGCCAGATGCCGCGCCAGCTTCCTTCTTTGAAGTTAACCGCCTGGTCGGCGGGGTACCATTGTTTCAGCGCTGCTTTTGTGGCCGCGTCCATTTCATTGCTGCTGCCATGGCATTGCAGGCACATGGCCTGGAGCATGATGGGTTTAAAGTAATGCTGATTCCCTGCCCCGTCTTTTTGCAGCAGGGGCTTCAGTGTATTTCCGGCATCCAGCGTTTTACCGTACTGCTCCAGTACCTGGGCTTCCAGGCTGTCGGGTGCATTAGCCGGGTTACGTAACCAGGCAGACGTACGTTTCACCGCTATACCTTTTGTGGCATAACTGGCTGTGAGGGGAAGAGCCTGGCTGTTGCAGGTAGCCACCGCTCCGGCTGTTCCTTTTTCTCCGATGGCCCGAAGCAGGGTATTCCGGAGTGTGTCAAAGGTCTGACTGATGACCTGGTCGCCGCGGGATACCCATACCGTTTCCACTTCCGGTTGTGCACTTTCCCCGGGCTGCTTCATTTCCCTGCAGGAAACAAGGAGCAGGAAAGGAGTCATCAGTAAAAGGACAGTTTTGAACATGCCTGATACACTTAATGGTTAAAGCCAGGTCAGGCAACCGGTACAAAGTCGCTGGCTTTTTTGGTAGCCAGTTCCTCGTAGGTTTTCCATTTCAGGTTCACCATATCCTGTGCCCGTTTCATCAGTTCATCGGCGGCCCCGGGATTGGTGAGGGTTAGCACTTTGTAACGCAATTCGTTGTACGCATACTCTTTCAGGGGCATGGAGGGGCGTGGCGAATCGAGTATAAAGGGGTTCTGGTTCTTTTTACGCAGCACCGGGTTGTAACGGAGCAGGGGCCAGTGTCCGCTGGCTACCGCATTGTGCTGCTGATCCAGCCCGTTCTTCAGGTCATAACCGTGTGCAATACAATGGCTGTAAGCCAGTATCAGGGAAGGGCCGTCGTAGGCTTCCGCTTCGCGCATGGCGAGCAGTGTTTGCTGCGGGTTGGCGCCAAAAGCTACCCGGGCCACATATACGTTCCCGTAAGAGATGGCCTGCATGGCGAGATCCTTTTTACCAACCGCCTTTCCGCCCGCCGCGAATTTGGCAGTGGCGGCAGTAGGGGTTGATTTGGATGATTGTCCGCCGGTATTGGAATACACTTCCGTATCCAGCACGAGGATATTGATATTACGTCCGCTGGCCAGCGCGTGATCGAGCCCTCCGTAACCGATATCATAGGCCCATCCATCGCCGCCCACCAGCCATACGCTGCGGCGTACCAGCTGATCGGCTACCGATTGCAGGTGGAGGGCAGCCGGGCTGCTCAGGGTTTTCAGTTTTTCTCTCAGTGCGTCTACCCGTTGCCGTTGTTCCACGATTTCGGATTCGAGCACTTGCTTCGCTTCGATGACGGATTTTACCAGATCCGCTCCCAGTTCTTCTTTCAGGCTGTTCAGCAGGTTGTGCGCGGTATGGAGTTGTTTATCAGCGGTGATGCGCATACCCAAGCCGAACTCTGCGTTGTCTTCAAACAGCGAATTGCTCCAGGCAGGTCCGCGTCCCTGCGCGTTCATAGCCCAGGGCGTAGTGGGCAGGTTACCGCCATAAATGGAGGAACAGCCGGTGGCATTGGCAATCAGCAGGCGGTCGCCAAACAACTGTGAAAGCAGTTTGAGGTAGGGTGTTTCACCACAGCCTGCGCAGGCGCCGGAAAATTCAAAGAGGGGTTCGAGGAACTGTGCGCCGTGCACGGTGGAGAAATCAATGCGTGAACGGTCGTTCCAGGGGATATCTTCAAAGAAGCCGATGTTGGCGCGTTCCTGTTCCAGGACGGGCTCTTTCTCACCCATGTTGATGGCTTTGCGCGCCCGGTTCAGGGGATCGCTGGCGGGGCAAACTTCCACACAAAGGTTGCAGCCGGTGCAGTCTTCCACATATACCTGGAGGGAATATTTGGTTTCGGGAAATCCGCGAGCATTGATGGGTGCGGATTTAAAGCCTTCGGGTGCTTTGTCAAGGAACTGTTCGTGGTAGAATTTGGCGCGGATCACACTGTGCGGACAAACATAGGCACAATTACCGCACTGGATGCAGAGATCGGGTTCCCAAAGGGGTACCTGGTCAGCAATATTTCTTTTTTCCCATTGCGTGGTGCCGCTGGGGTAGGTGCCATCCACGGTCATTTTGCTTACCGGGAGATCATCACCATGTCCGGCCATCATCAGGGCGGTCACTTCTTTTACAAAAGCCGGCGCCTGTTCCGGCAGGGTGAGCAGGTTAACTGTTTTCGAGGATACTTTCGCCGGTACTTTTACTTCATATAAATGCTCGAGCGTGGCATCCACGGCTTTGAAGTTCTGTTCAATTACTTTGGGTCCTTTTTTGTAGTAGGTTTTTTCAATCGCCTTTTTGATCTGCTGGATGGCTTCTTCCCGGGGCAATACGCCTGACAGGGCAAAGTAGCAGGTTTGCATGATGGTGTTGATGCGTCCGCTCATGCCGTTTTCACGCGCCACGGTGGTGGCATCAATGACATATACTTTTATCTTTTTTTCAATGATCTGCTGCTGTACCTGTCCGGGCAGTTTATCCCATACCTCTTCGGCGCTCCAGGGGCTGTTGAGCAGGAAGGTGGCGCCGGGTGCGGCAAATTCCAGCATCTCCACTTTCTCCACAAAGTTGAACTGATGGCAGGCGATGAAGTCGGCCTCGGAAATCAGGTAAGGCGCGCGGATGGGTTCCGGACCGAAACGCAGGTGTGATACCGTTCGGGCGCCTGATTTTTTGGAGTCGTACACAAAATATCCCTGGGCAAATAAATCAGTGTTTTCCCCGATGATTTTGATAGTGTTTTTATTGGCGCCTACCGTGCCGTCTGCACCCAGTCCGAAGAACAGACCCTGCCGCCACCGGGATTCGTCCAGTTTAAAGGCAGGATCGTACGACAGGCTGGTGAAGGTAACGTCGTCGAGTATCCCCACTGTAAACCCGTTTTTCGGCTGGTCTTTATCCAGTTCATCAAACACGGCTTTTACCATGGCTGGGGTAAACTCTTTGGAGGAGAGTCCATACCGTCCGCCTACTACCCGGGGGAGCCTGTTGATTTTACCCTGTTGAAGGGCTTCCACCAGCGTGGTCAGTACATCCTGGTACATCGGTTCACCGGAAGCGCCTGATTCCTTGGTGCGGTCGAGCACGGCTATACTTTTTACAGTAGCCGGTAAAACTTTTATAAAATGCTCCAGTGAGAACGGACGATAAAGCCGTACCGTGAGTACCCCCGTTTTGCGCCCGGCTTTGTTCAGCACTTTGACGGTTTCTTCCACAGTTTCACTGCCCGAGCCCATGATTACGATTACCTGTTCTGCATCGGCAGCCCCGGTGTATTCGAAGAGCCGGTAACGCCGGCCGGTTTGTTGTGCAAATGCTTCCATCACTTCTTCCACGATACCGGGTGTAAGGTTGTAGAAGGTGTTCACCGTTTCACGTCCCTGGAAATAGACATCCGGATTCTGGGCGGTACCCCGGATAAAGGGATGATCCGGATTGAGGCCGCGTTTGCGGTGGGCGATCACCAGTTCATCGGGAATCAGGGCGCGCAGCTGGTCATCGCTGAGCAGCTGCAGCTTGTTCACTTCGTGGGAGGTGCGGAATCCGTCAAAAAAATGTACGAAGGGTATGCGTGACCGTAAGGAAGCTGCCTGGCTGATCAGAGCAAAATCATGTGCTTCCTGTACCGAGGCAGAGCTCAGCATCGCGAAGCCGGTGGTACGGGCAGCCATTACATCCTGGTGATCACCAAAGATGGACAGTCCCTGGGCGGCCAGTGAGCGTGCTGCCACATGAAATACGGCCGGCGTAAGTTCACCGGCGATTTTGTACATATTGGGCAGCATCAGCATCAGGCCCTGCGAAGCGGTAAAGGTGGTAGTAAGTGAGCCCGTCTGCAGGGCGCCATGTACGGTACCGGCTGCGCCACCTTCACTTTGCATTTCAATCACATCCGGCACCTGTCCCCAGATATTGGGAGTGCCTTTCGCGGCCCATTCATCCGCCAGTTCAGCCATAGTAGAGGAAGGGGTGATGGGATAGATGGCACACACTTCATTGATGCGGTAAGCCACATACGCGGCGGCTTCGTTGCCATCGATGGTGGCGATGAGTTTATTTGACATCGGAAACAGCGTTAACAGGTTCAGGAATCATTTCTATCGCGTGGCAGGGGCATTGTTCATAGCATACGGCACATCCGGTACAGGCGTCGTAGTTGAATTTGTAGCGGTTGCCCTTGCCCAGTTTGATGATGGCATCTTCCGGGCAGGCTCCGAAGCAACCGTCGCATTCAAAGCAGTTGCCACAACTGAGGCAGCGCTGGGCTTCAAAGCGGGCTTCTTTTTCAGAAAGCCCCCGGATCACTTCATCAAAATTTTTTACTGCTTCAGCGGGCGCCAGTTTATTCTGCTCTTTCTGCGGGGCATCGGTTTTGTACCACATGTGCAGCTTGCGGAAGCCGGCAGTGGGATGTTTCTCTCCTTTTTCATAGGACTGTCCGCTGAGGAAACCGTTGATGTAGCGGGCGGCCTTCTTGCCATGTCCCATGGAGATGGTGGCGCTGCGGTTTTCGCCGGGCAGCATATCACCTCCCGCGAAAATTCCTTCGTGGCCGGTCATGCGCTGTGCATCGATGCGCACTGTGCCGTCATCATTCAGCTGGATATTGTTTACTGAGCGGAGAAAAGCCGTATCGGCTTCCTGCCGGTTGGCGTTGATGAGAATATCCGCCGGCACTTTGATGAATTCACCTGTACCCACTGCTTTCCCTTTCTCCACCTTCATCACTTCAAAACTCACTTCTTTCTTTTCAATGCGGCGTAATGCACGCAGCAGCTGTACATCCACTCCTTCTGCCAGGGCATCATCGGTTTCATAGTCGTATGCCGGCATCAGTTTTTTGTCGCCATAGAAAAATACAGATGCTTCAGAGCCAAATCGTTTGATCATACGGGCAATGTACAGGGCCAGTTTGCCTCCGCCGTAAATCACCACTTTCTTATGCACAAAAGCGCTGCTGTTGAAGCTGGCTTCGCGGAAGAACGAAAAAGCATCGGTAAGGTGAACCGAGTCATCATGACCAAATGTTTCCGGTTGTATCAGTTGAGCCCCGGTGGAGAGATAGACCGCGTCGAAACGCCCGTTTGTTTTTTCGGCTTCAATATCCTGCACGGTGTAATTCTGCCGGATGTACACGCCCATCTTCATGATCCTTTCAATTTCAGCATCCAGTATTTCTTTGGGCAACCGGTACCCGGGTATGCCGGTACGGAGCAGACCACCGGGCTGACTTCCGGCATCGTACACCTCTACATAATGCCCCGCGCGGGCTAGGTGATATGCAGCCGACAGGCCGCCGGGCCCTGATCCGATTACCAGTACCCGTTTACCGCTGGCTGTTGCCTGGTAGCGGGGTTGCCAGTGGTTGCGGATGGCCTCATCCCCGATAAAGCGTTCCACCGCATGGATATTAATGGTGTTGTCGATATGATTACGGTTGCATCCCGTTTCACAGGGTTTTACACAAACCCTGCCCATGATGGCGGGAAAGGGACAATCTTCCATGATGGTTTGGAATGCCTCATAGTAATCACCTGCCTGGGCATGTGCCATCCAGGCCTGTATATTTTCCCCGGCTGGGCAGGCGCTGTTGCAGGGAGGCATAAAGTCCATGTAAACCGGCCGGCGCGAGCGCCGGTGGCCGGTACCTTCTGCGTGGGTGAGCAGGTCAACCGGTTTGGTAATATCCGTTGCAGCCATACTGTACATTTTATGGGCGCAGCCGGTACTGTGTTGAACAGGTGGTACTGGCCCGGTTAGGCAATTAGCACAGCAAAGTAGAACGGATGGTGGTGGTGGTGGCTGATGGAATTCAACCAGCGGAATGATTGTTATCAGCCATCAATGGGAATGGGTGATGGGGGGCTTGAAGGATTTGGTGATTTGGTAATTTGGTGATGTGCTGATGTTTAACCACAACGTTCACAAAGAAGAAACAAGGAACACGAAGGAATGTGATTAATGTGACAAATGTGCAACTATGCAAATGCTCGTTCTCCCGGAGCCAACCTCTTGAACCCAGATGGCGGTTGTCGGATGGCCGATGGCGGGGAAGAACCTCCTTAGAAAGTTCCTTCCGTCAACCATCAACCGTCAACCGCCAACTATTTTGAACCCTTTGAACGTCTTGAACCTTTGGAACTTCATTCCGGAGCCAACCTTAAACCTTAAACTTTAAACCTTTAAACCACGTTTCACGCGATGGCCTTCAGAATAATATCCTTCACGTCTTTGAGTGCCACGCGTTCCTGGGTCATAGTGTCGCGGTGGCGGATGGTAACGGTGCCGTCGTCCTTGGTCTGGTGATCGATGGTAACACAGAACGGAGTGCCGATGGCATCCATGCGGCGGTAGCGTTTGCCGATGGTGTCTTTTTCCTCGTAAAAACAGTGGAAATGCGCGCGGCATTCTTTCACCAGTTCTTCGGCAATTTCGGGCAGACCGTCCTTTTTGGTGAGGGGCAGTACGGCCAGTTTGGTGGGGGCGATTTTGGCCGGTATGCGGAGCACCACACGGCTGTCTTCACTGCCGTCCTCTTTGGTCCATTTTTCTTCCGCGTAGCTCAGACTCAGGATGGTGAGCACGAGGCGGTCGAGGCCCACGGAAGTTTCTACTACATAAGGGACGTAGTTACCGTAGGGCTTGCCGGTTTCAGGATTGATATCGTTATCGAAATACTGAATTTTCTTTTTACTGAATTTTTCATGGTTGCCCAGGTCGAAATCGGTGCGGCTGTGGATGCCTTCCAGCTCTTTCCAGCCGAAGGGGAATTCAAATTCAATGTCCAGCGCGGCATCGGCATAGTGCGCCAGTTTGATATGATTGTGGAAGCGCAGTTTGTCAGCCGGGATGCCCAGGCTTTCATGCCATTGTTTGCGGGTTTCTTTCCAGTAGTTGTACCATTCCATCTGGCTGCCCGGGCGGATGAAGTACTGCATCTCCATCTGTTCAAATTCCCGCATGCGGAAGATGAACTGGCGGGCCACGATTTCATTCCGGAAAGCCTTACCCGTTTGGGCGATGCCGAAGGGAATTTTCATCCTGCCTGTTTTCTGTACGTTCAGGAAGTTCACGAAAATACCCTGGGCGGTTTCAGGGCGGAGGTATACGATATTGTCATCCGGATTGTCGGAGGATACCGCGCCAAACTCGGTTTTGAACATGAGGTTGAACTGCCGCACGTCCGTCCAGTTACCCGTTTTGCTGATGGGACATACAATCTTATACCGGTCAATCAGTTCCCGCAGACCGGCAAAATCGCCTTTTGCATCCAGCCCTTCCATTTCAGCAATCAGCACAGCGGCTGATTTTTCACCTTCGGGGCCCTGGGCTTTCAGGATATCGGCATGGCCTTCAATCAGGTGATCCACGCGGTAGCGTTTCTTGCTGTCTTTGTTGTCGATCATCGGATCACTGAAATTGTCCACGTGTCCGCTGGCCTTCCAGGTGGTGGGGTGCATGAAAATGGCCGCGTCGATGCCCACGATATTGTCATGGAGCTGCGTCATACTTTTCCACCAGTAATCGCGGATATTTTTCTTGAGCTGGGCGCCGTTCTGGCCGTAGTCGTACACGGCGGCGAGGCCGTCATAGATTTCGCTCGACTGAAATATATATCCGTATTCCTTGCAGTGGGCAATCAGCTCCTGGAAGTTGTATTGTTCGTTTGCCATAAGGCTGCAAAAGTAAGCGAAAATGCGGTTGCGGGGAGGTGTCAGTGCAGCTTTTCGTTATCGCGGTGACGGGTGGCGTCGCGGATATTTTTCTTTTCAAAATTTTTTTCCAGGGCTTC
>WBZP01005310.1_pt1 | contig 13144 bp, 11 predicted proteins | sample 5204301 | NCBI WGS metagenome assembly WBZP01 (sample SAMN12412401, study PRJNA552823) | activated sludge metagenome | isolation source: activated sludge from nitrification reactor of wastewater treatment plant... | place: USA: Pennsylvania | collected 2017
CCCGATGGCACGGTCGTCACCGCCGATGACGGCCCGCGTGCCGGCGTCACCTACGACGCAATTTCGCAGTTGCAGCCGGTGTTTCGCCCTGACGGGGTCGTCACCGCAGGCAACTGTTGCCCACTCAACGACGGAGCCGCAGCAGTCATCGTGATGAGCGACACCAAGGCAGCCGAACTCGGTCTCACTCCCCTGGCTCGCATCGTCTCCACCGGTGTCACAGGTCTCTCCCCCGAGATCATGGGGATGGGTCCGGTCGAGGCATCGAAGCAGGCTCTGGCTCGCGCGAACATGACGATCGATGACATCGACCTTGTCGAAATCAATGAGGCGTTTGCGGCCCAGGTAGTGCCGTCGTACAAAGAATTGGGCGTCAGCCTCGACCGCCTCAACGTCAACGGCGGCTCGATCGCGGTGGGTCACCCCTTCGGCATGACCGGTGCTCGGCTGCAAAACACGATGCTGAACTCGCTGAAGTGGCACGACAAGTCCACCGGTTTGATCACGATGTGTGTGGGTGGCGGCCAAGGAATGGCGCTTATTCTCGAGCGACTGTCCTGAGCCCAGAGGGCGTGGGACACAAGCTCGACCAACAACCAGAGCGACTGACCTGATCCCAGAGGGCGTGGGACACAAGCTCGACCAACAACCAGAGCGACTGTCCTGAGCCCAGAGGGCGTGGGACACAAGCTCGACCAACAACCCGAGCGACTGTCCTGAGCCCGACACTCCCCATGCAAAACTTGCGCTTCCCATGTGAAGTTTCACGTGGGAAGCGCAAGTTTCACCGGGTACCCGGTGAAACTTGCCGTCGCGACCAGAGCCGAACGAATAGTCCATTTGGGCTACATACGAACGGCGTGTCAGGAACTACCCTCATCGTGTGCGAGATCAGTGGCTCACTCCTGCCCAGCAGAAGGCGTGGCGTTCCTATCTGGTCGGTAGCCAACTTTTGTGGGAGCGCCTTGATCGCGATCTGAAGACTGCGCATGGCTTATCGCTGGCCGAATACGAGGTCATGGTCAGGCTCAGCGAGGCACCCGACGGGCAGTTGCGGATGACCGATCTAGCCAAGGCACTGTGCCACTCCCGCAGCCGGGTGACCCACACGGTCAAACGGATGCAGGTCGATGGCCTGGTCTTTCGCGCAAGCGCGCTCAACGATGGACGCGGCGTGGTCGCGGTCATGTCGGATATGGGGTGGCAGCGACTCCGTGAGGCCGCACCAACCCACGTCCAAGGCGTGCGTGAACACTTTTTGGCGCATCTCAGTGCCGAGGACTTTGAGTTGATTGGCCAGGCATTCGACGCAGTCGCCGACCCGCTTGTTGAGGACAACCCAGAGGTCGACCTCAGGCTCTCATCGACTGACTAGTCACGAGTCAAACGGCGGTGCGTGACACGATGCGGCCGAGCGGCTTCGGCGCCTAGTCGTTCAACCTTGTTGTCTTCGTACGACGCAAAGTTGCCCTCAAACCAGAACCACTTGGCTTCGTCGTCTTCGTCGCCTTCCCACGCCAAAATGTGGGTGGCTACGCGGTCGAGGAACCACCGGTCGTGGGACGTCACGACTGCACATCCGGGGAACTCCAACAAGGCGTCTTCGAGCGATGACAGCGTTTCGACATCAAGGTCGTTGGTGGGCTCATCGAGAAGCAACAGGTTGCCGCCCATTTTCAAGGTGAGTGCCAAGTTCAGCCGGTTGCGTTCACCACCAGAGAGCACCCCGGCCTTCTTCTGCTGATCGGGGCCTTTGAATCCGAAGGATGCGACGTAGGCACGCGAAGGCATCTCGAAGTTGGCGACCTTGATGTGGTCGAGCCCATCGGAGACGACCTCCCAGACGTTCTTATTGGGGTCGATGCCGCCGCGGCTTTGGTCGACGTAGGAAATCTTGACGGTCTGACCGATCTTGAGCTCACCTTCGTCGGGCTGCTCTTGACCGGTGATCATCCGGAACAACGTGGTCTTGCCAACGCCGTTGGGTCCGATGACACCGACGATCCCCGCGCGCGGGAGCGAGAACGACAAGTCGTCGATCAAGACGCGCTCCTCGAATCCCTTGGTGAGGTCGTGGGCTTCGAGGACCACATCACCCAGGCGTGGGCCTGCCGGGATGTTGATTTCAGCGGTGTCGATCTTGCGCATCCGCTCTGCCTCGGAGGCCATCTCTTCATAGCGGGCTAGACGCGATTTGCTCTTGGCCTGACGAGCCTTGGGGTTTGAGCGCACCCACTCCAATTCACGCTCAAGCAACTTGGCCCGCTTGGCGTCCTTTTGTCCCTCGATCTTGAGGCGATCTTTCTTGGTCTCCAAATAGGTGGAGTAGTTGCCTTCGTAAGGGTGGGCCTTGCCGCGGTCGAGTTCCAAAATCCACTGGGCCACGTTGTCCAGGAAGTACCTGTCGTGGGTCACTGCCAACACGCAGCCTGGGTAGGAGGCTAGGTGACCTTCGAGCCACTGCACCGACTCTGCGTCGAGGTGGTTAGTGGGCTCGTCGAGAAGCAACAAGTCGGGCTGTTGCAGCAGGAGTTTGCACAGGGCCACACGACGTCGCTCGCCACCGGAGAGGTTGTCCACGATCGCGTCCGGAGGTGGGCAACGCAAGGCATCCATGGCCTGGTCAAGGCGCGAATCAAGGTCCCACGCCTGGGCGTGGTCTAGGTCGGTCTGAAGGTCACCCATTTCAGCGAGCAATGTGTCGTAATCAGCGTCGGGGTCAGCGAGTTCTTCGGAGATCGCGTTAAACCGGTCGAGTTTCGCCTTGATTGGTCCGACGGCCTCTTCAACGTTCTCCAGCACGGTCTTGCCCTCGGTGAGTGGGGGCTCCTGCTGGAGCATGCCCACGGTTGCCCCAGGGTCAAGGATCGCGTCACCGTTGTTGGCGTGATCGAGCCCGGCCATGATCTTGAGCAGAGACGACTTGCCCGTGCCGTTGGGCCCAACGACACCGATCTTGGCGCCGTGGAGGAACGACAAGGTCACGTTGTCGAGGACAACTTTGTCGCCGTGAGCTTTGCGCACGTTGCGGAGGGTGAAGACGTACTCAGACATGGGCTGAACCCTATAAGGGCTCAAGCGTGCACACCGACTTGGGTTGCGGCCTCAGGCTGCCGTGGGCGCAACTGGCACACCGTTGTGGTCCAACTGCGGCCCACCAGGCTCAAAGGTGTCCATCAACTCCCGCACCTGCTCCTCAACCACGTCAGTGCGCTCAACCTTGGCTGAGCGGGCGAATGTGCTCCAGCCGCGGTTGAGATCGTGGCCAATGAAGCTTGCCTCGATCACTCCGCGCACCACTTCAGGTTCCTCGGCACTGCGTTTCCAGGTGTCTAGACGCATCCGGCCGTGAACGATCACTGCGTCGCTCTTGTTGACCGACTTCGCGACGTTGTCACCCAGCGTGCGCCATGCGTTGACGGTGTACCAAGAGGTGGTGCCATCGGTCCATTGACCATTGCGCATAAACCTGGGTGTGCAGCCAATGCGAAAGCTAGTCACGGTGCCGTAAGGGGTTTCGCGGGCGACCACATCAGTGCCCACCCAGCCCTGCAAAGTCACATAGGTCTCGTTCATCTTTGCTCCTTCGATGTGTCGACCCGAAGAGGTCGGACTAGTCGAAAGCAAACGTGGTGAAACGAGTCAGGCCAATCAACGATTCGTTAGCTGTGGACAACCACCGACATGGTGGAGTTTGTGGACAGCAAACGCGTGCGGGCTCGTTAGTGAAGCGCTCGCTCTATCCCCGTGCGAGCTTGCTTGTAGGTCTCGAGTTCGGCCGCGATGGGAGCCAAAATCAATTCGTCAGTGACCCCATCAATGGCTGAGCGCATCCGCTTGTCGGCGGCTCGCGCCCGAGACTTGGCCCCGATCGAAACGAAGACCCGACTCAGCAGCGCCAAGAGCACGCCTAGTGCAACGGCGAGTACCAACATCAAGGTCGGCAGCGGAAAGCCGTAGAACATGGGGGTCTGAGGTTTAGGCATTTGCAGATAGCCCATCACCATCAACGCGGCCAGCCAGCCTGCGCCAGCAAGCGCAGTGAGCATCAAAATCCACTGCAACCCCTGGATGACACGGCACCACCACGGCACGGTCGACATCCCCAGGTCTGACTGGCCTACGGCAGTGTCGACGGTGTCGATGAAGCTTTGGCGCTGAGAGACCGACGCGCGGCGTACGGCGGCTGCCCAGGGCTTAGAAAGCCCGTGCGAGGCCTCTTCAGCCACGTGGCGCACGGCCGCATCAACTCGGGCCTGCTGCACCGAACTGGCCGTTGGCACCGAGGAACGAGCCTTACCAATGATGTCTTTACCGCTGGCACCCAGATCAAGGTGAAGCCTCTTAAGCGGGTCGGGACGCAGCTTGCCCAACCACTTAACTGGCGGCCAACCGGTGGCCTGTACGGCGCGCATGTGAGCGGCGCGCTGCACTGCCGAAACAACCACAGGCACACCGGCTGCGTCAGCCACCGCGTCATTGAGTTCGCGACGCGTGTGTACCTCAATCTCGCGAGGTTCAACGTGCCCAACGATCTTGTCGAGCGCGGTTGCTTGCTCACGCACGTCGGTGCGGAATCTGGCTTGGGAGTTCTTCTTGTCCGCCACGCGCTTGGCGATCATGTCGCGCAGTTGGTCGACGCCAATGCCCTCACGAGCCGAGATCGGCACGACCGGCACTCCTTCGAGCCCATCGAGAGCCAGAAGTCGGCGCACATCGCCGACCATTGACTCACGGCGCTCTTGTGGCACGCGGTCGATGTGGTTGAGCACCACCACCATGACGTCCTTGTGCATTGCCAGCGGCTTAAGGAATCGGTCGTGAATCGCGGCGTCGGCGTACTTTTGCGGATCGAGAACCCAGATCATCACGTCAGCCATGACGATGAGTCGGTCGACCTCAATGTGGTGAGCGACCTCGGTGCTGTCATGGTCGGGCAGGTCAAGGAGCACCAAACCTTGAAGTTCGTCATTCTCACGCGACGATTGCAGCAATGAGTCACGAGTGGTGCGGTGCCGCGGCGGGATGCCCAGCCACTCCATCACTTCGTCAGCCCCATCTGACCCCCACACGCACGCACTGGCCCACGACGTGGTGGGACGACGCACTCCGACGGCAGCGAGATCGATCCCAGTCAACGCGTTGAAGGTGCTGGATTTGCCCGATCCGGTGGCACCGGCCAAGGCAACGACGGTGTGATCGGCTGAAAGCTTGAGGCGGCGTGAAACCCGGTCCACGAGCGCGTTCGCCGGAGCGAGTTGCTCAGGCTCAATGCGACCCTCGCAGGCGGCCAAGGCATCGGCGAGCCCACCGACTTGGGCACCCAAGTCGGACTTGCGGCCCAAAAGCCGCTTGGCTCCTTCGACCAGTGCACTCATGCGGGGTCCTCATCGGTTGTTTCAGCAGATTCTGGCCCGGAGTCCGGAGTTGAATCCTCGGCTGGAGCGACCATCTCTGACTCAGGTACGGCGTCAGTCAAGGGGTCAGGTGCTGCGGTCGTGGGTATGGCTGCCTCGGCGCTCTTCGCTGCGAACCTCAAGTCGTCCACGGATCGAGCCGCGCCGCGCAGTTGCTCGGGGGCCTCAGTAGAGATTTCCAGCTTGTCGAGCTGATCGATGAATCGCCGCTTTTCATCGTCCATCAACGCCCGCACTCGCACATTGAGGTCTCGTCGGGCGTTTTCAGCCAAACGTCGAACAGCTTGATCGCCGAAGACTGCTTCGAGCAGCTTCTGGCCCAGCACCGCTGAGGCGCCTGCGATGCCGATCTCACCGCCGGTGATACCAGCGGTTGAGGCGAAGACCACGATCATCAACGCCACGGCTAGGCCGTTTACGCCGTAGGCCAGGAACCGCGCGGTGCTGCGCTTGTCGGCACCTTCGCTGCGCACCATGTCAAGAACGTCTTGTTGCCAGTCGCGCACCGTGCGCTCGCTGCGGGCCCTGAAGTCTCGAGACGCTCGGCTGAGATCGACGCCAGCATCCTCGAGGAGTTCTTTACCCGCCTGAGTTGAGGACCACGAGTTGTGGGCCTTCTCTGCTGCGGTCTCGGCATGCTCCAAAATCATCGTGTGCAGCCCAGACTCGACTGCCACGGTGACTGATGTGGCCGACTGAGGCTTGCCCTTGATGGCATTTGTGAGTCGATCGCGGATCCACGAAACCCTGGACTCCAACGATTTGAGCAGCTCCCCTGTGCCAACAAACTCTTGCCACCGGGCCAGGACCTCACCTCGAAGCAAGGTGCCATCTGCTGAGGCCTTGTCGACCGCGTCGACCGCGTCGTCGTACAACGCCTCTACGTCTCGACGGAGTCGGGCTTGGGCGGTGACCTGCTCTGTCGCGGCGTCAGCCACGATGTGCGAACGCTGCGACAGAGTGCGAATCGCCCCCTCGAGGGTTTGTTTGACCACCCGCGCACGCGCCTCGGCGTCGTCAGCAATGGTGTGGAGCCAGGTGCGGATCTCTTCGCTGTACGACGCAGGCAACAGCCCGCGCTCGTCGATCTGACCTTCTTGCACCACAAAGAGCGGTGAGTCCTTGAGCCCACGCGAGGAAAGCATCCGGGCTAGGTGACTAGAGATCTCAGTGACTGCCTCAGAAGGTGTGCGGTCAAGCACGATCGCCACAGCCGCGGAGCGGTCAGCGGCCTGTTTGAGGAAGTCCCAGGGCACCTGGTCGGCATAGCGAGCGGCGCTGGTGACAAACAGCCACAAATCAGCTGCGGCCAGCAGTTGTGCCGCGAGCGTGCGGTTGCGCTCCTCGACTGAGTCAATGTCGGGGGCATCCAAGATCGCCAGACCCTGGGGAACTGATGCATTGGGGACCAGTTGCAGGGCCCCAGGGTCAGTGGAGGGTCGAGTGACTCGCTCCAGCTCAGGCAAGATGCGATCTTGGGTGAACCACTCGGCATCATCGGGGTTGTGCACCAAGACTGCCGCACGAGTAGTGGGTCGAAGCACGCCAGAGGTCGTGACTAGGTCTCCCACGAGTGAGTTAACCAACGTCGATTTGCCGGCTCCAGTAGAGCCGCCGACCACCGTGAGGAGCGGAGCGTCGATTTGGACGAGCCGAGGCAATACGTAGTCCTCTAACTGGTCGACCATTTCGGCCTTCACAACTCGCTGTTGTGAAACTCCGGGCAGATGCAGGGGCAAGGCAACATGAGTCAATGCATCTCGCAGGCGCACGAGCGCGGTCAGCATGCTCGCGGTGGAGTCACTCACATTGATCCCTTCCAGGTCATCGGCGTGTCCGATTTGTTCCGATTTTACTGTGGGTTTTCAACACGGGAGACCACAAGCTGTGTTCCCGGCCAGATAAGCCTAGGCCGAAGTTGCACCATGCGCTCCACAAAACCCTGGCCGCGCGCCTCAAAATCTGCTGGAGCCGTGCCCTTCAAATAGCGATAGTGCAAAAATCCGAGCTCAACTGCGGCTTGCTGGTACTCAGCCATGATCTGTTTCGCAGGTTTGCCGCCCACGCGCAATGCATACGCGCGAGCTTGACGCCTAGCCGGCAACCGCACTAGCCACGGCACTTCAGCAGAGTTGATGAAACCACGGCGAGCGCAATCATTGAGCGCCTTCGTCAACAAGGTCCCCTCCTGCGCACGAGCCCAAACCGCAAGCACAATGAGAAAGATGAAGGCTGGAACCATTAAGAAGGCGTAGGTCTTAATGAAGCCCGAGCCACCGCCAAGAAATGCAGAACCATTCCAGCTCGCGTGCGCAGCCACAGCAACGAGGTAACCGACAATCGGTGCCAGCACCCTCACGGCCACGCTGCGTGAAGTCACAGCAAGACCAATGCCAATGCCGGTGAAGGCAGTGAACAGTGGGTGAGCAAAGGGGCTAAAGACACCTCGGATCACAAACAGCGCGACTGCGCCACCGATGCCGCCAGCGTGGAACTCATCTCCGGTGAACGCCGCACTGAGGTACAAGATGTTCTCGGTGAAGGCGAACCCGATCCCCACCATCCCCGCATAGACAATGCCGTCGAGTACGCCATCGAGTTCACTGCGCCTAAACCAGAGCAAAAGCAAAATAAAGAACCCTTTGGCGGCCTCCTCGGTCAGTGGCGCGAGCACAATCCCTGAGAAACTTTCTGGTTTGTGCAAGGCGTGGGACCCAATTATTTGCAGCACCAACGCAGTGCTCGTTGCAACGAAGGCCCCCCAGCCCAGACCTAGAGCCAGCAGCCCTCGCGGCTCGGGTTCGTACCTGTCGAGCCACAAGTAGCACAGCACTAGCGGGGCTACCGGGAGTGCCGCCAAAATCGAACCCACGGCGAGTGCGGTCGGAGCTCCAGAGAGCACGAGCACTACGGCCATTGCGATCGCGCCGAGCAGAGTTACCACCGCCACGAGGGCTGTGAACAACGTGTTGCTTTGTCTTGGCTTCACTTGGACTGACATGTGACACAGCCTAAAGGCCTACAGAGGTGGCACGATCCCCCCTACAGTGGTCTGCGTGAGTAGCGCAGACGAACAGCACAACGAGTCATCAAAGGCCCGCATCGAAAAACACGATCCGGCAGTGAGTCAGGCCTATTTGGAGTTCATGCGCCAAGGCTGGGACGACCATGATGCGGATCTGCCGACTCATCCCATCACGGCATGGTCGAGCAATCGGCGTACACGTCTGAGTGACCAGTTCCCAGGTGAACGGCTCATTATCCCTTCGGGCAGGTTCAAGGTGCGCGCCAATGACACCGACTACCGCTTCCGATCCGACACCGCTCACACCTGGCTCACCGGCAACCAAACCTCAGACGCTGCCCTAGTCATTGAAGGCGGCGAAGCTGTCCTCTACGCCCGCCCAAGGGCCTCACGCGAGACCGATGAGTTCTTCAGAGACCGCATCTATGGCGAACTCTGGGTTGGCCGACGCCCCTCACTAGTCGAAATTGGCGCCTCGCTTGATATCCAAACCCGCCACATCGATGACCTCCCGGCAGCATTGAGCGGCAATACCAAGACTCGGGTACTACGCGGAGTCGATGCCAGCGTTGATGGCCTCGTCGAGACCGATGACGCAGCCGATCACGAGTTCGCGAAGGTGCTCTCAGAGTTACGCCTGCTCAAAGACCCGTGGGAGATAGCTGAACTCCAACGTGCGTGTGATGTGACGACGCTTGGGTTTGAAGATTCGGTGCGCGAATGGGATCGAGTCCTCGAGTATGGCGAGCGCTGGATCGAGGGAACCTTCGCCCGGCGCGCCCGCGCCATGGGCAACGACACCGGATACGACTCCATCGTGGGCGGTGGTTCCCACGCGACAACATTGCACTGGATCGAGAACTCCGGTCCCATCACGCCTGGTGAACTCGTGCTGCTCGACATGGGCGCCGAGATGCCCTCGCTTTACACCGCCGATGTCACTCGCACGCTGCCCATCAACGGCACCTGGACGACTCTGCAGCGCGACTTGTACTCCCTGGTGCTCAAGGCACAAGACGAAGCAATCGCCGTCGTGCGCCCCGGTGCGCCGTTCCGGGGCCCACACAACGCGGCAATGGATGTGCTGGCTCACGGGCTTGCCGACCTCGGGCTGCTTCCGTGCTCGGTTGATGAAGCGCTCTCTGAGGACTCCAAGGTGTATGCGCGTTGGACCCTGCACGGCACAAGCCACATGCTCGGCATGGATGTGCACGACTGCGCTGCGGCCGACCCTGAGATCTACCCCAAGGGTGATCTGGAAACAGACATGGTGCTCACGGTCGAGCCTGGCCTCTACTTCCAGGCCAATGACTTGTTCGTGCCCGAAGAGTTGCGTGGCATCGGTATCCGGATCGAAGACGACATTGTGGTCACCACTGACGGCTGCACGAACCTCTCGGCATCACTGCCTCGTGACCCTGACGAGATCGTGGAGTGGATGGGTCAGCTCCGGGGCTAAGCCTTCCAGCCGCCGTCGAAGTGGACGGCGGCTGCACGAGCGCCCCCGACAGGATTCGAACCTGTGACCAGCGGATTAGAAGGCCGCTGCTCTATCCAGCTGAGCTACGGAGGCTGAGTGGGAAAGATTATCGCGAAATATTTCGGTTAAAGTCGCGTCACGAGTCAGTGTGCTTTGCGTCTCACTGGCAACGGTGCCCCAAACAGGCGCCTCGGGTGTGTGAATCACGTGCCGGGGGACTTGCAAGAGGCCATGCGCGACGGGTTGCTCCATCGGGGGTCGCCGCGCATGGCCTTTCTGCAAGCGGGTATTTGGCGGGTTGCAGCACGTGTATTGATGACGTCCGTGTTAGGCGGTGGCAACAAACATGAACTCCCGAGTTCTAGACCCAGGAGTTACCGACTCCGCGCGGCATCGCGGTCCTAGTCGGCGAGCCTTGGCGCGCTCAGCAGTATGGTCGATTCCGGTCATTTCAGCGGTGGCAGCTGCTCCGGCTTTTGCTCTGTCGCCATGTCCAGCCGGAACTGTTTCAGGCAGCATTCCCTCCTCGTCTTTTGACCGCATCACGATCACCAATGGCGGGCCAGGGTCGATTGCTGCAGGAACCACCATCACCTGGACCATTCAAAACGTGCGCAGCTCCAGCGCGACCCTCACCCTTGGCACAGTGACAGGGGTGTCGCTTAGCTCGGGCACCAACCCGATCTCATTGGCATCGGGTGCGAGCACAACCTGGACATTCGTGACCACGGTGGCCATTCCTGTGGGCGGGGCTGTCTGGTGGAACTTCTCTATTGCGGGCTGGACCTACAACTCCAGCGTTTCAATGGAGAACTGCATCAAAGGTTGTGTGTCAGACCGTGGCTCCACAATCGGCTCGGTCTGCCCGACCGCACCTGCCGTGCTCGCCACGCCAACAACTACCCAGCTCAAGGGCGCCGGCTTCACCCGCACCCCATAAGGCGCCTTCTGCTCCGCGTGTCGTCCCACATCTGCACACCACACTCCCCAAGAATTGCCAAAGGGCCAGCGGTGGTATGAGACCGCTGGCCCAATGACGTCTTGACGTTTGAGTTACTTCGCAGCAGCGATGAGTTTCTCCAGGTTGTCAGCCATCTCAGCGATGGTGGCGCCCTCAAGCTTCTTGCCATCAACCAAGATCGTGGGCGTGCCGGTGATCTTCGCGTCCGCCGCAGCCTTGTTCGCGGCGTCAACCCAGGCCTGGTCGACAGTGTCAAACTTCGCCGTGGCCGACTTGTCGACGCCGATCTTGTTGGCCCAGCCCTTCAGGTCGCTAATGGTCGGCTTGTTAGGTGCCGATTCATACGGTTGCTCGTCGAAGGCGTAGTCGTGGAAGGCGAGAGCCTTCTGCGGGTCGCTAGCCAAAATTGCCGCGAACGCATTGAGCGTATTCAGCGAATAGTCATCCTGGATGAGGCGGAATGGCCGGAACTCAACCTGCACCTTGCCATCTTGAGCGCCCGCAAGGAGGAAGTCGCGGGTGCTCTCTTCGAACTCACGGCAGAAAGGACACAAGAAGTCCTCGTAGACAACAACCTTGACCGGCGCCGAGTCAGGCCCCATCTTCAAAGAGTGGTCCCCCACGCTGGTCTCGACCTTGGGTAGGTCGACCGACCCGGAGTTCTTCTGGGTTGCATAGACCATGACAGCCGCGATGACTGCGATTGTCGCAATAACACCTGCCATCAGCCCCAGCTTGCGCTTGCGCTCGGCACGGTCGTGCTCAAGCCGGATTGCCGCAGCCTTGGTTGCGCGGTCACCACCAGACGGTTTGGTTGCCATTGCTCATCCTTTGCTTTCTGGAAACAAAACGTTGTCAAGGGAGTACGGCGTACGTGGACGCCATACTAAATATGCCGAAAGAAGAAATAGTCCCAGGTCGCGTGCAATCTCCCAGGGGTACTGCGCGCGTGCCTTCTCCCAGGCCACAGCGCCGCCATCGCCAAAACATCCACACTCGATGGCAATACCGCGCCACCAGACCGAAGCGATCCCGATCACAAAAGCCAGCTGGAGCAGTGCAGAGAGCAACCCCGAAAACCTCGAAAGCACGCCGAGAATCAGCATCGCCCCGATAAGCACTTCCACAATGGGAAGCGCACGGCCAACTACAGGGACGACATCGAGTGGCAGCAGTTGATAGGCCCTGACCGCTGTCACGCTGGCCTCTGGGTGTGGAAGCTTGACTAATCCCGCCCAAAGCCACACCCCGCCCACAACAAGTCGGGCGAGGAGCCCTATCCATTTCCACACAGGTAACACCCTAGACGTGAGCCCAAGTAGCGCCGAGCGTTGACCTCGATTGTTCAGATCATTCTTAGACCCTCAAGTCTTATCGGTATCGTCCGCCCTGTGAATGAACGACTTGTCTGGATCGACTGCGAGATGACTGGACTGGATCTAGTCAACGACGCGCTGGTCGAGGTGGCTGCTTTGGTGACCGATTTCGATCTCAACGTGCTGGGTGAGGGCGTCGACATCGTGATCAAACCACCTGCTGCGGCTTTGGAGCAGATGGACCCCTTTGTTCACCAGATGCACACCTCGTCGGGACTGCTCACCGAACTCGCTGAAGGCTTGAGCTTGGAGTCGGCCGAACAACAAGTTTTGGATTACATCAAATCGGTGTGCCCGGCAGGCTCTCGGCCGCCGCTGGCGGGCAACTCGGTGGGCACCGACCGTGGATTCCTAGCACGCGACATGCATGAGTTGGACGCGTTCTTGCATTACCGAATCGTGGACGTGTCTTCCATCAAGGAACTATCGCGCCGGTGGTTCCCCCGCGCTTATTACAACGCTCCCGCCAAGGCAGGCGGCCATCGCGCCCTAGCCGATATCCGCGAGAGCATCGAAGAACTGCGCTACTACCGGGAGGCTGTCTTCGTGGCATCACCTGGACCCGACACCGCTTCTGCGAAAGAAATTGCCGCGCGACACGGTGGTGCGCTCACGGGAGACAAACCCGGTTCATAACTACTCCGAAGAGCCGCTAGACTCCTCTCCGGTCCCCGGCACTTCGGGGAACATGGTGGGTGTAGCTCAGCTGGTAGAGCACCTGGTTGTGGTCCAGGTGGTCGCGGGTTCAAGTCCCGTCACTCACCCCAAACGGGTCAGGTGTGAACTTGCGACCAAGGGTCCGCCCTTGGTCGCGGTTCGCGCCTGGCCCATTTTCTTCGCCTCGGCGGCCCAGCTCAGGGCGTCGGCATGGAGGCCGGAGAGGCT
>WBZP01005311.1_pt1 | contig 13144 bp, 14 predicted proteins | sample 5204301 | NCBI WGS metagenome assembly WBZP01 (sample SAMN12412401, study PRJNA552823) | activated sludge metagenome | isolation source: activated sludge from nitrification reactor of wastewater treatment plant... | place: USA: Pennsylvania | collected 2017
CGCAACGCGACGTCGCCAAGGACATGGAGCTGCTGCGCAGCTCCATGACGATCCGGCTCGGCTCGATGCTGATCGTTTCAATGACCCTGCTTTTCGCCGCATGAACCTCAGAGCGCCGCAGCTCTAATCAGCGACGCTGATCTTGAGCACTTCCCCGCCACCGGGGAAGATGCCGAAGTTCGTCATGTAGAGCGTGCCGTCGTGCGCGATCGCGATGCCGGACGGGAACGTCAGGCCCTGGTCGAACACGACCTCGACCGGATGTCCCCTGCGCTTGCGAAGCAACCTGCCCACACCGACACCCGGATCGGCGCCTGGCCCGGGCACGAGGCCGCTTGCGATCTCGACGATGTAGAGCGTGCCGCGCCGGTCGAAGGCCATGTCGACGACTGCCGTCAGGCCCGTGACGTACGGCGTCGGCTTGCCGCCGAACGGCGGGATGCGATAGATCGTCGAGGCACCACGGAAGAAGGGCGCGCCTGTCAGTTCGCCCGCATAGATGTAACCATCCGGACCTTCGACCACCGTTGTCGCCACCGCATCGAGATCGTCGGCCGTACGCGGCAGTACCGCGAAGGTACGCGTGACCTCGTGTCCAAAGATCCAGGCGAAAGCTCCGCTCGCCACGATCGAGTTGCCGCCGGCGTCGGCGACGAGTTGCCGTCCCGGCTGCACGAGAATGCCGTAGGGATTCGAGTCAATGTCGGTGTTGTCGGGATTGCTGCGTGTTTCGTGAGCCGAGATGTCTGCCAGAGGGAAGTACTTGCCATTCGGCAAGGCCCACAGCACCTGGCCGAAGAGCTTGCCCTTCGGGCCCGCGCTGGCGCGCAGCGCGGGGTCGCCGCCCCAGCCCATCACGATGAACGGCGTTGTGCCCCAGAAATCGACATCGACAGGGCCGCTCGATGCAGCGAACCCGCCCGGACCCGCCATCGACGGCAGGCCGGTGATTACGCGCTTGACCGGTGCAATGCCATCGGGATCGACACGCGCGAGCGAGCCGGTCTCGCCGTAACAGCGCGGCGGCTGTCCTTCCTCGGGCGAAGGCAGACAGTTGCCGTTGCCGCCGCTGCCGACCTCGGCGACATACAACCAGCCGTTCGGCGCCAGTGACAGGCCGCGCGGGTTGTTGAGACCCTGAGCGATGACCTGGACGTCGACTGCGGCGAGCGCGCTGCCACAAAGGAAAAGCGATCCGGCTGCCGCGATGCAACGCGACAGCAATCCATGGAGTTTCATGTGCATGTCCCCTGTAGTTGGTTGTCCTGCGGGCCAACACACGGGAGTGCCGGGTTGGCACGGTGGTCGCTGGACGCTACGCCCGGCCTTGCGAAACATCAAGGTCGCGGGGAGAGGATGACAGGTTTGTAATGAAGACCCGCTGCCCTCAATTGACCAGCCGGATCTGCATTTCCTTGCGCCGGTAATCGAGGATCAGCGTATCGAGCACGCCGAGCACATCCATGCCGAGCATGATCGCGGGCTCGTCCGTGAGTCGCCAGTGTCGGAATATGTAAAGGTCAACGAAAGTGATGTGCGCGTTGCTGACCCGCACGTTGCCGAGATAGATGGGGGGCACGCGGCTCGTCGGGCCCTCCTGGATGTCGCCGGTGACGCCAATTACCTTGTCCTGCTTCTCCTCGACACGCCGGCGCGCGATCAGGGCCTCGCGCAGCGCGAGATTGCCCGTCGTCTGCTGCGCGCCGGTGTCGATGATCGCCCTGACCTCGACGTTTCCGACGACGGCACGCACGGTCGGCACGTGGCCGCGAAGCAGGCGGATCGGCAGTACGCTGAAGCCGGTCGATGCACGCTGGTTCTTCGAGCGGACGATCTCGATGTGGTCCCTGCGAAATTCGATCAGGATGCGCCGGTCCTTGAGGCCGCGCGCTGCGAGCACACCCTCCGCGCCGCCGAACGCGTCCTTCACCACCAGCAACTTCGCGGGTTCGACCGTGAGATCGCCGATCTCGATGCTCTCGACATCGACGAGCGGCACCTGGGCCTCACCCGTCATGCCGCGCAGGAGCACGGTCGGTGCGTCGCTAACGCGCAGCCTCAGGCGCGCAGCCGCCTCGACGGTGACGGCTGAGCGCGTCGCGCCCGTATCGAGCACGAGCCGCAGCGGGCCTTCCCCGTTCACGTACACCGGCGCCCAGACCCGGCCAATGCGATCGCGCAAGGTCGGCGCGACGAAGCGGGGCTCGGGTGCCGTGACGATCACTTCCTCGAGCGGTTGGGATTCGGACGCGACTTGCGTCGGCGCGGGCGCTTGTGCGCCTGCGGACAATGTGGCTGCAGAAATCAGTGTGATGCAGAAAGTTGCGCGAATCACGCACACCGCTCGCCGCAGACCATCTCGACATCCCCGCCCATGGTGGACGCCTCCGCCTGCCAGTATAAGTGCAGGCATGGCATGGCTCACCAAGTCCCGCTTCATGGCCGGCTGGCGATGCTCGACTGCTGTCGCCGGAACGCCTGGGCACTCGTGATGGTCGCGCGGTTCCTCGCGGGCGCCACGCGGTAGCTCATTTCAGATACTGGACGCCCAGCGAATAATTGACGCGCAGCCCGCAGGGCAGCCTGGCACTGCGGTTGCGCGCGCGCTGACCGTCGCACACCAGCGAGCCGTCGAGGGTCGTCTTGCGGCGTTCGATTGCATCGCGCGCCATGGTGCCCAGGTCGAATTGGCCGTCGCAGTCGGACCACGGGCAGGGAAACGCGAAGTAAGCTTGCGCAGGCGGATGCAATACCAGGGTTTGGGGAGCGGGAGCCGGTTCTGTGGTTTCGATGAAAGTGAGTGTGAGCCGGATATGTTCGACTGCCGGAAACGCAGTGCGAACGGTGTCACTCGTCGCGCGAGCGCGCAGGCTTTGCTCGATGCGCTCCTTGCGTGACGCGCCGGGCGTGCCGGGCCTGGCGTGCGAGCGTCTCAAGGCGGTCCGGCCGTTCCAGGCGGGGGTGCTTCGGGGTCGGCAACCGGCTCCGCCGCCGACTCTTGTGCGGTGCGCGCGTTCCGGCGCTGCTCCTTCTCGAGCTGGCGAGCTTTCTTCGCACGCTCCCTCAGCAGCTTCTGATGTCGAAAATTGGGTTTTGCCAAGAGTGTCTCTGGGTGATTCCGAACTGCGCCCGGGATTGGCCGGAGCGCGCGGAAATGGCAGGTGAGCAATGGTAGAGGCTACAGCACCGGGTCATTGCCCGCTTGCCTTTCGGCGCGGCCGCGCCGTTATTGCCGGCGCGAGATCTCGACCGCGTCGCCGACCCGCAGCGTGCCGGGCTGCAGGACTGTCGCGTTCTCGCCGAAAGTGACGCCCTTCAATGCCCGATTCCAGCGCAATGTCTTCAGCGTGGGGAGCGGCTCGACGCCGCGAGCGCCCGACTCCTGATCGGTCGTGGTTACGATGCAGCGCGTGCTCGGCTTGACGAGGCGCAGCACGGCCTCGCCAATGCGTAGCTTGTCGATGCGATCTTCCGTGAAGGGCTCGAGTCCGGTGAGCACAATGTTCGGGCGAAAGCGCGTCATCGGCAGAGGCGCCTCATCGGGCATGGCACCTGATGCCGCGATTGCCGAGTTGAGCGCTGCCAGCGAACCGCCCTGTGTGACGAGCACCGGATAGGCGTCGGAGAACTTCACCGGGGCATAGTCGTCGCGCGCGTACTGTGGGTCTGCATGTCGCACACCATCGGCGGCGAATCGCACGAGTCGCAGCGGCCGGCCGACGACGGCGGAAATCCATTTGGCCGCGGCATCGCCCTGATCGTCCGCCTCACACGTGTCATTCCAGACCCGCACCGTGCGCCGCGCGCCACGTGTTGCAAGCGACACGCACAGGGTTGCACGGCCGGGAGCCGTGACCACAAGCATCTGTCCGTCGATGTCGACCGAAGGAGTCACGGTGGCGAGCACCGCGTCAGTGCGCTGGGTGATGAACCTGCCGTCCGGCTCGACGATCATCCATTCGCGATCGTGGCGCAGGCCCGTGGGCAGAAGTTCGGCGCGTTCGCACTCGACCCGATGGCAACCCTTGATCGGATAGCAGGCAAGCGCCTCGATGCGAACCGTCAAAGCTGCCAGACTCCGCGTAGCTGCCCGCCTCCATCGTAGCCCAAGCCATGAAGCTCATCGGCATGTTCGATTCGCCATTCGTACGGCGTGTGGCGATTGCCCGCGGTGGCGCTCGCATCGGCCGCTTCTGCACCGAAGGCGTGATGCAGGCATCTGCTCACTGACCGCGCCGCCTCAATTCCTCGACTTCGGCGCGCAGCGCGCGCACTTCATCTTCGAGCCGGCTCAAGCGCTCGTCCGACGGGGGCGATGGCGGACTGGTCTGCGCCGGTAACGGCGCAGCATCCGCCAGCCCGGCCGCGGTGACTGGACCCGTGAACAGCTGCGCCCAGCAGGCGTCGCGCCGTCCCGGCTCGCGTGCCAGTCGCACGACGACGGGTCCCGTATCACGAGTCGCGAGCGTTTGCAGCGCCGACTCGATCCCGTCGGCGTCGGAGATCGCGGCCATGCGCGGCACGCGGCTGCGCAGTTCACCCGGGGTCTGGGGTCCGCGCAGCAGCAGCTCGCAGACGATACCGAGTTCGACCGGCGTGAATTTGAGCGTGCCGTATTCGGTATTGCAGAAGTTCTGCTGATACTTCGGCACGCGACTGCCGAAGCCCGAGCGTTCGATTACAAAGTGCTTGCGGGAGAGCGTATCGATCGTGCGCTGCACTTCGTCTTCGGCAAGCGCCAGCACCGGATCACGATTGCTCTTCTGGTTGCAGGCATTCGTCAGTGCATTGATCGACAGCGGGTACTGGTCGGGCGTCGTCACCTGCTTCTCGAGGAGGCAGCCGATGACGCGGGCTTCGGTGGCAGTGAGTTCGATCTTCATGTGAGGTACCGCTGCAGGGCGAATAGGACATAGAGAGTGCCGCCGACGAACATCGCGAGCCCGAGGCGGGAGCGCCAAGTCACCCGGCGGGAGACCTCGGCTTCAGTACGGCTCGCGACGAGCAGTGGACGGTCGTCGCCGGGACGGCGCAACTGGTAGTGGATGTGGGCGTCAGGCGCTGCCGCGGCGTCGGTCGCCACGCGTTCGAGCGCCGCGTGGCGCGCACGCTCCCATTCGGCGGCGTCGATGTGCCCGTCGCCGTTGCCATCGAAGCGCTCGATCAGCTTCGCCTGGTCGCGCTTCCAGACGCGCAGCAACTCGCCCTGCGCACCCGCGAGAGCCGGCTCGCGACGCTCGAGGAATCCGAGCGCGTACAGCGGATCGCCGTCGTGGATGCGCCAGATCTTGTGTCGCCGGGTCGAACTTTCCTTCACGATGACATCAGGGTCCTGCTCTTCGTCGATCTTTGCCTCGCCGGGAGTAATCAGGCACGAGCCGCTGTCATCCTGCAGCGCGAGCGGTTCACTGCTCGCTTCGCGACGCTCGACACTCCAGTCGCGGTTCCTGCTCCACATGCTGCGCTTCTCGGTGACGACGTTGTACCAGAGGCAGCCGAGAAACTGGATCGGATCGCGGACCGGCTTGCCGCCCGCGCCGCGCGCGGTGCCGGCGAGCTCCACGTAGCCCTTGGCCGCACTCGCAACCCGCGAAGTTGCGGTGCCCTCGATCAGGTTGGCGGCACGCATGTTCCGCCGCCACATCAGATAACCGCTGACCGCTGTGATCGCGGCGAACGCGAACACCTGCACTTCGTCAGTCATCGCTGAACTTCAGCAGCTCGGCGGGTCGAAACGCAAACCAGCCTGCGAGCAGGGTCGCCGGAAAGCGTTCGATGGTCACGTTGTTGATGCGCACGCTCTCGTTGTAGAACTCGCGCCGGTCGGCGATTGCGGCCTCGAGCCCGGAGATGCGCCCCTGCAGCGCCCGAAACTGCGTATTGGCCTTGAGGTCGGGATACGCCTCGGCGATCGCTGCGACCTGGGCTACTTCCGCGCGCAAGGCACCCTCGGCGCGCCCGACCGAATATGCGCTTGCACCCTGTTGCGCCGCTACCGCCGCCGCGCGCGTGCTGGTGAGACGCGCCAGCAGGGAAGCCTCGAATCGCGCGTACTGCCGGCAGATGTCGATCAGTTTCGGGATCTCGTCGTTGCGCTGCTTCAGCAGCACGTCGATGTTGGCCCAGGCCTTGACGACGTTGTGCTTGACGAGCACCAGCTGGTTGTAGAGCGCCACCGCGTAAACGCTCGCTACGAACAGCAGCAGCAGGAGCGCGAAGCCGGCCACGGGTGTCAGGCGTCGAAGAGCGCCTTGACGCTGACGTCCGCCTTCTCGGCGCTCCCGAACTCGAGGAGTTTCGCCGGCTTGAAGCCAAACAGGCTCGCGATGATGGATGCCGGGAATTGCTCGATCGTCGCGTTGTTGCTGTTGACGCTTTCGTTGTAGAGCTCGCGGCGATCGGAAATGCCGGTCTCGAGACCACTGATGCGCGCCTGCAACTGCTGAAACGACGCGTTGGCCTTGAGGTCGGGATATGCTTCGGCGACTGCGAAGAGCCTGCCGAGCTGTGCGCGCAGCCCGCCCTCGGCGGCGCTGACGCCTGCGATATCACCCGCTTCGCGCGCCGCGTGCACCGAATTGCGCGCCTGCATCACCTTCTCGAGTGTCTCCTGCTCATATTGCATGTACTGGCGGCAGGTATCGACGAGCTTCGGCAGTTCGTCGTGGCGCTGCTTCAGCAGCACGTCGATATTGGACCAGGACGTGGCAACCCGGTGCTTGAGCGCGACCAGGCGGTTGTAGAGCCCGATGCCGCCGACGGCGATCGCGATGAGGATTGCCAGGAATACGAGTGTGCCGAGCATGGTCGACCCCTAGAAAAGCTGCCGCGGCGCAGTATACGGTCGCCACCCGGCCTCCCGCATGATGTGCTGCTCATATCTGGACAAACACAGCACAAACGCACCATGACAGCGGCGCAGCGCCCCGCTACCGTGGGTGCGATGGATTTCCTCTACTCCCTGTATGATGCGCTCGTGAGCGTCAATATACCGTCCGACAAGGCCCGGGCGGTCGTCGATGCCATGGAACGCGACATGGGTACCACCCTCGCCACCAAGTCCGATCTCGACAGCCGGCAGTTGCTGCTACGGCACGAGCTGGAGAGCTTCCGGCGCGAGATGGCGCTCGAATTCGCGACCTCACGCAAGGATCTGGATCAAGGGCTCACGCTCGTCAGACTCGACTTCGAGGCCGGGCTTGCTGCTGTGCGCAAAGACATGGAAGCGGGGCTGGGCGCGCTCCGCAAAGACGTGGAGGCGGGGCTCACTGCGCTCCGCAAAGACATGGAGGCCGGGCTCGCTGCCGTGCGCAAAGACATGGAGGCCGGACTCGGGGCGCTCCGCAAGGATATGGAGTCCGGACTCGCGACCCTTCGCAGCGACATGGAGCACGGTCTTGCCGGCCTGCGCAAGGACATGGACCTGATGCGCAAGTCGATGACGATCCAGCTCGGCTCCATGTACGTGGTTGGCATGGGCCTGCTGTTCGCTGCGCTACGGCTCACCTGATCGCGGCGTCAGCCGATGGCCTTCACCGCGCTGATCAACTCGGCGGCTGCCTTCTGGCCGTCGCCGTAGAGCATGCGTGTGTTGTCCAGATAGAAGAGGGCGTTCTCGATACCCGAGAAACCCGCCCCCTGGCCGCGCTTTACGACGATGCAGTTCTTCGCCTTGTCGGCATTCAGGATCGGCATGCCGTAGATCGGGCTCGACTTGTCAGTGCGCGCGACCGGGTTCACGACGTCGTTCGCGCCGATGATCAGCGCGACATCAGTCGTTTCGAACTCCGCGTTGATCTCGTCGAGATCGGCGATGATGTCGTAGGGGACGCCCGCTTCGGCGAGCAGCACGTTCATGTGTCCCGGCATGCGGCCTGCAACCGGGTGGATGGCGAACTTCACGGTGACACCGCGATCGATCAGCAACTGCGTGAGCTCCCACACCTTGTGCTGCGCCTGTGCGACCGCCATGCCGTAGCCCGGCACGATGATCACCTTGCTCGCGAAGGCCATCATCACGCCGACGTCCGTGGCCTCGATCGGCTTCATGCTGCCCTTGACCTCGCCGGCCGCCGCGCCGCCCGTGTCGCCGAAGCCCGAGAAGAGCACATTGCCGAGCGAGCGGTTCATCGCCTTCGCCATCAGCTGGGTGAGCAGCGTGCCGGCGGAGCCGACCACGGTGCCGGCGATGATCATCGCGGCGTTGCCGAGCACGAAGCCTTCGAACGCGACCGCAAGGCCGGTGAGCGCGTTGTAGAGCGAGATCACCACAGGCATGTCGGCGCCGCCGATCGGCAGGGTCATTGTGAGGCCGAGCACGAGCGCGACCACGAAGAAGCCGGTGATGATCGCAGGGGAGGTGTTGAGGTGCAGTGCCACCATGCCGCCCAGTACCAGCGCGCCGATGAGCAGCGCGAGGTTGAACATCTGCTGACCACCGAAACGGAATGAGCGCTTGATGAGCCCCTGGAGCTTGCCGAAAGCGATCGCGCTGCCGCTGAATGACACTGCGCCGATGAGCCCGCCGACCACCGCGAGTATCATCGTCACGAGGTCGTGCTCACCGCCCTTGTACAGCTCGACCGCGGCGATCGCCGCCGCCGCACCGCCGCCCATGCCGTTGTAGAGCGCGATCATCTGCGGCATGTCGGTCATCGCGACGCGCTTGCCGCTCCACCATGCGATCAGCGAACCCACGACGATTGCGGCAATGATCAGCGGGTAGTTCGTCATCCCCGGATAGAGGAAGGTGACGAGGACCGCGAGCAGCATGCCGGCGCCGGCCCACAGGATGCCGCTGCGCGCGGTCACCGGCGAACTCATGCGCTTCAGACCCATGATGAAGAGAAACGCCGTGAGGAGATAGCTTCCCTGGATCAGCGCATCGGCGGAGAAGAAGTCCGGCATTTCAGTGTGCTCCCCTGGAGCCGCCGCCCTTCTTCGCCCCGCTCGACTTGAACATCTCGAGCATGCGTTCGGTCACGACATAACCGCCAACCGCGTTGCCCGCCGCGAGCAGCACGCCGATGAAGCCGATGGTCTTCTCGAGCGGTGTAACCGCCTCGCCAAGTGCCACCATGGCGCCGACCAGCACGATGCCATGCACGAAATTGGAACCCGACATCAGCGGCGTGTGCAGGATGACGGGCACGCGGGCAATGACTTCGTAGCCCGTGAAGGCCGCCAGCAGGAAAATGTAAAGCGCCACTATTCCCGTCATCGCCGTCAGCCCTCAATGCTCTTGCGCGTCTGTTCATGTTTCACGGTCCCGTCATGGGTCAGGCAGGACTGCGCGAAGACCTCATCGTCCCAGTCAATGTTCAGCTCGCCGCCCTTGAGGGCGGGCGAAAGGAAGTTGTAGAGGTTGCGCGCGTACATCTCGCTCGCGTTGTAGGCGAGCTGCGAGGCGAGATTCACCGGGCCGATCACCTTGACGGCCTGGTGCACGACTGTTTCACCCGCACGGGTGAGCTCGCAGTTGCCACCCTGTTCGGCAGCGATATCGACGACCACCGAGCCGGCGCGCATGCGCTCGACAGCGGCGCGCGAGACGATCTTCGGCGCGGGGCGGCCCGGAACCGAGGCCGTAGTGATCACGGCGTCGGCCGCCGCGATGCGCGCATCGAGCACTTCCTGCTGCTTCGCCTTCTCCGCGGCCGTCAGCTCGCGTGCATAACCGCCGCTGCCTTCCGCGGTGACGCCCACGTCGACAAACTTCGCACCGAGCGATTTCACCTGTTCCTTCGTTACGCTTCTCACGTCATAAGCTTCGACGACCGCGCCGAGGCGTCGCGCCGTCGCGATCGCCTGCAGGCCCGCGACGCCCGCGCCGATCACCAGAACCTGCGAGGGCCGGATCGTGCCCGCGGCGGTCGTGAGCATGGGCATGAACTTCTGCAGATTGTCCGCCGCGATCAGCACCGCCTTGTAGCCGGCGATCGCCGCCTGCGAGGAAAGGGCATCCATCGACTGGGCGCGTGAGATGCGCGGCACGAACTCCATGGCGAAGTGGGTGATGCGCCCGTCGCGTAGCGCCTTCACCTCCGCGTGTTTCGCGTGTGCCTGTGCATAACCGACTACGACGGCGCCGGGCTTCAACGCGCCGATCTGCGCCAGCGTGAGTGGCTGGACGGTCAGCAGGATGTCGGCCGCGTCGAGCACGGCGCCCGACGTGTCGGCCCACTCGACCTGCTTGTAGAGCGCGTCGGGAAACTGGGCGGGCGCGCCGGCGCCCCGCTCGATCAGGACTCGTGCTCCGAGTGCCGTAAACTTGCCCGCCACCTCGGGAACGAGGCCCACACGCGTTTCCTGGGGGGTACTCTCGCGCAGCACCCCGATCGTCACCGGCATATCCCGAAGCTCCCCTCTGGCGGGCACGACGTGGGTTATCAACCACGCGATGCGAAATGTCTCGCAAAATTAACGCTTTGCGGCGTTGAATTGTCGCACAAACCTGCCTAATCTAACAGCGCAATGGAAGGCATCGATCTCGACAGCGCGGATCGGGGGTCTCCTCGCGACCTGCGCATCCTCGCGAGCACTTGTGGCAGCTCGCTCTCCCAGCTCGTGCTCCGCACGGATGTGGCAGGCATGCCGCTCGAGTGGATCGACTACAAGGAAGCAGCGCGGCTCTATCACCAGGAGCAGGTGGCCTATACCTGCGGGCGCCCCATCTTCAGCCTGTGCGGAGGGACGAACGCGCGCACCGGCTGTCGCACCGTACTCGAGGTGAATTCGATCGTCGCGACAGTCGGGCACACGGGTAACCCCGGCAACACACGTCACGATTACGTACCACCGCTCAACAACCAGACGCTGTTTCGTCGCGACGCGTTCCTCTGCATGTACTGCGCACAGCGCTTTGCGGCGCGTGAGCTGTCGCGTGATCACATCCGGCCCTTCAGCCAGGGCGGCCACGATGTGTGGACCAACGTGGTCACGGCTTGCCGCCGTTGCAACAACCTCAAGGCGTCGCGCACGCCGGAGCAGGCGCGCATGCAGCTGGTTGCGGTGCCCTTCACGCCCACCTACGCCGAGTACATCTTCCTCAAGGGGCGCCGCGTGCTCGCCGATCAGATGGAGTACCTGCTCGCGCATTTTCCGCGCCATTCACCGCTGCACGAACGGATCAGGGGGCTGCGCGCGTAGCGCTGCGGGCTGCGCGCTGCGGGCCAGAAGCGTTGGCTGACAACCGGTCGACGTAGCCGACCGACGCGTCTGGCCCTAAGCTCGGAGCCCCTATCCCGGAGCCCGTGAATGCTTTTCCTCGTCGATGCGTCCGTCTATGTCTTTCGCGCCTACTACTCGATGCCACCCGACATGGCGGACGGCGATGGCAATCCAACGCATGCAACCTTCGGCTTCGCGCGCTTCCTCGGGGATCTGATCGAACGGGCAAGGCCCGGGTATCTGGCCGTCGCGTTCGATGAAAGCCTCACCTCGTCATTCCGCAACCAGCTCTATCCGGCGTACAAGGCAAATCGCGACCCTGCGCCGCCCGATCTCCTGTGGCAGTTTGCGCGTTGCCGGGAGTTTTGCGAGCTCGCCGGCGTGCGTCATCTTTCGAGCCGGGAATTCGAAGCCGACGACATCATCGGCGCGCTCGCTGCACGCGGCCGTGCGGCGGGGTTGCCGGTCACGCTGGTCACGCGCGACAAGGACATGGCGCAGCTCGTGCGCGCTGGCGATGTCTACTGGGACTATGCGGCGAACGAGCGCTATCACCATGACGAGATCGAAGAGCGTTTCGGTTGCGTTCCCGAGCGCTTCGTCGACTATCTCGCGCTCACCGGCGACAGTGTCGACAACATTCCGGGTGTCCCCGGCGTGGGGCCGAAGACCGCGGCGGCGCTCATGCGGGAATTCCCGTCACTCGACGCGCTGTACGCCGACCTCGAGCGTGTGCGGAGGCTGCCGATTCGCGGTGCAGCGAAGTTGCCGGAGAAACTGCTGCAACATCGCGATGCCGCGTATCTTGCGCGGCAGTTGACGGCGATTGCCTGCGACATGCCGCTCGATATCGATCACGCAGCGCTGCGTCCGCGTGCTCCGGACATGGCGAACCTCACCGCTTTCTTCGACCGGCTCGGCTTCGGCCCGATGCTGCGCCGGCAGGCAGAGCGGCTGGCGGCTCTGTCGGATGCGCACAACGGCCCGGGGGTTGCTACGCTATCGGGGGAATGATCGAGGGGTGTTGCCGTGAGTGACAAGAGTATCCGCTCCATTCTGACCGAGGAACGTCTGTTCGAGCCACCGGCTGATTTCGCCGCGCGCGCCAGGGTCCAGTCTGCAGATCTTGAGGAACTGCGCGCGCGCGCCGCTGCCGACCCGGTGGCCTTCTGGGCCGATCAGGCGCGCAGCGAACTGGTCTGGGATCGACCGTTCACCCGGACGCTGGATTCTTCGCAGGCGCCGCACTACCGGTGGTTCACCGACGGACAGCTCAACGTGTCGGTCAACTGTCTCGATCGTCATCTCGAGGCTCGCGGCCACAAGACCGCTTTGATCTTCGAGGGTGAACCCGGCGACACGCGCCGGCTTTCCTGGCGCGAACTGCACGCCGAGGTCTGCCGGCTCGCCAATGCGCTGAAGAAGCTGGGTGTCGGCCTCGGCGATCGCGTCGTGATCTACATGCCGCTCATTCCGGAATCGATCATCGCGATGCACGCTTGCGCACGCATCGGCGCGATCCATTCAGTGGTGTTCGGCGGCTTCTCCTCCGTGGCTCTCAAGGACCGCATCGAGGACGCGGGTGCAAAGCTCGTGATCACCGCAGACGGCGGGCATCGGGGTGGGCACGTCATCGCACTCAAGGAGGCGACCGACAAAGCACTCGCTGCAGGGTGCCGCTCGATCGAGCGCGTGATCGTGTGCCGGCGCGTCGGTCAACCGGTGACCATGCGTGCAGGGCGTGACCTCTGGTGGCACGACCTCGTCGACGGCGAGGCTCCGACGTGTGAGCCCGTGCCGGTCGATGCGGAACACCCGCTCTTCCTGCTCTACACATCCGGTTCGACGGGCAAGCCGAAGGGCATCCAGCACTCGAGCGCGGGGTTTCTGCTGGGGGCGAAAGTCACGGCGCAATGGGTGTTCGATCTGCGTGAGGACGATGTGTTCTGGTGTACCGCCGACGTCGGCTGGGTCA
>WBZP01005312.1_pt1 | contig 13143 bp, 14 predicted proteins | sample 5204301 | NCBI WGS metagenome assembly WBZP01 (sample SAMN12412401, study PRJNA552823) | activated sludge metagenome | isolation source: activated sludge from nitrification reactor of wastewater treatment plant... | place: USA: Pennsylvania | collected 2017
CACCGGGGGAACGACGACCGAGAGGGCTCCGGCCCGGCCGGCCGCGTCGTAGACGTTGGGTCCGATTCGCGTCACCGTGCGTGGGGTGGCGGTCAGGATCAGGGCGCCGGTCCGTTGGCCAGGGGCCGCCACCTGGCCACCCATGAGCGACAGCGGCACCACCATCGACGCTCCCGCATCCTGGTTGCCGGCGCGGACCATCGACAGCACGGGGGCACCGGCCGGGCCGCTGAACCACACCTGCTGCCTGCGCTCGACCGCCCCCCACCGGTACGGCGCCTCGATCGCCGCCACCCGGTACCCGGCGAGGTCGCCCGCGTAGATCACGTCGACGTCGTCCGGGTTGCCGACCTGCCAGTGCTCCCCCGTCTCGTCCCACCGCTCGCCGGCCACCAGCTCGCGAAACTGCTTCAGCCACAAGGCATCCGACGCCAGCGAACCGCGGGTGCCGAGCGCGGCCAACGGGCTGCGGGTGCCGAGCTCCGCCAGGGGGCTGGGCGGGGTCGAGCCCGCCGCGGTCACCGGTTCCCTTCGCGGGGAGGGGAGCAGTGCGTTCTGCACCCCGATCGTCAGCGCCCCCACGGAGGCCAGGGCGGCGAACACCCCACCGGCGCGGCGGATCCGGCGCCGCCGGACGGCCCGGCGCAACCCCCGTTGCACCTGGGACCACGGCGGCGCGGGGCGGGTCGCGACGTCCAGGTGGTCGACGATCCCGTCGAGCCGCTCGCCCAGGCGGCGGCCCAGTTCCTCGGTCTGCATGGTCATCTCGTCACTCCGGGAGCTCGCAGGGAGGGTTCATCGGTGAGGGCGATCCGCAGTTGCTGCAGCGCCCGGGAGGACTGGCTCTTCACGGTGCCGACCGACACGCCCAGCAGGCGGGCGGTCTCGGCCTCGGAGAGGTCCTCGACGTACCGCAGCACGACGACAGCGCGCATCCGTGGTGGCAGGGTGGCGAGCAGGCGCCACACCTCGTCGCGGGCGGCGACCGACTCGGCCGTGGCGTCGGTCCACGCGCCGGCGCCGTCCGCGCGGTCGGGGCGCGCGCCGTCCGGTGCGTCGATCGCCACCTCGCGCACTCGACGACGCCGCCAGCGCGAGACGCTGAGGTTCACCATCGCGGCCTTGACGTAGCGCTCCGGGGAATCGGCGCGGATCTTCCCCCAGCGCGGCCAGCACTTCTCCAGCGCCGCCTGCACCAGGTCCTCGGCGTGCCCGACGTCCCCGGTCAGGAGCACCCCGAAGCGCACCAGCGCGCCCCACCGGGTCTCGACCAGGCGGCGGACGTCCGCCTCGCGCTCGGTTCTGCTCACGCCTCTACCAGACGCCACCCGACCCCTCGAAGGTTGCGACGATCCCCACGAGATCGGGGTTCGCCCGCGAATCCCGCGGGCAGATCCCGATTGCGATCAGATCATGGTCGGGACGTCGAGCGCCGCGGCCATCGACGAAGGCGACGGCTTCGGACGGCGCGGCTCGCGCACCCCGGCGGTGCCGCCCCAGTCGTCCACCCGTCGTCCCAGCCCCACCCCGCGTCCGGGCCGTCCCAGCCGAGATCGTCGCCGGGCCGGGGCCGTTCACCCGGCCCGTAGTACCGCAGCTCGCGGGCGACCCTGCTCCGGCGCGGCCGCAGGGCACCTACCGGCACCAGATCGCCCCCGGCCCGGGCGGTGACCAGCCGGATGCCTCCGCTGCCCACCAGCACCCACGCTCGCCGGACCTGCTCGTCGATGCGGTCGACCGCCTCGGCCGGTGTCGCGGCGCGGATCCGCGCGACGACCTCGAGGCCGACGTCGTCCAGCAGGCTGAACTGGTGCCCCGACCGCCGGGTACCGCGCCAGGCCCGGGCGAGCACGTTGACCTCACGCCGCCCCGGCACCACCGGGAACACCTCGTAGGTCAGGGTGACGACGAACCGTTTCATCATGGCGACCCCCTACGGCCTCGCTTCCAGGGTGCCATCGCGCTCCTGCATCCGCCACGGGCGACGGTGATCCCCACGAGATCGGGGTTCGCCCGCGAATCCCGCGGGCACATCCCGATCCCGTTGAGATCACGACAGCTCAGCGGCGCAGCACGGGGCGGAGCACGGTCCGGGTCTCCAGCCCGGTGATCCCCGGCAGCGCGCGGATCACCTGCAGCGCCTCGTACAGCTCCGCCTGGGTGCGCGCCCGGAGCCGGATCTCGTAGTCGATCGTGCCCGCGAGCTCGAGCACCTCGCTGACCACCGGGATCGCCGCCAGACCCTCCTCGATCACCACCGCGTCGGCGTCCACGGTGGTCGTCGCGTGGACGACCGCCTGCAGCGCCGGCCCCTCCAGCACCGGGTCGAGCTGGGTCGTGTAGCCGCGGATCACCCCGGCCGCCTCCATCCGGCGCATCCGCTGGGTGACCGCGTTCGCCGACAGGCCGACCTGGGTACCGATCTCGCGGTACGAGGCACGGGCGTTCTTCACGAGCAGGCGGAGGATTCGCCCGTCGGTGGCGTCGAGACGGGGGTTGCTCATCGTTGGTGCGGTCACGTTTGCATCCTCCCAGGTCACGCGGCTGACATGGATGTCATGACCACGACACAGCTGTTCGAGAAGGCCGGGACGGTGACCCCCGGCACCACCACCAAGCGCGGCCGGTTCGCCATCGCCGGACTGCTCGTGGTCACCGCGGCCTGGGGCTCCACCTTCACCATCCTCAAGGACGTCACCACCCGGATCCCGGCGGCCGACTACCTGACCTGGCGCTTCGCCCTGGCCACCGCGGTGCTCGCCGCGCTGCGTCCGCGTGGCGTCGTCGCGATGCCCACCGCGCTGCGTCGCAAGGCCCTGCTGCTCGGCCTGGTCTTCGGGGTCGCGAACCTGCTGCTCACCGTCGGCCTGACCAGTACATCGGCGTCGGTCAGCGGGTTCCTCACCGCGACCTACGTCATCTTCACCCCGCTGCTCACCGCGGCCCTGTTCCGTGAGCACCTGCGCCGGCAGGTCTGGACGGCGACCGCCGTCGCCGCGGTGGGCCTCGCCGTGCTCTCCACGCACGGAGGCGGCGGCACCGGCTCGACGACCGGGGCGGCTCTCACCCTGGCGGGTGCCGCGCTGTTCGCCGTCCACATCGTCGGTCTCGGCGCCTGGTCGCACCCGCGTTACGCGGTCGAGATGGCGGTCTACCAGGCGGGGATGACCGCGCTGGTGTCCGCGGTGGCCGCCATTCCCGGCGGCATCGAGGTGCCCCGCACGTCCGCCGACCGGTTCGGCCTGATCTACATGGCCGTCGTGGTCGGCGCGCTGACCATGCTCGTGCAGACCTGGGCGCAGTCCCGGATCCACCCCGCCCGGGCCGCGATCGTGATGACCTTCGAGCCGGTCTGGGCGGCCGGGTTCGCGATCTGTCTCGGCGGCGAGCAGCTCACCGGGCAGATGCTCGCCGGCGGGGTGCTCGTGCTGGGTGCGATGTACCTCGTCGAACGGCACTGAACGTCAGCGCCGCGGCGCGTCCACCGATCCGCCGGCGTCAGTCGGGGCCGAGCGCGTGCCGGCGGACCCAGGCGTGCATGGCGATCGCCGCCGCGGCGGAGGCGTTGATCGAGCGGGTCGAACCGAACTGGGCGATCGACAGGGTCACCGCGCAGGCCCGGCGCGCGGCGTCCGAGAGACCGGGGCCCTCCTGGCCGAAGACGAGCACGCACTCGCGGGGCAGCTCCGCGGTCTCCAACGGGACGGCGCCCGGCAGGTTGTCGATGCCGAGCACCGGCAGCGGTCCCCCCGTCGACGACCCGGACGCCGCCCACGCGAGGAGGCTCTCGGCGTCCGGGTGGTGGTCGACGTGCAGGTAGGCGTCGGTGACCATCGCGCCGCGGCGGTTCCACCGGCGCCGGCCGACGATCCGCACGGACGCCGCGTTGAAGGCGTTCGCGGTGCGCACCACCGACCCGATGTTGAGGTCGTGCTGCCAGTTCTCGATCGCCACGTGGAACGGGTGGCGGCGGGAGTCGAGGTCGGCGCGGATCGCCTCGACCGTCCAGTACCGGTATTGGTCGACGACGTTGCGCCGGTCGCCGTCGCGCAGCAGTTCCGGGTCGAACCGGACGTCGTCCGGCCAGTCACCGGGCCACGGCCCCACGCCGACCGCCGGGGAGTCAGTGCCGGAATCAGCACCGGACTCAGCACCGGAGGCGGTGTCGGGGCCGGACCTGGCGGTCACACAGCGCGGTGACGGGGTCGGGCCGTAGGGTGACGGAGTGCTCATGTCCACCCTCCTCACGCAATCCGTCGTGGCCCTGGGGCCCTCGTGGCTCAACCCTGACACGCTGCTCAACTCGCTGGGGCCCTGGGCCCTGTGGGGCGCGGCGGCGATCGTCTTCGCCGAGTGCGGGTTGCTGATCGGATTCTTCCTGCCCGGTGACTCGCTGCTGTTCACCGTGGGCATGCTGGTCACCACCGGGGTCATCCACCACCCGCTCTGGCTCGCCTGCCTGGTGCTCACCGCGTGCGCCTTCCTCGGCAACGTCGTCGGTTACCAGATCGGCTGGGTCAGCGGGCCGGCGATCTTCAACAAGCCCGACTCGAAGATCTTCCGCCAGGAGTACGTGGACAAGACCCACGAGTTCTTCGAGCGCTACGGCGCCAAGGCCATCGTGCTGGCCCGGTTCGTTCCGATCGTGCGCACCTTCATCACGGTGATGGCCGGCGTCGGCCGGATGGACCGCCGCCACTACTTCACCTACAGCGGCATCGGCGCCCTGCTCTGGGCCACCGGGGTGACCCTGCTCGGCGCCGCGCTCGGCTCGGTGCCGTTCGTGCGCCACAACATCGAGGTGATCCTGCTGCTGATCGTGGCGGTGTCGGTGGTGCCGATCGCGATCGAGTTCCTGCGCGAGCGGGCCAAGGCGAAGCGCCCCGCGTCGAGCCACTGACGGGCGGGGGCATGAGCGCCCACGAACCCGAACCCGCCTGGGTGCAGTACGCCCTGTGGTGGCAGGTCTTCCCGCTCGGCTTCCTCGGCGGCCCGCCGGACGCCCTCCCGGACGGCGCCGAGCCGACCCATCGGCTGCCCGCGCTGCTGCCCTGGCTCGACTACCTGATCGAACTGGGCGCCAACGGGCTGCTGCTCGGCCCGCTCTTCGCCTCGCAGACGCACGGCTACGACACGGTCGACCACTTCCGGGTCGACCCCCGGCTCGGTGACGAGGCCGACGTGGTCGAGCTGCTCACCCAGGCGCACGCGCGCGGCGTCCGGGTGCTGTTCGACGGGGTGTTCAACCACGTCGGCGACCGGCACCCGCTCTTCGTCCAGGCGGTCGAGGACGGCCGGGGGGCGCCGTCCGGGCGCTGGTTCCACCTGTACTGGCCGGACGACGCGACCGCCCCGCCCGAGTACGAGCACTTCGAGGGGCACCGGTCGCTGGTCACCCTCAACCACGCCGCCGACGAGGTGGTCGACCTGGTCGCCGAGGTGATGACGTACTGGCTCGACCGCGGGGTCGACGGCTGGCGCCTGGACGCCGCGTACGCCGTGCCGCCCGAGTTCTGGGCCCGGGTCGTGCCGCGGGTGCGTGAGCGGCACCCCGAGGCGTACCTGGTCGGCGAGATGATCCACGGCGACTACGCCGGCTACGTGCGCACCTCGGGGCTCGACGCGGTCACCCAGTACGAGCTGTGGTGGGCGATCTGGCACTCGCTGAACGACCGCAACTTCTTCGAGCTGGTGCACGCGCTGACCCGCCACCAGGGCTTCGTCGAGCAGTTCGTGCCGCTCACCTTCGTCGGCAACCACGACGTCACCCGCATCGCCAGCCGCCTCGAGGACCCCCGCCTCCTCGACCACGCCCTGGTCGTGCTGCTCACCGTCGCCGGTACGCCCTGCCTGTACGCCGGCGACGAGCGGGCCTTCCGCGGCGTCAAGGAGGACCGCGCGGGCGGCGACGACGCGGTGCGCCCCGCCTTCCCGGCCGACCCCGCGCAGCTGGCGTTCGGGGCGGCGGTGCTCGACCGGCACCGCGAGCTGATCGCCCTGCGCCGGCGGCACCCGTGGCTGCACCGGGCGGTCACCACGGTCACCTCGGTGACGAACGAGCAGCTCGTCTACACGAGCGCCGCGGGTGAGCACCGGCTCGTCGTCGCGCTGAACATCGCGGACGACGCCGCGCACCTCGACCTGCCGGCGTCCGGGTCGACCGAGCAGACAGGACTGACCGTGCTGGCCGGCGACGGCGAGCCGGACGGCGACACCGGGCTGCGGGTGCCCGGCACCGGATGGGTCGTGCTGGGCGAGGCCTGAGGGCGGGGCGTCACAGCCCCAGGTCGGCCAGCCCGTAGGCGTAGGCGTAGGTGAGGCCGGCCGCCTCGACCGCCTCGCGCGCGCCGGTGTCCCGGTCGACGATCACCGCGACGCCGACCACCTCGGCGCCGACCTCGCGCAGCGCCTCCACGGCGCTGAGCACCGACCCGCCGGTGGTCGAGGTGTCCTCGACGGCGAGCACGCGGCGTCCGGCGACGTCGGGGCCTTCGATCCGGCGCTGCAGGCCGTGCGCCTTGCCCTGCTTGCGCACCACGAACGCGTCGAGGTCGCGACCGGCGCCGGCGGCGGCGTGCAGCATCGCGGCGGCGACCGGGTCGGCGCCCATGGTCAGGCCCCCGACGGCGTCGTAGTCGAAGCCGGCCGCGACGTCGAGCATCACCCGGCCCACCAGCGGGGCCGCTGCGTGGTGCAGGGTGACCCGGCGCAGGTCGACGTAGTAGTCGGCCTCACGGCCACTGGCGAGGGTCACCCGCCCGTGGACGACGGCGAGTTTCCTGATCAGTTCGAGCAACGCGGCGCGGTCGGTCACGGGGAGGCAGCCTACGCGCCGTCCAGTTGGTGCACCCGCCCGTCGGCGGCGTGGCCCACGCGTGGCGCGGCGACGAACTCCTCCAGACCCGACGGCGGGAACGGGGTGGTGAACAGGTAGCCCTGGGCGAGCGGGCAGCCGATCTCCTCGAGCACGTCCCGGACGGCGGGCGTGCTCACCCCCTCGGCGACCACCTCGAGCCCGAGGTGGCGCCCGAGGTCCACCAGCGACTGGACGATCGCCCGGTCCCGGTCGCTCTGGGCGATCCGCTCCACGAACAGCTTGTCGATCTTCAGCTGGTCCACCGGCAGCCGGCTCAGGTAGGTCAGCGAGGAGTACCCGGTGCCGAAGTCGTCGACCGAGAGATGGACGCCGAGGCCGCGCAACCGTTCCAGCGTGAGCGTGACCCGCTGCGGGTCGGCGATCACGCTGCGCTCGGTGAGTTCGAGGCTGAGCAGGTGCGCGGGCACGCCGTGACGCTCGAGGGCGTCGTGGACGGCGACCGGCAGGTCGAGATCGGCCAGCCACCGCGGCGCCAGGTTGACCGCGACGCGCACGGTCGTGCCGCCGTCCAGCCAGGCCCGGCACTGGGCGAGCGCGCGGTCGAGGATGCCGGCCGAGAGGGCGGGCACCAGGCCGGCCTGCTCCGCGGCGGCGAAGAACGTCTCCGGTTCGACCCGGCCGAGTTCGGCGTGGTTCCACCGGGCGAGCACCTCGACCGAGTGCAGCTCCTCGGTGGCCAGGTGCAGCAGCGGGTGCACCACGATGTCGATCTCGCCCCGGCTGATGGCGTCGCGCAGGTCGCCGCCGAGGGTCAGGCTCAGCGTGTCGAGCTCGAGCAGGTCGGGGGTGAACAGCCGCGCGCCGCCGGCCCCGGACTTCGCGGCGTACATGGCCACGTCGGCGGCGCGCATCAGGTCGGAGGCGTCGGTCCCGTGCTCGGGCGCCACGGCCACCCCGAGCGAGCCGCCGAGGCGCAGCCGGGCGTCACCGACGGGCACCGGGTCGTCGAAGGAGGCCAGCACCCGGGCGGCGAGCACCTGCGCGTCGCGCCGGTCGCGCACTCCCGGCACGATCACCGCGAACTCGTCCCCGCCGAGCCGGGCCACGCTACCGATGCCGGAGACGGCCGCCGCCAACCGGCCGCCCAGCACGCGCAGCACCTCGTCGCCGGCCGAGTGGCCGAGGGTGTCGTTGATGGCCTTGAACCCGTCGAAGTCGAGCAGCATCACCGCGAACGAGCCGTCGTGGTCGCCGAGCGCCTCGCACTCGCCCTCGAGCAGGCGGCGGAAGGCGGTCCGGTTCGGCAGCCCGGTCAGCTCGTCGTAGTGCGCCTCGACGTTGAGTCGTTCGATCAGGCGGGCGTGGCTGAGCGCGACCCGGGCGTGGTTGGCCACGGTGACCAGCAGCCGCAGATCGCCGTCCGAGAAGCCCCGCTGCTCCCCGCGCCGGTCGGCGACCAGGATGTGGCCGTCGAGCGCGAGGTCGCGGCCGGCGGGGCGTCCCCCGGTGCCGAGCGGGGCGACCACGGCCTCCCGGACGCCGCGCAGGTGCAGCAACGCGCGGTGCGCGGCGGTCGTCAGCCGCAGGTGCGCCGGGCCGGACGACGTCAGGCCGGCGGCGAGGGAGCCGCCCGCGACCGGGCCGGCCATCGCCTGGCCGACGCGCGCCGTCCAGGCGACGGGCGGGGTGTCGGGGCCGCCCTCGACCACGATCTCGGCGTAGCCGACCTGCAGGAGTCCGAGCGACTGTTCGAGCACCATGCGGACGACCTCGACCGGGGTCGGGGTCGCGGCGAGCGCGTCGGAGAAGAGGTAGAGCCGTTCCAGCGCCCGCCGGCGGCGGCCCAGGGCCTCGAAGGCCCGCAGCCCGATCAGGGCCCCACAGCTCACCGCCGCGAACGGCAACGCCCCTTCGGCGTACTCGAAGCCGAGGGTGACGGCGGCGGCGGTGGCGGCGATCAGGGCGGCCATCACGCCGGCGACGACCAGTTCGGCCAGCACCGGCCGACCCCGTCGCGCGCCCGGGCGGGAGAGCACGATCCGGGCCAGCCGGACGAGCACGGCGCCGACGGCGACCACGCCGGTGACCACGAGTCCGGTGACCAGCCTCGCGGTGTCGGCGGGCGGCGTCCCGCGCAGGATCAGCCCGGTCACCTGCACGGCGAGGGCGACCTGGCCGAGCTGGATGCCGACCGCCCAGGCGTCGGGCAGCGGCCCGGCACCCCGGTGCAGCACCCGGGCGGCGGTGAACCCGACCAGGGCCCCGGCCAGCAGCTGGCGCGGTTCGGTGAGCAGCAGCCCGAAGGTGAGCGGGAGGGCGCCGAACGAGAGGCCGTAGACGCGCGAGCCCCGGCGGACGGGGGTCGCCGACCACTCGGTGACGCCGAACAGCACCGCCAGCACCCACCACGGCATCGGCAGCAGCAGCGCGTCGATCGGGGCGTCCCGTGCGGTCACGGCGGTGAGCACGAGCGCCGCGCAGAGGAGCAGCCCGAGCAGGGCCTGCAGGCCCAGGCGGGCTCGACGCGTCACGGGTGAGTCATCGGCACCGCATCCCGGGGGTATAGCGCGGGGGCGCCACGTCGCCCGGTCAGCGGCGGGCGGCGACCCGACGCTGCAGGCTCAGCGGCGCGTGCCGGGCCAGCGTGACGACGGCCCGGTAGCGGCGGCTCGGCACGCTGATCGCCCGTCCCTTCGCGACGTCGTCCAGGCAGTCGGCGACCAGCCGGTCGGCGGCGAGCCAGGCCCAGTCGGGGGCGATCTGGCGCTTGACGCCCATCCGCTGGTGGAACTCGGTGCGCACGTATCCGGGGCACAGGGCGGTGGCGGTGACCCCGGTGCCGGTCAGTTCGTGGGAGAGCGAGGCGGTGAAGGTGGTGGCCCAGGCCTTGGCGGCGCTGTAGGTGCCGCCCTGCAGGAACGAGGCGACCGAGCTGACGGTGACGATCGAGCCGCGGCCGCGGGCGACCATGCCGGGCACGGCCGCGTGGGTGAGTACGAGGACGGCGCGCACCAGCACGTCGAGCATCGCCTCCTCGGCGGCCAGGTCGCCGCCGATGAAGTGCTGCTTGAGCCCGAACCCGGCGTTGTTGACCAGCACGTCGACCGGACGGCGCGTGCCCCGCTCACCCGGCCCGGTCTCGCGCAGCCGGGCCGCCACCCGGTCGAGCGCGGCACGGTCGGTGAGGTCGGCGGGCATCACCTCGACCTGTGCGCCGGCGCGCCTCAGCTCGTCGGCCACGGTGGCCAGACGCACCTCGTCCCGGGCGACGAGGACCAGGTCGTGGTCGCGGGCGGCGAGCTCACGAGCGAAGGCCAGCCCGATACCGGCAGTGGCGCCGGTCACGAGGGCCACGGGGCGGGGGGTGACGGCGCCACTCATGGGTCGAGTGTCCCAGCGGTAGCCTCGCGGCGTGCGCCTGGCGACCTGGAACGTGAACTCGATCCGCAGCCGTGTCGACCGGGTGGTGGCCTGGTTGGAGCGCAGCGACGTCGACGTGCTGGCGATGCAGGAGACCAAGTGCCGCGATGAGCAGTTCCCGGCGTTGCCGTTCGAGGCGGCCGGGTACGAGGTCGCCTACCACGGGTTCAACCAGTGGAACGGGGTGGCGGTCGCGTCCCGGGTGGGGCTGGACGACGTCCGGCTGGGTTTCGAGGGGATGCCCACCTGGGGTGAGCCAGCCGCGGCGGAGGCCCGAGCGCTCGGTGCGGTGTGCGGGCGGGTGCGGGTGTGGAGCCTGTACGTGCCGAACGGGCGGACGCTCGACGACCCGCACCTGGCGTACAAGCTCGACTGGCTGGGCCAGCTGGCGCAGGCGGGGCGCGGCTGGCTGGCGCAGGACCCGGCGGCGCAGATCGCGCTGGTCGGCGACTGGAACGTGGCCCCGTTCGACGAGGACGTCTGGGACATGGCGAAGTTCGCGCACAGCACCCATGTCTCCCCCGCCGAGCGGGCAGCGTTCACGGGGGTGGTCGAGGCCGGGTTCGCCGACGTCGTCCGGCCGCACGCCCCCGGCCCGGGGGTCTACACCTACTGGGACTACACCCAGCTGCGCTTCCCCCGCCGCGAGGGGATGCGGATCGACTTCGTGCTCGCCTCCCCGGCGCTGGCGGCGCGGGTGATCGGGGCGCTGATCGACCGCGAGGAGCGCAAGGGCAAGGGCGCCAGTGACCACGCGCCGGTGGTGGTGGAGCTGGCCTGACGCGCCTGCCCGCGCGAGTGTCTCAGCCTGTGCCGCACGAACCGTTGCTGAGCAGGGCGGCCGCCGCGCGCCTGGACCAGCCCGAACCCGGTCCACGGATCGCGACCGCGCGGGCCGAGAAGGAGAGCCGACCGTCGCAGGACCGCCCGCACCTGCGCAGCCGGTGGGAAGTGTGGAAAGCACGGACACGCCCGGCCCGGCGAGCTCGACATCCACGTTGTACTGGGAGAAGGGCGCCCATGCCCGGTCCGGACCGATTGCCGCCACCGACACCACCGCGTCATACCTACCGGGTAGGCGGTCGTGGAGTCGACCTCGTTGCCGGCCGCCGCGATCAGGAGGATGCCGGCGGCCGCGAGACGCTCCAGCGCTCGTTCCTCGGTCCGGCTGCGTTGGGCCCGCTCAACGACATGTTGATCACTTGCGCCCCAGCGGTCATGCACTCGCCCACACACCCAAAATGCAGCAGCCCTGGGTGCGGGGCGGGTGCGGGGCAGGGTCCGGGGCAGGCGGATGTCACCCCGCCAGCGCGCCATCGCACAACCACAATCTGCTGTGGCACGTTGTCGCCGTTCGCGCTAGTGCCAACGCGGCTATCTTGCCGGCTCGCTCGCCGCAGATCGACGCTGAGTGCGGCTCAATGTTCCCGTGGGCCAACTCAAGGAGCGAATAGCCGATCGCGCGAGAGGGGGTGAAGAGCATGTGGTCAATCTTCCTGAAGTTCATCAGCTGGTGCTGGGGAGTGGTCTGGAAGTACGGCTACTCCGTTGTTTCCAAGGTCGTCAGTTGGGCATACAACAACTGGAAGACCGTGTATTACTGGATCATCGATGGAATCGCCTATGACACCATCTTCCGATGGATCCGCGAGAAGTTGGGCATCTAGCATTCTGGCCAACTAATCAAGCCGGGGGTCGGCGCGGCAGGTGCCGGCCCCCGGTCCCTATCGAAAGGGCGCCCCATGGTTGACCTCCTTGCGACCAACGCGTCGCGCGTCGAATATCGATTGACCGGCGCCGTCTTCAGGTACGAAGGAATCCGATCGACCCTTGGTCTCCTTCTTTTCGTCACAGCAATCGAGGTCGGGCGCCGGAGCATTACTCCCACCGCCTGGCGCACGTGGGTCGGGTGGGTCGAGGCGGTCGCGTTCGTCATGTTCGTTATCGAGATCACGGTCTTGAACCGTCGGATGCTCGAACACACGTTGGTCACTTTGTCACCCCAAGGGGTCTCCGTTCACACCGGTCGAATCATCATGTCCGACAGCGAAACTCGGCTTGATGCCATCCTCTCTACGGAGGTCAAGAGCGGCCCGCTGCTTCGCCTCATGGGTCTGCGCAAGGTGGAACTCATGGGGGTCGGCACTCTCCCGCCACTGCCGGTGTTGCCCGCACATGCCGCCGAGGCGCTCCAGGCACTCGTCGCATCCCACCGCACGGAGATGGCGGCCTTCGCTCGGTCCATCGACGGCGACGCCGGCCCCGACGACCGGGCCAGCTCATCATGAGCGCGACCGTTCGCAATTCGCCGCTCCTGGTCGTGGCCAGCCTACTCAGAGACGCCCGCGGTATCGCCGCCGTGGCCGCCGTCCTCCTAGGCGCTTCGTCGACCCTCGACCTGCTCCCCCGGGCGTGGGTCACGACACTCTTGGGGGCCCTCCTTCTGACGGGCCTCCTCCGGCCGGTTCTTGTCGTGGCGTTCCACTCCTTGGCCATCGGCGATGGGCACATAGAAGCCCGGCACGGGTTGGTGGTGCCAAGCGTCCACCGCGCCCAGATTTCGGACATCAGCGCTGTCGACGTGACTCGGCCTTGGCATTTACGCCTCTTCGGCCTGGCACATATGGAGTTGTCCGTGAGAGGGCTTCCCCGATCATTCGTTCTGGAAGGAGTGCGAAACGCACGGCTCGACGACCTCGAGGTGACCTTGGGGCGCTACATCTCGGAACCACCTGCGCCTACGGTGACGCCTGCCACACCAGGGTCATGTGACGTGTTCCGCGATCCTGCTCAGGGTGGCAGTTTCGATCTCGGGCGACGCGAGCGGATTGCCACCTATGGTGGTGACGCCCTGCTTGTCTGCGGAAGCTTCTCTGCCAGTTATGAGTTCCTTGATGACGTCGTCC
>WBZP01005313.1_pt1 | contig 13141 bp, 7 predicted proteins | sample 5204301 | NCBI WGS metagenome assembly WBZP01 (sample SAMN12412401, study PRJNA552823) | activated sludge metagenome | isolation source: activated sludge from nitrification reactor of wastewater treatment plant... | place: USA: Pennsylvania | collected 2017
CAACACACTCAAGAAAGTGCGATGCACCGATTGGGGATGCACCTGCGGAGAGACGGTACACGCGGAACAACTCCCTTCCGCCGTCGGTCAGCACGATCTCCGGCGGGCCGCCGCTTTCCAGGTAGGCCACGGCCCACGCCGGCGCGGGGCTGCTGGCCGGGTAGTAGTACAGCGCCTCGCCCGCGGCCGGGAAGACCAGGGCGTGGCTGCCCGGCAGCCATTTGACGGCGTCGTAGTTGGCGCTCAGGAAGGCCATTGTCGGATGGCGGTAGTGGGGCGAGGCGACGTAGACCGCTGGCCGCGCCTCCGGCGGCGAATCGGCCAGCGTGTGGTCGAGGTGGGCGGCAATGGCCGTCATGTCGCCGTCGTTGACGAAGATCAGCTCCTCATCGGCGGCCCAGACGCGGAAGTAGAGGTGCTGCGTCCACTGCCCCCCGGCCCACAGGACGAGCAGGGCGATGACCTGCACCGCCACGGTCAGGTTCGGCCGGCCGAAGCGCCGCTCCACGTCGCGCAGCAGGGTGATGAGGCCGATGGGCGGCAGGAAGAAGACGAACGGGATGAGGCCCAGGGCGCGCAAGTTGCTGGGCACGATCTCGTTGACGGCCAGCGCCGTGGGCAAAATCATGACCAGCGGGGCCAACAGCAGCAGTAGCACGGCCGCCCGCTGCCAGTCGTAGAACAGGCGGCGATAGCGGGCCATGAGGATAATCCAGCCCGCCAGCAGCAGCCCGCCGGTGACGAAGTCGAACAGCGGCCGGCCGGGCAGGTTGAAGCGCAGATACGGGTCGCCGGCCAGGAAGAACATGCCGAAGGAGCGCAGCAGGCTTTCGGTCAGCGACAGGCTCTCGGCTGCCCCTGTGCCCGGCGCGACCTGCCCGATGCGCACCCAGAAGGCGTCGGGGTTGGCGGCAAAGTAGGCCAGCAGCGGCAGGGCGGTCAGGAAGGCAACCAGGCCGACGAGCAGTAGTTGGCGGGCGCGCAGGGCGCGGGTGCGCGGGTCGAGCAGCAGCGGCAGCAGGGCGAAGGCCAGCAGCACCGGGAAAAGGCGCGCCGCCAGATAGGTGTAGGCCGTTAGCCCGATCAGCACCCCGGCCAGCCACAGCCACGGCCAGCGCCCGCCGCGCAGCCCGCGGAACAGCGCCGCCACAGCCAGGGCCATCAGCAGCGGCTGGCTGATAACGCGGAAGCCGAGGCGGCTGAAGAGCACGTGCCAGAAGCTGACCGCCAGCAGGGCCGCGGCCAGCAGCGCCAGCCGCCGGTCGGCCAGCATCTCGCGGCCGAGGCGGTAGGTGGCGGCCACGGTCAGCAGGCCGAAGAAGGCCGAGGTCAGGCGCAGGGCGAAGAGGGAGTTGCCCATTGCCGCGGCCATCCCTCCGGCGGCGTAGAGGAACAGCGGCTCGCGGCCGGTGAAGCTGGGGATGAAGACGGGCCGGTCGCCGCGCAGGCCGATGTCGCCGGCGTTCAGGCCATAGGCGGCCTCGTCATAGTGGACGCCGGGCGGCACTTCGGTCAGTTGCGGCAAGCGCAGGATGGCCGCCACCAGCAGGGCCAGAACCATGAAGGTCAGGGCGTAGTGGCGGCCGCCGGCGGGGCGGGTTGGGCGGGTCATGGGGGGATTGTAGCCGATTGGCGGAGAATAGGATTAAGAAGAAGAAACCACAGATTACGCAGATTTTACAGATTTAAGAAGGATGATCCGCAGATTGGGCAGATTTGGCAGATTTTCAGAAAGAAGAATCTCTTTTTTCTGAAATCTGCCTAATCTGCTAAATCTGCGGATCACTCCTCTTTTCTTTCCAGGCGATTGGTGTACGGCATCTCTGGGGTGCTTGACAGGGCGCGCAATCGCATCTACGCTGAGGGCAGTCGTGTAGGGCCAAGCCTGATACGAGTGGCGGGCCGGATGTGCCTGCGCTTACTCAGGAGGAGCATACGGATAAGATGTTCTCTTACAAGGCAGGACAAGCGAGTGTCATCGAGTGCGACGAGGGCTTCTCAGTGCAGGTTATAGGCCGGGCGGGCCTGTTGTACCGTGAAGGGGAACGCCAGTTACACGTTGGCTCAGAGCTATTGTTGGGGCCAACTGGCCAGGTGATCTACACCAAGTCCATTAAAGCATGGGAACCGCCGTTCCAGCAAGATGAGATAGATGTGTCCAAGAAGGAGCAGATTATTGACAACATCCGCCGTGCCTTTCGTTGGACTGGTTATGAGATAGAGGTGGATTAAAAGAAAAGCATTAGGCGAGCCGGTTCCAGTCCATAAAAGATATTCTCCCACCGGTAATGTGATTAATTTCACAAGCGTAGGTTTTGCGTAGTGAGCGCGTAGAACAGGCGTACAGCGGCAATAGACAAAGCGCCGTAGAATAGTCATTGAAGGGTAAACAATCTCTTCTTCTTCTCCTCCTTTTGACGAGAGTCAGGTTTCGGCGTTCCTGACTCTCACCAACGAAAAGGGGCCAGCAATTTAGCCGGCCCCTTTTGCTTTGGGGCGATATTGCGGGGGTCGTCCGGCGCTTCGGAAAGCGGCCGGGCGACGACGAGAGTCAGGTTTGGGCGTTGGTGGCCCTGCCCAACGAAAAGGGGCTGGAAATTGAGCCGGCCCCTTTTGCTTTTGTAGCGCGATTTGCCAAATCGCTCTACAGGCCGCGATTTGCCAAATCGCTCTACAGGCCGCGATTTGCCAAATCGCTCTACAACCTACTCCAGTCCGTTTGTGCCCGGCTGATGGCTCTCGGCCGCGTCGCCGTTGGCGGTGACAAACTCGTTGGCCGCTGCCGCGGGCAACTCCTCCCCCGCCTCCGCCAGCGCCTCCCGCGCCTCCGGGATGACCGCCACCGACACCACCGCGTCGGCGTCGCGCAAATCCATGACGCGCACGCCCGTGGACGCCCGCCCCTGGCGCGAAATGTGGCTGCCCGACATACGCAGGATGATGCCGCCGGACGAGATGAGCGTCACTTCGTCTTTGGGCGACACAACCCGCGCGGCGACGATGGCTCCGGTGCGCTCCGGCGACAGGGCCATGGCCTTGATCCCCTGCCCATAGCGCCCTTGGCGGCGATACTCCGTCAGCGACGTGCGCTTGCCGAACCCCTTCTGGGTGATGACCAGCAGGTCGGCGTCGTCGCTGGCCACGTCGGCCCCGGCCAGCGCGTCCCAGGGATCGAGGCGCATGGCGTTGACGCCCGCCGCCGCCCGGCCCATCGGCCGCACCTCTTCCTCGTTGAAGCGAATGCCCTTGCCCTGCTGGCTGATGAGGATGATGTCCTGCTCGCCGCGCGTCATCTTCACCCAGCCCAGGCTGTCGCCCGGCTCCAGGTTGACGGCGATCAGCCCGCTCGGCCGCACGCTGGCGAAGACGCCCAACTCCACCCGCTTGATGCGCCCCTTGCGGGTGATCATGATCAGGTACTCCCCCTCATCGAAGTCGTGGACGGGCAGGGCGGCGGTGATCTTCTCCTCCGGCGACAGGGGCAGCACGTTCATCAGCGACACCCCCTTGGCCGTGCGGTCGAACTCGGGGATGTCGTAGGTGCGAGTGGCGTAGACCTTGCCCAGGTCGGAGAAGAAGAGGATGGTGTTCAGCGTCCCGGCGACGAAGAGATGCTCCAGCGCGTCCTCGTCGCGGGTGGTCATGCCGATCAGCCCCTTGCCGCCGCGCGCCTGCCGCCGGTAGGCGCTGATGGGCGTGCGCTTGATGTAGCCGCGCCGGGTGACGGAGACGAAGACGTTCTCGTCGGTGATCAGGTCTTCGACGTTGAAATCGGTGTCCATGCCGGGGACGATCTGCGTCCGCCGCGCGTCGCCATACTTCTCCTTCAGCTTCAGCAGGTCGTCGCGGATGAGGTTCAGCACCAGATGATGGTCGGCCAGCACGCTTTGCAGATAGGCGATGTGGGCCGTCACTTCGCGGTGCTCGTCCTCGATCTTCTGCCGCTCCAGCGCCGCCAGGCGCCGCAACTGCATGTCGAGGATGGCCGTAGCCTGCGGGTCGGTCAGGCCGAAGCGGGCCATCAGTTGGGCGCGGGCGTCGTCGGCGTCGGCCGCGGCGCGGATGGTGCGGATGACCTCGTCCAGATGGCCGATGGCGATCAGCAGCCCGGCCAGGATGTGCTGCCGCCGCAGTGCCTTGTCCAGGTCGAAGCGCGTGCGCCGGGTGATGACCTCGACGCGGTGGTCAATGTGGATCTGCAAGGCCCGCTTCAGCGACAGCAGCCGCGGCTGCTTGTCCACCAGGGCCAGCGTTTGCACGCCGAAGGTCGTTTGCAACGACGTGTACTTGTACAGTTGGTTCAGCACCTTGCGCGGCTGGGCGTGGCGCTTCAACTCGACGACGACGGAGATGCCGTTGCGGTCGGAAGAGTCGCGCAGGTCGGAGATGTCGTCAATGACGCCCTTGGTCACCAACTCGGCGATGCGCTCGATGAGCAGCGCCTTGTTGACCTGGTAGGGCAACTCGGTGATGTTGATCTGCATCCGGCCGGTCGTGCTGCGCGGGATCGGTTCGATGTTGGCCACGCCGCGGACGATGAGCCGGCCGCGGCCGGTGGCGTAGGCGTTGCGGATGCCCTCGCTGCCGACGATGACCCCCGCTGTGGGGAAGTCCGGCCCCTTGACGAACTGCATCAGGTCGTCCAGCGTCACGTCGTCGGCCTCGTCCTGGCGGTCAATCAGGTAGATGATGGCGTCGCACAACTCATTCAGGTTGTGGGGCGGGATGTTGGTGGCCATGCCCACGGCGATGCCCGATGAGCCGTTGAGCAGCAGGTTGGGCAGCCGCGCCGGCAGCAGGTCAGGCTCCTTGAGCGTGTCGTCGAAGTTGGGCGTGAACTCGACCGTGTCCTTGTCGAGGTCTTCCAGCAGTTCCAGGGCGATGGTCGCCAGCCGGGCCTCGGTGTAGCGCATGGCCGCCGGGCTGTCGCCGTCAATGCTGCCAAAGTTGCCCTGGCCGTCTACCAGGGGGTAGCGCATGGAGAACTCCTGGGCCAGCCGCACCATGGCGTCATAGACGGAGCTATCGCCGTGGGGGTGATACTTGCCCAGCACTTCGCCGACGAGGCGGGCGCTCTTGCGATGGGGTTGGTTCGGCCGCAGGCCCATGTCGTACATGGCGTAGAGAATGCGCCGGTGGACGGGCTTCAGGCCGTCGCGCGCGTCGGGCAGCGCCCGGGCGACGATGACGCTCATGGCGTAGTCCAGGTAGGAGTTGCGCATCTCCTGATTGATGTCAATACTGTTTACTGTCCCGATTTCCAAGTGAGCCTCCGCCAGAGTGACGTGATCTGGCCATATGGGGGATATCCGCAGATTCAGCAGACTGGCAGATTTCCCAGACGTTGTCTACATTATATAGGCTGGAGTATACCTCAAACCGGCGGTTGAATCGAATGGGCCTGTAGGGCGGGTTGGCAACCCGCCTGTCTTCAAGCTATGCAGGCGGGTTGCCAACCCGCCCTACAAAGACCTGAATAGGCGCAGGCAAGGCGGGTTGCCAACCCGCCCTACAAATTTTATGTCACCCAATTCCTAGCAAAGCTACGCATGATCGGTGCATTCAACTGTGCCGTTTGCGACATTTAACCCTAGCGACTTCTATAAGCGCTGGCTATACTTTGATCCACGTAGGTGGGCCATGTGCCCGGCTTTGTGCATGGCGACCGGAGGCAACGATGAAGGCAGGCCGGCCATCGAGTTTACTGCTCATAATACTCCTGATCACAGCGATGCTGGCTCTGGCCGCCTGTTCCGGCCGCCCCGGCCCCGTTGGCCCGCAGGGCGAACCCGGCCCGCAAGGCCCGCCCGGCCCCACCGGCGCGACCGGGGCCACCGGCGCGCGCGGCCCGGCCGGCCAGGACGGGGCCAGCTTCACCCCGGCCCAGTTCGTCGGCTCGCTGGCTTGCGCCGAGTGCCACCAGGACACCTACGACACCTTCATCGCCAGCGGCCACCCCTGGATTCTTAACCCCGTTGACGACGCCGCCCCGACAATTGCCGGCAACCGCGCCATTCGCACGTTGCCCGAAGGGTTGGAGTGGGCCAACGTGGCCTACGTCGTCGGCGGCTACAACTGGAAGGCCAACTTCGTGGACAAGGCCGGCATGGTGGTGACCGGCGAAACGGCCCAATTGAACTTCGCCAACCGCCTGCTCCAGACGAGCGAGGGGCTTGTGCCCTACCACGCCGGCGAAGAACTGCCCTACGACTGCGGCGCGTGCCACACCACCGGCTATAGCACCCAGGGCAACCAGGACGGCCGCGCCGGCATGGTCGGCACGTTCGCCCTGCCCGGCGTGCAGTGCGAAGCGTGCCACGGCGCGGGCAGCCTGCACGTCAACAACCCCCACTCCTTCACCCCGCAAGTTGACCGCGACCGGCAGGAGTGCCGCAGTTGCCACATGACCGGCGAGCTGGTCGCCGCCGACGGCTTCATTCAGCATACCGGCCATGAGTACGGCGACCTGTTCCCCGGCAAGCACGCCGCCCTCGACTGTGTGGACTGCCACGACCCGCACGCCGGCGTCGTGGCCCCCCGCGCCGCCCGCCAGACCTATCTGCGGGCCACCTGCGAGGGCTGCCACTGGCAGGCAGCGCTGGTACAGAAGCCCGTCCACGACCGCATTCGCGTCGAATGCGTAGACTGCCACATGCCGGAGTTGATCCAGGTGGCCGTGGGCAACCCGGCGGCGCTCCGGGCCGACATGGCCACCCATCAGGTTGTCATCAATGCCGAGCAGGTCGCTCAGTTCGCCGCCGACGGCAGCATCCTGCCGCAGATCGGCCTCGACTACGCCTGCCGCCAGTGTCACAACAGCGCCGGCGGCATCGGCCCGGCCCTGTCCGACAGCACGCTGCTGAACGTGGCCGAGGGCTACCACAGCCCGGCCGAGCCGACGCCTGAGGCGACGAGCGAAGGGACGGCAACCCCTGCGCCTTAGCGCAAGTTAGCAAGAGACGAGTTTGCGCCGAACGATGCACACCCGCCACCGCCTCTATGGCTTTCTGCTGACCCTGGTCGTCGCCGGGCTACTGGCCCTTGCCGGCGCGGGTTCGCTGCGGGCCGAGAGCGCGGCTGCCCCCCCCGCGGTCGTGCCGCTGGCGGCTGTCGTCTCGTCCGTTGGCCTCTCCCCGGTTGTGGCCCTGCCCGCGCCCCAGACGCAGCTCCCCATTGCCCACCCGCCGACCGATGCCGCCTGTCGCTCCTGCCACAACGGCAGCACCGCCGTCATCGTCTTCCCGTCGGGCGAAGAGTTGCCCGTGGCCGTAGACCTGGCTGCGTTCGACGCTTCGGTGCATGGCGTCTCATCGGCGGCCGAGACGGGCGCGCCGGTCGGCTGCAACGGCTGTCACCCCCCGGCTGCCTACCAGTTCCCCCACCCGCCGGTGGCCGAACCCGACTTGCGGGCCTACATGCTCACCCGCTCCGAGGACTGCGTGCGCTGCCACGAGCCGCACCTGACGGCCCACCCGGGGCCGGAGTGGTCGGGCGGCTATGACCCGGCGGCGTCGGAGTCGGGCATTTCGGTCGTCTGCACCGATTGCCACGGCAACCACGAGGTGCAGCCGGCCGAAGTGTGGCGCCAGCCGGTGGCCACGACCGTCTGCGCCGCCTGCCACGCCGCGGCCGGCGTGCTCCTGACCGACCCCAACCAGTTGGCCCTCCACGTCCAGTCCGGCCTGTTCAGCCAGCGGCAGGTGACGACCGACTTCTGTATGGGCTGTCACGGCCCGCCGGGCAAGACGCTGACCTTCCCCAATGGGGACGAAATCTCAGTCACGGTTGACCTGGAAGGGCTACACGCCTCTGTCCACGGCCTGGGCAATAATTGGCAGCAGTTGGAATGCAACGACTGCCACGAAAACTACACCTACCCCCACCCACCCGTAGAAGCCGAATCGGCTCGCGAATACACAATCGAAAAGACGGAACTGTGCGCCCGCTGCCACCAGACGCAGCAAGAGGGCCACATGGACAGCGTCCACGCCGAAGCGCTGGCCGAGGGCAATCTGGACGCCGCCACCTGCGTGGATTGTCACAGCGCCCACGACACCCCCGTGCCCGACCAGCCGCGCTCGCGCATCGTGGAGACCTGCCGCAACTGCCACAGCACCATCTTCGATGACTACGCTGTCAGCGTCCACGGCACCGCCCTGCTGACCGAAGAGAACCCCGACGTGCCGACGTGTATCGAGTGCCACGGCGTCCACCGCATCAACGACCCGACGACGGCCCTCTTCCGCAACCGCTCGCCGGAGCTGTGCGCCTCGTGCCACGCCGACCGGGAGATGATGACCCATTACGACATCTCCATTGACGTGTTCGAGACCTACGTGGACGACTTCCACGGCACGACGGTCAACATCTTCCAATCGAACGACCCCAACACGCCGACCAACAAGGCCGTCTGCTACGACTGCCACGGCATTCACGCCATCATGGCTGTGGATGACCCCAACGCGGGCATCAAGGAGAACCTGCTGGTGACGTGCCAGCAATGTCACCCCGACGCGACGACCAACTTTAGCGACTCCTGGACCGGCCACCACCGCCCGTCATTGCGCGACAACCCGCTGATGTTCCTGGTGTCCATCTTCTACGCCATCGTCATCCCGTCTACGGTCGCCTTCCTGGGTTTCCTGGTGGGCACTGATGTCTATCGCAAGATGCGCGGCCGCTAGGAGGATGAGAGAGACGCATGAATGAGTTGCGAGAGATCACCGTCGAACGGACGGCCGCCCTCCACGGCGAGTACCCCCGCTTCCGGCTAATGGCCCGTATCGAGCACATGGTGCTGCTGATTAGCTTCGCCATTCTGTGCCTGACCGGGCTGCCGCAGAAGTTCCCGTTCTCGCCCATCTCTACCGGGTTGATTGACCTGTTGGGCGGCATCGAGACGGTGCGCTACATCCACCGTTGGGCGGCCGTCGTCCTGGTGCTCGGCTCCATCTACCACCTGCTGACCTCGTCTTACCGCCTGTTCGTCCGCCGCGAGCGGATGCGCATGTTGCCCGACATCAAGGACGCCTACGACCTGCGCGACACCGTCGCCTATAACCTGGGCATCAGCGATGACCCGCCGCGTATGCGCAAGTTCAACTTCGGCGAGAAGTTCGAGTACTGGGCCGTCGTCTGGGGCACGGCGGTGATGATCGGCACCGGCTTCATCCTGTGGAACCCGATCAACGCCACCCGCCTCATCCCCGGCAACTTCATCCCGGTGGCCCTGGAGGCCCACGGCTGGGAGGCGGTGCTGGCGGCGGCTTCGATCGTCATCTGGCATCTGTACAACGTGCTGGTGAAGCACCGCAACAAGAGCATGTTCACCGGCACGCTGTCGCACCACATCATGGAGGAAGAGCACGCTCTGGAGCTAGAGCGGCTGGAGCGCGGCGGCGATGCGTGGCCCGCCGTGCCGCCCGACGTATTGCGCCGCCGCCAGCGGGTCTACTTCGCCGTGGCCTCGGTCGTCGTCGTCTTGTCATTGGCTTTGGTGGTGTGGATGTTCACCTTCGAGAGCACGGCCATCACCACCCTGCCCGAAGCCACGCGCAATGTGTTTGTCCCACTGGCCACCCCCGCGCCCTAGGGCGCGAGCAAGCCGGTGTTTTATCATCCAGATGCGATTACGGCTCAGTAATGACGCACCGACGCATCACCATAGGTTGGCATTTAGGATAAAGGAGGTAGAGCGTATGAGACCTAGACGAAGGTCCCTGGCCCTTCTGGCAATCCTCATCCTGCTCCTGAGCATGGCCGTTGTCGCCTGTCAAGACAACGCCGCCACGGAGCAAACGGGTGAGGCGACCCAAGAAGCGGCCCCGACAACCGCCGTCGAGGCAGTCGCGACTGAGGAGGAGGCCCCGGCCGAAGAGGCCGCCCCCACCGAAGAGGCTGCCCCGATAGAAGAGCCGGCGGCCGCCGAGGCCACCCCGGCCACCGACTCGCCCGTGACGACGGCCCCGGCCGATCTGGCCATCCCGTTTCTGGCTGAATGGTCCGCTTCGCCCCACAACGACGCGACCAGCGAGGCGTTCAACCACTGGAACGAGGAAGACCCGGCCGAAGTGCCGACCGACTGCGCCCGCTGCCACAGCACGCCGGGCTACGTGGACTACGTCGGCGCCGACGGCAGCGAGCCGAACGTCGTCAACAACCCCGCGCCTATCGGCACGACCGTCCAGTGCGAGGCCTGTCACAACACGGCCACCATTGTCAAGACGAGTGTGATCTTCCCCTCCGGGATCGAGATCCAAAATCTGGGCGATGAGTCGCGCTGCATGGTCTGCCATCAGGGCCGCGCCTCCACGATCTCGGTAGACACCCAGATCGCCGACGCCGGTCTGGCCGAAGACCTGGACACGGTCAGCGAAGACCTGGGCTTCACCAATATCCACTACTACGCCGCGGCGGCCACGCAGTACGGCACGCTGGCGATGGGTGGCTATCAGTACGCCGGCAACGCCTACGACGCCCGCTTCGACCACGTGCCCAGCCACAACACCTGCATCGAGTGCCATAACCCGCACACGCTGGAGATCAACCTCGAGCAGTGCCAGGCGTGCCACACCGAAGCGGCCACGGTCGAAGACCTGGCCAACATCCGCATGTTCGGCTCGCTGGTGGACTACGACGGCGATGGCGACATGGAAGAGGGCATTGCCGACGAGGTCGCCGGCTTGCGCGATACGCTTTACGCAGCCATGCAAGCCTACACGACCGAGGTCGCCGGCACGGGTCTCATCTACGACGCCGCTACCTACCCGTACTTCTTCAACGACAGCAACGCCGACGGGCAGGCGGGCGAAGATGAGTTGGCCTTCGACAACGCCTTTAGCTCCTGGACGCCGCGCCTGACCAAGGCGGCCTACAACTACCAGGTGTCGCTGAAAGACCCTGGGGCCTACGTCCACGGCGGCAAGTACATCATCCAGTTACTCTACGACGGCATCGCCGACCTGAACACGGCCGTCGCCGAGCCGATTGACATGGCCGCTATGAATCGTCTGGATCACGGCCACTTCGCCGGCTCCGAGGAAGCGTTCCGCCATTGGGACGCGGCCGAAGAGGGCGGCGGCGTCGTGCCCGGCACGTGCGCCAAGTGCCACTCGGCCACCGGCCAGCCCCAGTTCATCAGCGAGGGCGTCAACACCAGCCAGCCGGCCAGCAACGGCCTGAACTGCGGCACCTGCCACAACGACCTGAGCGAGTTTACCGTCTACGAAGTGCCGTCGGTCCGCTTCCCCAGCGGGGCGACCGTGTCCTTCGGCGAGCGCGACTTCTCGGCCAACATGTGCCTCAACTGCCACCAGGGCCGCGAGTCCACGGTCAGCGTCAACAATCGCATCGGCGACAAGCCGGATGACGAGGTCAACGAAGACCTGCGCTTCGTCAATATCCACTACTTCGCCGCCGGCTCGACGCTGTTCGGCACGGAAGTCAAGGGCGCGTATGAGTTCGCCGGCCAGGAGTACACCGGCCGCAACGGGCACGTACCGATCTACGACTCCTGCACCGAATGCCACGGCATCCATGAACTGGAGATCGTCATCGAGCAGTGCGGCGACTGCCACGAAGTGGATCTGACGGTCGAGGGCCTGCGCGCCATCCGCGTCAGCGACGTTGACTACGATGGCGACGGTGATGTCGAGGAAGGCATCTACGGCGAGATTGATACCTACCGCGAGGCGCTGCTGGCGGCCATCCAAACCTACGCCACGGAAGTGGCCGGTGTGAATCTCATCTATAACTCGTCGTCCTACCCCTACTGGTTTGCCGACGACGACGCCAACGGGCGCATCAACGATGAGGAAGGCGGCTTCGCCTCCTGGACGCCCAACCTGTTGCGCGCGGCCTACAACTATCAGGACTCAGCGAAGGAGCCGGGGGCCTACGCCCACAATCCGTCTTACATCCTGCAAATCCTGTACGACTCGATCAACGCCGTCAACGGCGACCTGACCGGCAAGACGCGCGCTGAAATCCGCACGTATGACGATCTGAACTAAGGGGTGGGCCGGGCGTCCGCGGGCGCTCGACCTCTCTTAGCGACACAAAAAGGGCCGCACCTTGCAAGAGGCGCGGCCCTTTTTGTGTCGTCTGCCAACGCGGAGTTCGCATCCTCAGATGCGGGGGCGCGACGCGGGCGGCGGCGCATCTGAGGATGCGCACTCCGCGAGTGTTCGCCCCACCAATGTGGAGTCCGCATCCTCAGATGCGGGGGCGCGACGCGGGGGGAGGCGCATCTGAGGATGCGCACTCCGCGAGGTTGCGCTTCACCAATGTGGAGTCCGCATCCTCAGATGCGGGCGGGTGCGGCGCGGGGGAGGCGCATCTGAGGATGCGCACTCCGCGAGGTTGCGCTTCACCAATGTGGAGTCCGCATCCTCAGATGCGGGCGGGTGCGGTGCGGGGGGAGGCGCATCTGAGGATGCGCACTCCGCGAGTGTTCGCCCCACCAATGTGGAGTCCGCATCCTCAGATGCGGGCGGGTGCGGCGCGGGGGAGGCGCATCTGAGGATGCGCACTCCGCGAGGTTGCGCTTCACCAATGTGGAGTCCGCATCCTCAGATGCAGGCGGGTGCGGTGCGGGGGAGGCGCATCTGAGGATGCGCACTCCGCAGGATTGAGTTCTGTCGGTGTGGAGTCCGCATTCTCAGAGGCGGGCAATTAAGCAAACAAAAAGAGCCAGGCGCTCGCGGGCACGAGCGCCTGGCCCTGATAAAACCCGAGTCTCCTTGAGAGAAACCCGGCTCCTGGGAGGGAGCGTAGCTAGTGCGCGATACGGGTTTCCGTCGAGTCGCTCTCTTCCGGATCCGGCCCCTGGAAGTGCCGGATCAGGCGAGCGAGGGCAAAAATGATAAGCGCCGGAATGCCGATGCGCACCGCAAAGTATACCACAATTGTCAAGATAGCTTGAAACTCGTTCATGGCCTCTCTCTTACCTTACCGGTTTGGGCCTGGCCCTTGCCGTCTCTATTAGGAACAACGACTTTTCTCCGCAGCATCAGAATACGTCATTCCCACCCCTGCTGACAATCGGGCGATGCCGCCATTCTTGGTGGCGCGTTTCCCCCATGCCCAACGCCCCACGAGATTGGGTATTTGCCCAATTTACCCCACCCCCGTCCCCCCTTAT
>WBZP01005314.1_pt1 | contig 13141 bp, 11 predicted proteins | sample 5204301 | NCBI WGS metagenome assembly WBZP01 (sample SAMN12412401, study PRJNA552823) | activated sludge metagenome | isolation source: activated sludge from nitrification reactor of wastewater treatment plant... | place: USA: Pennsylvania | collected 2017
GTTTGTTGCCCACCACCGCAAAGAGACTCCTGTATAACCGAGTCTGCGCGTCGTAGTTTAACCCCTGGAGCGGTATCATCAGTACCAAAGCCCACAAGTTGACGCGAAACAGGTTCTGAAACGTCTGTTCAAACTGCCCCCGAATAGCATACACAAAGCCAAACAGCGCCACAAAGGTTACCACGTTCAGTACGACTTTCCAGTTCCGTGCCCAAAACGACCCCTTCGTATCTTTCGTCATACGCTGTATTATACAGCTATGCAGTTTTTGTATGTACTAGGCAGGCAACCAGCTCTCGGGCTAGCCGAACTCGAAAGCCTATGTGGCGCAGAGGCGGTGCAATCTTTTGGCGACCAATGCGCACTGGTCTCGAGCGAAGCACCGGTAAACTTTGACCGTCTGGGTGGCAGCACTAAACAAGCCTCGGTGCTTCTGGAGGTACCGAGCACGGATTGGAAACGTATTGAAAAGGAGCTGTTGGCTCTGGTGCGCTCATCGGCATTTACCCTTCCTAGCTCTGGGAAGTTTCACCTGGGGCTGTCGGCCATTGGCATACGACTTACCCCCGCCAAACTCGGTGCTCTGGGTCTCACGCTTAAAAAAATTGTTCGTTCCCGTCACGACAGCTCAGTGCGACTCGTACCGAACAATTCTCTAGAACTCTCCACCGCCCAGGTCTATCACAGCCATTTGGCCGATGAACACGGTGCCGAACTGCTTATTGCGACTGACGGGCAAAAAACCGTTATAGCCCGCACCATAGCCGTTCAGGACATCGATAGCTATACCCTGCGTGACCGCGGACGCCCCATGCGCGACGCTCGCGTTGGCATGTTGCCCCCGAAACTGGCACAAATTATCGTCAACCTTGCCTCCAGCCAGCACGCCAGCCGGTCTGAAGTTTTGCTCGATCCATTCTGCGGAACAGGGGTAACCCTTCAAGAAGCCCTCCTCATGGGCTACAGCACCTACGGTACTGACCTCGAACCTCGTATGGTTACCTACAGCCGAGAAAACATCGACTGGCTAACCGGAAAATACGAACTGTCCATCGATCAATCCTGCACCATCGAAGAAGGCGACGCTACACTCTACACGTGGTCACAACCCATTCATGTCGTAGCTGGCGAAACCTACCTAGGCCTGCCCTTCACTAAAATGCCCGACCACCGCACACTTGAACAAAACGTCAGCGACGTCAACACCATTTTACGGAAATTTTTGGCAAACCTTCGCCCGCAACTTACTACTGGAACACGCTTGTGTCTTGCGGTACCTGCCTGGCAAACCCGTCCACATGCCTTTCGCCACCTGCCCCTAGTTGACTCTCTCGAGGAAATCGGCTATAATCGAGTGGAATTTGAGAGAGTTTCGAGCCAAGACCTCATCTACTACCGTGATGACCAAATTGTAGCCCGGCAACTCCTCGTTTTAACAGTTACATAACAAGGAGATATTCCGTGTCACACGTTAAAGCTGGCGGTACCAGCAAAAATACTCGAGATAGTGTCGGCCAGCGCCTCGGCGTCAAACTTTTTGGTGGCCAAAAAGTCAAAACTGGTCAAGTTATTGTTCGCCAAGTTGGCGCTACTAAGCGCGCTGGCAAAGGCACCATGATGAGCCGGAACTTCACCATTCACGCCACCAAAGACGGCGTCGTCAAGATGGCAAGTCGCAAAATTCGCACCTTCTCTGGCCGTTCAGTCCGTCGCACAGAAGTCACCGTCGAATAGACCTCTTATCTATATAAATACTGCGGGCTTAGTCGGTACAAAAGCATCAGTTTTTGCGTCGTATTCGTCGTAGGGCAAAACGAGCGGCTCAATAGCCACCACTTTGATATCGAGCTTGAAGGCACTCACTACATTTTTTATCTGCTCTATTTTGCCTTCAGGTACTGCAATCATTCTTATTTTTTCCGGACTTATCTTGTCACCCACAAACACGAATTCGCCCTTCACATCTGATACTGTTGTTGGTGATATGCTCGGCTGAAAATCCGCTCTGTACATCTTTTGCGCAGACAATATATCGGCAGAAAGGCTGAAGTCATCAAGCGAAATGCCATAGGCCACAGGGAAATTCGCTACGATGAGTTGCGCTTCCAGTGAGTAAGGATTACTTTCAAGTCTTTCGGCAATTGCGTAGCGATCACGCGCCACATCCGCACCATTAACGAGAAAAGGATGATCCTCAGAGTAGCCACTGTCATTCTGCTGAACACTCTTACTCAATTCATCAGCATGCTCTCTTAATATAGCTGCTGTCAGCTCCTCTCCGCCTTGCTTATAGTAGTCTAAGGTTCCCGATGCACGCCAATCTGCGAAACTAATTGTTGAATGTCCGCCCTTTCTGGTGTACGTACGCTCTCCGCTAACTACAGGTATGCCTTTTTCCTGAAGCTCCCTGGAAGACACAAGCCCTTGCCGCAATACTCCAACAATTGACGCGGAACTTGACGCATGGAAACCCGCAATCTTGTTTTGAACTAGTTCCCTTGCAACTCTTTCGTTATTCTCGAAAATTGCCAGAAACCTGTCCGCCTTAAGAAATACATCATAAAAAGCGTATTTTCCAAGTACGGGCTGTATGGGTACGCCGTCTAAGCTATTCTTCGTTATTATTTCATTGACAGGTCTAGCTTTCTCAGGATTGTGAGAGATAATTCTTTCGGCACGTTTAAATAGCCCCAGATGCACATCACTTTCGAACTCAGAATATGTTTTTAGACTCCCAAAGTAGCCACGTATTCCATTAAGATCTCTCTGGGCAGAAAGATACTTTTTCAGAGTGGCCGATTTTGAAGCCCAGTACTTAAATGCTTGCCCTGCTTTAGCCGATTTTTTTTCATGATGCATAGCCCCAAGAGCAACAGCATGTTCCGGATGTTTGCCTTCAGTGCCTAACGAGCGTGTCATGGAAGTACCGTTGGTTGACCCCATATCTTCCACGACTACAGAGCCTTGTAGTCTTTTGATACTGAAATGCTGTCTTGATAAAGTAGCGTCATCGGCAGGCTGTTCAGACCTGCCTACTATCAATGGCTCATTACCTATGAAACCAACGATCTCCGCTCTTTCCTCGTCGAATTTTGTAACAATATATTCGGGCTCTAACTGCCCACGTTCTCGAACTCGAACTACGCCGAAGTGACTTGCGCCAGCGTTGACAACACTAACTAGTTCTTGGGTCACGCCCAGCCCAAGGTTAACCGCAGAACTAATAGGCCGTTGTGTATCGAGTATGTAGTGGGGTGTATACGGGCTAAGCTGATCGGTACCCAACAATGGATCACGAGTAAAGAGCGCCATCTCTGCCTGGAGTGGACTCATACCCTGATCATGTTCTGCCGGATGTGCGACGGGTGCTTCTGACATTTTTATTTTCTTGTCCTAAAACAACTCTATCATATTTTCTATTTTTAAACGAGACCGACAGAGTATGTAATTACCCTATGCCGAGGTGGTGGCGGACGCGGTCGACTACGTCAGAGATAACGACTTGGGATTTTACGAGATAATCGTCGACGCCGAGCATTTGGGCGCGCTGTTTGTCGCTGTCTTGGCTAAGAGCGGTGAGCATAATTACCTTGAAGTTGGCCGTCTCGGGAGTGTTACGCAAAATATCGAGCACGTCAAAGCCACTAACCTTTGGCATCATGGCGTCTAGGAGAATAATGTCGGGCTGGTAGTCGCGCGCTGCTTCCAGTGCTTCTTCGCCGTTTTCGACGCGCCGAACGTCGAAGCCCTCGGCCTGAAAACGCATGACGTAGACATTTGCGAGAGCGTTGTCGTCCTCGACCAATAGAACCTTTTTTGCGGTGCCCTGTGCTGTATCCATACCGCTTATGGTACTAGAAAAGACTTGCCTAGGCAATCTTTTGGCCTTAGGATGCCCTACTACTTACAGCGCGTTCGCAAAGTTGCTTCGACCAGACCCATAAACATCGGGTGTGGTCGATTTGGACGGCTTTTGAATTCGGGGTGGTACTGGCAAGCAAGCATGTAGGGGTGATCTATACCTTCGACCACTTCTACGAGGCCATTGTCGGGGTTCATACCCGAGGCACGAATACCCCAAGCCTCGTACTGCGCTACGTACGTGCCATTTGCTTCGTAGCGGTGGCGGTGACGCTCGACAATATCTGTAGCGCCATAGGTGCGAGCTGCAAGCGTATCTTTGGCAAACCGACAGGCGTAATCGCCAAGTCGCATAGTGCCACCAGTGTTTTCCATGCCCTCTTGACCTTCCATCGTAGCTATAAGCGGGTGTGGGGCGTGCTTGTCTACTTCGGTCGTGTTGGCACCCTCCAACCCAGCTCGACGTGCTGCAGCAATAACCAACATGTGCATACCGTAGCATATACCCATGTATGGTTTTTTGTGGTCGAGTGCAAAGCGTGCGGCTCGGATTTTGCCTTCAACCCCGCGAGAACCAAAGCCACCCGGTACCAATAGACCGTCTACTTTGTTCATTTCCTTTTCAAAGTCTGCGTCGGACATTCCTTCGAGTTTTTCGGCGTCGATCCACTGAACCTCTACTTGCGTTTTGTGTGCCCAGCCAGCCGCACGAAGTGCTTCGGTCACCGACATGTAGGTGTCTGCATTGTCGAGGTATTTGGCTACTATGCCGACACGCACCGGCTCTTGGCTAGGAGTCAGCGCCTGTTTAACAACCGAACGCCACTCAGCGAGCTGGGGCTTAGCAACGTGCAGGTCAAGCTTCTTGGCAATAACATCGGTAATCCCTGTGTCTTCAAGCGTCAAGGGCACCTGGTATATTGTCTGCGCGTTCGGCAAAAGCGCGATGGCATCTGGCGTAACACCACAGTATAAACTCAGTTTGCTCCGCACTTTGTCTGGCGCGGGCTCTTCGCTTCTGCAGACCAAAATGTCAGGAGCGATCCCCAGGCCACGAATTTCGCGCACAGAGTTCTGGGCTGGCTTGGTTTTGAACTCTTTACTCGCCCCAAGATATGGCATGTATACAACATGTACATACAAGCAGTTTTCTCGGCCCACTCGCATACTGAACTCTCGAATCGCCTCTATAAATGACAGGCTCTCATAGTCGCCCACCGTGCCACCTATTTCAACTATGTGTACGTCGTAGTCTTTGCCCGCTTCCTCAATTGCGTCCTGAATGGCACTAGTAACATGTGGCACGACCTGCACTGTTTGACCACCGTATGCACCTGCCCGTTCCGCCTCTATAACGCGAAGCATGACACGCCCACTCATTAGACTGCTCGCTTGAGTTAGCTCCTCGTCCATAAAACGTTCATAGTGGCCGAGATCTAGGTCGGTTTCGGCACCATCTTTAGTCACGTAGCATTCGCCGTGCTCACGAGGGTTGAGCGTACCGGAATCGACATTGAGGTACGGGTCACATTTTTGGATGTTTACGCTGAGACCACGATTTTTGAGGAGGTTGCCAATGGAGGCGGCTGTAATGCCCTTTCCGAGCCCGGAAAGCACGCCACCTGTCACAAACACATATTTAGTAGTACGATTACTCGCCACCTTTAGTTCCATCTCCCTCTTACTGTGCTTTATTCTACCCTGTTACCCATTCCGGCGCAACACTCGACCAGCACGATTTGGTTTTTGACACACGTAAGTCACCATTGCAGTCATGAACGTACAGCTCCTCCCGGACGGGGCCTTTTCTTCTTAGGAGGGGCTCGCCCCTCCTCGGGTAAAAACTTGCTACGCTTTTAAGCTCCGCTGGTTTTTAGCCCTGCTCCTCCCCCGCCAACATTTTCCTTCCGAAAATGTTGGCGTTCGCCTATCGGCTCGTATTGCAACCGAAGCGTACGAGAAAATCTAAGCTAATATTTACTACTAGTATAGGGCACCTACCTACGGCGCGAGGAAGACTTGAGCGGCCTTCAGCTGGACATCATCCTTGGCCTTGATCTGTTCATCTGTCGGTTTCACGACTTTGTCCGGCGTAATACCTTTGCTGTTGATGTTGGTGCCTTTTGGCGAATACCACTTCGCGACTGTTACCTTCAGCTGACCACCATCACGCAGGTTTACGAGTTGTTGTACGACGCCTTTCCCATAACTTTTCTCACCAAGGATACTTGCAACGCCGTTGTCCTTAAGTGCAAGCGCCACTATCTCCGAAGCCGAGGCAGAGCCATTGTTTATGAGTACCACCGTGGGCAGACCATTAAACACATTGCCACCTTCGGCAAAGCTTTTTTCTATAACTTCTTTGCCCCTGCGTTGCTCCAAAACTTCTTTGCCCTCAGGCAACCATAGGCTACATAGCTCTACTGCCGAGCTAACTTCGCCACCCGGGTTGTCGCGCAGGTCAAGAATAACCTTCTTCACCCCTTTTGCCGAAAAGTCACTACCCGCGTTGCGCATAAGATCACCCGTATCGTCACTAAACTGGTTGACCTGGATGTAGCCAACACCGTCTTCGAGCACCTTATGCTCTACGCTCGGTACGGTTATTTCGTCTCGGGTAATCGTCAGCTCGAGTGTTTCATTGCCACCACGCACCAGGCCAAGTACTACTTTGGTGCCCTTTTTGCCACGGATTTTTAGCACCGCTTGCTGTGTTGTCATGCCAGCCGTGCTCTTGCCGTCTATGGTGGCGATGATGTCCTTGGCTCGAACACCTGCGGCTTCTGCTGGCGAACCGGTTATAGGGGCTACAACTGTAACATTGCCGTCCTTGTCGAGGTCGAGTTTGGCGCCAATACCACTAATAGTCCCCTGTAAGTTATTCTGGAACTCCTTAGCCTCGTCGGCACTGAAATATTCGGTATACGGGTCCTTGGCGCTTGAAGCCACACCATGCTTTAGACCATTTAGGACGTCATTTTCCTGTATAGTTCCGTCGTAGTTCTTGCGGAGAGCGTTGTATACTTCATTCACGCCAGAGTAGTTCAGCCCAGAGGCGGAAGGTATACCCCGGCCGAAATTCTGCCCAGTAAATTGCAAACGCCCCTGCCCAATCGCTATACCAAGAAACAGCCCACATACGCCCACTACAATTGGCAAAATAACGTGCCGGCCCTTACTTTGCTTAACGTGTAGGATGTTGGTTTGGCTTGGTACGGGTGATGGTTTTGTCTCTATGTGCATATGCTTACCAGTATAGCTGGAGTGGCGCCTGTATACAAAGTGTATTCACGGTTTGGGCTGGGCTTAAGCCTATCTTCCGTCGAAGAAAAAAATAGCCTCTCATCCCCATATACCCCTTTCCCCTCTGTATACTCATCCTCATTTATGCAAAAGTCAAGATGCTTGTTTTAGCCCAGCCCCTCCGGAGGGCACACCTAACTTTCTCTTGTTAGAAAGTTAGCAAAGAACACTGGCCAGGCCTAAACGACCGGCTTACTATGACATAAGAGATTTCTTCTTGGGCTTGTGCGGAACTCACTAGCTTCCCTAAAAGAGAAGCTAGTTCAAACAGTCCTCCGCGCTCCAGGAAGAAAACCCTTATGTCATAATCAGTCGTTATAGGATGGCCAGCCCTGGCGACACGTAAACGTCGTACAGCTTCGAATGATACTATCCGCTCCAGATCATGCACGAAGTGTCCTAGTTACTGACTATTAGTTCTATGGCGAGCGAAGCTCGCCTCGTGGATCTATGGGTGCGACTTCGTCGCACCCATCTTCCTGTATGGCTATCTGGAGCCTCCTGGCTCAGTCTACTGTGTCTTTTTACAACTCCTCTTTCCTTAAGAGAGCGGTAAAACTCTGTTTGAGTGAAAGAAGAAGTATACTTTTTCTACTTCTTCTGAAGTGAGTCGTTTTACCGGTTGTAAACAAGCACATGTGCTGACCAAGAGGTGGAAGTTAGTCAGAGTTCTTCGCCTTCTTTCTTTGAAGAAAGAAGGTCGGACCAGACCTGGAAGGGCTGGGTTGAAATGTTTATAGCACGGTACCGTAAAACTATCTAAAGTAGATGTAGGTTAGGCTAGCCGCCATCGAGGCACTAATCTTCATTTCACTGTAGTTACCACGGAAGTCGTAGTTGTACTGGCTAATCCAGATTGAGCCGTCTGGGTTGACTGCTTCTACCCACATAACGTGACCATAGTACCCGACATTCCAAACAGCTACGGAATTTACGCGTGGCTCAGAGCCAGTTGGTATACCAGCGCGAACGGCGTTACCTGGCCACTGGTTAGCGTTACCTACCCCGCCCCAATACGGCATGTAGCCAAAGGTTTGGTAGACTTTCCAGGCGGTATAGCTTACGCATTCACGGTTGTACATGCCCCAACGGTCAACGACGGCATCTTTGGGCAAGTTATTGTATTCGTCTGGGTAGCCACCACGTCCAGGGTCGCCGGCAATTACACCACCCGTGCTAGCGTTCAAGCGACGGTTAGCGGCTGCCTGGGCAGCTTGCAGTTCGGCAACTTTGGCGTTGTTGGCAGAAATCTGCGAATTAATACCATTGCGCTCAGATTCATTCATGTTGAGCAAACGCTGTTGTTCTGCCCTGTCAGAATCTAGGCGGGCTTGTTGAGCCTGCTGTTCCTTGAGGAGTGTTTCTACTTTGGCCTTCTGGACTTGCAACTGCTTCTGTAGGGCTGCAATTTTCTTTAGCGTCGTCTGTAGTTTGCCCTGTACTCGGGATCGATATTCCTGTTTGTCGACATAATCGCTAAGGTTTTTGCTAGTAGCCATAAGTACCACCGTGTCAGGGGTGCCATCGACATACATAGCCTTCACATCACTTGCCAGGACCTTACGCTGACGATCTATCTCATCTTGTGCGGCCTTAATCTGGTTCTGGAGGTCTGTCTGGAGTGCAACATTGGCGTTTATAGACGCCTGCAAACCATCTATTTGTGACTGTAGTTTATTGATAGCATCCTGGAAGCTCGAAGCCTGCTCGAGGAGGCTGTTTACCGTAGCTCGCTTGTTGGCATTTTCGGACTGCAGGGCGTTGATCTGCTCTTGATAGTTCTGGGCCATCACAACATGATTGGCCGTCGGAATAACAGTGGTGGTAGCCAGAAGCACGCCTGTCGCCACCAACGTCGAAAGTCGCGAACGAAATGTCACGTTACGTACCGATTGTGAAACCTTGGGAGAGACCGTTTGCATAGATGTTTTTTGTTGTTTATTTTGAACTAACACAAGCAGTTTATCACGAAATGTATAGAAACTCAAGAGACTCTTCTACCCTCCATCTTCTGCCGACCCAAAACAGGCCCAGAAAGTATCGTTGATGATTTTTGGTCAGGTTTTTATAAGATTTTCAGTTCGTTTCTAGTTTCAGCTGTTCAAATCCCTGCGAAGCGTATGGCATGATCTCTTTCGAGAAGATCCCTACTTCGGAGCCTTGAACTTAAGATACCGCCGAGTAGCAATGACAGACGAAACGGCACCTATTAGTATACCAAGCACAAGCTGTAAGCCCAAGAGTTGCCAATAATATTGCTGGAAAAACTGCTGGGAGTAGCTAATATCGAGCAGACCAAAGCTAGTTGCCTGTAGCGAGCTTGAAGCAGTGATAAATATGCCGTTTATGAGCAGAAGCGAGATAATTGCCGACAATATACCATATATGATAGCTTCGACCACAAATGGCCCACGAATGTAGCCCGTACTCGCACCCAATAGACGCATAATCTGAATCTCGTCACGTCGGTTGAAGATAGCCATTTGGATTGTGTTGAAGATTATCATAATTGATATAAGCGCAAAAACTGCCACCGCTATCACACCCGCCTTGCGCATAAGGTTGGTGGCGTGGGTGATCTTGTCGATGGCTTCTCGCCTATCGCCGTTGTCGCTGGCGGGATCGGACTGCAACTTGGCATATTTGGGCTGAGCGATAAACTTACGAATCTCGTCGAGCCTGTTCAGCTCGCGAGGTTTAACCTGGATGGTTGCTGGAAGTGGGTTGTCGGTTTCGTTTATGGCCGCCAGGAGCTGAGCGTCGCCAGCATTTTGGCGCATGTACGCCTTGAGGGCAGCCGTTTTATCGAGGTATTTTACCGACTCGACGTTGTCCAGACCCTTCAGGCCCGCAATAAAATCTTTGGTCTGTGCTGTCGTCGCACTATCTTTCATATAGATCGAGATGTTGATCTTGCTCGTAATGTCGGCAATAGTGTTGTGGAATGTCGCGTTCGCAATAATCGAAAATAAAATAATGGTAAGTGTTACGACCATAATCGCCATTGCGGCTACCGCAAGCCAGGCGTTGCGCACAAAGTTCAACATGCCGGCGCGAATAATTCGCGCAAAAGTTGTGCTGCGCCGACTCATGCCCGACCGCCTCTCGTGCTCTCGCGGAGCGTACTGGCTTTGTCGCTCACGATTTTGCCATTACCGATGGTAATCACCCGTCGTTTTAGCTTGTTCACGATGTCTTGGTTGTGTGTGGTCAGCAGTACCGTAGTGCCATGGCGGTTAATCTTTTCGAGCACCGCAATCACGTCCCATGCATGCTTGGGGTCGAGGTTACCCGTTGGCTCGTCAGCGATGAGGATCTTGGGTTGGCGTACGATGGCGCGAGCAATCGCTACACGCTGGCGCTCACCACCACTGAGCTCGCGGGGCATGCGCTGGGCTTTGTCCTTTAGGTTCACAATGTCGAGTACGCGCGGTACCGTGTTGTTAATCTCTTTTTGACTAATACCGACGATTTCGAGCGCAAAAGCCACGTTTTCAAAGACCGTTTTGTTGGGCAAAAGCTTGAAATCCTGAAACACGGTGCCAATTTTACGGCGCAGAAGCGGAATGTGTTTGTCGGGTAATTTGTCGTAGTCGATGCCTCCGACGATGATCTTACCAGAGGTGGGACGCTCTTCCCGGGTTAAAAGTTTGAGCAGTGTCGACTTACCTGCACCACTCTGGCCGACCACAATCACAAATTCTTTTGGCTCGACATGCAGACTGACGCGGTCAAGCGCAGAGCCGAGGTTTTTGTTATATGTCTTCGTTACCCGATCCAACAAAATCATTACGCTTATTGTAACACAAACTCCTCTGCCCCGCCCACGTTACACCAGAACTAACTCAGTGCATGTTCAAGGTAAGTCGTGATGAAGTCGGTGAGGTTGCCGGACAGGACGTCATCGGGGTCGGAACTGGTTGTGCCGGTGCGTAGGTCTTTGACCTGTTTGTATGGGTGTAGGACGTAGTTGCGAATTTGGTTGCCCCAGGCAGCCTGTTCGTTGGGGCCTTTGAGCTCGCTAACCTTTTCGGCGTGTTGCTCTACCTGTAACTGCGCCAAACGCGAACGCAAGATAGTCATGGCTACTTCTTTGTTCTGTAGCTGAGAGCGTTCGTTCTGGATAGCTACCACAATGCCCGTTGGCAAGTGCGTAACTCGCACCGCTGAGTCGGTTGTGTTCACGCTCTGGCCACCATGGCCACCAGCGCGGTAGACGTCAATCTTGAGGTCTTTTTCGTCAATTTCGACGGCTTCGGGTGTGTCGATTTCGGGGAGTACTTCGACCTTGGCAAAGCTAGTTTCCCGACTCTCAGCGTTGAATGGGCTCAAGCGTACCAAACGATGCACGCCGTGTTCGCCCTTCAATTTGCCGTAGGCAAAGGTACCTCGTAGTTCGAGTGTGGCGCTCTTTATGCCTCCTTCATCGCTGGCAGATTCTTCGATCATTTTGACGCTGTAGCCATTCTGCTCGCCGTAACGCACATACATGCGCAGGAGCATTCCGGCCCAGTCCTGAGCGTCCGCTCCCCCTGCCCCAGCATGAATACTAAGAATAGCGTTGTGCGTGTCGTATGGCCCAGAAAACTTGAGTTCTTCTTTAAGTTCGTGGAGCTTGGTTTGGGCGTTTTCCGCCTGGGATGAGAGTTCTGCCTCTAGAGATTTATCTTGGATTTGTGCAAGTTCCTCGAGTTCACTGACGCTTGTGCGTAGCTCGCGCCAGGGTGTAAGGCGCTTTTCGAGACTAGCGTGAGCCTGTGAAACCATTTGGGCACGCTCTGTGTCTTGCCAAAAATCTGGGTCTGACATTTGCTGCGTCAGCACCTCGAGCTCCTGCGCGAGCGCTTCGAACTTAATCTTGGTAAGCGCACTGTCGAGTTCGGTGCGGAGTGCTTGGATGGTTTTTTGCAGGTCGTCCATTATTCCCCCACTGGTTGCCACAGCACGCGAATTTGCTCGCTGAGCTCATTGGCAAGCTTAGGGGTACAGCTACCGTATAGGCCTAGACCACCAACACCGTCACTAAACATTGCCCGCGTAACATCCACGATTGCCTGCTTGCTGACGGCTTCGATACGCTCGGGGATTTTGTAGTAATCGTCGATGTGCTCGTCGAAGAAGTAGCGCGTCATGTAGCCACTAGCCGTGCTGGCCACGGTCTGCGCACCACGCTGATAGCGACCGATAGCGTAGGCTTGCGCAGCCACAATATCGGCTTCGGCAATTTCACCCCGGAAAATGTTGCCTAGTTGCTCGATAATAATGTCGAACAGAGCTGGTGCGTTTGTCACGGAAACCTGGCTCCCAAACCATAGGTTGCTACTGAGTTTGATTTGCTGATGACTGGAGTTCATGTCATACACTAGGCCACGTTCCCGGGCTGTACCGAGAATTTTGGAGTAAAGTGTTTCGGTCAAGATAGCGCTAACAATGCCCAGCGCATCTAGCTCGCCCTCTTCTAGCCTTCGTCCGAGGAACGTGTCGATGTAGAAATATAGGGTGTCGACGGTTGGGTTAGGGATACATATAGGTTTGGTGGGGTTTTTGACGATTTCGTCTGGCATGGCAAAACGTTCGCCACGCGGTAGCTCCATAGCTTCGAGCATTTCCACTATGCGAGCCTTGCGTCGACCGATGTTGCCAGCGATAACGAAACGCATGTTGTCGGTGGTGTGCGTTAGTCGATAGTGCTCGCGAACGTCGTCGAGTGTAACATTTTCCATAAGTTCCAGGCGCTTTTTGTCGGTCTCCGAAACCAAGCCGTAGGCTTTGCGACTAGCCGCGCCCAGCTGGCGGTAGTGGTTGTTTGAACGCGCTGCGAGCTCTTCGCGGACGTTACCAAACTCGGCGTCGAATTCCTCCTGGAGGAATAGTGGCTTGGTGATCGCCACAAGCAACAAGCCAAACACGCGCTCCCATTCAAAGTCGGCACATTCGGTTTCGTACACAATGTCGTACACGTCGGTGCTGGCGTTGC
>WBZP01005316.1_pt1 | contig 13140 bp, 11 predicted proteins | sample 5204301 | NCBI WGS metagenome assembly WBZP01 (sample SAMN12412401, study PRJNA552823) | activated sludge metagenome | isolation source: activated sludge from nitrification reactor of wastewater treatment plant... | place: USA: Pennsylvania | collected 2017
GTATACATTGTTGCCTTGTCCCGGAATATGGGTTTTGCCTTTATATTCCACCTTGCCGAAGGGACTACCGCTCACAAAAATGGACTTTCCATCGCTCCATTCATAGGCATGCTCTGCTGTGCATTCTGCACTTGAGGTGGGATTGGATAGGGCAAAGATGGCCGGACGTTCATTGTATTGACACATGGCTTCAATGACTTCCCTCGTGAAGGCACCGCCTGCACCGGAGGCTCCAATCAGAATGTGAGGCTTAAAGTCATGCAAGGTCTCTATAAAATTCATGGCATGGCTGTGTCGGGCGTAAGGTATGTTATGGGGTAATAAGTTGTTACTATCCTTCGTAACCAAACCGTTGATGTCTACAAACCAAAGACGGTCCTGCGCCTCTTCCCTTGAGAGTCCTTCCGCCATAAAGGCATCAACCATCAAATCTGCAATCCCTGTAGCAGCAGATCCGGCACCTAAAAACAAAATGCGTGAATCTTTGAAGGCAATGCCCGTAATTCTAGACGAACACAGCACCCCTGATAACGCAACCGCAGCCGTACCCTGAATGTCGTCATTGAAACAAAGGACCTCATGCTGGTATTTTTCTAAGATGGCATATGCCTTAGGGGTAATAAAATCTTCAAACTGGATCAACGCTTTTGGAAAACGTTGTTGAACAGCCTTGATGAATTCATCCACCATTTCGTAATAAGCCTCGTCTTCAAGTCTCGGATGGGGATAACCCAAATACAATAAATCTTCGCGCAAAGGCTGGTTGTTGGTGCCAAGGTCAAGTACTATGGGCATACATTGCGCCGGATTGATGCCCGCCCCCGCCGTATAAAGTGATAGTTTGCCAATGGAAATGCCTATTCCATTAACACCCAAATCGCCAAGACCCAGGATCCTACTGCCATCGGTTACCACAATAATGCGAACGTCTTCTTCAGGCCAGTTGCCCAGCAATTCAAGCACATCGCCCTTATCGTCCGGTGTGATGTAAAAACCCTTATCTATCCGGTAAATATGCGAAAACCGGGTACAAACCTCTCCCACGGTTGGCGTGTAGATGATGGGTAGCAACTCTTCCAGGTTGTTCATGATGATGTGGTAGTACAGCCTTTCATTCCTGTCCTGTAGGGCAGATAAAAAGATGTACTTTTCAATGTTGCTGCCTTTATCTCTGATATTGGCCATGACCCTTCGCTCCTGAATGGTTTGGGAAATGATGGAGTGGGGCAATAATCCCCTCAATCCCATTTCCTTACGTTCTTCTTTGGTAAATGCGGTGGATTTACTCAGTTTTTTATCTCGTAGTACGGCAACGCCTTTCTTGTCCATTTTTATCGGTTTTGACTCTTTGTCTATATTTGCCTTTCTGCTTTATAGGACAAAGACTTCTCTCAATTATTTACCGGACGGCAAAATTCCACTTTTTTAACCTTAAATTTTAGGGATAATGGTAAAATCTTTAGTATTTTTTATGCCTGATTGCCATATAAAATTTGGGTTTGTATTTATTTATATCGCCTTCTTAACCATATAAATCAAAAATATTTCCAAAAAGAAAATGATATGTTGATACCCAGATTTTCTTGTAATTTTATTTGATAAATGCCTTGTATTTCAAACACAAATAAAATTTTATTTGGAGACCCTCAATAGCTAACGCAAATCATGCTTTGCAATGATCTTCATTTGATTAGCATAAAACCGGTAAGTTAAATTTGTTGCAAACAAAAGGTAAAGTGGTAAATACATTGCTTTCTTCTCATACTTCCCTAGGTTGCAGAATGTGTCATGCCAGAATGCGTTCTATCTTCAACCAGCTCAACCCCAATGACATTCAATTGCTGGATGGCTGTCGGCAAGAAAAGGAATTTAAAGCAGGCGACGCCCTCTTTAAGGAAGGAGCTTACCCCAAGGGCATTTTCTGTGTGTCTTCCGGTAAGATTATGGTAAGCAAAGAAGAAGATTTTGGCCACCAGCACATTCTCCACCTGGCTGGCGAAGGCGATGTGATGGGTTACCGTGCCATCCTGGCAGAAGATACCTTTTCGTGCTCTGCTACAGCATTGGAAAATTCGCGGGTTTGCTTCATTCCCAGATCATCCCTCTATACATTGCTGGAAACCAATGCAAGACTGGCCCTGCGACTGGCCCAATTGCTGGCGGGAGAACTCAAAAAAACAGAGCAAAAAATAGCGGATCATACCCATAAACCTGTTAAGAGCAGGATAGCCCTGGGTATCGAATGGCTGTGCGATCGATATGGTATGGAAGGCAATACCATCAAAGCCAACCTCAAAAGATCAGATCTGGCCCACCTCGCCGGTACCACCCGTGAAACCGCTACCCGCACCCTTTACGACCTTCAGGCAGAAAACATCATCCATCTGGATGGCCGAAAAATATCTATCCTCGATAAAAATAAATTGCACAATCTCACCACCTTATCCCGATAATCCCGTACAGACGCAATGCATTGCGTCTCTTCCCCCTCTTCCAATAATAATCCCGTACAGACGCAATATATCGCGTTTCTACCATTTCCCGATAATCCGTACAGACGCAATATATTGTACAGACGCAATATATTGCGTCTCTACCACCCCTCCCAATGATATAGTGGCGGCGCAAAATATTGCGCCGTCTCCCCCCTTCCAATCAAAATTGTGGGGGCGATATGCATATCGCCCCAATTGTGATTTCCATCACATTTCCCAATTTTAACACATCCTATTTTTGCAGCAAACAACAGGCAAAATGAAGCTCGCAGAACTGGAAACCAATTTTGAAAGAAAGATCCAGGCCGAAGAAAAAATTGAACCAAGGGATGCCATGCCCGAAGCTTACAGGCTCCACCTTATCAGACAAATTTCCCAACATGCCCATTCGGAAGTGATCGGCATGCAACCGGAAGGCAATTGGTTGCTGAGGGCTCCCAGCCTAAGAGCCAAACAAATTCTGCTGGCCAAAATTCAGGACGAAGGCGGTCATGGTTTATACCTTTACAGTGCCGCTGAGACCTTGGGCATTTCACGCGAAGAAATGATTCGCCAATTGCACGAAGGAAAAGCCAAATATTCAAATATTTTCAATTATCCCACGCTTACCTGGGCAGATATAGGAGCCATCGGTTGGTTGGTAGATGGAGCCGCCATTGTCAATCAGGTGGCACTGCAACGTACTTCTTTTGGTCCTTATGCCAGAGCGATGTTCAGGATCTGTAAAGAAGAGAGTTTTCACCAGAGACAAGGCTATGAAATCATGGCTACCATGATGAAAGGCACGCCGGAACAAAAAAAGATGGCACAGGATGCCATGAACCGCTGGTGGTGGCCTTCTCTGATGATGTTCGGTCCGCACGACAGCGATTCTCCCCATTCCGGAGATGCTTTTAAATGGAAAATCAAGCGTAAAAGCAATGATGAGTTGCGTCAGAAATTTATCGACAAAACAGTGCAACAGGCCTATGTAATCGGACTCACCATTCCCGATCCGCTGCTCAAGTGGAATGAAGATAAACAAGGATATGATCACGGCCCCATTGACTGGTCTGAATTCAAAAATGTCATCAGTGGCAATGGTCCGTGCAACAGGCAAAGGATAGAACACCACAAATTTTGGCACGAAGAAGGCCAGTGGGTGCGCGAAGCAGCCGATGCCTATAAAAAACGTATTTCAACCCTAAACTAATTTTTATGGATACACAATTAGATCTTTGGGAAGTTTTTGTCCAGGGCAAGTCCGGCGGACAATTTATGCATGCGGGTAGTGTGCATGCTTCAGATAAAGAAATGGCGCTTAAGTATGCCCGCGACTTATATACCAGAAGAAATGAGGGCAGTGCTATTTGGGTAGTTTTGTCCAACAACATCGTTTCCTCCGCACCGGAAGATGCCGAAATGTTTTTTGATCCTGCCAATGATAAAATTTATCGCCATCCCACATTTTATACCATGCCGGAAGGCGCACTTCAAATCTGATGACAATGGAATTGAAAGAAGCACTGCAGAAATTTTTATTGCGTTTGGGAGATAATGCGCTCATCCAGGGTCAACGCCTCAGTGAATGGTGCAGCAGAGCGCCAATGCTGGAAGAAGACATCGCCCTCAGCAACCTGGCACTAGATCATATTGGAAGAGCACAGGTTTTACTCGACTACGCAGGCCATACCTTCGGAGAAACATTGACAGCCGATGAATTGGCCTTCAGAAGAAGTGAACGCGAATATTACAACTTTCTTATGGCAGAACTTCCCACCGGAAATTTTGCATTTACCATTGCCAAACAACTTTTTCTATCGGCTTACGAAGATTTGCTGTATGAAGCACTGTGCGAAAGCACGGATACCCATCTGTCAGCCTTCTCCCTGAAAGCCGTGAAAGAAGCCAGGTATCATTTCTCCCATGCTGCCGATTGGTGCATGCGTCTGGGCTTGGGCACAGCAGAGAGTCACGATAAAATGGTGGATGCTATTCATGATCTTTGGGCTTACACCCATGAGTTTTTTGAAATGTCGGACTGTGATCTTTTATTACTCCAGCACGGCATTGCTCCTGATCAGGAAAAACTGAAGAAAAACTGGTTGGATAAAATAGGAAAGGTCTTTATGAGAACCGGCTTTTCCATACCTCAGGATACATACCAGCACCGAGGTAGCAGACAAGGTATCCATACAGAACATTTGGGACACCTGCTGTGTGAAATGCAATATCTTCAACGATCTTATCCCGATGCCTCATGGTAACGATGATGGCCATGGAACATACTGCAGTCTTAGAATTATTGGATCAGATTCCGGATCCTGAGATACCCGTTGTTTCTATCAGAGAGATGGGTATTTTGAGGAAGGTTGAGTTGAAAGATAATAATTGCGAAGTTTACATCACCCCTACCTATACGGCCTGTCCTGCTATGGCTATGATTGCCGCAGATATAGAGGCATTACTCAGAAGCCATGGCTTCAAAAGTGTTGCCGTTCACACCCAACTTTCTCCTGCCTGGTCAACCGACTGGATGAGTGAAGGTGCCCGACAAAAACTCAGATCTTTCGGCATAGCACCTCCTGCCCACCAGGCATGCAACAGTTGGGCTTTAGAGGTAATGCAGGTCAACTGCCCCAACTGCGGTTCCAACAATACCAGTGTGATCTCCAAATTTGGCTCAACTGCTTGCAAGGCTTTGATGCGTTGTGAAGAATGCCTTGAGCCTTTTGATTATTTTAAATGCCACTAACCCTTTTATATGCCCATTTATCATAAACTTGGATTTGTGCCCGATAAAAGGCACGTTGTTGCCAGACAAGACAGCGGACAATTGTATCAGGAAGAACTCGTGGGAACTCAGGGTTTTGCGGGAATGTCTTCTCTTGTGTACCATCTGTATCCTCCCACCCGTGTAAAACAAAAAGATAAACCCTACAGTGTGCAGCCCGAGATAGCTGTGGAAAACGGACTGGATGCCATGAGTTTTCAAGGCTTCAACCTTCAGCCTGAAGCAGATTTTCTCAAAAGCAGAAAAGTGCTTTTCTGCAATGCAGCATTGCAAATCGGACTGGCAGCCCCTACTTCATCCACTCCTTACTTTTATAAAAATGCGGATGCCGATGAAGTGATTTTTGTGCATAAAGGCTCCGGGAAGATTACCACCATGTTTGGTGAACTGCCCTTTAAATATGGAGACTACATCGTGATACCCAGGGGTACGGTATATCAGGTGCATTTCAACGACTCTGATAACCGCTGGTTGTTTATGGAATCAGCAGATCCTGTATTTACACCCAGAAGATACCGCAACGACTTCGGTCAAATGCTGGAACATTCACCTTTCTGTGAAAGAGATATCAAGCGACCGGAAAATTTGAAAACTTACGATGAAGAAGGTGAATTTGATATTTTTATCAAAAAGAGGGGCATCATGTTTCCCTACCTTTACGCCAATCATCCTTTTGACGTAGCGGGTTGGGATGGCTTTCACTATCCTTATACTTTCTCCATTTTCAACTTTGAACCTATCACCGGTAGAATACACATGCCGCCACCTGTGCATCAGACCTTTGAAAGCAGAAACTTTGTGGTGTGTTCTTTCGTACCCCGCATGTATGATTACCATCCGGATGCCATTCCTGCGCCTTATCACCACAGCAATATCGACAGCGATGAATTGCTTTATTATGTGGATGGAGATTTCATGAGCAGAAATAATATCCAGCAGGGTCAAATTACACTCCACCCGGGAGGCATACCCCACGGACCCCATCCGGGCGCTATCGAGAGATCCATTGGCAAAAAAGAAACACACGAATTGGCGGTGATGATTGATCCTTTTCAGCCGGTGATGATTACAAAGGAAGCCATGCAATTGGAAGTAAAAGATTATTACAAATCGTGGTTGGAACCCAACCATGCATAACACAAAAAATGATTATTATGTCAAGCGCAAACTTAACAGACGTAAAAGATTACGAATACGGAATTCAGAAAATCTTTGATCAGGCTCAGGATTTCCTGCCCATCAATGGTACAGATTATGTGGAATTGTATGTAGGGAATGCCAAACAGGCTGCCCATTTTTATAAAACTGCTTTTGGTTTTCAGTCATTGGCTTATTGCGGACTGGAGACCGGCAACCGGGAATTTTGTTCTTATGTCCTGGTTCAGGACAAGATTCGTTTGGTGCTGACTACACCTTATACAGCCCAGAGTGAAATCTCAGAACACATTAAAAAACATGGCGATGGGGTAAAAGTGATTGCCTTGTGGGTAGACGACGCGAGCGCTGCTTATGAGGAGACAACCCGTAGGGGTGCCACAGGTGTAATGGCCCCCCAGGCTATGTCTGACAAATGGGGTAGGGTGGTAAAATCAGCCATCAAAACCTATGGTGATACCCTCCACATGTTCGTGGAAAGAAAAGACTACAATGGCGTCTTCCTGCCTGGTTTTGAAAAATGGGATTCAGATTACAATCCGGGTTCTACCGGCCTTCGTTACATTGATCATATGGTAGGCAACGTAGATTTGGGCACCATGAATGAATGGGCAAAGTTCTATGCTACAACTATGGGCTTTGCCAACCTCATTACTTTTGATGACAAAGACATTTCAACCCAGTACACAGCGTTGATGAGTAAAGTTATGACCAATGGCAATGGTCGGATCAAATTTCCCATCAATGAACCGGCTGAAGGATTGAAGAAAAGTCAGATTGAAGAATTTTTGGATTTTTATGGAGGCGCAGGCTGTCAGCACATTGCCGTTGCTACCAACGACATCGTATTTACAGTTTCGGAAATGAGAAGAAGGGGTGTAGAATTTTTGCATGTCCCCGGAACTTACTACGACACTGTTCTCGATAGAGTAGGGGATATCGCTGAAGACCTCGCTATTTTGAAATCACTGGGTATAATGGTAGACAGAGATGAAGACGGTTACCTGCTTCAAATCTTCACCAAGCCCGTGGAAGACAGACCCACCCTCTTTTTTGAAATCATCCAGCGCAAAGGAGCAAAATCTTTTGGCAAAGGAAATTTTAAAGCCTTGTTTGAGAGCATTGAGGCCGAACAGGAAAGAAGAGGAACTCTTTAAGCATAATCGTGGAAATGCCGCAGATGCTTATGCTGCGGCCAGCTAATTTTTTTCTTCATAGCCAATGGTGCAAGCCATTGGTTATGATTTTTATAGAAACCCTGGTTATTACTTTTTTAGCAACACCTTTCAAATATAATGGAGACTGAGATTTTAAGAAAGTTTGAATTGATGAGTCCTGCCGGTTCATGGGAGTCTCTGATGGCAGCCATCAAAGCGGGTTGTGATGCCGTTTATTTCGGTGTCGAGCAACTCAATATGAGAGCCCGGTCCAGTAATAATTTCACCTTAGAAGATTTACCCGGGATTGCAGAGATCACAAAAGCGGCCGGTGTAAAATCTTATTTAACGCTCAATACCATTTTGTATGATCACGATATCCAACTGATGAAATCCATCATTGATACAGCTCAGCAAAGTGGTATTTCTGCAATTATTGCTTCTGACCATGCCGCCATGTTTCATTGCAAAAAGGTAGGTATGCCTCTGCACATTTCTACGCAGGCCAACGTGTCCAACCTCGATACCGTGGCATTTTTTGCAGCCTTTGCAGATGTGGTGGTTTTGGCAAGGGAGTTGAGCCTCAAACAGGTGGCTGAAATTTCCAAAGGCATCGTAAAACAGCAAATCAAAGGCCCTTCCGGGTCTCTGGTAAAACTCGAAATTTTCGCCCATGGTGCCCTATGCATGGCAGTTTCCGGTAAATGTTATTTGAGCCTCCACAGTCATTTTGCCTCTGCCAACCGGGGAGCCTGCATCCAGAATTGCAGACGGTCTTATGTGGTCATGGATAAAGACGAAGGCATCGAATTTGAAGTTGACAATGAATACATCATGTCGGCCAAAGACCTTTGTACCATTGGCTTTTTAGACCAAATACTCGAAGCTGGTGTAAGTGTCCTGAAAATCGAAGGAAGGGGGAGATCAGCAGATTATGTCTTTACCGTCACTCAATGTTACAGGGAAGCCATCGATGCTTTTGTTAGGGGTGAATATACCCGGGAATTGATAGATGGATGGATGCCCAGATTGGCTACGGTATACAACCGGGGCTTTTGGGATGGCTACTATCTGGGTAAAAAAATGGGTGAGTGGTCCGACAGCTATGGGTCCAAAGCTACACAGCGAAAAATCTATGTTGCCAAAGGTGTAAAGTATTTTGATGAAGCCGGTATTGCAGAATTCAGATGCGAATCCCACGACTTAAATGTTGGCGATAAAGTGGCTGTCACAGGCCCCACAACCGGCTACGTTGAGGCAATGGTAAGCGAGATTAGAAAAGAGGGAATGTCCGTTGATAGTGTTTCCAGGGGCGATCAATTTACCATCCAACTTTCCGAGAAAATCAGGCCTTCAGATAAATTGTACAAATTGGTGGGTCAGTGATCCAAATAACCCAAATAAGAGCAAAGTGTATTGGCTGTAATGCCTGCGTAGAGATCGCTGACCATCGATGGAGGGTCTCTCGCCGGGATGGTAAGTGTACCCTGGTGGGCGGCATCGAAAAAAAAGGTTTCTATACAGTCAATGTCGACGATAGTGAAGAAGAAGAGGTGGCAGCCGCTACCCGCGTGTGTCCTGCCAGAATCATCCAGTGGAAGAAGATATAAGTACTCCCTTCCTCATTTTAATTCTGCAAGACCTACAAATGAATCGGCTGTGCCATAATACAGCAACCATTTCCCTTTATATCTTACGAGTCCTTCTGAAAAAACAGTGCCTGATGTATACTGGCCACTAATCTCATGAGGCAAGGTAGGTTTTATCAGGCAGGTACCTGTACGACTTATTACCTTGCTGATATTTTCTTTATCGAAAATAACCCTGCCTACGGTATACGTGTTTTTGGGCAGTCGGTTATCTGTTCGTTCATCGTCAGCATTTTTGCCATTGTACAATAATACAACACCTTCTTCCATCCACATGGCAGGTGGTCCACACTCTGTAAGTCTGCTGTCAAAGTAGCCGGGTCTGGTGCGAATAACGGCGGTGAGTTCGCCTTTTTCATCGACGCCGGGATACCAGTTGATCAGATCATCCGACCAGGCAAGATTGACAAATTCTTCCCCCCAGTACATCCAGTACTTCCCGTTTATTTTTTTAGCAATTTGCGCATCGTTGATCCACTCACAAACGATGGATCCTGATTTCGACCAATGATTTATAAATTTACCATTATAGGCACGCAAAAAGGCAGGCCCTTTTTTCTCCCAATGGATAAGATCCCTGGATGTGGCAATGGAAAGCCTTGCCGTTTTTTGATTCCAGGATGTATAAGTAAGGATGTACGTTCCTGTAGGAGACTTTACAATCCTGGGGTCCTCACAGCCTCCCGGGTAGTCCCATTGCGCAAAGGTATCTGCCGCCGGATAGAGCACAGGTTCAGGATATTTGGTGAATTCAACCCCATCCAAGGAATAAGCCAGCCCCAACCTGGATGTACGTCCCCCTAAATATGCTTTTGGATTGTCTTCACAGCGATATATGACAAACAACGTATCGTTTCTGATAATGGCAGCTGGGTTAAAAACATCGGCTTTTTGCCATTTGACTTGTTTTTGGGTTGCCGGACAAAAGAAGGATAGTGTGGAATCTGCCTTGATTACAGGGTTTGCTGCAGGTTTCTCAGCATGCGTAAAGTTGGAAGGATTCGTTTCTTTTGGCTTGCATGTCAATGCAAAAAAAGAATACATTCCGACAATATACATTAGGGTCATGCTTTTCATACTTTCCAATTGTCAGGTGAAAATAGGAACTTTATTTAACAATGGTAGCGCAGTTATTGCAGAACCCCCTTTTATTGCATCAACCCATTTATTGCAGCGACTATATCTTCCCAATATATTTTATCAGCATGTTGTGTGTAAGGATCCTTCATTCTGTCTTCCTTTTCATATTTTTCTTTCGCTATTTTTAGCTGCATTAACGCTTCATCCTTCCTCCCCAAATCATTGAATGTTTTCCCAAGATAGTACCGGTTTTCAGCCAAATCGTTTACTTTTTCTTGTTGATTGAATGCTATTATAGCTTTCTCTTGTTGTTTGAGTCCCAGATAAAGTACGCCCAGATGTAAATAATCGAACAGTCCGGGTTGATATCCGGCTTCATTCATTTGGTTTATTATTATCTCCAGGGCTTTTTCTTTTTGCCCCAGTGCTTTGTAACACAGTGCTTTTGCCATTTGCAGATGATAATCCCCATTTACAGAGTAGCCTATATCATATTTACTGAGACTATCCAATCTTTCTATATCTGCTATGGCTCCCTCGTAATCCCTGAAAAACTGGTATCGACACCATCCTCGATAAGGTAAATGTTCTTTGGGATCGAGTGCCACCGCCTTGTTCATCAATTGGAACCATGTAACAAAATCCCCACTTTTCAGATAGGCAGTAGATTTGGCCTCATAAGCAAAGGAAAATGTTGGATCTATGGCAATGGCTTCATCCAGAGCTTGTTGGTATTCGGCACTGAATTGATGGTAGCCCTGTCTCTTTTCTGCCACCTGACAGGCTTTATACTTAAGTGTGTCACCATAGTACAAATATGCATTGCAATTGGGTTGGGCCAATACTTTGTTGGATAACAGGCAGAGTATGATGCAGAATTTTTTCATGGGAGGATCTCTTTTATTTTGCCATCCACAATTTTAAATGTCAGGTATTGATAATAATCTCGAGGCTTCTCATCATATATCAGTGGCTTCCATCCCTTGATATCCTTGCAAGCCTTGAGTAATGGCTCTGTGGTTGATGCTGACATTTTTATTTCATTAAATTGCAAATCTGAGGTAAGTACCCTGAACCTGCCACTTTCACCCCGGCAGTTAACAATAAATCGTATTCTCACATAGCCGTTGTCTCTAAATGTATTGTCTTTGAAAAGCTTAAATAATTTTGTGTCCAGGGCTTTTTTTTCTCTATCAATGGATATTCCTTTACCAGTATTGAAATATTGAAAAACTTCTTTCTCAGATCCACAAATATTAAAAGTGGCATCATCCAGTTCTTCATTGGCAATGATGTCTCCAACAAAGTTGCGCCTATCTGATTCATTCTTTGCCGATTTACAGCCAACTGCAGACAAAATAAGCAGGAGTAAGTAGATTGTTGATTTTTCCACAAAAGGTATTTTAAGCTTACCCAAAAATAGCTCCCTTTGTAATTTCTTTTTCTTATTGTACGCTTGTTAACAGTTTTTTGTGAGTTTCAAATAAGGTCTTATCCTTTTAAAGAAAATGGATGCTTATAAAAATAAATGGGTCATTGATCTTGGCAGCTTTGTAATTTTTTATGATTTCATAACCACATTTAGTATGTCTTCTCCATATTTATTCAATTTGTGCTCACCGATGCCGGGTATTTGTTCAAGTTCTTCTATGCTAAGGGGTCTTACAGAGGCAATGGCTTGCAGGGTACTATCATGCAAAATTATATAGGGTGGTAGCTGACTTTCTTTGGCTTTAAACAGCCTCCAGGATTTGAGTTTTGCCAGGAGGTCGTCATCCATAGAATCAAAACTGGGTAAAGCCTTGGGCCTGGGACTTGGTTTTATAATGGATTTTTCACCAAAACTTTCTTTGTGCAGTTCAATTCTAGTACTGCCAGTTAAAGCTGTTGCAGAAAGCGGGGTGGTGGTCAGTCGATTGTTGGAGGTGAAATCAATGGACAAAATCCCCAAATTGATCATTTGGGTGATATAACTTTTCCATTCAAAAGCACTGTAATGTCGGCCTACACCAAATGTCTTTATTTTGTCGTATTGTTTCTCAATCAACTCTCTTTTATGGGAACCCCGCAAAATATCAATGAGTGTAGATGCTGTTATTTGTTCCTGACATCTTATGATAGCAGACAGTGCCATTTGTGCCAATTTCGTACCATCAAATTTTGGACTTGGCTTAAGGCAATTGTCACAGTGTCCACAACTTTCTTGTCGAAATTCTCCAAAGTAATTCAGGATAAAATTGGTCCTGCAGTGGAAGCTGGTCGCAAATTGCCACATTCTGTCCAATTTTGCATGTTGCACTTCCTTGTATTCTTCACTTCCTTCTCCATTGAGAATAAAATCTTTTTGAATTTCAATGTCGGTAAATCCATAGAATAAAACAGCTTCTGCAGGTAACCCATCCCTGCCGGATCTGCCAATTTCTTGATAGTAACCTTCCAGGTTTTTGGGCATGTTGTAGTGAATGACCAGTCGGATATTGCTCTTATCGATGCCCATACCAAAAGCAATGGTAGCACAAATCACCTGAATCTCATCTCTTACAAATCCTTCCTGCACCTTATTTCTTTCATCTGCATTCATGCCGGCGTGGTAAAATTGGGCATCGATGCCTTTGTCTTGCAGAGATCCGGCCAACTTTTCACATGACTTGCGACTTGTGCAATAAATGATGCAGCTTTCACCTTTTTTCTTTTTGAGCAGTGAAAGGATTTGCTCCATTCTTTGTTGGTTGATGTGGGCTGAAATCTTGATGTTTTTCCTTTCAAAACTGCTGACAAAAATCTTTGACTCTTTGAGCCTCAATTGCTTGCATATATCAGCCTGCGTTGCC
>WBZP01005317.1_pt1 | contig 13140 bp, 14 predicted proteins | sample 5204301 | NCBI WGS metagenome assembly WBZP01 (sample SAMN12412401, study PRJNA552823) | activated sludge metagenome | isolation source: activated sludge from nitrification reactor of wastewater treatment plant... | place: USA: Pennsylvania | collected 2017
CAGATCAACATAAAAAGTTGCACCATCTTGGTGTCTGGTCATGCCCATTACACCGCCCATTGCTTCGGCCAATCGACTCGCCCCAAGAAGCGCCACGCCACTCGTCTGTGGACGACGCGGCACAATCACTGCTGCTCGTTGTTTCATGCGCTCTTCGAGCCGTTTTATGGTGTTAATCGGTACAGCTGGTCCATAATCACGTACTCCTACGCGCACCCTGTCGCCACGCGAAGTGATTGTTAGTTTTACCGGCTGAGTGTCTGAGCTATAGTGCAGCGCATTGTCACCAAGAGCCACAAGTAGCCGCCGCAATAGCTCTCTGTTGGCAATAAGCAGCGGCACTCTGACACGACGAGGCACGACGATATTTTTGCCATGCGCAGTAAAAAGTGGCGACAGCTCGTGAACAACATCGTTGCACAATGACACAGCGTTCACTGGCTCAAGCTCAATCAGACGAGGCGTGTGCGTAGGAAATACAATGTTACCCGTAAGACGCAGAGCTCGCTCGCTGGTAAGCGTCAGCTGATCAGCCAGTCGTTTACGCTCAGCTGGCGCAATGTCATCACCACTCAGCATAAGACTCAGTTGGCGCAATAGCACCAATGGCGAGCTCAGTTCGCCTGCCGCAGCTGCAAGTAGTGATGACTCGTCAATGTCATATTCACCCCTGTTATTACTCCCCTGAACGGTTGCCATATACTACTCATAGTGTAGCACGGAATCTCGTTTAAACTCTACGCGTTGAAATCGATCGTACGAATAAGTGCTTCGAAATCACCCTTGAACGTGTCGGCATCTGTGCGAACTGTAATTGTCTTGTCGCGGCACTGATAAATCACTGCATCACCACGAATGTTCTTGCTAAAGTTGCCTGTAAGACGTGTGCCACTCTGGCCTTGCGACGACGTAGAACTTTGCTTGAGATCGCCCTTCTTCACAAGACTCGAGTAATCATTCACCACTTGATCGTAATCTCGCTGCTCTATAAGTACACGTAGCGCAAATTGATTACTTGCACTAATAGGTGGTACAACTTTAGGATTTAGGTATGCCTTGAAGTCGCCGCCATTCGTAATCTCTTCAGACTCAAATACACTCCAGGTTTTTGGGTACTGGAATGACAAACTACAGTAGTCGTCTGGTGCTTTGAATTGGAGAGTAGGCGTCTTTTCGCGCTCGGCGAACTTTGTTTCGTCTTCTTCACCCTTTTGCTCTTTTGCTTCGGCAACTTTTATAGCAATCTTGCCATCTACATCGCTCTGCGCGTCGTTATAGGCCACAAAAGCCCATATAGCAAATGATCCGACACCAAGTAGTAACACCGAAAGCGCAATCACCGCCACAAGCAGCCCAGAGACCGCGCCGCGCTCATTGCTTACACTAGAAGTTTGCATTGTCATGCCCGCCATTATACTTATGCTTGCCGCTGCTGTAAAGCCTTGCGCACTCAGTGGCTATGGCTCGAACCTATAAAGCGCATGAGCATGGAGTTCGCGCACTGGCTGCAATGTTTTTGGTTTTGCCCCGTAGGTAATCAACCACACCGCATGCCCGTTTTTTGTTGCAGTTTGCTGTAGTTTTTTTTCGAGCTTGACTATGTCGCGACTTACCGAAAACGCATACACTATCGTTGTTTCCTCTGGCAAATCAACCAGCCAAAAATCCGCAACCTTTGTTGTGATCTGCTCATTTCCCCGAGCAAGTAGCTTGCTGATGAGTACAAGTACAGGGTTCAGCTCATATCCAATCGCTCGCGCACCGCGTGCAGCCGCGAGCCTCAGTACTATACCGTCGCCCGAACCAAGATCAACCAGCACATCTTTGCTTGTCAGTTGGTACAACTCACTCAGTGCCAACTGCGCATACTTGCGATGGCTTGGCACGTATGGTGCGCCACGCGCAACCACAAACCCAAACAGCAGCACCACGCCAAGTAGTAGCCATAGCCACCACTCCATCAGTCGGCGTCACTCGCAAATGATTGTTTGACGATTGTAATCTCGTTTTCAACACTGCTCAGATCGTCTTCAATTGCTGTTGCTAATTTTTTGACCGCCTCGAGCTTTGTCTTTGCTTGTTCAAGCGCAAACTCATCGCCCCGAAACCACGCAACCAGTTCGTCGAGCTGCGTTAATTTATCTTGAATTGTTGGGTCATTTTTGCTCATATTCATATATCTCCGCTTTCATTATAGCGCCCGTCGTCTCAACTGTAATCTTACCGCCAACACGCTGCTCACCACGCACCAATGCGTAGCCACGTGCTAGCACACGCTCCGGATCAAGCTCTGCCGCCAGCAACCGCACTTGCCGCACACGCTCGCGATGCGCCACAATCGCCGACTCTACGGCGGTATACGAGAGCTCGAACGATTGCGCAACTCGCTCGCGCAGAGCATCGATTCGCTGTGTCACATGCGGCAAGACGCTTTCTACTTGTAGGCGCGTGCGCCGCACTATCTCGTGGCGATCAGGTACCAGCAATTGTGCTGCATTGCTTGGCGTTGCCGCACGCACATCTGCAACCAAGTCAACGAGCGATTCATCAACCTCGTGGCCTATGCCAGTCAATGTCGGCACACGACTTGCGGCAACTGCACGCACGAGTTGCTCGTCATTAAATGCACTCAGGTCGTCTGCGCTACCACCTCCACGAATAATCACAATCACCTCGGGCAAGTCTTCCTGTTCGTTAAAATACTTTAGTGCGCGTATGATCTGGTCTGGCGCATCCGCACCTTGTACCGTGACTGCCGCCACATCTATGCGCACGCCACCCCAACGATCATTCACAATCTTCACAAAATCAGCATATCCAGCCGCCTGCGGGCTACTAATCACCGCCACTCGCTGCGGTATAGTGGGGAGCGGTCGTTTGCGCTCTATAGCAAACAGCCCCTCCTGATCTAGCTTAGCCCTCAGCAGCTCAAAACTTTTTTTCAGGCTACCCTCGCCACTCGGACGAATCGCACGAACCGTTAGACTAAATTTGCCCCATTGCGTGAGCTTTGGTGCCGCGGTCACAACAACTTTCATGCCGTCTTCTATTGGCACTCTCAGTTGAAAAAGCATCATAAAACAGCCCACGCTACCGCCAGCATCTTTGATATCAAAAAACACAAACTTTCCCTGATTAACCTTAAAGCTCGCCACCTCACCCTCAATTTCTATAGCAGGGTACGCATATTCAAGCGTCTGATTGGTAAGCGCTATAAAGTCGCTAACGCTGAGCTTTGGCAACATGCCGGTCGTGTCCTCCATAGGTATTGAGCGCATGCTGGTAAAAAATGTATCCAAACACAATTGTGCCAAGTAGTATGATGATCCGCGCCAACAGAATGCCCGCAATCGCTACGCCACTCGATATGCCAGCAAACGCCAAAAACGTCACCATAACCGCCTCGTAGGCACCCGCGCCTCCTGGTGTTGCGACAATAAATCCCGCAAAACTCGCCACGCCATAAGCAATAAGAATCGGTGCAGGATTAATAATCTCGCCGAGCGACCAAAAGGCAATCATAAACAACCCAGCGTCACCGATGTTGTACACCAACCCCCACAGAAACGGCTTGATAAGGAGCTTTTTATCATGCCGAAGCTCCATAAAATCACGATGCATATCATCCAAGAATTCTTCGATTGCATCGAGTCGTAGCAATTTGCGCCTACGGCCAAACGTCACTTTGCGCGTGACAAAATTCATCGTACGATATAGCCAATCAGCAAACTTATCGATTCGTCGTTTACTACTCAGTAGATAAATACCCAGGAGCAACAATGCAATAATCGCGCCAAACAGTGTCGCACTCGTGAGTATGATCCAGCGGTTCAGGTCGCCATCGAGTGTAACAGCAAACAATGCAAGCAAAAGCAAAAGCGCAAACGCTACAAACGTCATGGCATGCCGTACAACCTGAGCCATGGTTGCCCTACCCGGCGATACCCCCAAGTGCGCCAGCCGCCACGACAAATACGATACACCGCTCACGCCGCCACTCGGCAATATATGATTTACGAAGTTACCCTCGAGCGCAATTCGTATCAATTCTGTACGTTTCACTTTTTTCATTTGGCCTTTACCGCGTAAATAGCTGAAGATCATCTCGCCACCAGCATAAAACACTAGCAGCTGCACCGGAACCATGAGCAGCAGGATCCATAGATTCACCTGGCCCAGTAGCTCCCACGCCCGCACTAGCTCGTGCCGCGACGCAAACAAAATGACCGCTAGTAAAACGACCGTTGCAATACTAAGCCATCTGCGAAAAGACATATCTTTAGTATATAGTATTTTGTCGATTGTATTTCGTATATACTGGTGAAATGCAATACATTGCTCTTCTTGGTCGACAGCCCGCTATAGGCATAGCGGAGCTTGAGCGTGTTTTTGGTGATGTCACGTGGTTTTCAGATACCGCCGCAGTTGTTGTGGCCGATACTTTCGACATAGAGCGACTCGGTGGCACCGTAAAAGCCGGGCGCGTTGTGGCTGAGTTTCCTAGTGGCGATTGGCGACAGGCGAGCATGAAGCTTGTGCGCGCCTACACCGAGGCATGGGCAGATCACGATGGCAAAATAACACTTGGTATCAGCGCATACGGTTTTGGCGTTTCTGCTCGCGACGTACAAAAAAGTGGCATCATCCTAAAGTCAAAGCTCAAAGAAAAAGGCGTCAGCCTGCGCCTTGTGCCAAACGACAACGCAGCGCTTGGCAGCGCAACGAGTCATCATAACAAGCTTGGGCTTTCGGATAACAAAGTTGAGCTGCTCGTTGTAAAAGGCAAAAGCGGCAAGATTATCGTTGCCGAAAGTACCGGTGCGCAAAACATCACTGCCCTGGCTCGCCGCGATCAGGGTCGCCCAGCCCGCGATGCATTTGTCGGTATGTTGCCACCGAAATTAGCCATGATCATGGCTAATTTAGTGGTAAGTGATAAGTGGTTGGTGAATAGGGAAAGGCGACCAATTATTCTTGATCCATTCTGTGGTACAGGAGTCCTGTTGCAAGAAGTCCTCATTCTCGGTTATTCAGTCTATGGCACTGACCTATCAGATAAGATGATCGACTATTCGCGCAAAAACCTCGATTGGCTTACCGCAACCTACCACCTACCACCTACCACCTACCACCTGTCGCAAGGCGACGCCACAACGTACACATGGGATCTTCCTATCGACGCCATTGCCTGCGAAACCTACCTGGGCCAACCATTTAGTGCACCACCAAAGCCCGAAAAGCTAGCCGAGGTTCGCGGTAACTGCGATCACATTATCAGTACATTCCTGCGCAATATTGGCGAGCAGATTACGCCTGGCACACCGCTATGCGTTGCCGTGCCCGCCTGGCGAGACGTCGCCGGTGGGGTTACCCATCTACCGCTCATCAAAAATCTGGCGACACTCGGCTATCAGCAGATTGAATTCAAAAACATCCGCGCCGAAGAGCTACTCTACTACCGCGAAGACCAAGTCGTCGCTCGCGAATTATTGGTGCTCGAAAAGCTGTAGCCTACCAAAAAGACTCCGCCCATGGAGTCCTTTTGATCTGTATATCTTTGTTGGGTATGGTATCCCGGACGCACCAACTCTTGCGCGTCCGGGATACCAATAGTTGCTCACCTTCCCTGTATGATTGCCTCTTTGTTGCCCGGAAACTCCACACGCCAGACGACCTCGTTGTCGTCGTTGGTGTGGCGCACCACGCAGACGGTGGTTGCTCGAGGTAGCGCATCAACGTTGATCGTTGACACACGTTCCTTGGCGTCGCGCAGCAGCGCTCCTCTTGCCAGTCCGTAGGCATGTTGCTCGGACATCGGTTCCACCAATTGTGCGAGCTTTGCCAGATTTGCCACAAACGACATGTTATCGTCCAACGCGCTGCACTCGCTCTTGATTGGTTGTGTGGCATGCGTACTCGCGACAATCGTTTGCCGCGGCAGCGGCACTGCTGATTGTTGCATCACTACCGTGGCCTGTTGCTCATGCTTGCATGCCTGTAGCACAAGTCCGCACACCGCAGTCGCGCCCAAAAACAGCCCTACAGTAGAAAGTCGAACAGTAATGTGCGACATCGAATCCCTTCACTCCTAACATATTTGTTTTCGGTAACGCTTCGGTGTTAGTTCCACTGTATCAAATTCCGCTTACGTCTACCAGACAAAAAATGTGTTCATGAGCACTTTTCTTGCATTCCGCCCAACAGGGGTTGACGAACAGCGTTTTTTTCGCTACAATGGTTCGGATTGTTAAAAGTATAAATTGTGCTGCTTTGCTTTACCGCGAGTGCAGCGCAAGGCAGCTTTGAAGCGCGGAGCGAGACGTACAAGAGGTACGGCGAGTGAGCACTGCAGAAGCTAACGCAGCGGTGCGCCGCGAGAAAGGAAAGCCCCATGTCACATGTCAAAGCAGGTGGTTCAAGCAAAAACATCCACAACAATGCTGGTCAGCGTCTCGGCGTAAAGCGCTTTGGTGGCCAAAAAGTTCGCGCTGGCGAAGTACTTGTACGCCAAACTGGCAGCACCAAAGTAGCTGGCCCTGGCACATACATGAGCCGCAACTTCACTATTCACGCTGCTGTAGACGGCATCGTAGAATTTGCCAAGGTGAAAAAAGCCAAGTTTACTGGCAAAACAGCACCTCGCACACAAGTTACCGTAAAGTAACAGCACAAGGCAAATAAAAAAGAAGCTCGCATGCGAGCTTCTTTTTTATAAGACCTTACTAGGCTGATAATCCTAAGTGATACTTTACCCTATCAACTACATCGCCAATCACTACCTGTGACTTTACGAGGTAATCGTCGACACCTAGTTGTTCAGCACGCTCTTTGTCCTTTGCCTGGCTGAGCGCTGTGAGCATGATCACGCGCACATTTGCCACTTCAGGCGTATTGCGCAGTATATCAAGCACATCAAAGCCGTTCACCTTTGGCATCATAGCGTCGAGTAGTATGAGGTCTGGCTTGAACTCTAGCACTGCCTGCAGTGCTTGTTCGCCATTATTCACCTCGTAGGTTTCAAAGTTTTCCAGCTCCAGCCGCGACCGATACACCGCCGCTAGCGCCACGTCGTCTTCTACGAGCAAAATCTTCTTTTTTGGTTGTTCGTCTTGCATATGCTTAGTGTACCATATTATTTCTTCAAATACGCCTTCGCTGCATCCATCTGCGGATCACGTCCTGCATTGGCATCGTCTGCCGTCAGCTCCACCTTTTTATCAGGACTTATGCCCTCTTTGTTGATGTTTTTACCGTTTGGTGTATACCAGCGAGCCACTGTCACCTTAAGCACCGAACCATCCTGCAGATCAATCAGTTTCTGCACGCTTCCCTTGCCAAACGTCTTTTCGCCTATCAGTGTTGCCGCACCGTTATCTTGCAGGGCACCAGCCACAATCTCGCTCGCACTGGCACTGCCACCATTGGTAAGTACAACTGTTGGCACACCTTCGAGCACAGGGTTGCCACCCGATCGTAGCTCGTCCGTCACCTTGCCGTTCGTTCGTTCACTCACTACCACCTTGTCGCGTAGCCATAGCCCCGACACGTCCTGCGCAGCCGTCAGCAGTCCGCCGCCATTGCCACGCAAGTCCAATATGACGCCCTTCACGTTCTGGTTCTTGAAATCCTGCGCTGCCTTGCGCGCCAGATCAGTCGTTGTATCGTCAAAACGACGCATTGTCATGATTCCAATACCGTCAACCACTGTGCTATCAACACTTGGCGACGTAATTTGTTCACGCGTAATGGTAAAATCTTTGCTTTCCGTACCGCGCAGCACCGTCACTTTTACGGTAGTACCTATGTCACCTCGAATTTTGTTCACCGTGTCGCTCACCGACCAACCACTCGCCGATTCGTCGTTCACTGCCACAATCACGTCGCCAGCTTGTAGACCAGCTTTTTGTGCTGGCGAACCGTCGAGCGCACGAAGCACTGTTGGCTTACTGCCCCTACTACCTATCTCTGCCCCTATACCGCCACCAATATTACCCGTGAGGTCCTTATTGAATTCTTCGGCCTCTTTACGGTCCATGTACACCGTATACGTGTCATCTGCAGCCGCCACCAACCCACGGCTCGCGCCGTTTATAAGTGCTGTATTGTCCAAGGTACCGTCAAAGTTTGCCTTGAGCGCCCTATATGTTGACTGCACGCTCGAAAGATCAAGCGTACCAGTGGCTACCTTAAAGCCAAAAGCTGGTGCTACCAGCCCGACAATCTGATCATTGCGCGTGCCGCCAGCATAACCAACGATTACTGCAAGCCCCACAATCAGCACAAATGTGCTAGGGGCAAAGCTCCACTTCGTATCTGTCTTATCAGTCTTTTGTGTACTCACTTCAATCAATTATACGCCACAAACTGACAAATCGCTTACGACAATAAAATTCAACAACAAAACCCTCCAAATAGAGGGTTTGACAGATGCGATACTTACAGCTATTAGAAGTAAATATATGTATCGTAGGTCGCAGCAGAAACGCGCATTTTAGAGTAATTGCCCCAGCCCGCGCCGCCAGCATTGTAATAGTTATACTGACTCACATCTACCGTGCCGTCACCGTTCACTGCCTCTACCCACACTACGTGGCCATAGGCACCTGCGCTGATCACACCTACAGAATTAGCTCTTGGAGTACTGCCCGTACTGTAGCCAGCCGCACGTGCGCTACCTGGCCATTGATTTGCATTGCCCCAATAACGTGGGTAATTACCTGTATAGGCGCCGACTTTATAGGCTGCGTAGCTCACGCATTGGCGGCAACCGTAGCCAAGCGGATCGCTACCATTGCCATCTACGCCGCCGTGCGACCAAGCGTTGGCATCAACCCAACAATTAGCTTCCCATGGGTAGCCACCTTTGTTTGGATCGCCAGGCAAAATGTTTATCGTGCCACCAGCTCGGCGTGCAGCCGCTTCTATTGCTGCCTGTTGCTGTTTTTGTAGCTCAAGCTTTTGGCCTTCACGGCTCTGTACCAGGCCTGCGTATGCAGCTTCCTGACCGCGTGTTTGCGATATCAGCTGTGCCTGCTCGTTTTCCTTTGCTACCAGCGCATCACGAGCCATCTTTTGCTCGGCGAGCACACGGTCAACGTCCTTTTTCTGTGTCTCTAGCTGCGCTTTGAGTTTACGAATACTCGTAATGGTTGAAGTCAGACTGTCTTTTACACTGTTGCGATACGATTCTTTGTCGACATAGTCCGATATACTCTTGCTGCTAGCCAGCATTTCGAGTGGCGTTACGTCGCTCGACACATACAGATCAGCTAGTGTTACACCAAGTGCATCTTGGTTGTCAGCAATCTTTTTTTCATTTGCGGCAATTTCGGCTACTAATTTGTCGTGTTCGGCCTGCTTTAGGTCTACTTGTGCCTGGATGATGTTTTTCTGCGCACTAATGCCATCGAGCTCGCGCTGCAGTGATTCTGCCTGTCCCGCTAGCTTGCTCACCTGTGCCTGATACTGATCGATCTGCGCCTGGATTTGTGCAATTTTTTGATCGTAATCATCCGCTTTTACAATGCGCGCCATCTGAAAGGGCGCTGTCGCGGCAAGCAAAACCGCCACTGCCACGATGGTAATTCTTTTTGCAGTGTTTTTGATGTTCTGAGTCGGTGTGGTGGACAGCCGTTTCATTACCGTTCACTATAGCATAAGAGGAATGATTTGTAAAGTGTTATTGTACAAAAAAGAATAAGGGTGGTCGCTTACGGGAATCGTAGCAGAATCACACCAGAATTCTTGACCCACATAGTACTGTACTCGCCTGTACCATAGAAGTTGTATTGGCTCACAAACATGTCGCTACCGCTGACCGATTCGACGATCATGACGTGACCGATTGGTGCAAACGAACCACTGGCAGGTAGTACAACCACATCGCCTGCCTGTGGTGATGACACGCGGTACGCACCACTCCAACGCGCAGCACTGCTTGGCCACTGGTAAGCGTTGCCGTCGCCGTGCCAGGCATTTACTGTCTTGCCAAATCGTGCCTGTAACGCCCAAGCAACATAGCTCACACATTCACGGTTATACAGATTCCAGGGGTCAACCATGCTATCGTGCGCCGCACAGTACGGATAGCCACCGCTACAGCCACGATTACCGCTCCAGCCCCAGTACTGGAAACTACCCACAACGCCGCTATTACCGCCGCCGCTTGCGACCAAGCTTGCGTAATACGCCTGCTGCTGCGCGCTCACTGATTGGATCTGGTTGCGAGCACTGCTTACAAGATTCTGATACGCTGCCTCTTCGCCACGAGTTTGATCAACCAAACTCTGCTGCTCAGCCTGAGTGGCAGCCAATTGATCGTTTTGGAGCTTAAGTTCTTCGAGCACCTTTTCGACTGCTTTTTTGTCGGTTTCAAGCTGCGCTTTAATGCGTTTTACCTCAGTAATAGTGCGGCTCAGCGAATCACGCACCGTCGTGCGGTATTCCTGCTTGTCCACAAAATCACCGATGTTTTGGCTGCTCGCCAACAGTTCTAACGACGAGATTTTACCATCGACATAGAGATTCGCTAGCATATCACCCAAAGCGTCTTGTGTTTGCTCTAGCTTTTTCTGATTGGCCGCGATATCTGCCTGCAGCTTGTCATGCTTTTGCTGATTTGCCTGTATATTCGCCTGCAAGGCGGCAATCTGCGCATTTATGCTGTCGAGCTTGTTTTGTAGTGTATCGCCCTGCGCCTTTAAAGCATTCGCCTGCGCGAGGTATTGATCAGCCTGCGCCCTTAGGGAATTAATTTGATCATCCCATTTGTCGGCGTAAACTTGCTCAAACAGCGCAATCGGTCCACTGACCGCAAACACCAATGCACAGCTAATAGTGGCGACACGAGTCACCATACGACGCTGAGCTGGTGTGGTGGACAGCTTTTTCATATGTACCCCCATGATAGTACGCCCTTACCGGGGCGTCAATGCTTATGGTTATTTTTCGTTCAGACTTTCAGATATTTCCGCGTTGCGAGTAGCGACGACACCACGCCAATGGTTGCGCCCATTAAAATCATGCCCAGTAGTACTAACACCAAATAAATCGTAATCGTCTCTATAGTGCCTTCAACCGATACTTCATAGCTAGCCAGCTTGTCTTTGGCGGCAAACAACATAGTCACCCCTAGTCCCGTAGCGAGTATTGCAGCAATCACCCCATATACAACAGCCTCTACAATGAATGGTCCGCGTATAAAGCTTCGGTCGGCACCAATCAATTTCATCATCTGAATCTCTTCTTTACGGTTAAAGATAGCCATGCGAATGGTGTTAAAGACAATAAGCGATGATATAACGATGAACACAATGCTTGCAATGACCCCTACTCTTTCGGCAAACTGCACCCAACGACCGATGTTTTGTATGGCGCTGCGCCGCTCACCACTAAACGATGCCGGACGATCAGGGTCAGCGTGGGCTTTATAGATTGCATTGTTTTTGACAAAATGATCCAGCTCAGACGGGTCGTTAATGTCCACAATGTTCACACGGAAGGTGCCCGGTAGCTTGTTAGTCGCCTCGTTAAGCGCGTCGAGTGTTTGCGTGTCAGACTTGTTATCTTGCGCAAAGTTTTCACGCGCCTGTTGTGGGCTGATGTATGTCACATTTTTGACCGTTGAAAGCTTTGCTATTTCTGCTTTGATCTTGTCAGCATCGGCGTCGGTAGTATCGGTACGCACATAGATCGACATGTCGACTCGCTCTTTAATAGTATCGACAGTGTCTACCAATACTTGGCGAGCTGCCAATGTGATAAAGATGATCAGCAGCGTAATCGTCATGACGGCCGTGGCGGCAATAGTCAGCCACAGATTGCGACTAAAGTTATTGATACCATAGCGGCACATGCGCACAAACGTCAGCCATTTGCGGCGAGTTTTTTTATTCTGTGCCAGTGCTTTTGGCTCTGTACGATTACCGTGCGCCATTTATTTCTTCCCCTTTGCAGCAGCTGCCGTAGCTGGAGCCTGAGCAGGCGTGGCACTAAATTGCCTGTAACTCCCCTGTGCCTGATCGCTGGTAATCTTGCCGTGCTCAATCGTGATCACGCGGCGCTGCAATTTGTTGACGATCTCGACATTGTGCGTGGTGAGTAACACTGTAGTGCCATAGGCATTGATCTTCTCGAGCAGTCGTACAATATCCCAGCTGTGCTTTGGGTCAAGGTTACCCGTCGGCTCGTCGGCAATCAAAATCTTTGGCTGGCGCACTACCGCGCGCGCAATCGCCACACGCTGGCGTTCGCCACCGCTGAGCTGATGCGGGAAATTCTTTTCTTTGCCACTCAGACCAACCAGTTCTATGACCTTTGGTACCGTGTTTTTGATCTCGCGATTGGTCATACCCGCTATTTCGAGTGCAAACGCAATGTTTTCGTACACTGTGCGCTGAGGCAGCAGTTTGAAGTCCTGGAACACCACGCCAATCTTGCGGCGCAGCAGCGGAATATGCTTGTCTTTCAGGGTGTCGTAGTCTATGCCGCCAACCACAATCTTGCCGCTGGTTGGCTTTTCTTCGCGAGTAAGGAGCTTCAGCAGTGTGGATTTACCTGCACCGCTCGTGCCCACAATAATCACAAATTCTTTTGGGTCCACATGCAAACTGACGCGATTCAGCGCCGGCTTCATATCTTTGCCGTATGTTTTGGTAACCCTATCGAGCAAAATCATTACTTTGGTTATTATAGCATAATAACTTTCATATTTGGCGCCCCGCGGCGTCAACTGCTTCAGTACTCGCTCACCGTACATTTCGTACGGCTCACTCTGTGCCTCATTGTTTTCTTGCGGTGCATCCAAATCTGAATGTTATTCGTTTTACGGGAAGAAACTGAAGTGTTATCTGTATATACGAAATTCCAATGTGAATTCCACGAACACCGTAGCCCGGAACGGGCCACGGTGTTCGTAGGTGGAACTCACTGATCAGCCAGCCACTGCGCCAGAAGACTTTGGAGAGTACGAAATCGTGCGACTTCCGCTTCTGCCTTAGCAAGCATCGTCGCAACCTGCCGAGACATCTCCAGCGCCACTGATTCAGCATGGTGTGGCTCATTGTTGTCAATCAGCCGCTGCAGGATAGCCTGCGCCTCCCGCCGATTTTGCTCCTCGGCAACAGCATTCTGGTCATCTTG
>WBZP01005319.1_pt1 | contig 13138 bp, 9 predicted proteins | sample 5204301 | NCBI WGS metagenome assembly WBZP01 (sample SAMN12412401, study PRJNA552823) | activated sludge metagenome | isolation source: activated sludge from nitrification reactor of wastewater treatment plant... | place: USA: Pennsylvania | collected 2017
TTCGCGCTACTCAAACAATGGCGCGGCCTGGCCACCCGCTACGACAAACTCGCCATCGTCTACCGCGCCGCAATCGTCCTGAGCGCCTGCATCACCTGGACCCGCCATATAGGAGACATGCCCTAGCTTCGCCGAGAGGGTCCGGTTCCGCGCGAGCAGAGGACGCGAGCAGAGGACTAGAACGCCCCGGCCCGCTCCACGACGTTGGCCAGCACCCGCACCCCGACACCGAGGGCCCGCTCGTCGAGGTCGAAGTTCGGCTGATGCAGATCCAACTGCGGGCCGCGCCCGCTCCACACGCCCAGTCGGGCCATCGCGCCGGGCACCTCTTCGAGATACCAGGAGAAATCCTCGCCGCCACCGGACTGCCGGGTCTCGGCCAGCGCATCGGGGCTGACGGCCTCGATCGCATGGGTGAAGATCCGGGTGGAGATCTCCTCGTTGACCACCGGCGGAACACCGCGGCGGTACTGCATCGAATGGTCGATGCCCAGCGGCGCCAACAGTCCTGAAACCGTCTCGTGGACAATGGTTTCCAGATCCAGCCAGGTTTCCCGGTCGGCGGTCCGGATGGTGCCCGACAGCGTGCCGCTCTGCGGAATCGCGTTGGCGGCCACCCCGGCGTTGACGGCACCCCACACCATCACCGTGGACGTGCGCGGGTCGATGCGCCGCGACAGCACGCCGGGCAGCCCGGTGATCAGCGTGCCCAGCCCGTACACCAGATCGGTGGTCAGATGCGGGCGCGAGGTGTGCCCGCCCGGCGAATGCAGCGTGATCTCCACCCAGTCCGCCGCCGACGTGATCGGCCCGGGCGTGATGGCCACCCGCCCGACGTCCAGACGCGGATCGCAGTGCAGCGCGAAGATTCGCGACACCCCAGTCAGCACTCCGGCGGCGATCGCGTCGATCGCACCGCCGGGCATCAACTCCTCGGCGGCCTGGAAGATCAGCCGGACCGCGACCGGCAGCTCCGGCAACGACGTCAGCGCCAGCGCGGTGCCCAGTAGGATCGCGGTGTGCGCGTCGTGGCCGCAGGAATGCGCCACCCCGGGCACCGTCGAACTGTACGGCGCACCGGTGCGCTCGGCCATCGGCAACGCGTCCATGTCGGCGCGCAGCGCGATCCGCTCCCGGTGCTCGGGACCGATATCGCACACCAATCCCGTTCCGCCGGGCAGGATTTCGGGTTTCAGGCCGGCGTCGGTCAGCTTCTCGGCGACGAACGTCGTGGTGGCGTACTCCTGGCGGCCCAGCTCCGGATGCCGGTGGATGTGCCGGCGCCACGCCACCAGCTCGTCGTAGTTGGACGCCAGCCAGGATTCGACGGTGTCGGACACGTCGGGCAGGTCGAAGGAATCGCTCATGAGGCGGCCCGCCGTTCGGCCAGCTCGAGAACCCGGGTTCGCTGCTGCGGCGTCTGCGCCAGCGCGACCACCGTCCGGGCCAGCAGCACCGCCCCGTCGATCACCGCGGCGTCACCCCCGGCGCTGACGGCGGCGGCCGCGAACTCCGGCTGGTGCACCGAGACGCCGTCGACACCGACGCCGACGATCGGATGGATGCCGGGCATGACCTGGGTGACATTGCCCATGTCGGTGCTGCCCAGCGGCAGCGTGACCTCGGCCTCGGCCGGCAGCGGGGTGCGGCCCAGCAGCTGCATCTCGGCCCGGAAGACATCGGCCAGCCAGGCGTCCGGCGCCAGTGCCTCGTAGCTGGGCTCGGTCTCGCTGACCTCGTAGTCGCAGCCCGTGGCCAGCGCCCCGGCCAGGAAACAGTCGCCCACGCGGTCCTCGAGTTCGCGCAGCGCCGTCGTGTCGGGCGCCCGCATGGTGTAGCGCATTCCGGCCCGGGCCGGAATGACGTTCGGTGCGGCCCCGCCGTCGGTGACGATGCCGTGCATCATCTGCCCCGGCGCCAGCTGCTGGCGCAGCAGCCCGAGGGCCACCTGCGCGACGGTCACGGCGTCGCCGGCGTTGACACCCAGATACGGCGCGACCGCGGCGTGCGCCTCCCGGCCGCGATAGCGCACCGCAACCTCCGAAAGCGCCAGCGACCGGGCCGCCGCGATGTCCAGTGGGCCCGGATGCATCATCACGCAAGCCGCCAGGTCGTCGAACGCCCCGGCCCGCAGCAGCAACACTTTTCCACCGCCGGCCTCCTCGGCCGGGGTGCCCAGCAGCACGACGGTCAGCCCGAGTTCGTCGGCGACGTCGGCCAGCGCCAGCGCCGCACCCACCGCCGCGGACGCGATGATGTTGTGCCCGCAGGCATGCCCGATCTCGGGCAGCGCGTCATATTCGGCGCATATCCCGATTCTCAATGGGCCACTGCCGTAGGACGCCCGGAACGCCGTCGGCAGCCCACCCGGCGCGTCGAGGATCTCGAAACCCCGCTCGGCGACCAGCGCGCGGGTCTTGGCGGCACTGCGGAACTCCTGGAACGCCAGTTCCGGTTCGGCGTGGATCGAGTGCGACAGCGCCAGCAGATCACCGCGACGGGCCTGTATGGCGTCCCGGACGCTGTCCGATGCGGTGACGGTCGGCATCCCAGCAGTATCGCACCGCCTGCGCCTGCCGCGAGTTCTGCATCAGGGTCGTCGCCGGTCCATTCACGACCCTGGTGCAGAAGTCGGCGGGGGTTGCAGGCCGCGCTGCACGAAAGCCTCACGAAGCCGGTGCAGGATGAATGCCCGGCTGTGCTCGGCCACCACGCGCAGATCGGTCCAGCCGCGGCCGTCGATCATCGCGTAACGGCCGATGTCGTTCACATAGGTCCTGCGCTCGCTGCGGTGATGCTCACCCTCGTAATCCAGCCCGATCTTCGGCTCCTCCCAGCCCAGGTTGATGAAAGCGGTGGTGGAACCGTCGGTCACCGGCAATTGGGTCTGCGGCCGTTCATAGCCGGCGTCGATCACGAGCAGCCGCAACCACGTCTCCTTGGGCGATTGTCCGCCGGCATCCATCAGATTCAGGGCGACCTGGGCGCGCCGGATGCCGCGGGCGCCCGGGTACTGCGCGGCCAACTCGAGGACCGACGCCTCGGTGATTCCGGTGGCCCGGGCCAGCGAGTCGAGATGTGTGACCGCCGCGTCGCGCGGCAGCCATCGGGCGAGGTTCAGCGCCGTCCGTTCCGGGGAGGAGACCGGCAACCCGCCGACGTAGCAGATCTCGTCCGGCTTGATCTGTTCTTCGTGAACGATGACGCCCGGCCGTTTTCGGGTGTGCGGAGCGATCAACTCGATGGGCGTCGCGTCGTCGATCCAGCGGGCGCCGTGCAGGGCCGCGGCGGCACGACCGCCGATGACACCGCGGCGGCCGGTCCACAGCCAGGCCGCGACGGTGTTCAGCAGCAGGGTACGAGCGGCCTGCCCGGGCACATAGACACCGGGATGCACGGCTTTGAACCGCGAACGCAGCTGGCCGCGGGTGAGTCGACCGGCGCGGATTGCCTCAACACCCAGGAATGGCTCGAACATGACGACAGGGTCGCTGACATCGCCGTCGTGTCGCCGTCACACTCTGCGGGGCCTGTGGATAGCGCTCCGAGTTCTGCACCAGGGTCGTCGCGAGTGTCCATTCACGACCCTGGTGCAGAAGTCGGCGCGCAATCGCGGGGTGGCTGCGGGTGGCTGCAGCTGGGCTGCGGGTCGTCTGCCCGCGAGTTCTGCACCAGGGTCGTCGCGGGCGACCATTCACGACCCTGGTGCAGAAGTCGGCGCGGCGGGCGTTGCGGGGGGCAATCGCGGGGGTGGCCGCAGGCTCTAGGCTGCCCTGGTGACCGACGCAACCGCCGCCGCGACGGTGATCGCCGAGCGCACCGGCATCCCCCGGCACGACGTGGCGCTGGTGCTGGGCTCGGGCTGGGCGCCGGCCGTCGAGGCGCTCGGCACCCCGGCGGCGGTGCTGCCGATGGCCGACCTGCCCGGCTTCGCCACGCCGACGGCGACCGGACACCGGGGTCAGATCCTGTCGATCCCGGTCGCCGGGCACCACGTGCTGGTGCTGCTCGGCCGCATCCACGCCTACGAGGGCCACGAGTTGTCCGCCGTCGTGCACCCGGTCCGCACGGCCTGCGCCGCCGGTGCGCACACCGTGATCCTGACCAACGCCGCCGGGGGTCTGCGCCCCGAATACCGGGTCGGCCGGCCGGTGCTGATCAGCGACCACCTGAACCTGACCGCGCGCTCCCCGTTGACGGGGCCGCGATTCGTGGATCTGGTCGACGCCTACTCCCCGGCGCTGCGGGCCCTGGCCCGCGAGGTCGACCCCACGCTGGCCGAAGGCGTGTACGCCGGGCTGCCCGGCCCGCACTACGAGACGCCCGCCGAGATCCGGATGCTGCGCACCCTGGGCGCCGACCTGGTGGGCATGTCGACGGTGCACGAGACGATCGCCGCGCGGGCCGAGGGCGTCGCCGTGCTGGGTCTGTCGCTGGTGACGAACCTGGCCGCCGGGATGACCGGCGAGCCGCTGTCGCACGACGAGGTGCTCGAGGCCGGCCGGGCGTCGGCGGCCGGGATGGGCACGCTGCTGGCCGCCGTGATCGCCCGGCTGTGAAGTTCGGCACCGCCGGGCTGCGCGGCCCCATGCGCGACGGGCCCGACGCGATGAACACGGCCACCGTCAGCCGGGCGACCTGGGCGGTGGCCGCGGTGCTGCGGGCCCGCGGGCTGGCCGGCACCACGGTGGTCGTCGGCCGCGACGCCCGCCACCACTCCGACGAGTTCGCCGCGGCCACCGCGGAAATCTTTGCCGCCGAAGGCTTTTCGGTGGTGCTCCTGCCGCGGCCGCTGCCCACACCGGTGCTGGCGTTCGCGGTGCGTCACCTGGACGCGGCCGCCGGGGTGCAGATCACGGCATCACACAACCCGGCCGGCGACAACGGGTACAAGGTGTACTTCGCCGGCGGCATCCAGATCGTCGAACCCACCGACCGCGACATCGAGAACGCGATGCAGGAGGCACCCGACCGGATCGCCCGCACGCCCGTCACACCGGCCGGCGAACACCTGGTGGACGAGTACGTCGCGCGGGCGGCGAGCCTGCGCCACGGACCGGGCCGGCCGCGAATCGCCCTGACCCCGCTGCACGGCGTGGGCGGCGACACCGCCGTGAAAGTGTTGCGGCGGGCCGGGTTCGGCGATCTGCACACCGTCGCCGCGCAGTTCGACCCCGACCCCGACTTCCCCACCGTCGCCTTCCCGAATCCGGAGGAGCCCGGCGCCACCGACGCCCTGCTCGCCCTGGCCGCCGACGTCGGCGCCGACCTGGCGATCGCGCTGGATCCCGACGCCGACCGCTGCGCCGTCGGCATCCCCGACACCACCGGCTGGCGGATGCTGTCCGGCGACGAAACCGGTTGGCTGCTGGGCGATTTCCTACTGTCCCGGCTCACCGCCGCGGCAGCCGAGCAAGCCGTCGTGGCGAGCTCGATCGTGTCGTCACAACTGCTGGCCGACATCGCTGAGCATTACGGCGCCCGCCATGTCGAGACGCTGACCGGGTTCAAGTGGCTCGCCCGCGCCGATGAAGGACGGCCCGGCCAAACCCTGCGCTACGCCTACGAGGAGGCGATCGGGCACTGCGTGGACCCCGACGCGGTCCGCGACAAGGACGGCATCAGCGCGGCCGTCGTCGCCGCCGATCTGGTGGCCACCCTTGCCGCCCAGGGCAATTCGGTTCCGGACCGGCTGGACGCGCTGGCCCGGCGGCACGGCGTGCACGTCACCTCCGCGGTCAGCGCCCGGGTCGACGACGCCGCCGCCGTGATGACGCGGCTGCGCGCGGCACCGCCGCAGCGGATCGCCGGTGTCGACGTCGGCGTGCAGGATCTGGCCGGCCGCACCGACGCCCTCATCTGCACCGGGCCCGGCCTGCGCGTGGCGATCCGGCCGTCGGGCACCGAGCCGAAGATCAAGGGCTACATCGAAATCCGCCGGCCACCGACCGACGACCTCGCCGCCGCTCGCGAAGACGCAAACCGGTTGCTGCGGGCCGTGGAAACTGCAGCCGCGGAGTTGCTTCAGCGCGGCCCGAACTGACGGTCCCCGGCGTCACCGAGACCCGGCACGATGTAGGCGATCTCGTTGAGGCCGTCGTCGACGGCGGCGGTGACCAGGCGCACATCCGGGGCGGCCTTTTCCACGGCGGCAATGCCTTCCGGCGCGGCCACCACGCACACGATGGTGATGTCGACGGCACCGTGGTGGGCCAGCAGTCCCAGGGTGTAGGTCATCGACCCGCCGGTGGCCAGCATCGGGTCGAGCACCATGACGGGCTGGGCGGACAGATCCGCGGGCAGCGACTCCAGGTACGGCGTGGGCCGGTGGCTCTGTTCGTCGCGGGCCACCCCGACGAAACCGACGCGGGCCTCCGGTATCAGGGCGTGTGCCTGGTCGACCATGCCCAGCCCGGCCCGCAGCACCGGAACCAGCAGCGGCGGGCGAGCCAACCGGTAGCCGGCGGTCTGCGCGAGCGGGGTCTGCACGGTGAAGGCTTCCCGCGGCGCATCCCGGGTGGCCTCGTAGACCAGCATCAGGGTCAGGTCCCGCAGCGCCGCGCGGAATCGCGCGTTGTCGGTGCGTTCGTCGCGCAGGGTGGTCAGCCGGGCGGCGGCCAGCGGGTGGTCGACGACACGCACATCCATGCGCGCAGACATTACTCAGCCGAGGATCGGGAATCGGCGCTCGGCCGCCAACGCGTCCAGGGCGCGTTGCATGACCCGGCGCACGTGGTCGTCGACCTCGTCGACGTCGGGATCGGGCCCGAACTCCCTGGCGATGTCGATCGCGGGCAGCAACTCGGTGACCATCTTGGCGGGCAGCGGCATGTTGACCGGCAGCAGCACGCTGAGGCCGAACGGGAAACCGAGGGTCACCGGCAACAGCGTCGAGCGGAACAGTCGGTGCTCCCAGCCGCTCAGCCCGAGCACCCGCGCCAGCTTGATCCCCCGCGTCAGGTAGAACTGGCTCTCCTGGCCGCCGATCGTCACCGCCGGAACGATCGGCACCCCCGCCTTGACGGCCGCCTCCGCGTACCCGGTGCGGCCGCCGAAGTCGATGACGTTGCGGCGCGCGGTCGGCCGGTAGACGTCGTAGTCGCCGCCCGGGAAGACCAGCACCAGCGCGCCGGCCGCCAGCGCCCGCGCCGCGTTCTTCGGTGTGGCCCGGATGATGCCGCTGCGCCCCAGCAGATCGACGGCCGGGCCGTGGAACAGGTCGTCGTGGCCCAGGACGTAGACGGGCCGGTCATAGCCGAACTTCGGGTAGTAGTCGACGAGGAACACCTGCGCGTCGACGGTCAGCAGACCGCCGGAGTGGTTGGCCACGATCAGCGCCGGTCCGTCCGGCGGCAGGTGCTCCAGACCGCGCACCTCCGAGCGGAAGTACAGCTTGTAGATCGGGCGGGTCAGCGCCACCAGCCATTTGGTGAAGCCGACGTCCCACTTGTCGATATCGCTGCGCACCGGCCTCAGGGTAAGCCGGGCCGCAACGGCTGCGTGGGCGTATTCACCGCATGCCCTGGAGTCCGGCGCCGACGCGCTGGTTATCCTGTGCCGCATGGCCTCTGACCTGGTTCCGATCTGCCTGTCCGTGACCGCCGGGGATCTGTACACCCTGTGGGCGCCGCGCTGGCGCGAAGGCGGTGACGAGTGGGAGGCGTTCCTCGGCGAAGGCGACGACCTCTACGGCTTCACCAGTGCCGCCGACCTGGCCGCCTTCGTCCGCGGCGGCGCCGCCAACGACCTGACCGACCATCCGGCCTGGCAGCAGCTCACCGAGGCCACCGCACACCGGATGGATCCCGACGACGACCACCGCTTCGACCTGGTCGGCGTGGAGGAACTGCTGGCCGCCAAGCCCGAGCCCGAGGCGGTGCAGAAGGTCGCCAACGCGCTGGCCATCGTGTCGTCCATCGGCACCGTCTGCGAGCTGCCGACGGTCACCAAGTTCTTCAACGGCAACCCGACGCTGTCGTCGGTCAGCGGCGGCTCCGGCGAGTTCACCGGCAAGGCCGGCGCCAAGCGGTGGAGCGCCATCGCCGCGATCGTCGGGCGCAGCTGGGACGGGGTGCTGGCGGCGATCGACGAAGTCCTGGTGACCCCCGAGGTCGATGCCGCGCTGTCGGCGCGCGCCGCCGCCGAACTGATGGAGCCCGCCCCGGAGGAGCCGGAAGAACTCGCCGCGGCACTGCTGGAGGAGGATGACGTCAGCGACTCCGGAATCAATGACGCGTCGCTGGACTACGACCACGACGGCCTGCCGGGTGTCACCGTCTCCTCGGGCACCGGCACGCTCGGCGGCGACGTCGACTTCTGGGAGAAGGTCGGCATCGACCCCATCCGGATGATGACCGATTCGGGCGGCTTCTACACGCTGCGCTGCTACTTCGGCGAACGGCCGATCTTCCTGGGCCGCAACGGGCGCATCAGCGTGTTCCCGTCCGAACGCGCGCTGGCCCGCTACCTGGCCGACGAGCACGACCACGACCTGGCCGATCTGAGCACCTACGAGGACATCCGGACCGCGGCCACCGACGGTTCGCTGAACGTGCGGGTCGGCGAGGAGAACACCTACGTGCTGACCGGCCTGCGCGACGACATCGCCGACGGTCCCGACGCCGTCGACCGCGATCAACTCGAGTTGGCCGTGGAGTTGCTGCGCGACGCCGCCGACTACGCCGAGGACGACACCGTGGACCGGGCGCTGGCCGGCGACCGGCCGCTCGGCGCGTTCGTCGGCTACGTGCTCGACGGCGCGGGCGCCCGCCCGGCCGGGCCGTACGCCGACGCCGTCGGCGACTTGGAGAAGCTGGAGCGTTTCCTGGAGTCCCGGCTGCGCCGCGAGGCGTGAGTCAGTCCCGGACGGCCGTCGTGAAGAGCTTCTCGACGCACTCCTCCGCGACGCGCTCGACCATCCCGACGAACATGTCGAAGCCCTCCCGCCGATATTCGACCACCGGATCGCGCTCGGCCATCGCGCGCAATCCGATGCCCGCCTTGAGGTAGTCCATCTCGTAGAGGTGGTTTCGCCACCTGCGGTCGATCACGTCGAGCAGGACGCCGCGTTCCAGGCGGCGCATCGCATCTTCCCCGACCTCGGACTCGCGGTCGGCGTACGCGCGTTCGGCGTCCGGCAGGATGACGTCGAGCAAATCCAGCCGGGTCAAGTGTTTTCGCTCCGGCCGGGCCAGCTCGGACCGGTCCAGCCCCACCGGGTAGAGCGTCTTCAGCGCGGTCCACAGCCCGTCGAGATCCCAGTTGCCGGGTTTGCGGTCGAACGTCGCGGCCGCCACGTAGGCGACGACGACCTCCCGAAGCATGTGCAGCACACGGTCTTTGACGTTTTCGCCGTTCAGGATGCGTCGACGCGCGTCATAGACGACGGTGCGCTGCTGATTGAGCACCTCGTCGAACTGCAGCACGTTACGGCGCTGTTCGAAGTTCTGCTGCTCGACCTGCGTCTGCGCGCTCTGGATCTCACGGGCGACGACCTTGGACTCCAGCGGCAGGTCGTCGGGCATCTTCAGCTTGGTCAACAGTTTCTGCACCGCCGCGCCGTTGAACCGCAGCATCAACTCGTCGCCGAGGGACAGGTAGAACCGGGTCTCCCCCGGGTCGCCCTGCCGGCCCGAGCGGCCCCGCAGTTGGTTGTCGATGCGGCGCGACTCGTGCCGTTCGGTGCCCACCACGTACAACCCGCCCAGCGCGGTGACCGCCGTGGCCTCCGCGGCGGCGGCCGCCTTGATCTTCGGCCGTTCCTCGCGCCAGGCGCGCTCGTAGTCGTCGTGGGTCTGCACCGGGTCGAGATCCCGGGCCCGTAGCAGCTTGTCGGTGAGGAAGTCGACGTTGCCGCCCAGCACGATGTCGGTGCCGCGCCCGGCCATGTCGGTGGCCACCGTGACGGCGCCGCGCCGACCGCCCTCGGCGACGATCGCCGCCTCTTCTTCGAGATGCTTGGCGTTGAGCACCGTGTGCGGGATGTCGCGCTCGGTGAACTGGCGCGACAGGTACTCCGACTTCGCGACGCTGGTGGTGCCGATCAGCACCGGCTGACCCTTGGCGTAGCGCTTCACGACATCGTCGACCACCGCGTTGAACTTGGCCAGTTCGGTCTTGAAGATCACATCCGGCGCATCCAGGCGTTTCATCGGCCGGTTGGGCGGAATGGTGACGACACCGAGGTGGTAGATCTCCTGGAACTCGGCCGCCTCGGTCTGCGCGGTGCCGGTCATCCCGGCCAGCTTGTCGTAGAGCCGGAAGTAGTTCTGCAGCGTGATCGTCGCCAGGGTCTGGTTCTCGGGCTTGACCTCCACACTCTCCTTGGCCTCGATGGCCTGGTGCAGGCCTTCGTTGTAGCGGCGCCCGACCAGCACCCGGCCGGTGAACTCGTCGACGATCAGGACCTCGTCGTCGTCGTTGACGATGTAGTCCTTGTTGCACTGGAACAGTTCCTTGGCCCGCACCGCGTTGTTGAGGTAGCCGACCAGTTCGGAGTTGCCGGTCTCGTAGAGGTTGTCGATGCCGAGCTGGTCTTCGACGAAATGCACCCCGGCCACATGCACACCGATCGCCCGCTTGGGTATGTCGACCTCGTAGTGGACGTCTTCTGTCATCAGTTCGACCAGCCGAGCGAACTCGTAGTACCAGTCCGTCGCCCCCTCGGCGGGACCGGAGATTATTAGCGGGGTTCGGGCCTCGTCGATGAGAATCGAGTCCACCTCGTCGACGATGGCGTAGGCGTGGCCGCGCTGCACCAGATCGTCCGTCGACCGGCACATGTTGTCACGCAGGTAGTCGAAACCGAACTCGGTGTTGGTGCCGTAGGTGATGTCGGCGGCGTAGGCCACCCGCCGTTCGTCGGGTGTCATGCCGGCCACCACGACGCTGACGTCCAGACCGAGGAAGTGGTGCACGCGGCCCATCCACTCACTGTCACGCTTCGCCAGATAATCATTCACTGTGACAATGTGCACACCGTTGCCGGGCAGCGCGTTCAGGTAGGCCGGCATGACGCACGCGAGCGTCTTGCCCTCCCCGGTCATCATCTCGGCGATGTTGCCGAAATGCAGTGCCGCACCGCCCATCACCTGCACCGGGTAGGGACGCTGATCGAGGACACGCCAGGCCGCCTCCCGCGCCACGGCGAACCCCTCGGGCAGCAGGCTGTCGAGGCTCGTCCCGTCGGCCAGCCGACGCTTGAACTCGTCGGTCTTCGCCCGCAGTTCGGCATCGCTGAGCTGGGCCGTTTCGTCGGACAGGGCCTCGACGCGCTGGGCGACCGCATGCAGGCGTCGGACCATGCGGCCCTCGCCCACTCGCAGCAACTTCGACAGCACGTCGATCGATCCCCGTTCGCCCAACCCTTGCGGGCCGAATCCTCAGCCCCGCCGATATGTTTCCACGTCTCCATTGGTGGTACGTCGTGGTGACGTCCTCACACGGCGCGCGTATTCCCCTCCATCGTCCCGATGTCAGGGCACAAAGTCCCTTGTACCCCAGTGGGTATCCGATGTTTGCTGGCATGAGGTAGTTCGTCAGTTCGGTCCAGGGCCCAGCAACGGGCCGGCCGGACTCGGGTGTCAACAGGGGAGAAATCGATGACCATCGCGCCGCACGCCGAACGCGCCAAGGCCACCACCACCGATCGGGCCGACCAGCAGCCGCTGAAGTGGACGTTGGTGCACACCGCACCGGGCGCGCTGGTCTTCGCCGCACCCGGGCTCGCGCCCCGCCACCCGTTGGTGCGACTCCCGCACGACGAGGCCTGGACACCGGCCGGACCGGTGACCGTGCCCGGCCCCGCGACACCCGAACACGTGGGCGCGCACTATGCGCAGTTCATCGGCCGGGTGGGGTTGCTGGCCGCCGCGCTGGGTGTCGGGGCAGCGCTCGTCGCACACCCCGCGGGCGTCGCCCTGGCCGAACCGACGGACACGGACGCGGGTTCGACGTCGACCTCGACGTCGGCCTCGACCTCGGACACGGGATCCGAGCCGACCACCGAATCGCCGGCGGCCAAGACGAAGACCGACACGGACGAGTCGGATGCGTCCACCGTTTCCGATTCTTCTTCCGAAGCCAAAGCCGAAGCCGAAGCCGAGACCGCGGCTGAGGAGGATGCGCAGTCCCCGGCAACCGGGTCCGACACCGCAGCCACCCCGTCGGATGAGGAGTCGGCCGATTCCGCCGGACCGGTCGAGCAGGAGGCGGACCAACCCGCCACCGAACCGGAAACCCCCGCCGACCCGGAAGCCGCTGCCGAGGAGAGCCCGCAGCCGCCGGCAGCCGACCAGACCGCTTCCGGCACCGAGGCTCCCGCCGAGGTCCCCGCCGCGCCGGAAGACCTCAGCGCACCGGCGCAGAGCGCGTCCGAACCCCAGCACGATTCCTCGGCCGCGACCCCCGCGGCGACGCCGGATCGCCCGCTTCTCAATGTGCCGTCGTCACCGGCGGACACCGCTATCGACCTCGAACCCCTGCAGGTCACACCGGTGACAGCCGAGGCCGACGGGGCGTCGACCGCGCAGTCCGTGACGCCGTCGCAGGCGACCTCGACGGCGGTGATCGCGACCAGTTCCGAGGAGCAGGCCCCGGAGCCGAGTTTCATCAGCGACGTGATCACCACGGTGCTGGCGCCGCTGGCCAGTCCGGTGGCCCCGGCGGCGCAGACCGCCCAGACGTCGTTGCTGTGGGGCGTGCTGGCCTGGCTGCACCGCACCTTCTGCAACCAGACCCCGACCCTGAGCTACACCTCGACCGGAACCACCCAGCTCGACGACACGATCACCGGCCGGGTCACCGCCACCGACACCGACAGCACCACCCTGAAATACACCGCCACCACCCCGACCAACGGCGGCACCGTCGTCATGCACGCCGACGGCACCTTCACCTACACCGCCTCCGCCGACCTGGCCGAACACGGCGGCACCGACACCTTCAAAGTCACCGTCAACGACGGCTACGGCGACTTCCACATCCACGGCCTGTGCGGGTTGCTCAACCTGATCACTTTCGGCCTGCTTGGCAACCCCGGGCACACCGCCACCACCACCGTCACCCTGACCGTCCTGGCGGTCAACGCCGCCCCCGTCGTGGGCGACCCCGCCTACACCGTCGGCGAGGCCGAGCACAC
>WBZP01005320.1_pt1 | contig 13138 bp, 9 predicted proteins | sample 5204301 | NCBI WGS metagenome assembly WBZP01 (sample SAMN12412401, study PRJNA552823) | activated sludge metagenome | isolation source: activated sludge from nitrification reactor of wastewater treatment plant... | place: USA: Pennsylvania | collected 2017
TGCCGTTCAAGCCATGATTCTGGCCCTGATCATTAGCATTTTACTCACCATCGTGGGTTATGTATTTGCCAGAGAATTACTCTCCTTTATGGGTGCGGCTCCGGAAGTGATTGAAAAGGGCCTGGGTTTTACCCGTATCATGTTTATCAGTTCCGGTATTATTGTATACCTGTTTCTTATCAACGGCATATTCAGAGGCGCCGGTAATGCTTCCATTGCCATGCGATCATTGTGGATTGCCAGTCTGGCCAATATTGTTTTAGATCCACTGCTCATTTATGGCCTGGGTTCCTGGGCAGGTTGGGGGCTCGAAGGGGCTGCCATAGCTACGTGCATAGGTCGCACGCTGGGTGTGATTTATCAGTGCAATGTTCTTTTTAGGGGACAGTCCACCATAAAAATTCAGTTGAAAAATATTTTACCCGACGCCAATTTGATCTGGCACTTATTAGAAATTGCCTGGCCTGCCACCTTCCAGTTTATCATTGCTTCGGGATCGTGGATTGTACTCACCAAACTCATCGCTGAATCCGGCGGTACCACAGCATCAGCAGCATACCAGATTGCCATTCGCAATGTAGTGTTTTTCATTTTACCTGCCTGGGGTCTCAGCAATGCGGCAGCTACCTTGGTCGGACAAAACCTGGGGGCAAAAAACCCGGAGAGAGCTTATGAAAGCACCATGCTTTGCATGCGCTACAACATCATTTTTATGGCGACCGTCAGCCTTATATTTTTATTGCTACCGGAAGTCATCTGTAGTATTTTCACCCCCGATACAATGGTCGCTCAAAATGCAGCCAACGCACTGAGAGTCTTTGGTATTGGTTTTGTATTCTACGGCATTGGCATGGTGATGATGCAGGCACTCAATGGTGCCGGTGACACCCGCACGCCTACGCTGATCAACCTCATTGGGTTCTGGTTGTTTCAAGTGCCTCTGGCGCTTGTTATTTCACGTGTATGGCAAATGCATTATTTATTTGTGGTAGCCGCAGTGCCCATTGCGGAAACACTGGTAGCTGTGATGGCCTGGTATTTCTTTAAGAAAGGCGACTGGAAAAAAATCGAAATATAATTTTTAGTGCTTATTCCAGGAGGTAGGCAATGGTTGTTGGATCCAAATCCGGCATAGCAGTTTCTTCGATCATTTGTCCGGCCAGATCTTTTTTCTTCAATTGCAGCGCATGTATTTTTTCTTCAATGGTGTCTTTGGCCAGAAACCTGATGACAGTGACCTTTTGCTCCTGTCCCATTCTATAAGACCTTCCTATGGCCTGGCTCTCTGCAAACGGATTCCACCAGGGATCCAGGATCAACACGTAGTTGGCAGCCGTAAGGTTGAGTCCTGTACCTCCTGCTTTTAGTGAGATCATAAAAACGGCACAATCGGGCTGCTCTTGAAATTGCCGCACGGCTGCTTCCCGATGCTTTAAATCGTCTTCTCCCGTAAGCATGGCGTATTTTATATTGCGAAGTTTCAACTCCGGTTCGTACAATTTGAGATGACTCACAAACGAAGAAAAGACCAACACCTTATTCCCTGACTTTACCAGTGTTTCCAGGGTCTCCAACACATCTTCAAATTTACCGCTCTCTTCCGTTGACTTTTTATCTGCCAATTTGGGGTGATTGGCCAACTGTCTGAGTCTCAACAAGGCATTCAAAACATGTAATTTATTTACGCCGCCACCATCTTCCATTTGGAGCAGTTCATTGCGGGCTTTCGACTTTTCCTTTTCGATCAAATCCATTTGTGCTTCCGGTAGCACAGAATAAAAAATCTGCTCTTCCAAATCCGGCAGGTCTTTGAGAACTTCTTTACGGGTCCTTCGCATAATATAAGGACCTAAAATAAGTTTCAACTCTGCGAGCGCCTCTTCATCCCCTGCCTTTTCAATTCTATCCTGATACCTTCTTTTAAATTCAGGATATGTTCCCAGAATATCGGGATTGATAAATTCCATCTGCGTCCACAAATCGGCCAGTGAATTTTCAATGGGAGTTCCACTCAATGATATGCGCTGGTCGGTTGCCAGGGACCGCACCGCATCAAATATTTTTGAATTCCTGTTTTTGATGTAATGGGCTTCATCCAAAATAACGCAGCTGAAATTCATTTTTGCAAACAGGGCCACATCCTTTAACAAAATAGCATACGAGGTTACTATAATGTCAAAATCCTGCAATGCCCTTATATTTTTATTTCTTGCCTGGCCTACATGAAGGGCAGCCATAAGGCCCGGAGCAAATTTTTTGATTTCATACATCCAGTTGAAGACCAACGACGATGGCACTACTATCAAAGCGCGCAATGACTTACGGATAGCGGGAGGCGCATCAAACAAGCTGAGCTGCACCTGGGTACTTCCCTGTTCCGGAATCAGGTTTTCCTTGATAAAGTACAGTGTGGTAAGGGTTTGCAGCGTCTTTCCCAAACCCATATCATCCGCCAGGCAGGCACCGAGGCGATTGTTGTAGTGATTGACCAGCCATTCAGCTCCTTGCTTTTGATAAGGTCTCAACATGGCCTGAATCCCTTTGGGGACCGTAAATTCTATTTTTTCAAATGCTTCTTCTGCAATGGAAATGTTTAAGGACTCTAATATGCTGAACCTGGATTTTGCCAAACGTGGAATGGCACCACTCAAATCAGCCTGGTGCGAAAGTTGTTCATATTTTTCAAACCAGGCATAGGGTATGATAAATACTTCTCCACTTTTCAAGGGATATAATCGCTGGTTGTTTTTAATATAAAATAAAAGAGACTTAAAAGAAATTTCCTCATCTCCCACTACAATCACGAGATTTAGATCAAACCAGTCTGTGCCTTTATCTACCCTCAATTCTTCAAGGAAAAAATCACCGGAAAACACCCGGGCTCCTTCAATTTCCGGCATCTCAACTTCTATTGCCAGAGCCGCCAATGCAGATTTTGCGTGGCAAAAGGTGTAAAAAGTATCAAACCTGTCTATTGCTGTTGATTTTACCCATCTTTTGGCAGCGGTTTCTTCCAGATTGAGCTTGCGTAAGGCCTGTACAATCTTTTTTTCCTGCTGGATATTACGGTCAATTTTTTCCACTTTGATGTGGTTGTCATCATCTGTCTTGATGAATACTTTGTTGCTCTGCGTATCTGTATAGGCAAACCGACATTGATCATAATAAAACCACAGGACGGCCTCCAGAGAGGACCCGTCAAATGATTCTGCAAAACGAATCACCGCCCTTACATCGGGCTTCAACTCCAAAAAATCAAAGCCCTCTGTTTCAATTGTAGCCTGACTGGCCACGTCTTTGATGAATTTCTGAAAATATTCTGTGGTGAGGCGATCGGGAATAAAAATTTTATCCTGCTTGAGAAAAGGTTTGAGTCGCTGTCCCTGAATATCGTTGATTTGATAAACAACATTATCATTGATGATCAACAATGGATTCTCTGTAATGATTTCAATGTGGTGGTGATGAGGCACGATCCTATGGCCGTCATTATCCAGATACAGATAATAATGGGTGCCGATAGCCGTTTTTTCAAATCGCAAAATGGGTTGAATACTATCAGGTGCAAAACGCAAACGAATGTCTTCCAAAAAGATTTTCCTTCCCACCTGAAAATAAAAATCAAGTTCGTGCTGACGAACCAGATTGAGAAATCGCAACAACTTTTGATAGACCCTGTTGCGCAATACCTGACTCCAACGCTTATCTTCAAACAACTGATCCAGGGTCAAAGGCTTTTTTTGACCTTTGTTCAGCTCCGCCGTAAGCGCAGAGGGATGCATGGCCCGGCATAGCTGCAATGCTTCTTCATGGGGTGTATCGGTAATTTTGATTTGATAACTGATGAGGACTTCATCGTTGCCATTTTTTTCCAGATAAGAGGGCCTGCCTTTCGCTACCTTGGCAATGAATGGTTCAGGATAGTAATACGTAAAAGCTCCATTAAACTTTTGCAATCCATATACCAACACAAATTCTTCCATACTCTCGCCAATGAGGGCGCAAAAGTAAGTCGCGGTCGGGAAAAAAAGAAAAATAGAAATAAGGTTGGACAATTATTTTTTGCCCAACCCTGTTGATTTACACCAATGCGTTCACACTCAACCAACTACCACCGTTGGTGCACGCAATTCCTTGTCCTTTTAAAAATGCGGTAGCCTGCGCTGATCGCATGCCACTGGCACAACAAAGAATGATATCCTTTCCTTGCAATGCTTTGATTTCATCTACATGCAGATGCAATTCACCCAAAGGCATGTTAATGCTTCCTGCCACATGACCCCCTTGAAATTCTCCGGGTGTCCTCACGTCAATAATAATACTTGTGTCCATTGTTTTATATAATTAGATGGCAAAGATATGAGCAACCTTCAAAGCAGAAAGTAACCTAAGTCACCTATGTTCAAACACCCAAAATCATCTTACCAGTTGAACGTGAGTTTGGCTCTTGCCATAAAGGGAAAGCCCGGTGTAAAGTGAATCTCTTCCACTGGTGTTGTTTCTCCTTTTAGTCGGCTTTCTGTGGCAAACTGTGTTTCGTTCCACTTCGTATTCATAAGGTTGGTTATATCCATACCCACACTCATATTTTTAAACTGATACAGTAAGTTGACATCTACCACGGTATATCCTTTGGCAGTGATGGAATAATCTTCATTGGCTGCCCTGTCACCCATGTGCCTGAACCTCGCACCAAAGCCCAGTCTTTGGGTCAACTGTGCATTCAGCCCTCCGGTAAAGGTAGTAGTGGGGGCAAGTGGAATGAAGTTATTACCGGCTTCATCATCCAGACTTATGGCCTTACAGGTATTGTAATCTGCATATACAAACAGGGATGAAACCGGCTGGTACCTAATGCCAAGATCTATCCCTTTCCTCTCTGTGCGACCGCTGGGTTCGATAATGCCTTCATCACCGACATATACAAATTCCTGATCCAGACGAAGATACCACAATGCCCCTGTCAATACTACTTTTTTCAAAGCCTTTGTCACCACACCAAAATCAACTCCGGTTGCCATCGGCATGGCATTGGAAACCTGGCCTGCCAATGTTACCCTGGCATCATTGGAATGGAAGCCCCTGCCGGCTTTTATGTAACATTTCAGATCATCATTTACATCATATTGTATGTTGATTTTTGGACTTATCCTGGATTTTTCTCCACGGTTCAATACATAGACGGGTGTCACTGCATCCCTGTAATTGAATACCATGCGATCTGCTCTGATGCCTCCCTGCAGTGATAATTTTCCCTGCTCATAGGTTGCCTGCACACCTGTATAAAAATTGCTTTCATCAACATCACCCAAGGCCACAGTTTCAAGGGTATTTTTCCTTTGATAGGTATGTGACAATTCGACATTTTGGTCATTGTCACCCCTCATTCCTCCTAATACTTTCAAAGACAAAATGCCGTTACCCATGCTTATGTCTTTTACATATTGAATATCCAGACCATAGAGATCCCGACTTTCTTTTTGCCTTATCTGATCTCCATTAACAGAATCCCTAAGAAAAAATGTAAAATTGGAATATAGTTCAAAATTGTATCTGGAATAATAGATTTGACTCCTTACAGATGACCTTGGACTTAGATACTTGGTATGGATGAATGATAGGTTGCTTCTACCCGTCTGCCCTCCTTCCGTTTTGTCAATGGCCCCAAATCTGGAAATAATACCTGCATCTACCGCACGTTGAGGTACCTGTCCGGACGCATCCCATTGGCTTTGAAAATGCGATGCCTGAACTGTAAGCTTATCCAGGTTACCCAGTTTTTGGTTGTATTTGGCAAAGAGGTTGATACGATGAAAACCCTGCGGACTGTCAAAGGGTCCATCGGTAGCATTGTAATCTGCCGCTGCGTATGCATCACTTCTTTCACTGTCAGAAAGTTTCACCATAGCCATAGTCCTGAATGTATTGAATTGACCGGCTTCTACTGAGACTACATTTCTGTCAATTTTTTCTTTCGTTGTAAAGGCTACATGTCCGGCTGTTGCAAAATTGCCTTTGGCAACATCGTAGGGACCCTTTCCATAGGAAATGTCATTTACGGTTTCAGGAATCACAAAATGCAAATCAGCATATCCTTGTCCATGGGCATGAGAAACCATATTGACAGGCATGCCATCTACGGATAAATTCAAATCCGTACCGTGATCAATGTCAAAACCTCTTAAAAATATTTGTTCTGCCTTGCCACCTCCTGCATGTTGACCGATAAAAAGGCCAGGCACCATCCGCATCAATTGCTGGGAATTCTGCACCGGCTGATGAACGAGGTCAATCTTGCTCACCAACGCAGCTACTTCTTTGCTTTGATGGATTTCCACGCGGTCCAGTAAAAAATCCCGATCCTTCATCACAACCATTACAGGCTGATCCAGATTCACCAATACCCAAGGATCTGCCTCATAAACCATGTGATAAAACACCAAAGTATCGCCTTCTTTACATGCCTCCATCCAGAAATTTCCATTTTCGTCGCAATGGGCATGTCTGTCACTATTGCGATTGCTTACTACTACCTGAGCGATGCCCTTGCCTTGCACATCGGTAATTCTTCCGGATATAGTTTGTCCAAATACAGGCCCCATCAACAAATAAAAAATCAATATCCAATTTGCTTTCATTGCACAGAATGTTTGAGTTAATTAATTGTTTTTATGGAACTTGCCACTAAGGTACAGCTTTCTTTTTATTTAGCAAGCTGGAAACAATATTTAGATTCAGTGCTCAAAAACCCATGGACATTGATAACAATGAAGCACTTTCAGGTTTTTTAAATTCATTACTCCAATAATTCATCCAGGTAATCTGAATGTTTTTTCCCAATTTCAAACCGATGGACAATTGGTTCAACAATATGACCCTTTCATCAGCTTCGCCCAGATTGTTGTAAAATTCCCTGTTGCCGGTTATGGCGCCGGTTTTGAATTCCACAACAACGCCAATGTTTTCTTTCAACCCGGTATACATCAAAGTACTATACATTCCCACATCAAGGTTCATGGCATAAGATGTAGTCTGTGTCCCCAATTCCGGCAAATCAAAGCCCAGCCTGGGTTGAAGCCTTACCCTGAAATCCATATTGTGATTAGGTTTATTCCAATAAACAATCGGGTAAGTCGCATGGATAACCACGTTGCCGCCTCCAAACAAAAGTCGGTTTACGGCTGAGGCTTCCTGATTTTCTAGTTGCGATACTTCCTCATCTTCTTTCGGAATCTTGCCTACACCCAACAAAGTACCTACACCCACAGCTACAGCCCCAAAATAATCATTGTACACATCCGTGTAAAATGTGTATTGACCAGAGACGGCCTGCAGACCCAAACGTATGTTTCTTACTCCAATGGTCTGGGAATCATTGACAGTGCCATGGTACATTTCAGCATCGGTAGCATTCCTTACCGGAAAAAAACTAAACTTATTGGCAGTTCGGTACCTATACCTGAGTTCATTGGCCTTGTGGCGCAACCATTCAACCGCCTGCAAGCCTTTGGCTCGCTCCATTTCTGCCTCGCGATCCGTATTGGTCATGATCTCATTGCCTTCCTCATCAAAGGGCCAGGCTTTAAGCAACGCAATGCAACTTTGCTGGTAACGACTGCTTACTTCGGCTTCGAGGCTCACCGCGATGCTGTCCAGGCGATAGGCAGTAATTTTGTAAAATCCTTCCATATTCACCGGATATTGGGTGTCCATGGCCAGGTTCGCAGTGTATTTTCGAATCAGACTTGCCTTTTCCTCTTTTGTGGAGCCTGAAAAATACAAAGGAGAAAGATTTTGTGCATTTATACAATCAAAGCCAACTGTGATCATTAAAATAGCCGTTCCTGCTCGAACTTTCATAATATTTATTGGTCTTTCGGTGTTTCCTTTTCAATATGTTTGAAATTGATACACATTCATTATAAAGATGTGCAAAATGTCGCCACCGCATGTAATAAATTTGAATTCTTTTAAAAATCAGAATTATTATCTAAGGGTCACAGAAAAACGCGATGGAAGTTCAATTATTTCAATTAAAATTAAATATTTCATTTTCAACCCATTATTTAACATTTCTTACCCAAAGGCAAAGGCTAAAAAAATATTTCCATTTCCTGGGACCTATGCCTCATATGCAAAATATTATTTATCTTTGTGTTCCTAATGGAAGGGTCTCGTGGCCGAGCGGCTAGGCAGAGGTCTGCAAAACCTTCCACAGCGGTTCGAATCCGCTCGAGACCTCAAGGGGGCGATGTTACTTACTCGCCCCTTTTTTATTTTACCCTTACCCCTGACCTTCTCCCAATTTCTGTTATTTTAGCCTTGTCTTTCTGATATAGAGAGGCTCACACTTTACCACATAAAAATAAAAATATATGCAGTCCAAAGCTACTACGGTTGCCGCTTACCTCGAAGAGCTTCCGGAAGACAGAAAGGCACCCATGAACCAATTGTACAAGCTTATCAAAAAAAATCTCCCGAAAGGATTTAAGGATACGATGAGCTACGGCATGATTACTTTTGTTGTGCCCCATTCACTCTATCCGGCCGGTTACCATTGCGATCCCAAACAGGAACTGCCCTTTCTTTCTATTGCTTCCCAAAAACAATTTATTGCAGTATATCACATGGGCATCTATGGTGATCCCGGCTTACTGGAGTGGTTCACGGAAGCATATGCCGCACTGGGCATCGGCAAATTGGATATGGGTAAGAGCTGCATTCGATTTAAAAATCCTGCCAAAATCCCGTATGACCTTATCGCAGAGCTTGCGGCAAAACTTACACCGCAGCAGTGGATTGCCCTTTACGAAAAGAACTTAAAAAAATAATCAGGATTACTTTATAGGAAGATATTGCAGAAGGCGACAATCCAGGTAAAGGCTCTATTCTGCAATTTTGCCATTGTATTGATTCATCGTGAATTTAAGTCCGATGGCGGCAAAACTCAGACATGCGGCAGCCGCTTTTTCTATTATGATCTTTAATTTCGCCTTCTCTTCGCTCTTCCACTTTCCCAAAACAAAGTCGACTTGTTCGCTTTTATGAAACTGATTGCCAATACCAATCCTCATGCGGGGATAATCCACCCCTCCAAGTACTTGCTGGATATTTTTCAAGCCATTGTGCCCCCCATCACTGCCGGTGTCGCGCATGCGAATGGATCCAAATTCAAGATTGAGATCATCTACCACCACCAATAAATTTTCTTTGGGAATTTTGTGCTTTTGCATCCAGTAATGGATGGCCTTACCACTGAGATTCATGTAGGTGGTAGGCTTGATCAACACCAGGGTCCTGCCTTTGTGCTTAATCTCTGCTACATAAGCCTGACTATCGAGTTTCCATGCCCCATTGTGGGCAGCAGCGAGGTGTTCAACTACGTCAAAACCGATGTTGTGACGGGTGTGTTCATATTCCGCTCCTATGTTGCCAAGGCCTGCTATAAGGTATTTCATCGGATCAAATGCTTGCGTTGATTTAGAAAAAATTCCTGACCACCAGGACATCTTAATAGGATCTTTCTTTTACATCTTCAATGTAATTGATGAAGGCACGATTAACTACCCGTACACCGCCGAGTGTAGGATAGTCGCCGGTGAAATACCAATCACCCTTGTCGTTGGGACAAGCTACATGAAGGTTATCTACCGTTTGGAAAATTACATCTACCTCCGGTTCTATTCCCTCAGCAGTTACCAGCTGGGCAATGCGTTTGGAAATTTCATCCTCTGTAAAGGGTTCGTAGATCTTCTGCACATGATTGACCATTTCCTCCAATGGCTTCAGTTCTTCTTCTTTACAGAGTCGGTACACTTCATCAATTAAAGATTGCTGACCGCGTTCTTTCAATAATTCGATGGTGGCTTTGAAGGCGATGAATTCGCTCATCCTGCTCATATCTATTCCATAACAATCCGGATATCGGATCTGGGGCGCAGAAGATACGATTATGATGCGTTTGGGTCTGAGTTTCGACAAAATATAAATGATGGAATCCCGCAGCGTGGTACCTCTCACAATGCTGTCGTCTATGAGTACTATGGTATCGACTTCGTTTTGTACAATGCCATAGGTAACGTCATAAATGTGGGATACCATTTGGTTTCTGGCACCATCGTCTGCAATAAAGGTCCTCAACTTTTCATCCTTTACCGCCAGTTTTTCAGAGCGAACCCTCATTTGTAAAATCTGATTAATGGCATCCATATCAGATGTATCTTTTAAGGCAGCAATTTTTTTTGCTTTAAGTTGATTCAACTCTTCATTCAGGCCTTCAATCAGACCAAAAAATGAAACTTCGGCCGTATTGGGAATAAAGGAAAAAATGGTATGTTCAAAATCATGATCCACGGCTTCCAGGATGGTGGGTGCCAGCAATCTGCCGAGGTTCTTTCTTTCCAGGTAAATATCGCGGTCGGTTCCCCGTGAAAAATAAATACGCTCAAAAGTGCACGATTTTCTTTCGGTCACTTCCTTGATGTTTTCCTCACTGATTTCGCCATTTTTTTTGATGATCAGGGCATTACCCGGTTGCAATTCCTTCACCTGAAAATACCGGATATCCAGACAGGTCTGGAGAGCGGGACGCTCCGAAGCCACCACACAAATTTCATCGTCGTGGTAATAAAATGCGGGTCTGATACCGGCAGGATCCCTCAAAACAAAGGCATCGCCATGTCCGATCAATCCCGCAATGACATAACCTCCGTCAAATCGCCTGCTAGATCGGGTGAGGATGCGACGAATATCGAGTTCCTTTTCAATAAACTTATTTACCTCGATGTTGGAATAACCTTCGTGTTTGTACCAATCAAAAATTCTTTGAACCTCATCATCGAGAAAGTGACCAATTTTTTCCATGACCGTCACCGTATCGGAAACTTCTTTGGGATATTGTCCGAATGAAAGCAATTCATTGAACAGTTCATCGATGTTGGTAAGGTTGAAATTGCCTGCACACACCAGGTTGCGGCTGATCCAGTTGTTTTGTCTCAAAAAGGGATGTACGGTTTCAATGTTATTGGCACCATGCGTACCGTAACGCAAATGGCCCAGCAACAATTCTCCTATATAGGGCTTGTTCTTTTTTAGCCAGGCTACATCATTGAGTTGAGCAGGTGTACAATCACTAAAGTTTCCATAAATGGAATCAAAGAGATCTTTTAGATACGAAGAACCTATGGACCGGTGTCTCGAAATATATCGGTTGCCAGGGGGAATATCAAACTTTATGGTAGCCACTCCTGCTCCGTCCTGACCGCGGTTGCGCTGTTTCTGAAGTAAGAGTTGGAGTTTGTTGAGCCCGTACAAGGCTGTACCATATTTTTCATGGTAAAATTCAAGGGGCTTAAGGAGTCGGATCATGGCCAATCCACACTCATGCTTTATCTGGTCGCTCATATTGCCGTATGCATCAATGCTATGGGAAGAAAAGAAGCGCAAAGTTAATCATTTGCCTTTGCTTTGAGGATATTAAAGCAAACCGGGTTGATTTTTGTTGCCGCCACATTTGTCTGCCCAATGACAATTTATTCAAATTGTATTATTTTTTAATTTATAAATGTATGAATAACAATTTATTGTTAATAAATTCAGAAATTTTGGCGTCAATATTTTGAAAATATGTAATTAAACTTCTACATTTGCATCGCTTTAATGCAAAGCCTCCTTAGCTCAGCCGGTTAGAGCGCCGGACTGTTAATCCGTAGGTCCTAGGTTCAAGTCCTAGAGGGGGCGCAAAGGGTTCTTCGAAAGTGGAACCCTTTTTTTATTTTAACCGTTTTCAGAACTGTACATTCTACTGATATGATGGATATGAAAAGACTTTTTACTGCATTGGTGATCCTGGGTCTCACTTCATTATTACCCGGCAATTCATTGTTTGCGCAGTTAAAAAGCAAGGTGAAAGAAATTAAAAATGCGCTGTCCAAAGACCATGAAAGATTGGGCAATAGCAGCGTGCTTCTGGTCGCTCCCGAAAATTTTGCAAGCGTCAAAGGCTTAAATGGCATCATGCAGGAATCCTCCAATACCAGCATTATTGTTTTGGAAATTCCCGGATCACTTGAATCCACATCACGAATGTTTGGAGCAAATGCCATGCGAGAAAAAAACATCAATGTCCGGGTAGAAGAGGAGCTTATGATCAACGACTATCCCGGCTACTACATTGAGGCAGAGCAAGCCACCCCAACATCCGTCTATAAAAAATACATGCTTTCATTTGGTGTAGATTCTGTGACTGTCATTCTCAATGCCAGTTTCCCCAAGTCGAAGGAAGATTCTATAGGAGCATTGATTAAAAAATCAATCTTTTCCGTGGTCTACAGAAAGTTTGTGGGTGGCACCTCGACAGGGGTTGCCAATTACGACCTGGATTTATCCGGCAGCCCTTTCAAGTTGGCAAGGTCGGCATCCAATTCTCAGGTATTTACCACCGATGGCAAAATGCCAACCGAAAACCCCGATAAAACGGCACTGCTTTCTTCCCGATCCGAAGGCCGTCTTGAGTTTAGAAATAAGATAGAATTCGCCAACGACAGACTGAAACAATTACCGGGCATCATCAACTTAAAAATAGAACACACTGAAGAAAAAACCGTAAACGGACTATCGGCAGTTGAATTGGTTGCCTATGCAGAAGATCGTTATACCAAGGAAAAAAAGCTGATCTACCAGCTGATGTTTTTCAAAGACTATACCTATTACCTGGTCATAGGCACTTGCAGTGGAAATTTTGATGCCAACCTGGAACAATTCAAAAAGGTAGCCCACACCCTTCACCTTCAGTAGCAATCAAATCATTCTCGCGTCAAAAGGAAAGGGCACCCGGTCAACGATCGCAATTTTGGTAAAATCCGGGTGCATCGGATTGAGCAGATAATTGTAATCGCCTTGCGTTACTACCGATGGCACTTGCATCACGGAAAAGGCATTTTCGCGCACAAAGTCGTCCCCCCATTTTTGGGTGGAAGTGGGAAAAGGAAATACTTTCCAATCCTCCGGCAATGCTTTTTCATCTATTTTTTTAATGGCTACCTCAGCTGGAATGTCAATGGTCAACATCATAAAATCATCGGGTAACATACCAAGGGATAAATGCACCGCAACCTCCGCCATGGCCAACGAACGATTG
>WBZP01004974.1_pt1 | contig 13137 bp, 10 predicted proteins | sample 5204301 | NCBI WGS metagenome assembly WBZP01 (sample SAMN12412401, study PRJNA552823) | activated sludge metagenome | isolation source: activated sludge from nitrification reactor of wastewater treatment plant... | place: USA: Pennsylvania | collected 2017
CAGAAGCGCGCGCGTGCCGGCCGCACACAAAAAAGCCCCGGCCGGCGGCCGGGGCTGAGGCTGCATCTTCTAGGAGGAGGAGGAAGATACAGGAGTACGCTGCGCGAGCGACGTTATCGGATCACTTGGCGGTCGGCAAGACCACGCAGACGCGAACGGCCACGCCTGGTGCGCATGCCGCCCGCTATCCGGACGTCCGTGCCGCCGTTCGCCGATCCGGTGACGCTGCCTCAGGCCGCCTTGCGGCCCTTCGGCGCGCCTGCCTTGGTCGCGGAGGCCGCGGCGCGGACGCTGGCGTCGGCGAGGTTCACCACCTGCTTGGTCGCCTTGCTGAACTGGTCGATCGCAGCGGTCGAGGCGGCAAACGTGGACTTGAGTGCGTTGACGGCCGCATCCGATCCCGGAGGCGCCGCCTTGCCGGCGGATTCCATCCAGAGCGCGACGTTCTTGGTGTACGACGCCCACGCTTCCTCGGCCAGCGCGGAGTACTGCGCCTGGGCTTCGGTCCCGAGTTCGTACAGGCTCTTCGAGTAGTTGATCGCCGCTTCGACGCCGGCTTCGGCGAACCGGGCGCGGACGGCAAAGAACTCCTGCGGGTCCTTGACGGCCATCGCCGTCTGGAGACCCTCGACGGACTGCGCGAGCGCGGTCTTGGCGCCCTGCACGTTGACCTTCGCCAGCTTCTCGGCGTTCTCGATGGCGAGCGACGCGATCTTCGCTGCCTGGGCCACGGCGGCCTTGTTCACTTCGGCAAATTGTTCGACGAGGTTGCTCATGCTGTCTCCTTTTCGGCAATGGAAGGCGGTCGATGACCCAACCGATACTTCGCGGCACCGCCCCGGACCGGCCGGAAAACCACCCGCCCGATCCGTTTTGCTGCACCGCACAATTCGCATTCTACGGACCACCGGGGGCCGCGTCAACTAGTTTTTTGTGCGCCGCACAAAGGTAAGGCCACTTGACCGCCAACCAATTTCAAACCGCCGATAAATCAGCGGTTTATAATGCGGCAAACCCGCCTGAGGAGCCGCGATGACCGACACGCCGCGCATGATCAAGAAATACCCGAACCGGCGCCTGTACGACACGGCGAACAGCGGCTACATCACGCTCGCCGACGTGAAGCAGATGGTGCTGGAGAACATCGACTTCCAGGTCGTCGACGCCAAGTCGGGCGACGACCTCACGCGCGCCATCCTGCTGCAGATCATCCTCGACGAGGAATCGGGTGGCGTCCCGATGTTCAGCTCGGAGATGCTGGCGCAGATGATCCGCTTCTACGGCACCGCGCAGCAGACGATGATGGGTGCCTACATGGAGCAGAACGTCAAGGCGTTCCTGGGCATCCAGAAGAAGCTGCAGGACCAGGCGAAGCAGATCTACGGCGACAAGCTGCTGCTCACGCCCGAACTGTGGAAGCAGTTCATGCAGATGCAGGCACCGGCGATGCAGGGCATGCTCGGCAACTACCTCGAGCAGAGCGCGAAGCTGTTCATGGACATGCAGCAGCGGATGCAGGACCAGACCCGCGGGATGTTCGCGGCATTCCCGTTCCCGGCGTTCGGTGCTCCGCAACAAAGCGAAGCGGACAGCGAAAAGTAGCAGGGCCTCCCCGAAGCAGCGCAACAACCCGGCGCTGCAAGCCTCGGTTGCTGCGATGCAGCAACCGGCGATTCGCTTGTGCAGTCGACAGCGCTGCTGCACAGCAGCACGATTGCGGTGGCAGCCCGCCCACGCATCGACGATCGATTGGGGCATCATCGGCGCTGACCGCCGTCCGGCGCAGGCGCCGGGCACGAGCGCCCCCCAGGACCGACGAGGAGCGACCATCTTGAGCAACAAGGCCACGACCGCGGCACCGGCGCAACGCCGGCGCCGCGTCACCCGCGGCGAGCCGCGCATCGGGTTCGTGTCGCTGGGCTGCCCCAAGGCGCTGGTCGACTCCGAGGCGATCATCACCGGCCTGCGCGCCGAAGGCTACGCCATCGCGCCGAGCTACGAGGGCGCCGACCTCGTCGTCGTCAACACCTGCGGCTTCATCGACGCCGCGGTCGCCGAGTCGCTCGACGCCATCGGCGAGGCGCTCGCCGAGAACGGGAAGGTGATCGTCACCGGTTGCCTGGGCGCGAAGGACGGCGGCGGCTTCGTCCGCGCCGCGCATCCGCGGGTGCTCGCGGTCACCGGCCCGCACGCATCGCACGAGGTGCTGGCGGCGGTGCACGCGCACCTGCCGCCGCCGCACGACCCGTTCGTCGACCTCGTGCCACCGCAGGGCATCAAGCTGACGCCGCGCCACTACGCCTACCTCAAGGTCAGCGAGGGCTGCAACCACCGTTGCACGTTCTGCATCATCCCGGCGCTGCGCGGCGACCTCGTCAGCCGGCCGGTCGGCGACGTGCTCGCCGAGGCGGAGCGCCTGCTCGCCGCCGGCGTCAAGGAGTTGCTGGTCGTCTCGCAGGACACCAGCGCGTACGGCGTCGACGTCCGCTACCGCACCGGCTTCTGGGACGGCCGGCCGGTCCGGACCCGGCTCCTGGAGCTCGCCACCGCGCTCCACGGTCTCGCCCGCCGGCACGGCGCGTGGGTGCGCCTGCACTACGTCTATCCGTACCCGAGCGTGGACGAACTGATCACGGTGATGACGCCCGATCCGGCGGCGGGCGGCCTGCTGCCGTATCTCGACGTGCCGTTCCAGCACGCGAGCCCCCGGATCCTGAAGCTCATGAAGCGGCCGGCGAACGCCGAGGGAACGCTGCGCCGCATCGAGCAGTGGCGGCGCGCGCGGCCGGACCTCGTCATCCGCAGCACCTTCATCGTCGGCTTCCCCGGCGAGACCGAGCGCGAGTTCGACGAGTTGCTGGCGTTCCTCGACGCCGCGCAACTCGATCGCGTCGGCTGCTTCGCCTATTCGCCGGTCGACGGCGCCGCCGCGAACGCGCTGCCCGGCGCCGTCGACGCCGACGAGCGCGAGGCACGGCGCGAGCGCTTCATGGCCGTCCAGGCAAGGATCAGCGCCGCGCGGCTGGCGCGCCGCGTCGGCACCCAAACGACGGTCCTCGTCGACGAACGCGACGGCGGCACCGCGATCGCGCGCAGCGCCGCCGACGCGCCGGAGATCGACGGCGTGGTCCGGGTCGCCGACGGCGGCGTCCTCGTGCCCGGGACGTTCGCCGCGGTGACGATCACCGCCGCGGACGAGCACGACCTCGCGGCCCGGATCGCGGCGTAGCGAAGCCGGTCCGGGTGGCGCGCGGTGGCCACCGGCGCCGCCGGCGTCGTGTCGACAAGATGCTCCTTTCGCGGTAGAAATCACCGGGCCGCCGTCGCAGGTAGACTACGGCATCCGCACGTCGTCCTTCGTCCAGGAACCCCACTGATGAAATCGCGCCCCGGCCCGCTCATGCCTGCGTTCGCCCGGCCCATCGCCGCCTGCCTGCTCGCCACCGCCATCCCACTGCTCGCCGGCTGCGGCAAGGAGGCCAAGAAGGAGGTCGTGGTCGCCCCCGTCGAGGTCACGGCGCTGGCCATCGTCCCGCGCGACGTGCCGATCACCACGACGTTCGTCGCCCAGACGCAGAGTTCCCAGGCCGTCAACATCCAGGCCCGGGTTTCGGGCTTCCTCGACAAGCGCGTCTACACGGAGGGCTCGGTGGTGAAGGCCGGCCAGGTGCTGTTCCGGATGGACCCGAAGCCGTTCCAGGTGCGCGTCGACAGCGCCGCGGCCGCGCTGCAGCGCAACCAGGCCGCGCTCGAGGTCGCCCAGGCGAACCTCGCGCGGACCAAGCCGCTCGCCCAGCTGAATGCGCTGTCGCAGAAGGACCTCGACGACGCGCAGGGCCAGTACGAGCAGGCGGCGGCGGCGGTCGCGCAGTCGAGGTCGGAGCTCGAATCCGCGAAGCTCGACCTGTCCTACACGACGATCACCTCGCCGGTGGACGGCGTCAGCAGCTTCGCCGCGGTGGCCGAGGGTACCTACGTCGATTCCAAGAACGCGCAGCTGACGACGGTGTCGGTGCTGAGCCCGATGTGGATCAACTTCAGCCTCTCCGAGAACGAGATGGAGCGCGTCCGCAGCCAGGTCCAGAAGGGCCTGGTGCGGATGCCCGAGGGCAACCGCTTCGTCGTCGAGATCGAACTCGTCGACGGCACGCTGTTCCCCAACAAGGGACGAATCACCTTCGCCGACCCGTCGTACAACTCGCAGACCGGGACGTTCCTGATCCGCGCGTCGGTCGACAACCGGAACGGCGTGCTGCGCCCCAACCAGTACGTGCGCACGCGGCTCGTCGGCGCCGTGCGCCCGAACGCGGTCCTCGTGCCGCAGCGCGCGGTCCAGCAGGGAGCGAAGGGCCACTATGTCTGGATCGCCAGGAAGGACGGCAAGGCGGAGCTGCGCCCGGTCGTCGTCGGCGACTGGTACGGCGACAGCTGGTTCATCACGCAGGGCCTCGCGGCCGGCGACCAGGTCGTCGTCGACGGGGCGCTGCGCCTCGCGCCCGACGCGCCGGTCAAGCTGACGCCTTACGTGCCCAAGCCGGAGGCGCCGGAAGGCTCCCCGGTGGCGCGCCCGCCCGGGGCCGCGCTGATCGTCAACTTCGCGTCGGGCGATGCCGCGCTCGACGCCGAGGCGTTGCGGCTGCTCAAGGGCTTCGCACCACCGATCAAGGCCGGCTCGAATCCGATCGACGTGACCGGTTTTGCCGACCGGACCGGCGACCGCGCCGCCAACGTCGAACTCGCCAAGCGGCGCGCGAAGGCCGTGCGCGACCTGCTGATCGCCGAGGGGATCCCCGCCGACCGCGTCCGCCTCAAGGCGCCGCGGGAGGTGACCGGCTCCGGCAGCGACCGCGACGCGCGGCGCGTCGAGATCTCCGTCGGCAACTAGCCGCGGCGCCGACACCATGTTCTCCCGCTTCTTCATCGAACGGCCGATCTTCGCCGCGGTCGTCTCGATCATCATCTGCCTCGCCGGCGCGATCGCCATGATCGTGCTGCCGAAACAGCAGTACCCCACGATCACGCCGGTGCAGATCACCGTCTCGGCGACCTACCCCGGCGCCGACTCGAAGACGGTGGCCGACTCGGTCGCCTCGCCGATCGAGGCGCAGATCAACGGCGTCGACAACATGCTGTACATGTCGTCGACGAGCTCCGCCAACGGCCAGCTCACGCTGACCGTCTACTTCTCGCTCGACACCGACCCGGACATCGCGCAGGTGCAGGTGCAGAACCGCGTCAACCTCGCGCTGCCGCAGCTGCCCGCGGCGGTGACGCAGCTCGGCGTGTCGGTGCAGAAGAAGTCGTCGTCGATCATGATGCTGATCGGCATCTTCGGGAAGGGCGATCGCTACAGCGCGGACTACATCGCCAACTACGCCAACGTCTACGTGCTCGACGCGCTGAAGCGCGTGCCGGGCGCGGGGCAGGCGTCGATCATGGGCGTGCCCGACCAGGCGATGCGGATCTGGATGAACCCCGACCGGATGGCCTCGCTCGGGATCACGACCTCCGACATCGCCAACGCGATCAAGGCGCAGAACGCGCTGTTCGGCGCCGGCCAGATCGGGCAGCAGCCGACGGCGGGGCCCGTGGAGCTCACCTTCCCCGTCGTCACGCAGGCGCCGTTCACCGACGCGCGGCAGTACGAGCAGATCATCCTGCGGGCGAGCCAGGACGGCAGCGCGCTCGTCCGGCTGGGCGACGTCGCCCGCGCCGAGGTCGGGCTGCGCCAGTACATCGTCGACTCCAAGCTCAACGGCACGCCGGCGACGTTCATCGCCGTCTACCTGCAGCCCGGCGCCAACGGGCTCAAGGTCTCGGACGCCGTGCGTCAGACGCTGGCGGACATGAAGGCGCGCTTCCCGGAGGGGCTCGACTACCGCATCTCGCTCGACACCAACGATTTCGTCAAGATGTCGATCGAGGAGGTCATCCACACGCTGTTCGAGGCGGTGGTGCTCGTCGTCCTGGTCGTCTACCTGTTCCTGCAGAGCTTCCGCACGACGATCATCTGCACCGTCGCGATCATGGTCGCGCTGGTGACCACCTTCGCCGGCATGCTGGCGCTCGGCTTCTCGATCAACCTGATCACGCTGTTCGGACTGGTACTGGCCATCGGCATGGTCGTCGACGACGCGATCGTCGTCGTCGAGAACGTCGAGCGCAACATGCACGTGCACCACCTCGCGCCGAGGGAGGCGACGATCCGGTCGATGGAGGAGATCTCGGGGTCGCTGGTCGCCGTGGTGCTGGTGATGGCGTCGGTGTTCATCCCGGCGGCGTTCCTGCCGGGGACCACCGGGCAGCTCTACAAGCAGTTCGCGATCACCATCGTGGTGTCGGTCGTCGTCTCCGGGTTCGTCGCGCTGACGCTCACGCCGGCGATGTGCGCGCTGATGCTCCGGCACAACCCGCCGCCGCAGCGCGGGTTCTTCGCCTGGTTCAACCGGCAGGTCGACGCGGTGACCCGCGGCTTCGGCCACGCCGTGGAACTGGTGATCAAGCGCTCCGTCGTCGCGCTGGTGCTGCTCGCCGGGTTCCTGTGGAGCATCTGGCACCTCTTCAGCGTGCTGCCGTCGAGCTTCGTCCCGAACGAGGACCAGGGCTACGTGATGGCCGCGATCATCATGCCCGAGGCGGCCAGCATCGGCCGCACGCAGGCGGTGGCCGAGAAGGTCGACGCGATCCTCGCCAAGATCCCCGGCGTCGACACGCGGACGATGATCACCGGCTACAGCCTGCTCGACGGCGGGTTCAAGACCAACGCCGGCGCGTTCTTCATCACGCTCACCGACTTCAAGGAGCGCTACGACTCGGTCGACACGGCGAAGGCGCAGAACGCCCGCGCCGTGCTCGGGAACCTCTACAGCCAGGTCCGCGGGCTCGAGGAGGCGATCGTCTACCCGGTCGCGCCGCCGCCGATACCCGGCATCGGGACCACCGGCGGCTTCGAGTTCTGGATCCAGGACACCGGCGCCGGCGACCCGACGCGGCTCGACCAGGTGACGCAGGAGTTCCTCGCCAAGGCGCGCGGGCGGCACGAGCTCGCGAGCCTGTCGTCGACTTTCCGCGCCAACACCCAGCAGTTGCGCGCCGTCGTCGATCGCGACAAGGCGACGCTGCTCGGCGTCCAGATCGAGGACGTCTACAGCGCGATCCAGGCGCAGTTCGGGTCGCTCACCGCGAGCCAGTACAACCAGTTCAGCCGCGTCTGGTGGGTCATCGTCCAGTCCGACGCGAAGTACCGGCAGAGCCCCGGCGACCTGACCCGGCTGTACACGCGGTCGAAGGACGGCAATATGGTGCCGCTGTCGGCGCTGGTGCGGACCGAGTGGGTCGCGGGGCCCGACCTGCTGCCGCACTTCAACGGCTTCCCCGCGGCGAAGGTCAACGGCAACCCGGCGGCCGGCTACAGCTCCGGCGACGCGCTGGCCGCGATGGAGGAGGTCGCCCGGGAGGTGCTGCCGCCCGGGTACACGTTCGCCTGGTCCGGCCTCGCCTTCGAGGAGAAGAAGTCCGGCGGGACGTCGATGATCGCCTTCGTGTTCGGCCTCATCATCGTGTTCCTGGTGCTCGCCGCCCAGTACGAGTCCTGGACGCTGCCCGGCGCGGTGATGTCCGCGGTGCCGTTCGGCATCCTCGGCGCGCTGGTGACCAACTGGCTGCGCGGGCTCGAGAACGACGTCTACTTCCAGATCGGCCTGCTGGTGCTGATCGGCCTCGGCGCCAAGAACGCGGTGCTGCGCGTCTCCGCCGCGGTCGAGTTCCGGCACCAGGGCAAGTCGATCATGGAAGCGACGGTGCTCGCCGGCGAGCAGCGGCTGCGCCCGATCATCATGACCTCGCTCGCCTTCGCCGCCGGCTGCCTGCCGCTCGCGCTCGCGATGGGTGCGGGCGCCAACGCGCGGCACTCGATCGGCACCGGCATCATCGGCGGCATGATCGGCGAGACGACGCTGGCGATGCTCTACGTGCCGCTGCTGTTCTACCTGTTCGACCGGTTCAGCGAGGGCAAGGATGCGCCGGCGGCCGCGGCCTCCCCGCCGCCCGCCGCGCCCGTCGTGGCCACCGGCGGCGGCGAAGCCGCACGGCCGGCGCCCCCGGAGGGCCACTGACATGAGAAGCGCCCCCCTCACCCCGCGCGCGCGTCGGCTCGCATTCGCCGCCGGCGTGTTGCTGCTCGGCGGCTGCACGATGGGCCCGGACTACGTGCGCCCGAAGGTCGACGCACCCGCCGCGTTCCGCTTCGAGCCGGCGGCCGCCGCCGACACCGCCAACACCGCGTGGTGGAAGCAGTTCGCCGATCCGGTGCTCGACCAGTTGATCGACACCGCGCTGGCGAACAACCTGAGCGTCATGATCGCCGCCGCCAACGTCGAGCAGGCGCTGGCGGTGATCACCCAGACCCGCTCGGCGCTCTTTCCGCAGATCGGCTACTCGGGCAGCGGCGAGCGGACGCGCAGTCCGCAGACCGGCGCGGCCGCCGCGATTCCGAACTACCCCAACCCGCAGTCGACCTACCAGACGCTGCTGACGGCGAGCTGGGAAATCGACCTCTGGGGCCGCATCCGGCGCCTGTCCGAATCGGCGCAGGCCAACGCGCTCGCGAGCGGCGAGACCCGCCGCGGCGTCATCCTCACGCTGGTGAGCGCGGTGGCGACCAGCTACCTGCAGCTGCGGGGGCTCGACGAGCAGCTGGTGATCGCGCAACGCACGCTCGGCACCTACGCCGAGTCGGTGCGCCTGTACCAGCTGCAGTTCAAGTACGGGCAGACCTCGCAGATGACCGTCGCGCAGGCGCAGTCGCAGTACGAGACCGCCGCCGCGCAGATCCCGGCGATCGAGGCGCAGATCGCGCAGACGGAGAACGCGCTGTCGATCCTGCTCGGACGCAACCCGGGCCCGATTCCGCGCGGCAAGTCGATCAACGAGCTGGCACCGCTTGCCGTGCCTGCCGGCCTGCCCTCGACGCTGCTCGAACGCCGGCCCGACCTGATGCAGGCCGAGCAGGCGCTGGTAGCCGCCAACGCGCAGATCGGCGCCGTCCAGGCGCTCTACTTCCCGAGGATCTCGCTGACCGGAGCGCTCGGCAGCGCGAGCACCGACCTGTCGAACCTGTTCCAGGGATCCACCCGGACCTGGAGCTACGCCGGGCAGCTCGTCGGGCCGATCTTCACGTTCGGCTCCGTCAGCGGCCAGGTCGCGCAGGCGCAGGCGGCGCGCGACGCGGCGCTGCTGAGCTACCGGCAGGCGATCCAGAGCGCCTTCGCCGACGTCGACAACGCGCTCGTCGCCAGCCAGAAGCTCGCCCAGCAACTCGCGGCGCAGCAGCGGCTGGTCGAAGCGCTGCGCGACTACGCCCGCCTCGCCCGGCTCCAGTACCAGGGCGGCTACGCGCCCTACTCGACCGTGCTGCAGGCGGAGCAGTCGCTGTTCCCGGCCGAGCTGCAGCTCGCCAGCGTCCGCACGCAGCTGGTCGCCTCGGCGGCGAGCCTCTACAAGGCGACCGGGGGCGGCTGGGTCGACGTGGCCGACCGGTTGACCGGCGCCGCGCTCCCGCCGGAGAGGATCGTCGCGCCGCCGCTGTCGGCGTTCTAGGCCGGCGTGGCTCAGCGCGCCAGCGTGACCGCAGGCACGAGATCGCGCGCGAGCTCGGCGAGCACCGACGTCAGCGCGCGGTTCCACGCCCGCGCCGCCGCTTCCGCGCCGGTACCGTCGAGCGGCTCGCGCCGGCTGTAGGATTTCGACCAGCGAACGGCGCCCGGCGGCTCGTCGACGCGCGACAGGTACCAGGTGACCGCCAGCTCGGCCGCCGGCGCCCTCGGGTCGCGCGCATCGACGTACAGCGCCGAGACGAAGCCGTCGAGCACGAGCTCGCCGGCACCGCTCCCCGGCGGCTGCACGCGCTCGAAGGTGCCGGCCGCCGCCAGCGCGCGCGCCGCCGTCTCGGCGACGTTGACGCCCGGCGCCGCGAAGAAGGTGTGGTAGTAGTCCGTTTCGTAGCGCAGTTCGCCGACCCGGTAGACGAAGGCGCGGTCGCGGAAGGGGGCCGCGACCGCGACGACGTTGACCTTGAGCGAGGGCGCCCGCGCGGCGACGGCGACCGGCGACGGCAGCGCCGGCTCGAGCAGGAAGGTCGCCTTGACCGGATCGGGGCGCGACAGCGAGCAGCCGGCGGCCACGAGCGCCGCCGTCGCCAGCGCGCCGAGCCGGGCGAGGCGCCGGGGGAAGGTGAGGTTCATCGCGGACGCTCCAGCGGCGTGGGCGGCTCGCCGAGGATGACGCGCGACGGATAGCGCTTCGCGTCCTCGCTGAGATCGCGCAGGTTGTCGGTGATCTGGCGCAGGTTCTCGATCGTCGTCGCGAGGTCGGCTTCGCCGCCGCCGAAGATGCGATCGAGCCGTCCCAGCGTCCGGGCCATGCTCTGCAGCGTCTGCCGCAGGCTCGGGTCGTCGACGATCGCGCGCACCCGCGCGACTGCGGCGGCGGCGTCGTCGGGCAACTTCTGCAATGCGGGACTGGCCAGCGCCTTCTGCAGCTGGGCGTTGGTGCCGCGCAGCTCGCCCAGCAGCGCCACCGTCTCGTCGGACATCCGCTTGGTGGCGAGCCCGTCGAGCGAGGACTCGAGCTTCGCCAGCGCGCGCTCGGTCCGCCGCGAGAGCGCGCCGGTGTCGATCGCGGCCAGCCGGCTGTCGGCCGTGGTCATCAGCCGGTTGAGGTTGGCCACCGTGCCCTCGACGTCGAGGCTGTGCAGCCGGTCGATCAGCTCCGAGGCCGCGTTCACGAACTGCAGCACCGTCGACTTCGCCGACGGGATGTAGGCGGTGTCGGGGGTCCAGTCGACCGCGAGCAGCGGCGAGGGCGACTCGATGTAGTCGATCTCCAGGTAGTTGGTGCCGGTGATCCCCTGCGGCGCCAGCCGCGCGCGCAGCCCGCGCTCCACCTCCTGCCGGGCGTTGTCGGGGCTGGTGATATCGCCGCCGGCGCGCCCGCCGAGGAGCTTGGGCTGCAGCTGCGCCTCGACCAGCACGTAGCGCCGGCGCTCGCTCATCGGCTTGTCCTGCTGGTACTTGACGTAGGTGAAGCTGATCCGCGTCACGTCGCCGATGACCACGCCGCGGTACTTCACCTTCGAGCCGATGTCGAGGCCCTGCACCGACTCGTCGAAATAGGTCTCGATGGCGATCTTCTGCTGCAGCCAGCGCCCCGAGCCGACGATGATCAGCAGCGCGATCCCGGCCACGATCGCGCCGATCACGAACACGCCCAGCTTGAAGTAGTTGGCCTTGAGGCTCATCGGTCGGCGGTCGGCTTTCAGGCGGGCAGGGTCTCGGGCTCGCGGCGGAAGAACGCGCGCACGCGGGGATCGTCGGCCCGGTCGCGCAGCTCGCGCGGGTCGCCGTCGGCGATGATACCCTTGGCGCGGCGATCCAGCAGCACGACGCGGTCGACGCAGTTGAATACCGACGGCAGGTCGTGGGTGACGATGACGAAGGTCACGCCGAGGTTCTCCGCCAGCCGGCGGACCGTCGCGTCGAGCGAGGCCGAGGTGATCGGGTCGAGCCCCGACGAGGGCTCGTCGAGGAAGAGGATCGCCGGGTCCAGCGCCATCGCCCGCGCGATACCGGCGCGCTTCTGCATCCCGCCGGACAACTCCGCCGGCAGGTGGCCGGTGAAGCCCTCGAGGCCGACCAGCGCGAGCTTCATCCGCGCGACGAGGTCGACCGCGTCGGCCGGCAGCGCGGTGTAGACCTCGAGCGGCAGGCGGACGTTCTCCAGCAGCGTCATCGACCCGAACAGCGCCCCGGACTGGTACATCACGCCGAAGCGCCGCTGGATCGCCTCGAGCGCGGCGCCGTCGGCGGCGACGATGTCCTCGCCGCCGATGTACACGTGGCCGGCGACCGGCGGGTTCAGGCCGATCATGTGCTTCATCAGGGTGCTCTTGCCGCAGCCCGAGCCGCCGAGGATGCCGAACACCTCGCCGCGGCGGACCTCGAAGTTGAGGTCGACGAGGATCGCGTTGCCGTCGTATCCGGCGTCGATGTGCTCGACGCGGATGATCGCCTCGGAGGTCGCGGGCGCCGCCATCGTCAGATGTTGAGCAGGTAGTAGGCGAGCGCGAACACGCCGTCGACGACGACCAGCAGGATGATCCCCGAGACGACGGCACGCGTCGCCGAGTCGCCGACCGCCGACGCGCCGGCCTGTGTCTGCAGCCCGCGCAGGCAGCCGATGCCGGCGACCAGGATCGCGAACACGAACGACTTGACGAACCCGGCGAGGAAATCCTCGAGCTTGACCGCCTGGTCCACCTCGCGCAGGAACGAGACGAACGGAATCGAGAACGAGGTCATCGTCACCGCGCCGCCGGCGAGCCCGACCACGTCGGAGAAGAGCGTCAGCAGCGGCGTCATCAGCAGCGCCGCGATGATCCGCGGCGTCACCAGGAAGCGCACCGGGTTGAGCCCCATCGTGGTCAGCGCGTCGACCTCCTGGTTGACGCGCATGGTGCCGATCTCCGCGGCGAAGGCGGCGCCGGAGCGGCCGGCCAGCAGGATCGCCGTCATCAGCGGCCCGAGCTCGCGCAGCATCGCGAGCCCGATCAGGTCGGCGACGAAGATCTCGGCGCCGAAGCGCTTCATCGGCACCGCCGACTGGAACGCGAGGATCATCCCGAGCAGGAACGAGATCAGCGCGACGATCGGCAGCGCGTCGACGCCGACCCGCTCGCAGATGCGCCAGACGTCGCGCCAGCGGACGCTGCGCGGGTGCGTCGCGGCGTGCCAGAGCGCGGCGGTGGTCTCGCCGATGAATTCGATCTGGGCGGCGAAGTCGCGCCACACCGCGTGGCCGACGCGGCCGATCTCCTCCACCGCGGATCCGCGCGGCGGCTCCGGATCGAGATCGTGGTCGAAGACCCCGGGGTCGAACTGGCGCAGCAGCGCCGAGTGCGCCGGCTGCAGGTTCGCGATCTCGACGCCGCCGGGCCCCGGCACGCGCAGCAGTTCGACGAACAGCGCCACGCCCGCCCCGTCGCAGTAGTCGAGCGCGGCGGCATCGACGACGACGTGGCGCGGCTGGGCCGCTGCCGCCGCCGACTTGGCCGCCGCCCAGAGCTGCGGCAGCGTCGCGGCG
>WBZP01005321.1_pt1 | contig 13137 bp, 12 predicted proteins | sample 5204301 | NCBI WGS metagenome assembly WBZP01 (sample SAMN12412401, study PRJNA552823) | activated sludge metagenome | isolation source: activated sludge from nitrification reactor of wastewater treatment plant... | place: USA: Pennsylvania | collected 2017
CTCGCGGCGCGCGGTCTCGATCTCTTCTTCGAGGTCGCGGTAGACAGGCGGTGCCGTCATCGACTTGATGCGCATGCGGGATGCGGCCTCGTCGATGAGGTCGATCGCCTTGTCCGGCAGGAAGCGGTCGGAGATGTAGCGGTCGGCCAGTTCCGCGGCGGCCTCGAGAGCCTCGTCGGAGATCTGGACCTTGTGGTGCTGCTCGTAACGCTCGCGCAGGCCTTCGAGGATCTTGACCGTCTGCTCGGGGGTCGGCTGCTCGACGCGGATCTGCTGGAAGCGGCGCTCCAGGGCCGAGTCGCGCTCGAGGTACTTGCGGTACTCGTCGAGGGTGGTCGCACCGATCGTCCGGATCTCGCCACGGGCGAGGGCGGGCTTCAGGATCGAGGCGGCGTCGATCGCGCCTTCCGCCGCGCCGGCTCCGACGAGGTTGTGGATCTCGTCGATGAACAGGACGATGTCGCCGCGCTGGGCGATCTCCTTCATGACCTTCTTGAGGCGTTCCTCGAACTCACCGCGGTACTTGGAACCTGCCACCAGGGCGGCGAGGTCCAGCGTGTAGATCTGCTTGTTGCGCAGCATCTCCGGCACCTCGCCGTTGATGATGCGCGAGGCGAGTCCTTCGACGACGGCGGTCTTGCCGACGCCCGGCTCACCGAGCAGCACCGGGTTGTTCTTGGTGCGGCGCGAAAGGATCTGCATGATGCGTTCGATCTCGGTCTCGCGGCCGACGACCGGATCCAGCTTGCCGTCCTCGGCGAGCTTGGTCAGGTTGCGCCCGAACTGGTCGAGCAGCTTCGAGGACTTCTTGCCTGCGGCACCCTCGGCCTGTCCGCCGGAGCTCTGGCTCTGACCGGGACGGCGTCCACCGGGACCGGAGAGCATGCGGATGACCTCGTTGCGGATCTTGTCCGAGTCGGCGTCGAAGTCGAGCAGGATGCGGGCGGCGACGCCCTCGTTCTCGCGGACCAGGCCGAGCAGGATGTGCTCGGTGCCGATGTAGTTGTGGCCGAGGCTCAGCGCTTCGCGCAGGGCGAGTTCGAGCACCTTCTTGGCGCGCGGCGTGAACGGGATCTGACCGGAGGTGACTTCTTCACCGGAGCCGACGATGCGCACGACCTGGGCGCGCACGCGCTCGACGGTGATGTCGAGGGATTCGAGGACCCGGGCGGCAAGGCCCTCTTCCTCACGCAGCAGTCCGAGCAGGATGTGCTCGGTGCCGATGTAGTTGTGCTTGAGCGTCCGGGCTTCTTCCTGGGCTAGGACTACGACTTGACGGGCGCGCTCTGTAAATCTTTCGAACATGTTCCTTCTTACCTAAACCTGGTGGTTTGTGAAGTAGCGTTTTCCGGGACGCGGATACGACGAAATGCCGGCTGCCCCATCCCAGTTTCCGGCGACTTGAATGCCAAGGGATCGGACCTCCGGTTTTTCAAGTACGGGCGCATAAACCAGTATACCGAGCGTCGGAGTCGGGCTTGCGGGCAGCCCTTGTAATGGAGATACGGGGCCGGTATCGTCCGCGGATGCACCGCGGGGAGCCGTCCGCCCCGTCGCTGGACAATGCGAAAGGGCAGCCGGTCCCTCAACTACGAAGGGATCTGGTCCTTGATCGTCGAGATCAGGTCGTGCCAGGACGCGTTGAACGAGTCCTTGCCTTCCGACTGGAGTCTGGCCGCCAGCTCGTCGGTGTCGGTACCGGCATCGTTGTATGCCTTGAGGACTTCTTCGGCATCGCCACCGTCGGGCGGGATCGGGGCACCGGTCACGCCGTGATCGGCATAGGCCTCGAGGGCCGCCGGCGGCATCGTGTTGACGGTGTTGGGTGCGGCCAGGGCCTCGATGTAGAGGACGTCGGAGGCTTCGGGGTCCTTGGTGCCGGTGCTGGCCATGAGCAGGCGCTGGATCCGGCCGCCCTGGTTGGCGAGGATCTGGACCCGGTCGCTGGCGATCAGTTCGCGGTAGGCGGCATAGGCCTGTTTGCCGACGGCGATGCCGAGCTTCGCGCGAAGGTCGGGTGAGACGTCGTCGATCACCGCGGCGTCCCAGCGGCTGATGAAGAGTGAGGCCACCGAGTTGATCGCCGGGTTGAGACCGGCTTCGATGCGGCGCTCGATGCCCTTGAGGTAGGCATCGGCCGCGGCGAGATACTGCTCGGTCGAGAAGAGCAGCGTGACGTTCACGGGAATGCCGGCGAAGATCGTCTCTTCGATCGCGGGGAGGCCGGCCGGCGTCCCGGGGATCTTGATGAAGACGTTCTTGCGCTCGATCCGCTCGTAGAGGTCGGCAGCCTGGGCGATCGTCGCTTCGGTGTCGTCGGCGAGGAGCGGTGAGACCTCGAGCGACACGTAGCCGTCGACTCGGTCCGTCTTCTCGTGGATCTCCTCGAAGTCGTCGGCGGCCCGGCGGAGGTCGGCCATGGCGAGCTCGAAGAAGATCTGCTCCGGGTCGCTTTCCGAGGCGGCGAGTTCGGCTATCTGGGCGTCGTAATCGTTGCCACCGCCGATGGCCTTCTCGAAGATGGTGGGGTTCGATGTCAGACCGGTGACCGAGAGGTCCTCGATGTAGCCCTTGAGGGTGCCGTCGTCCAGCGTTCCTCGGGTGATGTTGTCGACCCAGAGGCTCTGGCCGAGGTCGTGAAGTCTGCGGTTGTTCTCGTTCATTGCTCTCCCGGCGATTGACTGGTGAGTGAAGGTATTTCGAGGTTACCTGTACCCGGGCGGATACGTGTGAAGCATGTGTTCAGTCCCGCATGGCGGGGAAAAGCACGACTTCGCGGAGCGACGAGGCTCCGGTCAGCATCATCACCAGGCGGTCGATGCCGAGGCCCACGCCGCCGGTCGGCGGCATGCCCTGCTCGAGCGCCTCGATGAAGGACTCGTCATAGGGCTGCGCCTCGTCGTCTCCCCTGGCCAGCTCTTCGGCCTGCTGCTCGAAGCGGCGGCGCTGCTCGTCGGGGTCGTTCAGCTCGGAGAAGGAGTTGGCGATCTCGACGCCGCCGAGGAAGGCCTCCCAGCGTTCGACGACGCCTTCCTTGGAGCGGTGCGCCTTGGCGAAGGGCGAGAGCTCCTTCGGGTAGTCGAGGATGAAGGTCGGCTCGATCAGGGTCGGCTCGACCCGCTTGGAGAAGACCGTATCGACGAGCTTGCCCCAGCCGACGTCGGACTCGAGCTCGACGCCCATCGCCGCGGCCAGCTTCTCCCGGGTGGTCTCGATCTCGATGTCGATGCCGGCGTGTTCGAGGATCGCGTCACGCAGCGTGACCCGGCGCCACGGCGGTGTCAGGTCGATCGACTTGCCGTCGCGCTCGATCGAGGAGCTGCCGAGGACCTCGACGGCGACGCCGTGGACCAGCTGCTCGAGGTCGGAGGCGGTCTTCTCGTAATCGGCGTAGGCCTCGTACCACTCGAGCATCGTGAACTCGGGGTTGTGCTTCATCGAGATGCCCTCGTTGCGGAAGTCCTTGCCGAGTTCGTAGACCCGGTCGATGCCGCCGACCACACAGCGCTTGAGATACAGCTCGGTGGCGATTCGCAGGTAGAGCTCGCGGTCGAGGGCGTTGTGGAAGGTGGTGAACGGCTTGGCCAGTGCACCGCCGTAGAGCGGCTGGAGCACCGGGGTCTCGACCTCGAAGAAGTCGTTTCCGTCCAGCCAGCGGCGAACCGCCGAGACGGTGCGGGCCCGAATCCGGAAGATCTCGCGGCTGTCCTCGTTGGCGATCAGGTCCAGCTCGCGGCGCCGGTAACGGGTCTCGGTGTCCTCCAGGCCGTGGAACTTGTCCGGCGGCGGGCGCAGCGACTTCGCCAGCACGACCCAGTCGGTGACTTCGATCGAGAGCTGGCCGCGGCGGGTGACGACCGCCCTGCCGGTGACCCCGATGATGTCGCCGAGGTCGAGGTCGTCGAGCAGGCCAAAAGGTCCCTCTCCCAGCACGTCTTCCTTGGCGTGGAGCTGGATCTGACCGCTCGCGTCACGCAGGTCGACGAAGGCGGCCTTGCCGTGGCCGCGGCGCCCGGTGATACGCCCGGCGACTCGGTGGACCGAATCGGTCTCGGTGCCGGGCTCTAGCCCCTCGTGGGCACCGAGAACGGTGTTGATCTCTTCCCGGTCGGGGAAGTTGTGCGGGAACGGTTCGATCCCGGCGGAGCGAAGACGATCCAGCTTTGCCCGCCTCTCGGCGAGCAGACCGGTGACTTCGTTTTCGCTCAAGGGTCTCTCCGGTCGCTTCAGGCGGTTTCGATCTTGGTGATCTTGAACTTCTTCTCGGGCCCGCGAGGGGCGGCGATGGTGACGATCTGGTTGACCTTGCCGCCGATCAGCGCGGAACCGATCGGGGACTCGCTCGACAGCAGGCCCTCCGAGAGGTTGGCCTCGGTCGAGCCGACGATCTGGAACTTGCGGGAAGCACCCGAGTCCTGGTCCTTGATGTGGACGATCGAGCCGAAGCCGACCGAGTCCTTGCTCTTGCCGATGTCGTCGACGACGGTGGAGCGGCGCAGGCGCTCTTCGAGCTGCGAGATCTGGCCTTCCAGCTGGGCCTGCTCGTTCTTGGCATCGTCGTACTCGGCGTTTTCGGAGATGTCACCGAAATCGCGGGCCTCGCGGATGCGTTCGGATACTTCACGGCGCCGGACGGTCGAGAGGTACTCGATTTCCTCTTCGAGCTTCTTGAGACCTTCGGCGGTAATTTCAGACTGGCGACTCACGTGTATCTGCCTCTCTTGACGTCGGCGGCGCGCCGTGGGCGCACGGCCGTCAGATAAACGCCCTGGGATACGGCCATCGAGGCCATCCACAGGGCAAGGGGACGCGCGATTATAACGGGGAGCCGGATGCGGCCATGGATTCGTCCACCGCGGCCGCAAATCTCGGCGGATCCTCGATCTGCGGATAGTGGCCGAGGTCCTCCCAGCGGGTGACCGGAAGGTCGGGATGGAGTTCGAGCAGTCCTTCGAGCACTTCCGGCACCGCCACCGGGTCCTGCATGCCCCAGGCCAGCCTCAGGTCCCCCTGCCAGTCCGTGATCGCGCCATGCCAGCGGTCGGCGTAGATCACCCGCTCGGTCATGTAGGAGACGAGTTTGTGGCCGAGCCGGTTGCCGTCGTTGTTGACCAGCAGGGCCCAGTTGTCGGCCACCGCCTGGTCGGTGACCGGATGCTGGTCGGAGAAGATCGAGCGGAACTGGTGGCTGAAGAAGGATTCGCTCATCAGACGGGTCGCCACCGAGCCGAGCGGCCCCTTGAGGATCTTCTGGCCGAGCGTCGGGTTGGCACGCTCGGTCAGGATCGATCCGTTGCTGAGCAGGACGCCGTCGAGCCTGAAGTTGAGCTCGCCGGCCAGGTCGCGGGCAAGCAGCTCGGTGGCCACCGAAGTGCCCATGTCGTGGGCGACCACGTGGACCGGGCGGGCGTTGCCATAGCGGAGCACCAGCTCCTCGGTCAGGTCCGCCTGCCAGGAGAGCGTGTAGGAGTGGTCGCGTGGCTTGTCGGAGAGTCCGAAGCCGAGGAAGTCGAAGGCGAGCACCGAGCGGTTCGCGTCGACCTTGAGGAATTCGCGCCAGTCGAAGGAGCTAGTCGGGAAACCGTGGAGCAGCACCAGCAGCGGCCCGGTGCCGTCGCGGTAGAAGGTGTGGATCGAATGGCCGCGGAATGACTCCATGCGCCCCTGCGCCCGCCAGGTCTCGACCCTGTCGCTGAAGGTCGCCGATGTCACACGGCCACCGCTTCGCCGTCCCGGATCTGTCCGACCAGCTCACGGGCCCGGTCGAGATCGGCGGACTGGCAAAGCTCGTTGCGGACCAGCTTGGGAACGTCCAGCTGGTCCAGGTACCACGGGTAGAACTTTCGGAGGTAGCGCCCGGCACGTTCGGTGCCCATGTGTTCCTCGGCGCGGTCAATGACCCAGAGCAACTCGCCCATCACCTCGTCGGGACCGGGCTTCTCCACTTCCTGCCCGGTCAACTCGGAGAAGACCCAGGGGTAGCCGAGGGAACCGCGGGCGATCATGACCGCGGCGGCACCCGACTCCTCGTAGGCGTGGCGGGCGGCGTCGGCGCTGCTGAGGCCGCCGGAGATGATCATCGGCACTTCGATCCTGCCGGCGAGTTCGCGGGCCATTGCGTAGTCGGGGGTGCCCTTGTGACCCTGCTTGGCGACCCTGGGATGGAAGCCGATGGCGGCCACCCCGGCCTCTTCGACCAGCCGGATGGCGAGGTCGAAACCGGAGCGGTCGCCGGGCATGAGCCCGGAGCGGATCTTGACGGTGACCGGCAGGTTCGACCCGCGCGAAGCGGCCCGGGCGAGCTCGAGGGCGAGTTCCGGGTCGGCGAGAAGTTCGGCACCGGCACCGGTCTTGCGGACCTTGGGGACCGGGCATCCCATGTTGATGTCGATCAGGTCCGCCCCGGATTCGGCGGCGATGCGGCCGGCCGACTCCATTGCCTCGGGCTCCTGCCCGAAGAGCTGGATCGAGACCGGATGCTCGTCCGGATGGATGCGCATCATCTCGTTGAGGGTGCGGTCGTTGCCGTAGTGGAGCCCGAAGCTCGAGACCATCTCGGACACGGCCATGCCGGCTCCGTAACGCTTGGCCTGGAGGCGTACGAACCAGTTGCCGATTCCCGCCAGCGGGGCCAGCAGGACACGGTTGGAGATGCGGACGCCTCCGATTTCGAAGGGATCCGTGAGGGCAGGCTGCCCCTGGCTGTCAGGACTGGTTTCGCTCATGGATGATCCGCAGTCCCTTCAGGGTGAGAAGGTCGTCGATGCGATCAAGGGTTTCGGTGTGGGGAACGATCACCGAGGCATAACCACCGGTGGCGATGAAGGTTGCGTTGCCACCGAGTTCCCTGTTGATGCGGCGGGCGATGCCGTCAACCAGGCCGGCAAATCCGTAGAGCACTCCCGACTGGATCGCCGAGCGCGAGTTGGTGCCGATCGCGGCCTTCGGCTCGCCGATGTCGATGCGCGAGATGCGGGCGGCGCGCTCGGTCAGGGCGGTCAGGGAGATCTCCACGCCGGGGGCGATCGCGCCGCCGAGATAGGCGCCGTCGGCGGAGACCGCGTCGAAGTTGATGCCGGTGCCGAAGTCCACCCCGACGCAGACGTCACCGATCTGCTCATAGGCGGCGATCGCGTTGACCAGCCGGTCGGCTCCGACCTCGACAGGATTGTCGATCTCGATCGCCATGCCGGTCCGGATACCCGGTCCGACGACGAGGCAATCGATGTCTTTCAGGTAGGCGTCGGTCAGCCGGCCGTACTCCTGGCCGAGCGGCGGCACCACCGAAGAGACGACCAGGCCGTCGAGGTCGTCGAAGCCGAGGCCGCGCAACTCCATCAGGCCGGAGAGGCGCTCGGCGAGCTCGTCGCTGGTCGCACCGGCGCGCGTCTGGAAGCGCCAGTGTTCGGTGAGTTGCTCGCCGCTGAATGCACCCACGTGAGTCTGTGTGTTTCCTACGTCGATTGCCAAAAGCATGGGCAGTCAGTGTGGCAGCATCGTGCTCCTTCGGCTTTTCCGCTGGCGGCCGTAGACTGATCCACCATGAGCAAAGCGAAGCTGTACACGATCCCCGCCTCCCACCCCGGTTTGACGTCGGCCCTGATGCTCGACTTCAAGGGCATCGAGTACAAGCGCGTCGATCTCCTGCCGGTGGTCTCGAAGGGCCTGCTCAGGCTCAACGGCTTCCCCGGCGTCACCGTGCCGGCGCTGAAGATCGCCGGCGAGAAGGTGCAGGGATCGCGTGACATCGCCAGGGCGCTCGACCGCATCTGTCCGGACCCGCCGCTGCTGCCCGCCGACGGCCCCCGGCGCGACGCCGTGCTCGAGGCCGAGCGCCTCGGTGACGAGGAGCTCCAGCACCCGATCCGCCAGATCCTCTGGTGGGTGCTCAGCCGCAACGGCGCTTCGATGGCGAGCTTCCTCGAGGGTTCGCACACCGGCGTTCCGATTCCGATCGCGACCAAGACCTCGGCTCCGCTGGTCGCCGGTTCGGTCCACTTCAACCAGGCCGACGACGAACACGTGGAGAAGGCCCTCCAGGTCCTCCCCGGCCTGCTCGACACGATCGACGGCTACGTCTCGAACGGCACCATCGGCGGCGAGACACCGAATGCGGCTGACTTCCAGATCGCGCCGTCGCTCTGCCTGGCGATGACCTGCGCCGACCTGCGCCCGTTCATCGAGCCCCGTCCCTGCGGCAGGTTCGCCCGCCGGGTCGTCCCGGACTTCCCGGGTGACCTGCCGGAGACACTGCCTGCCGACTGGCTCGAGCCGATGGCCGAAGCCCCGGTCAATTCGAAGTAGGAAGCTCCAGCCGGCCGGCGAGCCGCACTTCGTCGTTATGGTCGCCTGGAAGTTCGGCGAGGGCGTCGTTCAGCCTGCGGCCGTTCGGCAATGAGAGTCTCGGGTCCAGCTCCAGCAGGGGCACCAGGACGAAGCGCCTCGATTCCACCTCGCGATGGGGCAGCTTCAGGCGGGTTGTCTCCATCTCGATGTCGCCCAGCAGCAGCAGGTCGATGTCGAGCACCCGCGGGGCGTGGCGTGGCCCGCCTGCCTCGCGGCCGCGCTCGGCCTCGATCGACTTGAGCAGGTCGAGCAGTTCTTCCGGTTCGAGGCCGGTCCGTATCCGCGCCGCGGCGTTCAGGAAATCGGGCTGATCGAGGATCTCCCCCACCGGCTCGGTCTCATATGCCGACGAGACCGCTACGACCTCGACGCCCCCATCCGACAATGCGACCAGAGCGGCGTTCAGGTGCGCGAAGCGGTCACCAATGTTGGAGCCGAGCCCCAGATAGCCGGTGCGCCGGCCTTCACCGGTCACGAAGCGGCCGTGCCCGGTTCCCGTGTCAGGGTCACTTCGACACCGGCGAAGTCCATGTTCACCGGGATCGGCGGTTCCGGCTTGGCGGCGCTGACCTTGACCCAGGTGGCGTCGAAGTTCTCGAGCATGCGCTCGGCGATCACCGCGGCGAGCCTCTCGAGGGTCAGGTAGCCGGTCTCGGTCGCGGTTTCCACTAGCAGGTCGGTGACGGCCCCGTAATCGATCGTGCCCTCGAGCTCATCGGTCTCGGTCGCCGGACACTCGGGGAGGATCAGGTCGATGCTGAAGAGCATGCGCTGGCCGATCTCACGCTCGGCCTCGCTGACACCGTGGTTGGTGTGGATCGAGACGTTCTTCAGGTGGATGGAGACCAACGGATTGGGGAGTCCCGGGACTGGCATCGACACAACCTACCCGGGCCGGGGTCCGCCGGTCAGGTCGAAGCGTCGATGGATTCGGCGATGCGGATCGCCTGCGAAACGGCACCGACGTCATGGACCCTGACCATCGCCGCACCGCCGGCCCGGGCGGCCAGGCAGGCGGCGATCGTGCCACCCAGCCGGTCTTCGACTCCGGAACCGTCGATGCGTCCGATGAACGCCTTCCGGGAAGGGCCGACCAGCACCGGATATCCGAGTTCGGCGAAGCGGCCGGTCGCCGCGATCAGGGCCAGGTTGTGCTCGACGGTTTTGCCGAAACCGATGCCGGGGTCGACCCATATCGAGCCGGCATCGATACCTTCCGATTCCGCGAAAAGGGCCCTCTCACCCAGGAACCCGGCGACCTCTTCGACCACGTCGTCGTAGCGGGGATCGTCCTGCATCGTGCGTGGCGTTCCGATCATGTGCATGAGGACCACGCTGACGCCCCGGTCGGCGCAGATTCCGGCCATCTCGGGATCGGCCCTCAATGCCGAGACGTCGTTGACGATCGTCGCGCCGGCGGCGATCGCGGCTTCGGCGACGGAAGCCTTGGTGGTGTCGATGGAAACGGGAGCACGGCCGGCCAGCCGTTCGATGACCGGCACCACCTGCGCCATTTCTTCGTCGGCCGGCACCTCGGCGGCCCCGGGCCGTGTCGATTCCCCGCCCACGTCCAGCACCTGTGCCCCCGCCTCCAGCAGTTCGAGTCCGTGCTCGACCGCCTTGCCGGGATCCAGATACAGACCACCGTCCGAAAACGAGTCCGGTGTCACGTTGACTATTCCCATCACCCTCATGGGCGCAGGATATTCGTGGGGGGACATGTCCGTTCTTGACACGGAGACGGTCCGGTGCGAGATTCGTAGAACCAGACGAGGCAGGGAGGGCAGATCCGGATGTTCAAGCTGATCAGGGTGGAAAGAAGAGGACCGGCCTGGTACACGGCCCTGGCGGCATTGGTGGTCCTCGCGTTGTCCGGCTTCGTCGCGGCCGGGAAAGCCGGGGCGGCCGACCCCGGAACCGATTGGACCGCCCGGACCTCGGCAGCCGACAACATCTGGGAGTCCGTCTCGTATGGGAACGGCCTCTTCGTAGCCGTTTCTTCGAATGGCACCGACAGGGTCATGACCAGCCCTGACGCAATCACCTGGACGGGGAGGTCTGCCGCCGTCAACAACAACTGGCAGTCGGTCACCTTCGGTGAAGGTCTGTTCGTGGCAGTCGCCGGTTCCGGCACCGGGAACCGGGTCATGACCAGCCCGGACGGCATCACCTGGACAACCCGGACATCGGCCGCGGACAACCAGTGGGAATCGGTCACCTATGGCGGTGGCCAGTTCGTTGCGGTCGCGAGGTCGGGTACCGGCAACCGCGTGATGACCAGCCCGGACGGCATCACCTGGACATCTCGCTCGTCCGCCGCGGACAACGACTGGTATGCGGTGACGTACGGCAACGGAGTCTTCGTGGCGACCGCCGCCTCGGGAACCGGAAACAGGGTCATGACCAGCCCGGACGGCATAACCTGGACGGTTCGCGCCTCGACTGCGGATACGAGTTGGTACTCGGTCACCTTCGGGAACGGGCTGTTCGTCGCCCTCTCCGCGACCGGGGGCAATCAGATCATGACCAGCCCCGATGGCATCACATGGACGCCGTACGCAGTTCCGGCGTTCACCAACTTCTGGCAATCGGTCACCTTCGGTGGAGGCCTTTTTGTCGCCGTCAGCTCGAACGGCCCGGGCGCGCAGGCCATGACCAGCCCGGACGGCGCTGTCTGGACGACCCGGACCACGCCGGTGCCCAACAACTGGGATTCGGTCACTTACGCCAATGGCCTCTTCGTCGCGGTCGGCTTCAGCCTCACCGGAAACGGCGTGATGACCTCCGGTGAGCTGATCCTTCAACACACGCTCAGCGTGAGCCGGACCGGTTCGGGCTCCGGCAAGGTCACCTCCGCCCCGGCCGGGATCGACTGCGGTTCCAGTTGCTCGAACAGCTTCCCGGTCGGAACCGGCGTGACCCTCACCGCGACCCCGGATCCCGGATCGAAGTTCGGAGGCTGGAGTGGTGCCTGCACCGGAACTGCGGCTTGCGTCGTGACCATGAGCGAAGCCCGGTCGGTGACGGCGGACTTCACACCCGATACCCAGCCGCCGATACCGACCCCGGCCAGCTTTTCGAAGCTGGCCCTGGCGCCAAAGAAGAAGCAGCTGAAATCAGGCAAGAAGCTGAAGCTGACCGTCAAGGTCACCAATACCGGGGAATCCGCCGGAACCGCGATCGTGGTCCTCAAGTCGAGCAGCAGGAAGAAGCTGAAGGTTCCGAAGCAGGTCAAGTTGACGGTCCCGGCGGGAAGGACCGCAAAGAAAGCCATCAAGGTGAAGACGAAGAAGGGTCAGAAGGGCAAGGTCAAGGTGACCGCGAAGCTCGGCAGCAGGAAGGCGAAGTCGGTCATCGTGCTCAAGAAGTAGTGACTCGGCCGGCGGCAAGGATCTCGGCGGCGGCGCGGCGGCCCGACTGGATCGCACCTTCCATGTAGCCGGCCCACTCGCTGGCGGTCTCGGCTCCGGCCCAGTGGATCGGACCGACCGGCTCGCGCAACGCCTTCCCGTACGAAGTCCAGCCTCCTGGGGGCAGATAGCCGCCGTAACAGCCACGGGCGTATTCGTCGTTGGCCCACGCCTTGTCCACATATCGTTCCGGACTCGCGGCCCTGTCACCGAAGAGCCGAGCCAGGCATCCGGTGACCATCTCCTGCCGCTCGCCGGTGGTCAGGCCGGCGGTCTCCCGCGCCGCCCTGCCTTCGAGGAAGGCCAGCAGGATGCCGGGGCTGCCGTCGGGTGGCGAATTGTCGAAGACCACCGACACGGGTCCATCGGCGCTGGTCGCCTGGCCAGAGAAACCCTGGTCCCTCCAAAACGGCTCCGGATAGATCGACATCGTCTTGATGACGCTGCCCTGGACCATGCGCTGGGTCAGTCCGTCGCGCACGGCGGGCAGGGCCGGCTCGTAGTCGATCCGACCGGCGAGCACCGGGGGCAGTGCCACGATCACGTGCCCGGCGTCCACCTCGAGCTGACCGGCCCGGACATTCACGCGCCCGCCCGACCAGTCGATCGACCGCACCGGTGAGTTCAGCCGGACCGACCCTCCCAGCTCTTCGGCCATTCTCAGGGAGATCAGCTGCGTGCCACCAACGACCCGCGAGTCCTGGGCTCCGTCGGCGCTGTCGAGCAAAAGGTCGAGCGAGCCCGCCGAATTGACGTAAAAGAGCATATGGAGCATCGAGATGTCCTCAGGCTCGGCGGCCCAGACGGCCTCGATGGCCAGCCGCAGGAGGTCACGCGCGGCGGCGGTCTTCACGTTTCGCCTCATCCAGGTGTCGAAGGTGATGCGGTCGAGCCCGGCCAGCTCGCTCTCCCACGGCCGCTCGGGGTCTACCTTCTTCGCCATGCGGTTGATCCTCGCCATGGCGACGCCCAGCTCGGCCAGCGCCACCGGGTTGGCCTTCGGGATCGTTCCCTTGTAGCTCTTCACTGTTCCCCCGCGTTCGATCAGGTTCAGGCCGGCGCCGAAGGTGGGGAAGGTCTCCAGCCCGAGTTCGGGGATCAGGGCGAGGATGCGGTCCTGGGTCGGGCCCACCCACTGCCCGCCGAGTTCAACGATCTTGCCGTCCCCGATCGGCTCGTTGACGGTGCGGCCACCAACCCGGTCCCGCGCCTCGATCACCTCGAAGGCAACACCTTCAGCAGCCAGAGCCCGCGCAGCGCTCAGCCCAGCAAGCCCCGCTCCCACAACAGCAACCTCAGTCTCGATCCTCTCCACACATCAACCCTATTTGCTGGACTGGCTGCAGTTGATGTCGTCCAGGAGCAGGAAGTGCAGCCAGTC
>WBZP01005323.1_pt1 | contig 13129 bp, 19 predicted proteins | sample 5204301 | NCBI WGS metagenome assembly WBZP01 (sample SAMN12412401, study PRJNA552823) | activated sludge metagenome | isolation source: activated sludge from nitrification reactor of wastewater treatment plant... | place: USA: Pennsylvania | collected 2017
AGATGAACACCGTTCGCTTTATCGCTAGAATGCGCCGGGCCCACCATGCGGGCCGACTCGGGGCCTCTCAGCGAGGCCAAAGGTAGGAAGAATGCAGGCTTTCGACTATGTTGCGCCGTCTTCGGTGCAGGAGGCCGTCGCCGTGCTCGCGAAACACGGAGCTTCGGCTCGTGTCCTCGCCGGCGGCACAGACCTCATCATCCAGGCCCGTGAAGGCCGCCGGGACGTCGCCGTCATGGTCGACGTCAAGGGCATCGCCGAAGCGACCCAGCTCAGCCTCGCCGGCGATGGCTCGCTGCGCGTCGGCGCTGCCACCTCGTGCTCGACGATCTATCACAACGCCGAGGTTGCGAAGAAATTCCCGGCGCTGATCGATTCGGCGTCGCTGATCGGCGGCATCCAGATCCAGTCCCGCGCGAGTCTCGGTGGCAACCTCTGCAACAGCGGCCCCGCTGGCGACTCGATCCCCACGCTCATCGCGCTCGGGGCCACCTGCCACATCGCCGGGCCCGGCGGCGAACGCGCCGTCCCGGTCGAGACGTTCTGCACCGGCCCCGGCCGCAACATCCTGCAGAACGGCGAGATGCTGGTTTCCCTCTCGTTCCCGGCCCCGGCCGCCCACAGCGGCGCCGCCTTCGAGCGCTTCATTCCGCGCAACGAGATGGACATCGCGGTCGTGAACGCCTGCTCCAACGTGACGCTCTCGGCCGACGGCCAGACGTTCGTGGCGGCGCGGATCGCCATCGGCGCCGTGGCCCCCACGCCCCTCTACGTGCCCGCGGCCGGCGCTGCCCTTGTTGGCCAGCCGGTTTCGGAAGCGACTATCGCGAAGGCTTGCGAAGCAGCCCAGGCGGCCGCCACGCCCATCACCGACATGCGTGGCTCCGTCGAGCAGCGCAAGCACCTCGTCGGCGTCCTCGTGCGCCGCACCATCAACAAAGCCGTCCAGCGGGCGAGGGGTTAAATGAGCAAGCGCATTGTGAGCGCCACCATCAACGGCGAGGTGGCTGAGTTCCTGGTCGAGCCGTACGAGACGCTTCTCGAAGCCCTCCGCAACGACCTCGGCATGACCGGATCCAAGGAAGGCTGCGGCAACGGCAACTGCGGCGCCTGCAACGTCATCATGAATGGCCAGTTGGTCAACTCCTGCACCGTCCTCGCGGTGGAGTCGAACGGCGCCAGTATCACCACCATCGAAGGCGTTGCCCAGGGCGACAAACTCCACCCCATCCAGCAGAAGTTCCTCGAGGACGCCGCGCTCCAGTGCGGTATCTGCACGCCGGGTTTCATCGTCGCCGCGAAGCAACTGCTCGAAACCGAGCCAAACGCCGACGAGGCCCGCATCCGGCATTACCTGGCCGGCAACCTGTGCCGCTGCACCGGATATGACAAGATCGTTCGAGCCGTGATCGACGCCCGCGATGCAATGCGGTCGACCGCCGGCGCCCGGTAGCAAGAAGGAGAGCTGACTCATGGTGACGACGGACAAGCCCGCGTACAAAGTCATTGGCACCCGCCCAATCCGCCCTGACGGCATCGATAAGGTGACCGGCCGGGCCGTTTACGGGGCGGACGTTCACTTCCCCGGCATGCTGCACGGGCGGATGAAGCGCAGCCCGCACGCTCACGCGGTCATCAAGCGCATCAACACCGCGAAGGCCGAGGCCCTCCCCGGCGTCCGAGCTGTCGTGACGGCGCTCGATTTCGGCGGCGATCCGGCCGCGCTCCCGGATGTGTCGAAGAACATCCTCGCCGGCGACAAGGCGCTCTACCGCGGCCATGCAATCGCCGCGGTCGCCGCGACCACTGACCTCATTGCCCGCCAGGCGGCTGACCTCATCGAAGTCGAGTACGAAGTGCTCCCGCCCGTCCTGGACGTGCGCGAAGGCATGCTTTCCGGCGCGCCCATCCTCCACCCGAACCAGCGCACCCGGACGCCCAACGGCCCCAGCGAAAACCCCTCGAACGTCGTCGCTCACGCGGCTGTCGCCTTCGGTGACGTGGACAAGGGATTCGCGGAGTGCGACGTCATCGTCGAGAACGAGTTCTCCACGAAGATGGTCCACCAGGGCTATATCGAACCCCAGTCGGCGACCGCGAAGTGGGACGTGGACGGCCACGTGACCATCTGGACGTGCACGCAGGGCTCGTTCCCGGCGCGCCAGAGCGTCTCGCAGATCCTCGGCCACCCGGTGTCGAAGATTAAAGTCGTGCCGACGGAGATCGGCGGCGGCTTCGGCGGCAAGATCAGCGTCTACCTCGAGCCCGTCGTTGCCCTGCTCTCCAAGAAGTCCGGCAAGCCGGTCAAGATGACCATGGACCGCGTTGACGTGTTCGAAGGCACCGGCCCGACCCCAGGCACGAGCATCCGCGCGAAGCTCGGCGCCACGAAGGACGGCAAGCTCCGCGCCTTCTACGCCGACATGGCCTACGAAAACGGCGCGTTCCCCGGCTCCGCCGCGAACTACGCCACCATGTGCATCACCGCCGCCTACGACATCGAGCACGTGAAGTTCGATGCCTACGACGTGGTGGTGAACAAGCCCCGCACCCAGGACTACCGCGCCCCCAGCTCGCCGGCCGCCGCGTTCGCCATGGAACAGCTCGTGGACGAGATGGCCATCAAGCTGAACATGGACGTGGAAGAGCTGCGGCTCCTGAACACCTGCAAGCCCGGCACGCGCGGCCCAATGGGCATGCCTCACCAGGCTCCCGGCCACGAAGAGTGCGTCCGCCAGGCCCTCGCCTCGCCGCACTACAAGTCGCCCCTCGAAGGACCGAACCGCGGCCGCGGCACGGCCTCCGGCTTCTGGTTCAACGTCGGCCTTCGCTCCAGCGTTTCCGTCACCGTCCAGCCGGACGGCAACGTCAGCCTGATCGAGGGCAGCACCGACATCGGCGGCACGCGGGCCTCCCTCGCGATGCAGCTCGCCGAGACGCTCGGTATCGCCTACGAAGACGTCACCCCGACCGTCGTGGACACCGATTCCGTCGGCTACAACGACGTAACCGCGGGCTCGCGCGTTACCTTCGGATCCGGCATGGCCACCGTCGAAGCCGGGAAGAACGTCATCAAGGAGATGACCGCCCGCCTGGCGCCCACCTGGCAGTTGCCGGTGGACGACATCGCGTTTGAGGACGGCGTGTTCAAGTCCAAGGACGGCTCCAAGACCGGCTCCTTCAAGGAGATCGCCCAGGCCGTCGTCGGCCGCGGCCCAGGCCTGACGGCCAGCGGCTCGGTCAACGCCGGATTCCTCCAGGGCGGCGGCTTCGCCCACGCCATCGTCGATGTCGAAGTCGACCCGGAGACCGGCAAGGTCACCATCCTTCGCTACACCGCCGTCCAGGACGCCGGTAAGGCCATCCATCCCGCGTACGTCGAAGGCCAGATGCAGGGCGGCGCCGCCCAGGGCATCGGCTGGGCCCTCAACGAGGAGTACTACTACGACGAAAGCGGCCGGATGGTGAACTCAAGCTACCTCGACTACCGCATCCCGACCACCCTCGACGTCCCGATGATCGACACGGTCATCGTGGAAGTCCCGAACCCGCTCCACCCGTTCGGGGTCCGCGGCGTTGGCGAGCCGGGCATCGTCCCGCCGCTCGCGGCCATCGCGAACGCCGTCTCCCATGCGACGGGCGTGCGGCAGACCCAACTCCCCATGAACCCCCGGCGGATCCTCGAGACCACCGGCCAGTAAGGAACCTCATTTTGGCGACGGTACATATCCCGGCGCTGCTCCGACCTCTCACCGGCGGCCTCCACTCCATGGAGGCCGCCGGTTCCACGTTGCGCGAAGTCCTCGCCGACGTGGTCCGTCAGCAGCCCAAACTCGAACACCGCATCAGCGATGCGACCGGCATCCTCCCCGAAATCATGATCGCTATCGGCGACACCGAGGCGAAGTTCGTCGACGTGCCGGTCCCGGAGGGTGCGGACGTCTGGATCCTCCCCAGCATCGCGGGCGGGTGACCATGCGCCGCTTGCTCTCAGGGTTCCGCGGCGCGCGGCCGTTAATCTTCCTCGCGCTGGCCTTCGTCCAGTTCCTTCTCGGTTTCTCCTCCGGCGCTCCGGAGGCCTGGGGCCTCGGCGTCCTCTTCGCCGGCGCGGCCTGTTGGTTCGCCTGGCGCGCGGGGCCAACGTACCCCGACCTCTGACCGGGGTGCTACTCTCGCGCTATGCATGTTCGGTGGGCCTGCGTTGCAGTTGCGGTCGCCTTTTGCCTCGCTGCCACCGGTTGTAGCAAACGCGAGGGCGGCACGGCCACCCCTGCCCCTGACACCTGCGCGCAGTTCCCGCAGCTCTGCCAGGGCCAGGCGGGCGACTACCTCTTCCAGGTCGGCCGGGCTATCGGCGGCGCCGGCTCGTACCGGCTCTCTGTAACGCAAACGAACTACGTCCTGCCCCGCTGGGGAGGGTCTGACGGCGGCACCGTGCGGGTCGATGTGAAAGCCGGCGCGGCGGTGGCTCAACTCCAGCGCACAGGCGACGGCCCTTACGCCGTTGTCCTTCGCAACGGCGAGACGTACTTCAAACGCGAGACCTGTAGCACGTGGGCGAAGATCCAGGACGGCAGTGGCGTCCTCGCCGCCTTCATCCTCACCCCCGGCGAACTCCAGGCGTCCACGTTGGTCTCGGTCGAACCCTCGGACACAGGCAGCAAGACGCAGGTTGTCCAGGCCGACCTTGCCGGAATTGGTCTGGTGACGTTAGAGGTGGACAAGGCCACGTCGCTGCCGCTCCGCATCACGTCTTCCACCCTCACCAACAACGGCAAACGGTTGGAGTGGTCCTTCAGCGACTGGGGCGCCGGGGTCGACATCCCCAACGTCTCCTCCGACCGCCTCAGCGGCCCCGGCGGCAACCCCTGCTAACCCCAAACTGAACCGCGACCGACAGGGAGCGGATCGTGGCCCAGCGACCCCGCCACGCGTCAGCGAGCACTCCCTCCGACCTGGAACCGCGACCACCGGGAGCGGATCGTGTCCCAGCGACCACGCCACGCGTCCGCAAGCACTCCCTCCGACCTGGAACCGCGACCGGCAGGGAGCGGATCGTGTCCCAGCGACCACGCCACGCGTCAGCGAGCACTCCCTCCGACCTGGAACCGCGACCGGCAGGGAGCGGATCGTGTCCCAGCGACCACGCCACGCGTCAGCCTCCACCCACACCCCCAAACTGAACCGCGACCACCGGGAGCGGATCGTGTCCCAGCGACCACGCCACGCGTCAGCCTGCGCCCACACCAGGGTCCCCCACGCCCCCGCCACCGTGGGTGTATCCTCGACCCATGGCTGGCGGCGACTGGCACAAGCTCAACAACCTCTACACCAACGAGGAATACGTCGAGGCCACGCGCCAGGAACTCCGCCGCTTCGGCGGGCGCATGGACCGGCGCGAATACATCCTCTTTGGCGTCATCGCCGCGGTGATGCTCTTCGTCGCCGCCAACCTGCTCTGGCGGGTGCTAACGTAACGGAATGGACAGAGGCTACCCGGCTCACAACGTGACGAAAGAACTGGCAGACGTGGAAGACGCCGCTCGAAAGCGCGCGCCGCGCCCCTCTTTTCGCCGCTTTGACTACATCTTCATCGCCACCGCCGCGGCGGCATGGGCCGCCTACCTGGTCTGGAGCTGGTGGCTGTGACAACGAAGCACTCCATCGTCGAAGGCGGCTGCAGCGGCCCCGGACGGGACTTCTGGATCTTCGGGCCTATCGGCTGGTTAGCCGTGCTCGTCGCCAGGCGCCGGAAGCGACAGGCTCCACCACAACCCGCCAGGGACGCGCGTACCGAAACCAACCAGCGTTGACGCGGAAACGATGCCCGCTGGATGAGCTGACGGTTGGCGGCCCACCGGTAGCAAGGCTAGGCTCTCACCCGTGAGCAAACCCCGCCTCGTCGTCACCATGGGCGACCCGTCCGGCGTCGGCCCGGAAGTCGTCGCCAAAGCCCTCGCGAAACCCGCGCTCCGGGAGCTCGCCGAACTCTCGGTTATCGGCTCCACCTCCGTCCTGTTCGAAACCTGGTCACGGCTGGGCCTCGAAACCGCGCCACCGCCCGTCACCGAGATCGCCGGCGTCCCCGGCGGCCCTTTCCCCGTTGGCACGCTGTCCGTCGACTCCGCGCGGGCGGCTCACGCCTGGGTCGAGCACGCGGCGCGCATGTGCCTGTCGGGCGAAGTCGATGGGATGGTGACGGCGCCGGTGAACAAGGAAGCCTTCCAACTCGCGGGCATTGCCGACACCGGCCACCAGGAAGTCCTCGCCCGCTTGAGCGGCGCCACCAACGTGAAGACGATGCTCGTCTCCGGCCAACTGCGCTGCATGCACCTCAGCACGCACAAATCCCTGGCCGAAGCCTGCCGCTACGTGACGAAAGCGAACGTCCTCACGGCCATCGAGATGACCCACGAGCACTTCGTGCGCTGGGGCTTCGCAAAGCCGCGTATCGCCGTCGCCGCGCTCAACCCGCACGCCAGCGACAACGGCCTCATCGGCCGCGAGGAGCTCGACGAGATCGGGCCGGCGGTCCAGGCGGCGGTGGCGAAGGGTATCCAGGCAGTTGGGCCCATCCCCGCGGACTCGGTTTTCAACGCGGCCATCGCAGGGAAGCACGACGTCGTGGTCGTCATGTACCACGACCAGGGGCACATCCCGATCAAGGTCCACGGTTTCGAACAGAGCATCAGCGTGAACCTCGGCCTGCCCATCCTGCGCACCTCCGTGGACCACGGCACCGCGTTCGACATCGCGGGGAAAGGCGTCGCCGACGAGACGAGCATGGTGCAGGCGATCAAACTGGCCGTCGCGCTGGCAACGGGCGCCGGCCTATGATTTCGTTGATGGAAAGCTCAGCGAGGGCATCGGCATGAGTCACAACGACTTCCGCGGCATGGGCCCGATCCCTGACGACGGCCATCCCGAGGCAGCGTGCGCATTGGAAGGCGAACGCCGCCGAGCCATCGCCTCCCGTAGCCGGCTCGAAAGCGGCATGGCCCTCATCGGCGCCGGAATGGCCGCCGTCGTCGCAGGCGCAATCGTCCTCGCCATCCTTCGCGCCACCCTCTAATCCGCCGAATCAGAGCGGCGTCCGGAAGGACGCGGGAATGCCCGCCGCGCTTACATGCCGCCTAATACGCCCCGTACGAGGCATCCCCGCCGGCCACCGGCGTTGTGCCCGAGGCCGCGGGCGTCACCGGCGTACTCGCCGTCGCCACGAACCAGACGTTGCCCACGCCCTGGCCGTTCGTGTCGCCCGGCGCTTTGTCAGGGGTGTAGCGGTAGAGCGGGCTGCCGTTGTAAGCCACCTGCTTTGTGCCGTCGTCGCGCGTCACCAGCGAGAACTTGCCCGGCGCGCCGTCCACCGTTGGGGCGCTCGCGGCAGTCGTGGTCACCGGCGGCCAGGTGGCGGCGCAACTGCCGTTGCAGGTGCTCTTCCCCGGGGCATCCTGGATGAAGGTGTAGAGCGTCATCCCGTCCGCGCTCGTCAGGATGGAACCAACCTTCACGTTGTTGCCGACTTTCACGACCGCGGCGGTCGATTGGCTCCCGCCGGTGGTCGCCGCGCCGCCCGGGGCTGCCGTCGCGGGCGGGTTCGTCGCAGAACCTCCGTATCCATCGTCATCGTCACCGCCGCAAGCGGCGGCAATCAGCGAAACGGTCGAAATCAGGGCCAGGGCGGCAACCAGGCGGAACTTCATGCATGCCTCCAGCGGAGAGTACGAACAGTTGCCTTAACAACGATTCACATGCGACGAAAGCGTGATTAACCTGACTCGAGTCGTCAACCACCCGTTGCAATTCGCCCCCGTCGTTCGAAGTTTGTCGTTCGACGTTTCGCCAGCTCACCTGAGCTTCCCGTCGCAGCAGGGGTATGGGCTCTGCGTCTTCCCATTCCTGCGTTCCTGTCGGTCGCAAAGCTATCTGTCGCGAATGTGGATGACGTCCGCGCAGCGCTCTGGATCTTCGCGGGCAGGGCACCCGATCGCTCCGGGAGCAGCGCCGAGGGTAATGGTGCCGAAGTAGGCGTCTCGCGTTAGCACTAACCCCTGTCTCTCAACTGAGTCGGTGACCGCCCAGCCGGCCGCCTGGGATTGCTCTCGATAGGCAACGAGCCGGGCATCTCGACCGGCCCATGCCGGATCGATGTACAGGATGGAACAGTCCCCAGTCATCAGCGAGTCGCCGCAGTTTTCTCTCAGGAGGACCTCGGATGACGTTGGCACGAACTCGAGCGCGACGCGTTCCAACTCTTTCGCCGAGTCATCGCAAGCCAGCAAGACGCTAGCAACCGATATAACGAGGGCACTGACAAACTGTCGAAGCATCTCCCTCCCATTCTACCCAGAGTCTGCGGGCGGTTGGGATGGAATGGTCCTGCGTCCACTGAAACTTCACCGCGTATTGTGCGGCCATACCCAAAACGCATAACATCCGGCCGCGAACTTCGCTGAGGAACGAATCATGACAGCAGCATCCTGGGCTAGCTTTCGAGCCAGTTCACGTCGCCGCACAGGTCCGGCGCGTGCTCCTTCGCGGCGAAGACCGCGTACTCCGCTTTGCTCGCGCCAATTGTGCTGATTGCGCCGTGGCCGGGCCAGATCGTCGTGTCGTCCGGCAGGGCATAGAGCTCCCTCGTGATCGAAGCAATCTCCTCCTGCAGCGCCGCGTTGTCCTTCGAACGCCCGGGCCCGCCCGGGAACAGAGTGTCGCCCACGAAAGCGTGCTTGCCAATCACATAGGTCGTGCTGCCGGGTGTGTGCCCGGGCACGCTCAGCACGCGCACGTCCAGGTTCCCAAGCTTGAACGAGTCGCCGTGCTTTACGGCCGCGTCGAGCTGTCCCTCTTTGAGTCCCGGTTCAGCCCCGTCGGCCAGCAACTTCGCGCCGAACTTCGCCTTCAGCGCGTCGATCGCCGGCGTGTGGTCGAAGTGCCCGTGGGTGAGGAGGATCGTCTTCGGGGTTACCCCGGCAGCCTCGGCAGCGGCAATGTTCGCCTCCGGGTCGCCTGGAGCGTCAACGAAAGCCGCTTCATTGGTGGAACGGTCGATCACCACGAACACGTTGTTGCCGTAACCGGTGGGGCCGGCCATCACGATCTCGATGTCGCCATCGCGCACGGTTTCCATTGCTGGCTCTCCTGGGTAAGCGTGCCGTCGATCCTACCCCAACCCGGCGAGACTTCGAACCCGGAGGCGTACACTGAACCGCATGCCGTATGTGATTACCGAGCCCTGCATCGACGTGAAAGACGGGACCTGCGTGGACGTCTGCCCGGTGGACTGCATCAAGACGACGCCTGAACACCCCATGTTCTACATCGACCCCGACCGTTGCATCGACTGCAACGCCTGCCGCCACGTCTGCCCGGTGGACGCGATCTATTCGTCCTGGGAGCTGCCCGAGGGCCAGGAAGGCTACGAGAAGATCAACGCCGACTTCTTTCGGACGAAACCATGAGTCGAAAGCCGGGTGACAAACCGGCCGTCTCCGAGGAGCAGCGCGCCCAGTGGGAGCTTGAAGGCAAAGCCGGCCGCTTGCTGTACTTCGAACAGCCGCCATCTCGCCGCCGCTTCGGCCGCCTGCTCGATGCACTTGAGCGAATCGTCAGCGCAAGCAGCGGGCGTTCGTTCAGGTAGAACTCGGCGCGGTGACCCGTCCCGCAGCTTCCAGCCCGCGCCGGATTCCTGTGTACAGCCCTTCCGCCTCGAACTCGTGCCGGACCGCGTTCGCATGCAACCCATCCCCCACGGTGGTCCCGCGTCCATAGGCCGGGAGATGACGGACCGCCTCTGCGCCGACACCGTCGTAGACGATATGTAACTGGCCACAGAGCGTTTCCAAGGCCGTGTGCAGCTTGAGCCGCTCGCGTTCGTCTCGCCTGAATTTTCGCGGGTTGCGCGTGAGCCTCGCCTTGCCATGCGGGCCCTTGACCACCACAACCGCCCCCTCGCGCCGGACCGCGATTCGCGCGCACTCGGACATGCGGTCGATCACTTCCTGTGTCGTGAAGTGCGTGTCGCCGCCGATCGTCTCCTGGAGGGCGCGGCGAATCGTCCGAAACACCGCGTTGTGCGCCCAGCGCTTGCTGTCGGCGAACCGAAACCCGGCGTCACCGACGGTCTCCCCACCGACGCGGCCGAGAAGACGTTTCATTCGCAACGGCACGGACCGGTAGAGGAACCAGTAGCTGCCGGTGTTCAGATAGACGACGTCTGGCTCATATCTCTCGATCCAACCGGCAACGAGCCCGGGAAGCTCCGCGGTTGGCCAGATGCCCTTCACGATGAATTCGACTGGCTCGCCGAGTTCCGCGGACAGCCGCTCCTGCACGATTTCGTGCTTCTTCTTGCCGCCCTCTACCCAGCCGCCGGTGTCGTTGCTGCTGCCGAGAAGGAGGACGCGCACGCAGGTATTAGCGGCGACCCTCGAACAACGAGCAATGTCCCCGGGGCCGCGCCGAGCTACACTGGTGCCATGCCCTGGCCCGACATTCCAGCATGGCTCGACGGCAGCAAAGACGCCTCCGACTCAGCCCAGGCCGACAGGCGCCGCTCCGCGCGCCGCCCCCTCGGGATCGGAGAGCGGCTGGTCCTTCTGGTGAGCGCGCTCTGCGCAGCGGTGTTCGTGCTGAGCGTCGCCGCGCGCCTGCTGATCGGCTGAGGGACGGCCGCGCGGGGGAAACTGTTTACCGGACGGTAGATACGGCCGTTCGGGCAGAAATCTATGCCCCCTTTGGGCAAGCCCAATGGCAGACATAGACCGCACTCTTCCGTACTGCGGCCAGGCACGCGGTAGTCCGTGCCGGCCCGCGAAAGGGACCATGTATGAGTGCTGCTGCATCGAGCCAGCCCGGAATCGACCTCTCCTGGCTCAACCTTGAGGATGATTGGGGCGCCAGGGCCGTCCCCGGCCGGAAGGGCCTCACCCTCGAGGAACTGAACGTCCTCAGCTACGGCAACGTGCCCACCTCCGCCGGCGCCCCCACCATGGCGATGCGCGGCGCCCGCCCGGACCCTCGCTCCCCCCGTCACGGCAAGCAATATAAAGACAAGGCCGACGTCTGGAGCGAGGCGGCGATGATGCTCTATGAGGAGGCCATGCAACGGCAGTGGTCCTCCGCCATCGACATCCCCTGGCACGAGATCCCGGCGGACCTCCCGACCGACATCGAGATGGCGATGTGCACGCTCTGCACCTTCCTCACCCAGGTCGAGTTCATCGCTGGCGACCTCCCGGGCCGCTACATGGGCCAGGTCCCCTCGGACCACTTCGAGACCCAGCTCTTCCTCGGTACGCAGGTCATGGACGAAGCACGCCATGAGGATGTCTTCCGCAAGCGCGCCCTCGTGAACGGTGGCGGCCTCGTCGATGCCAACTTCGGCGCCTCCGCCCTCCTCACGGCCGACGACTTCACGGAAATGACGGCCCGCCTGCACCTCTTCGGCGAAGGCTTCGTCCAGACCATCTTCCGCATGGGCGAACTGATCTCCACCAACGAGGCCGAGAAGCGCATCTTCCGGCTGGCCGCCCAGGACGAATCCCGTCACCTGGCGTTCGGCGTGACGCACCTCAAGTACCTCCTTGACGTGACCCCGGAGCGGCGCGAAGAGCTGCATCACTATCTTGACCTGCAAGAGGGCGCGCTCGGCCAGGGCCAGGGCGGGCTCACCGTGAACCCTGCCACGGGCGAAGCGCTCGCCGTCCTCGCCGGCGGCGGCATCGACCGCATCGACGAGGGATTCGCGAAGGTCCTTGTCATGCGTAAGAAGCAGATCAACGAGTACTTCCACCGCCTCGAGGTCATCGGCCTCGGCGACCGCAAAGAACGCATGGCGCCGCAGATGCGCGTCTTCCTGGAGGCATAGGCAGTGCAGCTCACCGAAGGCACCCGCATCCGCGCCCGCGAGGCGACCTGGTCGAACGACTTCGTCGATCGCCTGAACGGTTCCGTCCTCACCGACGATGTCGTCCGGAACCTGCTCGCGCTGAACATCACCGAGGAGCGGGCCGCCCGTTACCTCACGCTCGTCGAAAGCAACCCGGAAGTCCCGGCCCTGCGCATGGGCTTCCGCTGGGCACGGCCCTCCACCGAGCTCGGAATCCGCGCGAAGCCGGGCGTGAACGGCCTCGGCATGCCCGAAATCAACATCAGCACCTACGGTCACGTCCCGGATCGCTGGCCGTACGAAAATGACACCCCGCTCGGCTCTCATCCCACCCCGGGGTCCTATGCTCCCGGCTCGTACACGGTCTACGACAAGAGCGAAGTCTGGGCTGACGGCGTGGACGCACTGTACGAAGACGCCATCCGCGAACACTGGATTCCCGCGACCGACATCGCCTGGGCCGAGCTCCAGCCGCTGCCGGACGACATGGAACGGGCCATTTGCCAGGTGTGCACCACCTTCTCCCAGCACGGGCTCTCCGAGTCCAAACTCCTGGGCGCGTGGGAAGAGAAGATCGCCTACGGCTTCCACGACGTGAAGGACTACATCGCGACGTGGATCTTCGACGCCGGCCGCAAGGTGGAAGTCCTGCGCAAGCGGTCCCTCGCGAACGGCGGCGGTGTGGGCGTCCAGGCCCTGGGCACGATGTACCGTGCCTGGTACGGGGCGCTCAAGATCACCGAACTGTTCGTCGCCGTCGGCGTGGTCTACAAGAGCTATGAAGTCGTGACCTTCGAGCGCCTCGCCGAAGTCCTGCCTTCCCCCGTGGACCGCGACATCTTCAACCGGCTGGCGGCGGATTCCCGGCGCCACCTGGACTTCGCCACCCGCCACCTGAAGTACTACGTCCAGCACCATCCGAACTCCCGCGAGTACCTGGAGCACTTCCTCAACCGCTCCGAAGCGGCGCTCGCCGACGAGTTGGCCCACAGCCACGCGGAGTCCTCCGCGCTCGCCCTCCTTCTCGGCGGCGGGCTGGAGAAGATCGACCTCGGCGTCGCTGCCCTGCGCCAGTTGCGGGAGGACCAGCTTCGCCGCTACCTCCTCGCGCTCGACGCCTGCGCGTACGACCGGCTCCCCCGCGTCAACCCGGGGTTGTTGGCGCTCGCACGGACGCCGCTGCCCGCGTAGAGCACCTGTCTCGCATCGAAGCGGCCACCACGCTGGCCGCTTCAGCTT
>WBZP01005324.1_pt1 | contig 13129 bp, 10 predicted proteins | sample 5204301 | NCBI WGS metagenome assembly WBZP01 (sample SAMN12412401, study PRJNA552823) | activated sludge metagenome | isolation source: activated sludge from nitrification reactor of wastewater treatment plant... | place: USA: Pennsylvania | collected 2017
TTCAACCTGGTGCCCGAGGCCGGCCACAAGCGCCCGGGCATGATCAACCTGCAGCAGTACTACCTTGAAGAGGTGATGGTGGCCCGTGCGCTGGAGCTGGGCGCGGACATCCGCTGGCGTTACAAGGTGGTGGGCGTGCAGAACGAGGCCGACCACGTCAAGCTGCGGGTGGACACACCCGACGGCACCTTCGACATCGAGGCCGACTGGCTGATCGCCGCCGACGGCGCGCGCAGCCCGATCCGCAACATGATGGGCCTCGAGATCGAGGGACGCATCTTCATGGACCGTTTCCTGATCGCCGACGTGATCATGAAGGCCGACTTCCCGGCCGAACGCTGGTTCTGGTTCGATCCGCCGTTTCACCGCAACCAGAGCGTGCTGTTGCACAAGCAGAGCGACAACGTCTGGCGCATCGACTTCCAGCTTGGCTGGGACGCCGATCCGGAAGAAGAGAAAAAGCCCGAGAACGTCATTCCGCGCCTGAAGGCCATGCTGGGCGACGACCGCCCCTTCGATCTGGAATGGGTCAGCATCTACACCTTCCAGTGCCGGCGCATGAAGGATTTCCGGGCCGGGCGCACGCTGTTCGTGGGTGACGCGGCGCACCAGGTGTCTCCGTTCGGCGCGCGCGGGGCCAACTCCGGCTTCCAGGACACCGACGAGCTGATCTGGAAGCTGCAACTGGTGATGGACGGCCGCGCGCCCGGGGCGCTGCTGGACACCTACAGCGCCGACCGCACCTTCGCGGCCGACGAGAACCTGATGAACTCGACGCGCTCCACCGACTTCATCACGCCCAAGAGCCGTGTCAGCAAGACCTTCCGCAACGCGGTGCTCGACCTGGCCCAGGACCATGCGTTCGCGCGCCGGCTGGTCAACTCCGGGCGGCTGTCGGTGCCCTCGTTCCTGACGAAATCGGCCCTGAACACGCCGGACGGGGATGCCTTTGCCGGCGACATGGTGCCCGGTGCGCCGATGGACGACGCGCCCATCCGTGTCGGGGAGCGGGACGGCTGGCTGCTCGATCAGGTGGGCAACCGGTTCCAGCTGCTGGTGTTTGCCGACAGCGCAGGCGCGGTGGATGCCGCGACGCTGGCGCAGTTCAAGTCGTTCGCGGGTGATGCCATCGCGGTGGAGCCGGTGGTGGTCACGCCTTCGGGCGGCCAGATGGCCGGCGTCACCGTGCTGGCCGATGCGCAGGGGTTGATCGCCCGCCGCTACGATGCAAAGCCGGGCACGACCTACCTGATCCGCCCCGACCAGCACGTGGCCGCGCGCTGGCGCGCCTTCGACCCCGCCCGTGTGCGCGCCGCCGTGGCACGCGCCACCTGCAACGCCTGAGACCCGAGGAATCCGCCATGCCCCTGCAACTCCAGCCCAATCTCCAGGAACCCGGCCAGCGCTACTTCCGTGCGTTCTCGCCCGGCGACGACTTCTACGAAGCGCTGATCGAGGCCCACCGCGACCTCAGTGACGAGCAAAGCGAGGCCTTGAATGCGCGCCTAATCCTGCTGCTGGCTAACCACATCGGCGACATTTCGGTGCTGCGCGAAGCGCTTGCGCTGGCCCGCCAGGACCTGTGAACCAGTGAGCTTCCCTGTTCCTTCCATTCCCCAGGAGACCGCCATGAACATCCAGAAAATCCACCACGTCGCCTACCGCTGCAAGGACGCCAAGGAAACCGTCGAGTGGTACGTCAAGCACCTGAACATGAAGTTCGTGCTGGCCATCGCCGAGGACCAGGTGCCTTCGACCCATGCGCCCGACCCTTACATGCACCTGTTCCTCGACGCCGGGCAGGGCAATGTGCTGGCCTTCTTCGAAATCCCGAACTCGCCGCCGATGGGGCGGGACCCCAACACGCCCGACTGGGTGCAGCACATCGCGTTCGAGGTGGACAGCGTGAAAACCTTGGAAGAGACCAAGGCGCGCCTGGAGGCGTCTGGCATTCCGGTGGTCGGCGTGACCGATCACACCATCTTCAAGTCGATCTACTTCTTCGACCCCAACGGCCACCGGCTGGAGCTGGCCGCCAACACCGGCACGCCGGAGATGTACCGCAAGCTCGACGACGTGAAATGGGAGATGCTCGAGGAGTGGAACAAGACCAAACGCGCACCCCGCCACGCGGCCTGGATGCACGAGAAGGAATTCAGCTGAAAGCCAGCGACGTGGCGCGCCGGGTCAGGGCTTGAGGGTGGCGTCCTCGACCAGCACCTTGTAGGTGTAGCCCGATCCGAAGTCCTTGTTGGTGCGCACGACGCCCGACACGGTGACCACGTCGCCGACCTTGGCCTGGGCTTGCGTGGTGACCAGCAGGTCGTTGGTTTCCTTGGTCGGGTCGCCGGTGCCGTCGCGCAGATGGATCCAGTTCTTGCCCATGATGGCGGCATTGAACTTGACCACTTTGCCGGCGACCACCACGGGTTTGTCCTTCAAGTCGGACGCCTTCGCGTAAATGTCGGCCACCGTGCGGGCATTGGGCCCACTGGCTTTGGATACCTTGATGGGTGCGGTGTCGGCGGCGGCAGCCTTGGGGATGTTGCCGTGCGCGGAAGCAAAATCGTTGCCCGCGGTTCCGGCCAGGGAACCGAACACAAGGGTGGGGAAAGTCCGCTTCAGCGCCTTGCTCTCGAAGTCCTTCATCACCGACGGGTTCTCGATCGTGACCTTGGAGCCCACCTTGACCGGCGCGCGGCTGATGGCAGCCCAGGTTTCACCGTCCCTGGTTTTCAGGCGCAGGTAGGTGTAGACCTCGACATCCTTGACCTCCAGGACCTCACCGGACAAGGTCGCAGGGGCTTTGGCCGTGGCGGCGGACGAAGCGGCAGGCTGGGCGTGCACAGGCACGCACAAGGCGGCCAACAGGCCAAGCATCAGCAGTGGTTTCATGGTCGGAAGACGGAAGTCCGAAAGGCGCCAAGCTTAACAGGGGCCCCCACCCAGCCGGGACACCGCCGACGTGCCCGGCAGCGTCTTTGCCCGCCGGTGCGCGACCGAACTCGCGACGATCTCAGCGCGAAAACGGCACAACCACCTGGCGTTGCGTGCCCAAGCCATCGACCCCGAGGGTCAGCACGTCGCCTTTTTTAAGGAACACCGGCGGCTTCATGCCCATGCCCACACCGGGTGGCGTGCCGGTGGTGAGCACGTCACCGGGCAGCAGCGTCATGAACCGGCTGACGTAGCTGATGAGCTTGGCCACGCCGAAAATCATCGTGCGCGTGTTGCCACTCTGCACGCGCCGGCCGTTCAGGTCCAGCCAGAGGCCCAGTCGCTGGGGGTTGGCGATTTCGTCGCGCGTGACCAGCCAGGGCCCGATGGGGCCGAAGGTGTCGCAGCCTTTGCCCTTGTCCCAGGTGCCGCCGCGCTCGATCTGGAACGCGCGCTCGCTCACGTCGTTCACGACGCAGTAGCCGGCCACATGGGCGAGCGCGTCCTTCTGCGCGACGTGGCGGGCCTGCTTGCCGATCACCACACCGAGCTCCACTTCCCAGTCCGACTTGCGCGAGCCCTTGGGCAGCATGACCGGATCGTCCGGGCCCTGGATGCAGCTGGTGGCTTTCATGAACACGATCGGCTCGGCCGGGATGGGCATGCCGGCTTCGGCCGCGTGGTCGGCGTAGTTGAGGCCGATGGCCACGAACTTGCCGATGCCGGTCACCGGGCAGCCCATGCGGGGCGAGCCTTTGACCCTGGGCAGTGCGTCGGTCTTGATCTTGCGCAGCCGCGCCAGCGCCACATCGCCGAGCTGGTCGGGCCCGATGTCCGGCACGATGGCGCTGAGGTCGCGCAGGCTGCCCTGGGCGTCGATCAGACCGGGTTTCTCCTTGCCGGGTTGGCCGTAGCGGACGAGTTTCATGCGCGTTCCTTGTGTTTCACCGTGAACTGCCGGGCGTTGGGGCGCTCACATGTTACGCCGGTACTGCCCACCGACCTCGAACAGGGCATTCGTGATCTGGCCCAGCGAGCACACCCGCACCGCTTCCATCAGCACCTCGAACACGTTGCGGTTGTCGATCACGGCCTGTTGCAGGCGCTTGAGCTGCACCGGGGCCTCGGCGGCGTGACGTGCGTGGAAGTCGGCGAGCCGTTTCAGCTGGCTTTGCTTCTCTTCTTCGGTCGAGCGCGCCAGTTCAATGGACTCCGGCACCGGGTCGCCTTTGGGGTTGCGGAAGGTGTTGACGCCGATGATGGGGTACTCGCCGGTGTGCTTGAGCATTTCGTAGTGCATGCTCTCTTCCTGGATCTTGCCGCGCTGGTAGCCGGTTTCCATGGCACCCAGCACGCCGCCGCGCTCGGCGATCTTCTCGAATTCGGACAGCACGGCCTCTTCCACCAGCTCGGTCAGCTCCTCGATGACGAAGGCGCCCTGGTTGGGGTTCTCGTTCTTGGCCAGACCCCATTCGCGGTTGATGATGAGCTGAATCGCCATTGCGCGGCGCACGCTGTCTTCGGTCGGTGTCGTGATGGCCTCGTCGAAGGCGTTGGTGTGCAGGCTGTTGCAGTTGTCGTAGATGGCGATCAGCGCCTGCAGCGTGGTGCGGATGTCATTGAACTGGATCTCCTGTGCGTGCAGCGAGCGGCCACTGGTCTGGATGTGGTACTTGAGCTTCTGGCTGCGCTCGTTGGCGCCGTATTTTTCCTTCATCGCCACGGCCCAGATGCGGCGCGCAACCCGGCCGAGCACGGTGTATTCCGGGTCCATGCCGTTGCTGAAGAAGAAGCTCAGGTTGGGCGCGAAGTCGTCGATATGCATGCCGCGCGCCAGGTACGCTTCGACCAGGGTGAAGCCGTTGGACAGCGTGAACGCCAGCTGGCTGATCGGGTTCGCGCCGGCCTCGGCGATGTGGTAGCCGCTGATCGAGACCGAGTAGAAATTGCGCACGTCGTGGTGCACGAAGTATTCGGCGATGTCGCCCATGACCTTCAGACTGAACTCGGTGGAGAAGATGCAGGTGTTCTGGCCCTGGTCTTCCTTCAGGATGTCGGCCTGCACCGTGCCGCGCACGTTGGCCAGCACCCATTCGCGGATCTTCTCGATCTCGGTGTCGGTGGGTTCGCGCCCGTTATCCTTCTTGAACTTGTCGATGTTCTGGTCGATCGCGGTGTTCATGAACATCGCCAGGATCGACGGTGCCGGGCCGTTGATGGTCATCGACACGCTGGTGGTCGGGTTGCACAGGTCGAAGCCCGAATACAGCACCTTCATGTCGTCGAGGGTGGCCACGTTCACCCCCGAGTTGCCGATCTTGCCGTAGATGTCGGGGCGAAGGTCGGGGTCGTTGCCATAGAGCGTGACCGAGTCGAACGCGGTGGACAGCCGCTTGGCGGGCATGCCTTCGCTCACCAGCTTGAAGCGGCGGTTGGTGCGGAACGGATCACCCTCGCCGGCGAACATGCGGGTCGGGTCCTCGTTCTCGCGCTTGAACGCAAAGGTGCCGGCGGTGTAGGGGTAGCTGCCCGGTACGTTGTCCAGCATCAGCCACTTCAGGATTTCACCGTGGTCTTCGAAGCCCGGCAGCACCACTTTACGGATGGTGGTGCCCGAGAGGCTGCGGGTGGTCAGTGCGGTGCGGATTTCCTTGTCGCGAATCTTCACGACGTACTCGTCGCCGGCGTAGGCCTTCTGCATTTCAGGCCACTGGGCCAGCAGCTTGCGGGCTGACGGATCCAGGTTCTGGTCACGCTGGTCCGCGAGCTGACGCGCGGCGTTGGCGCCATCGGTGTGGGGGGTGTCGGGGGCGCTTTCCAGCATGGTGGCCGCCGCGCGCAACTGCTGGATTTCACGGGCCAGTCGCGCCAGCGCGCGCGCGCGCTGCTTGTAGCCCCGCACGGTGTCGCTGATTTCGGCGAGGTAGCGTGTGCGAGCCGGTGGCACGATCGGCGTCTGGTTGGTGCTGTGACGAACGGTGACGACGGGCAGGCTACCCTCGGCGACCGGCAGCCCCAACTCGGACAGGCGGACCTTCAGCGCCTGGTACAGGGCGGTCACGCCATCGTCGTTGAAACGGGCCGCCATGGTGCCGAACACCGGCATCTGCTCGGCAGGCGTGGTCCAGGCCTCCTTGTTGCGCTGCACCTGTTTGGCCACATCGCGCAGCGCATCCGAGGCGCCTTTGCGGTCGAATTTGTTGATCGCGACGAACTCGGCGAAATCGAGCATGTCGATCTTTTCGAGCTGGCTCGCGGCGCCGAACTCGGGCGTCATGACGTACATGGGCACGTCGACATGCGGCACGATGGCGGCATCGCCCTGGCCAATGCCCGAGGTTTCCACGACGATCAGGTCGAAGCCGGCCACCTTGCAGGCCGCTACCACGTCGGGCAGCGCCGCCGAAATCTCGCTGCCGAAGTCACGGGTGGCCAGACTGCGCATGAACACGCGCGGGCCGTTTTGCCAGGGCGAAATCGCGTTCATGCGGATGCGGTCGCCGAGCAGGGCGCCCCCACTCTTGCGGCGGGACGGATCGATCGAGACCACCGCCACGCGCAGTTGGTCGCCCTGGTCCAGCCGCAGCCGGCGGATCAGCTCGTCGGTGAGACTGGACTTGCCGGCACCCCCGGTGCCGGTGATACCCAGCACCGGTACCTTGTGGTCGGCGGCCCGGGTGCGCAGGCTGGTCACCAGTGCCTCGTCCGCCTTGCCGTTTTCCAGAGCGGTGATCAACTGGGCCAGCGCACGCCAGGCCATCTCGCCGTGGCCCTGGATCGCTTCGACGGATTTGGGTGCGTGGACCGTGATGTCCTGGTCGCAGCGCATCACCATCTCGCCGATCATGCCGGCAAGGCCCATGCGCTGCCCGTCCTCGGGGCTGTAGATGCGGCCCACGCCGTAGGCCTGAAGCTCGCGGATTTCCGCCGGCACGATCACGCCACCACCACCGCCGAAGACCTGGATGTGGGCGCCGCCGCGGCTCTTGAGCAGGTCCACCATGTACTTGAAGTACTCCACGTGACCGCCCTGGTAGGAGCTGATCGCAATGCCCTGCACGTCTTCCTGCAACGCGGCCGTGACCACCTCGTCCACCGATCGGTTGTGGCCCAGGTGGATGACCTCGGCGCCCATGCTCTGAAGGATGCGCCGCATGATGTTGATCGCGGCGTCGTGCCCGTCGAACAGGCTGGCGGCCGTGACAAAACGCACTTTGTGCGTGGGGCGGTAGTTGGCAAGGGCCTGGAATTCGGCGGAAAGATCGGTCATGGCGGTGGGTGCTTTCGTCTCTTCGGGAGTTGGAATCGGGAACGGGGTGTCTATTCGATTTTTAGGCCCTTGAGGGCCGGGTCGCTGGGCGGGTAACGCAGGTTCAGGGATTTCAGTCTGTCGCGCACCAGCGTGGCGATCATCAGGTTGCGGTGGACCTTGGAGTCGGACGGCACCACGGTCCAGGGCGCCCACGGGGTGCTGGTGGCGCCGAGCAGGGCTTCGTAGGCTTTCTGGTAATCGGGCCAATGCTTGCGCGCGTCGAGATCGCCCAGGCTGAACTTCCAGTGTTTGGTCGGGTCGTCCAGGCGTTCCTGCAGTCGGCGTCCCTGTTCTTCGAAACTGATGTGCAACATGAACTTCATGATCACGGTGCCGGTTTCGCTCAGCAAGCGCTCGAAGGCATTGATGTGGGCGTAGCGCTGGCGGATCTGCTCAGGCGTGATCCAGCCGTTGACCACGGGCACCAGCACGTCTTCGTAATGACTGCGGTTGAACACCGTGACCTCACCGGTGGCCGGAACCTGCTGATGTATACGCCAGAGGTAGTCGCGCGACAGTTCGGCGGCGCTGGGGGCTTTCCAGCCGACGGTGTGCACGCCCAGCGGGCTGGTTTGCCCGAACACGCCGCGAATGGTGCCGTCCTTGCCCGACGTGTCCGTGCCCTGCAGGATCACCAGCAGCTTGAAGCGCCGGTCCGCGAGGAACAGGTCCTGGAGGGCGTCCAGCTCCAGCGCCAGCGCTTCCACGGCGGCTTTGCCATCGGCCTTGTTTCCGTCCATGAAGGGCCTGGCCGCCGGGTCGAGACCATCCAAGGAAAACGGTCCACCGCCGCCGTCAACCGGCGGTTGCCAGGCGCTCAGCAGGTCCTTGACGGTGTCGGCGGTCTTGGACATCAACATTCCTTGATTGACGTTTACGTAAACGTCAATATTAACCGCTGCCCCTTGACTTGTCACTGACAGGCGGCGGTTGCCACGGGCATGCTGACGCCAGCCGACACCGCGGCTATCATGAACAAAGGCGAAAGCCTCCATACCTCAACCCGACGACGGATCACACCATGAGCAGAATCGTTGACGCTGACAAGAAACGCGCCCTGTGCGCCCGGCTGGCCCGGATCGAAGGACAGCTGCGCGGCCTTCAGAAGCTGATCGACGGCGACGCCGATTGCGAAAAAATCGCCCAGCAGATGGCAGCCGCGCGCAAGGCGCTGGACAAGTCCTTTTTCTCGATGGTCGGTTGCATGATCGAACAGGGCGACCAGTCGGCCGAACATGTGGCTGACATGCTGACGAAGTTCGCCTGATTCCCGGAGGTGTCATGAACCCCATTCAATTGTTCGACCAGGCGTCCAGCACCTATACCTACGTGTTGTTCGACGAAATTTCACGCGAAGCGCTGATCATCGATCCGGTCGATGAACAACTTGAACGTGATCTGGCGACGCTGCGGCAGTACGGGCTGAAGCTGGTGTGGGCCGTCGAGACACACGCCCATGCGGACCACATCACCAGCGCGGGCTTGCTGGCCGAGCACACCGGCGCCCGCACCGCGGCGCCAGCCGGGTGCGGCATCACGACGGCGGCGGTGCAATTGAGTGATGGGGATGAACTACCGTTCGGCAGCCAGAACATCCGGGCGCTCGACACGCCGGGCCATACGGCGGGAAGCATGAGCTACTGTTGGAACAATGGGCCGGCGCGCCATGTCTTTACCGGCGACACCTTGCTGATCAACGGCTGTGGCCGTTCCGACTTTCAGTCGGGCAGCGCCGTTGCGCTGTACCACAGCCTGACGCAGGTGCTGTTCGCCTTGCCGGATGACACCGTGGTCTGGCCCGGGCACGACTACCACGGGCGCACGCACTCCACCATCGGCTCGGAAAAGAAGACCAATGCGCGGGTGGCCGGCAAATCACTGGAAGCATTCGTGGCCACGATGGAGGCGCTGCACTTGCCGCGGCCGCGCAGGATGGACGAGGCGGTGCCTGCCAACCTGACCTCGGGCCTGCGCCATGATGCAGGCGGTGGCGCCCTGTTCGAGGCGCGCCCGGCGGCCGGTTATGCCGGTGATGTGTCGCCCCAGCTGGCCTGGCAATGGGTGCAGGCGGGATCCGCCGTGCTGGTTGACGTGCGCACCGATGCCGAGCGCGAGTGGGTCGGCTTTGTGCCCGGTGCGGTGCCGTTGGCCTGGAAACAGTGGCCCGGGATGACCCTGAACCCCGCTTTCGATGACGGCATCCGGGCGGCCGCGGCGCAGACAGGTAAATTGGTTTTGTTGTGTCGCAGTGGCGTGCGCTCGGTCGCGGCGGCCAAGCGGGCGGCGGAACTGGGCGTCGAGGCCTACAACATTCTCGAAGGCTTTGAGGGCGACCCTGACGAACACGCGCACCGGGGTCACAAGGGGGGCTGGCGATTTCACCGGCTGCCTTGGCGCCAAGGCTGACCGGCATACGCTCGGCTTCATCGGTCGTCGTTTTCGGGCTCAGAACGGCTTTTTTGGGCTGACCCCTGTCAATTCTGACAGGGGTCAGGACCCGCTCGGGCCTTGTCACGCATTCAATGGCTTGCATCAGCAACCTGGAGCAAGCCATGCAAGTCCTCGAACGAGCCCCGAACACGTCGGCCGCCCCCGTCGCGCCCGCCCGGATCAGCACTCACCTCGCACAACGCGTCCAGCGCGAGTTCACCACCCGGTGGGACACGCTCTGGCAGGGGCGCTCGCTGCTGCACGGGCGATCACCTGGTCCCGACGCGGTGCGCCTGAACGGCAACGACTACCTCAACCTCACCGGTCATCCCGATATCGTGCGCGCGCAGTCCAGCGCCTTGCGTCGTGATGGCGAGTTCGTCATCCAGTCCAGTGTGTTCCTGCTCGACTCCCATCCTGCCCGCGCGCTGGAAAAAACGCTGGCCCGCTGGGTGGGCAAAGAAGACGGGTTGATCTGCCAGTCGGGCTACAGTGCCAACCTGGGCTTGCTCCAGGCGATCGCCGACCCCCAGACCCCGGTGTACCTCGACAGTCTGGCGCATACCTCGCTGTGGGAGGGCGCGAGGCGGGCCGGCGCGCCGATGCATGCGTTCCGTCACAACGACCCGCAGCACCTGGAGCGCCTGGTTTCACGCCACGGGCCTGGCGTTGTCGTGGTGGATTCGGTCTACAGCACCACCGGAGCCCTGTGTCCGCTGGAGGCCATGCTGGCCGTCGCCGAGGGAACCGGGAGCATGATCCTGGTCGATGAGTCCCATTCGCTGGGAACCCATGGCCCCGGCGGTGCGGGCCTGTGCGTCCAGCTGGGCTTGAGCGATCGGGTTCACTTCATCACCGCCAGTCTTGCCAAGGCTTTTGCAGGCAGGGCGGGCTACATGACGCTGCCGGCCGAAATTCGCAACTACGTGCTGAGCACCAGCTATCCGAACATGTTCAGCTCCTGTCTGCTGCCGCACGAGATCGCCGGACTTGCGGCAACGCTCGGCGTCATTCAGAACGGCGACCCCGCGCGCGAGCGACTGAGGCATGCCACGTCACGGCTGCGCGGTGCCCTGTCGGCGATCGGATACCCCATTCATCAAGGTTCGGAGCAGATCATCGCGCTCGAAGCCGGCACCGAGCCGGCCACCATGGTGTTGCGTGACTGCCTGGAGGCTCGAGGCGTTTTCGGCGCGGTGTTCTGCGCGCCAGCCACCAGCCGCAACCGCACGATGGTGCGTCTGACCTTGCATGCGGGGCTCGCCGAAGCGGAGTTGGATCATGTTGAAGCGGTCGCAGCCGACATCGCCCCCTTGGTCAAGCCCTGGGACTGGCCCATCGCCCGACGGCATCAGGCGGCCGTGCGGGGAGCGGACGATGTAGTCTGAGCGGCGAGCGGGCTCATTGGGGTGATATCGTCGATCGGACGTTCGCTTTTTTCGCGCAGGAAACATGCATACCCCTGGTCCGGGCCGGGGCACAGCGATGGCGGCACCGCGGAGAGCGCGGCCAGTACACCGTGCCCCAATGAAACGGCCTTGACCAGCCCCCCACGGTCCGAACCGATCGCGAGTTGGAACTCGCCGTCGAACAGGCTGTCTCCACTGCGGACGCGCGCGAGATCGGAACTGTCGATGCCGGCGCTCGCCGCAAGCTCCGCGAGCTCGTCCAGTCGGCTTTGGTGTTCGAGTTGCAGCCAGGCGGCCTGCCCGGCGTCATCGAGGGCGAGCACACCAAAGGGATCACCGATCACCACGTGCTCCACCCACTGGTGCCGTTCGGCCAGTGCCTGAAGCTCGCGTCCGATCTGGGGTGTCGAAATGATCGCCATCTGCTCCCGGGTCAGGCTGGCCCGCCAAGCCTGGGCTTGCAGCCCCCAGGCGTCGTCCAGCAGGCGCTGGATGGACCCGGCCAGCCGGCGCGATATTTCGCTGGCCTGTTTGGGAACGTATTGCTCGATCAGGGAAGCGTTGAACGCCTGAACCGCTATCTGCTCGTCGGCTCGCCCGGTCAGCAAGACCCGCGCGCCGGGCCAACCCGCCAGCTCCTCCAGTACCTGCAGGCCGTTCATGGCCGGCATCGAATAGTCCACCACACAGACCTGCGACAAACCGAATCGCCACGATCCGGCCTCCCGCCAGTAGGCAAGAATCTGGGCGATCAGGCTTTGTCCCTGGTGCCAGCGATCGAGAATGTCCTTGTGCCGCCAATGGTCGGCTTCCTGCAAGGCGGGTTCCGGCTCCAAATACCGGATGCAGTCCGACGGGCGGGTGAACAGGCGTACCGGCCAGTGCTCCGGCATCACTTCGGCCAGCATTTCGAGGTAGGCCAGATCATCATCCAGGAAAACCACACCCCCAGGGCGGCGGTAGATCGGAAACTTCATGCCTGTTCTCCCTTGATGGATGGTTGGTGATCCTGGGCATCGAGCGGCAAGGTGATGGTGAACACCGCACCCGCGGCAATTTCGGACTTGACCAGGATGGTGCCCTTGGACGCCGCGACCACACGGCGGCAGAAAGCAAGGCCCAGTCCATGGCCGGTTCCGTGGTCCGAGGAAAAGAACGGCTCGAACACGCGCGGGAGTGCCGCCGGGTCGATGCCGATGCCGCGGTCGGTGACGGTGATCCTCCCTTCCGAGCCGCGACTGCCGATCTCGATGCGCAGGTCTCCGGGGTTGAACAGAGAACCGGCCGCCTGCAGCGAGCGCAGCGCGTTCTGGATCAGGTTGTCGAGCACCCCGGCGAACTGTGTGCGGGCGCCACGGAAAACGAAATCGCGGTGGACGATGATCTCCACGCAGTCGGCTTCCCGCTTCGAGCGAAACGGGTAGGCCGCCACGGTGTCGGTGACCAGTTCCACGGCCGCGATGCGGTTGCGGTAGTGTGCCAGCTGCAGGAGCCGTGCGTTGGCGATCTGCATGTCGATGTGGTGGTTCATGGACCGGGTCAACACGTTGAGACGCTGACCGAGTTTTTCGAGCTTGCCGGCGCGCGCTGCTTCGGGCGACCGCCGGGCTTCATTCAGCAAGGCATCGGCAATCAGACCGGCCGTCGACAGCGGTGTTCGCAATTCGTGCGCCATGATGCCGATGGTGGTCAGCGAGTGATTCAATCGTTCGCGTCGCAGGTTGGCGCCCGAGAATCCGAGCATGAGGCCTGCGAACCATGCAAATGCGAGGACAACCAGATGGGTTGCCGGCTGGAAGCCGACCATCGCGTTCATGAACGTAGCCATCGCCGTTCCCAGCACGAAGCCCGCCAGGGAGCCCAAGGCGGCAATGCGCCAGTCTGTGAGGTGGAAGTAGATCAGCACCACGGCGGCCAGGCTGGCGATCCAGACCGCATTGCGGTCGTTCATCACGTACATCCAGCTGAAAAACAGAGGCAACTGGATGAAACAGACCACGTTGAAGAAATTCTGGGTTCGCGCCAGCGACGGCTCGCTGGC